>BNJV01001805.1_pt1 | contig 169243 bp, 218 predicted proteins | sample 8540591 | NCBI WGS metagenome assembly BNJV01 (sample SAMD00202457, study PRJDB9452) | human saliva metagenome | host: Homo sapiens
ATGGCTCATTAATGAATAAAAGGCTATCTAACAGCCTTTTTATATTTTTGGCCCGTTGGTCAAGTGAGTTAAGACACCGCCCTTTCACGGCGGTAACACGGGTCTCGAATCCCTGTACGGGTCATCTTTAACCAAGTCGTAACTTTTAGTTACGGCTTTTTTATGTCTCACAAAAAGTATAGCATATAATTATATATGCGATACTTTTTATAATTAACTATTTTAAATTATTTTTTTGTAAAACTTAGTGGTAGTACTTCTTTAAAAAGTTATACACTTCATAATTACTTTCAGATGTTCCTAGAATTAGTTCAAAGTTCTCATCTGCGAATTCGGCAATTACTTGTCTACAAACGCCGCATGGAGGACAATAAGTATCAATATTTCCTTTTGGTCCACCAACTACAGCTATCTTTTTAAAGTTAGTTACACCTTCACTAACTGCTTTAAATATCGCTGTTCGTTCTGCGCAGTTTGTAGGTGTATAACTAGCATTTTCAATATTACAACCTGTATAAATTTCTCCATCTTCTGTTAGAAGAGCTGCTCCTACTTTGAATTCAGAATATGGAACATATGAGAATTTTTGTCGCTTCGATAGCTTTGTTAATTAATAATCTATTAATTTCTTCGTCTTTTTGGTTGTTATGAATATTTAATAGTTCAAAGATAGTATCTGCAACACCTGCTTCATCATTATTTTTTTCAGTAGTATATTTTGCTATTTCTTTAAGATGTGGGTTTGCATTTTTGCATAGCTACGCTGTATTTTTACTATTTTTAAGCATAGCTTCATCATTTAAGTTATCTCCTATTGCTAATGTATTGTTTAGTGAAATTTTTATATGCTTCTGATACTTGTTTTTAAAGCATACCCCTTTAGTTGCATTTTTTTATCCATGATTTCAAGGTTATTAGCACCTGAAGAAGTTACAGCAATATTTTCATTTTTCTGATAGTAGTTTTTTTAGCCTTTTTCTAATTTATCAAGGTCATTAGATATTCCAATTATTTTTAATTGATGGATTATGTTCTTGGTTTAAGTAAAGTTCTATATTTTCTACTTCTGTAACATGTCCATTTTGTAGTCTTTTTTGATTCAGCTCTTAAATATTCTAAATCTGGAGTCGAACCTATAGAGCGTATAAGATCAGCATATGCTTGAATATCAGTTTCAATACTATGAGTATAAACAGTATTTTTTTGTATATAGTTGATAGCTGATATCTAAACTTTTAAATATTCCTATTGTATAGTATAAATCTTTTATCTGTATAGGAGTAATACTAATGATCTCTTTATTTTTTTATTGTAGACAACCCCTCCGTTAAAGCTAATAACATCACATACGATATTATTTTTCTTCAAGAGCGGGTAATGCTTCATAGTAAGCTCTTCCTGTTGCTACTACGAATTCAATGTTATTATTTTGGGCATATTTTTATTAATTCTACATTTTTCAGGTATTTTTATGTTCATTATTTAGCAGTGTACCATCCATATCACTAGCTATTAATTTAATCATATTTTTATTTTTAAGATACTAGAGAAATTTCCTAGTTCTTTTCTCCTTTCCTCATATATAGTTAGATTATATCATAACTAGATAATTAATGTAACCTAAAGAAAAAAAATATTAATATTAGAGTAATATTTCTACTATAATTTTATTATTTATGATAATATAAGAGTTAATCAAATTATTTATAGAGAGTGATTAGATATGGAATTAAAAAAATATTATAAAAGATAATAATTTAGAAGAATTGTTTTCTAAAGTAACAATAGGAATAGAAAAGGAAGGACAAAGAATTTTAGAAAAATGGTCATATAACAAAAGTCAGACCATCCTAAAGTTTTAGAACCTCGTCACAAAAAAATCCATATATTCAAACAGATTTTGCAGAGTCTCAAATTGAACTTATAACAACACCAGAAAGAAACGAGAAAGATGTTATTAGAGTTTTGAATGCTATTCATGAAGTAGCTTTTAAAAGAATATGCCCGAAGATGAGTATATATGGCCTTTTAAGTATACCTGCTGTACTGCCTGATGATAAAGATATTAAAGTAGCTCAATTTGAAAAAGAATGGGATATTGTTTATAGAGAATACTTAGTTGAAAAAAATACGGTAAGTATAAACAAATGGTATCAGGTATTCATTATAATTTCCAAATTGATGATGATTTTATGAAAAGTGTAGCTGATATAACAAATAACGATGTTGTTAATGTTAAAAATGATATTTATATGAAATTAGCACGTCAATTTTTAAGATATCAATGGTTACTTGTTTACTTATATGGTGCATCACCTTTTGCAGAAAAATAAATATTTTTACAAAATGGAAATAAACCGGAAGGTTTTGTGAGAAGCTTAAGAACAAGTAGATATGGTTATGTTAATGATGATGATATCGTAGTATCTTATTCTTCATTAGAAAAAAATATATCTGATTTAACAGGTTATGTTAAAGATAAAAAAATTAATAGCCGAAAAAGAGTTTTTATTCTAGCGTTAGATTTAGAGGAGCTGAAACTGTAGCGGATTTACCAAAAAAAAGGAATTAAATATATAGAATTTAGATTGTTTGATTTAAATCCATTTGCTCCTTTTTGGAATGTTAGAAAAAGATGTTAGATTTATTCATTTATTTATAAAAATCTTTAGTATGGATGGAAGAAGTGGATAAAAACTTCAGAATCTAAAGGAAAAAGAATATAGTGAGAGTATTGCTTTATCTCATCCACTTGAAATGCCAATCTACTTAGAAGAAGGTTTAGAACTTCTTGATAATATGAAAAACATGATTAGAGAATTGAGCTTACCTGAAAGTGATATATTATTAATAGAAGAAAAAGAAAATGAATTAATAGACCCATCACTTACACTCGCTGCAAAAATAGTAAAAGAGTATGAAAAAGAAGGTAATATAATAGAGTTAGGGGTCAGTCTAGCTAAAAAATATAAAGAAGATGCTTTAAGGGAATATTATTCATTAAGTGCATATAGGAACATGGAATTATCTACTCAAGCAGTAATTGAAGATGCTATGAAAAATGGTATAAAAGTAGATGTTATAGATGAAAATGATCAGTTTATCCGCCTAGAAAGTAACGAAACTGTAGAATATGTAAAAAATGGTAATATGACAAGTAAGGATACTTATATATCTCCATTAATAATGGAAAATAAAGTCGTAACTAAGAAGGTATTATCGGAAAAAGGATTCAGAGTTCCAGGTGGCTATGAAGTATCAACATTAGATGAAGCTTTATTAAAATTTGATTATTTAAAAAAAATAAACCTATAGTTATCAAACCTAAAAAGTACAAATTTCGGATTAGGAATCTCTATTTTTTTAAACATGGTACAGATGATATAGAAGACTTTTTCAAAAAGCTATATTGTTAGCATTAAAAGAAGATAAGGATATTTTTAATAGAAGAATTCATAGATGGAACAGAATATAGATTCTTTGTTATAGAAGGTGAAACAAAGGCTGTTTTACTAAGAGTACCAGCAAATGTTGTAGGAGATGGAAAACATACAATTGCTGAATTGGTAGAGATAAAAAATGAAAATCCTTTACGTGGAGATGCGAAGAAAACACCACTTAAGAAGATAGAATTAGGTGAGATAGAAAGCCTACAATTAAAAAGAACAAGGGCTAAGTTTTGATACTGTTCTTGATGAAGGTCAAATAGCATATCTAAGAGAAAACTCTAATATTAGTACTGGTGGAGACTCTATAGATATGACTGATGAAGTAGATGATAGTTACAAAAAAAGCTAGCTGTAGAAATATCTGATGCTATGATGGCTAAAGTATGCGGGGTAGACCTAATTATTAAGGATATTAAACAAGTAGCTACAAATCAAAATTATGGAGTAATAGAAGCTAATTTTAATCCAATGATGATGATGCATATTTACCCTCATAAAGGTAAATCAAGAAGGTTATCTCTGGATGTATTGAGGATGTTATTTCCGGATAGAAAAAAATAAATTAAAAAAAAGCTAAAAATTTGATAATTGACCAAATTTGATATATAATATCAAGTGAGGTATAAAATAGGAGGTAAGAAAATGAATTTAATTCCTACAGTAATAGAGCAAACTTCTCAAGGAGAAAGAGCTTATGATATTTACTCAAGACTTTTTAAAAGATAGAATTATTATTTTAGGATCAGAAGTTAATGACCAAGTTGCTAACTCAATTACAAGCCAACTTTTTGTTTTTTTAGAAGCACAAGATAGCGAGAAAGATATTTATTTCTATATTAACTCTCCAGGTGGTAGCGTAACAGCTGGTTTTTGCGATTTATGATACTATGCAACATATTAAATGTGATGTAGTAACAATTTGTATGGGTATGGCTGCAAGTATGGGAGCATTCTTATTAGCTGCTGGAACTATTGGTAAGAGATATGCGTTACCAAATGCAGAAGTTATGATTCACCAACCGTTAGGTGGAGCACAAGGACAAGCTACTGAAATTGAAATAGCTGCAAAACACATACTAAGAACACGTGAAAAAAATTAAACAAAATTTTTAGCGGACAGAACAGGTCAAACAATTAAAGCAATTGAACGTGACACAGAACGTGATAATTACTTAAGTGCAGAAGAAGCTTGTGAATATGGTTTAGTTGATAAAGTTATGTATCCAGAAAATAATAAACCACAAAAAAAGAAAAAGTAAAAAAAAGCTGCTAAAAAAAGCTACTAAAAAAATCAGAATAATTTAATTATAAAAAAACTCTCTCAGATTTCTGAGAGAGTTTTTTTATTATATTTTCCAAATTTTTTTCCAATTGCATTACGGAATTCGTAATTGTCCATAAAGTACTCTACATTTCCGTTAAAATGACGTTTGAATTGAAGAACACTATAATCAGTAGCATCTTCAGAAGTGAACTCTTTAGAAGTTCCAAAGAAGTTGAAAAATTTTTGAAGTTATTTCTAATAGCATATTTTATCATAGTATACATTACTAAATATGACCCATTAAATCTAGAAAATTCTTTTTCATTCCTCCAGTGAAGTAAATAAGATCTTGTTTTGTCTCTATAAAACTTGCACATGATAGATAAATAATATTTCCATGTTCTTCTTTTTAAAGAAGTGATTTTTTTGCTATTTTTATCATTGTTAAAAAGCAATTGATTCATCTATTCTAGCAATTTTGTTCATAGTTTTTTTCAGGATTTACTTTTTCCACTTTCAAGTTTTTTTCAGTAAGTTTATTTTTTTCAGCGTTAAAATCTTCAATTTCTTTATTTAATTTAGAAATAAGTGAATCACAATCTAAATAAGAAACCATAAGGTGAAGTTTATCACCCTAATGCAGTTTTTTTAGATTTCTAAAGTACTCACTAGTTCTAATTTGGAAGTTAATTCTATCTTCTGTACTTTTTGTTAATTGAATCAAATACTGCAGCATCTTCATCGTTAAAAAAATGTCGATTTCTTTTTACAGTTATTCCTTCTTTTATAGCTTTGTTAATTGAACGTTTAGCCATTGTAGAAACAGTTTTTTTAATAGTGTATCTTCAGTAAGAGTTTCTTCTAGTTCTCTTGAATATATACAACGAGAAGCTAAAGTAGGGTTTGTAAATAAGTCATCATTAAGTGGTTTATACCCTAGTGAAGTTAATATTTTATCTGTTTCTATAGATTCTTTAGTAGTTTCAACATATTCAATATCTTTGTATATACGTTCATTTAAAAATGGATTTACCCTTACGCAAAGAACACGGAAGTCTTTAGCGAAGTATTTTTTTCAACTCTGTCATATAAAAATTTAACTAACTCAGTATTAGAATAATCCATTATCGGACCATGTTGAGCTGTTACTTTAAAGAAGAATTTTTTTATAAGGGAAGTAAATAAATGTTGCATATGCTAACACTTCGTCATTTTTCTTTTACAGCAAGAATTTTTTTGTTTTTAAGGTTATTGAACTTTTGCATATTACTATATACAGCGGCTTGTTGTAAATAGTAACGATCATTATTTTTTTCTTGAACCGCTTGTAGTTCGTTACTGCTAATTTCTGTAAATATCATTAAAATGCTCCTTATATAAATTTTAATACATACCCATACGATTATATAACAAATAGAAGAAAAAGTAATAACTATTATTTAAACTGCTTACAATAAATGATATAATAAGGATATAAATGTCTGGGAGGATAATTTATGAAAGAATATCAATTAAGAAATAAAAAAACTATAAAATTAGATATAATGATTTTTCCTGGTGAAGGAATACCGATAATATTTATTCATGGACTAGGTTGTGCAGGATCTTTTGATTATGTTGAGATAGCAAATAGGAGAGAGTTCTTAGGTCATAGAAGAATATTAATAGATTTACTAGGAGCAGGTTATAGCGATAAACCTCTTGATTTTGAATATAAAGTTAAAAAAATCATGCGAAGTACTTAAGTGAATTTTTTTAGAAGATCTGAATTTAAATAAAGTTATATTATTTGGTCATAGTTTAGGAGGGGCTATCTCTATAGAACTTTGTGGACTTTGTGAGGAAAAGATAGATCGATTAATACTGACAGAACCGAATTTGGATCCTGCTACTAAGGGGAGAACAAGTTGGGCTGTTGCTCAATACACTGAAGAGAATTATAAGAGTAGAATAAGTAGTTTAATAGAATATTGTGCAAGTGGAAAAAAATACAATGTGGGCAGCAACATTAAGAAATTGGTTGCCAGAGGCAGCATATCAAATATCAAGGGATGCTATAGAAGTTAGAGAAGTACCTTGGCGTGATATGTTCTATAGTTATAAAATTCCTCGATTCTTTATCTTCGGTAGTAAAACATTACCAAGTGACGATTTAGAAGAGTTACCAAAGAATAATATAGAAGTAAAAATAGTAGAGAATGCTGGGCATTCTATGGCATGGGAAAATCCAGAAGGATTAGCTCAAGTAATATACGAATGTCTTAAATAAAGAAAAATAAAAAGTTTGGATACTTCCAAACTTTTTTTATTTTTATATTTTCTTAATTTTTTAAATTACTTACCATTAAGTATGAACAGATTATTAGTAATAATAGGTTTATAATGCTTGGTAAGTTAAATAATGATATTATAGCTAAAACCGATCCACATGTTGTAATAGGCACACCTTGATAATAACCATCTTTCATTTTAGTAACATTAAATCGTGCTAATCTATAAGCCCCACAACAAGCGTAGATGGCACTAAGGATAGCCACTATCACTATTAATGTAGAAGTTGGTTTATCAATAAATACAAATTTTTTTCAAAAAAATTAGTATAGCAGGTGCTACACCAAAACTTACAACGTCACATAAAGAATCTAAATCATGACCGATGTCAGAAACGACACCAAGTTTTCTTGCTACAATACCATCGTATCTGTCTGCAAGCATTGCTAATAAAATAAAGACAGTTCCCCAAACGTAATATCCATGTACAGTAACTAATATTGATATAAAGCCACAAAAGATATTACACAAGGTAAGATAATTCGGTATAAAAATTTTTTTATTCATTAAGTTATCCTCCAATGATTGATATTATAATTATAGTACAAATTGAAAAAAAGTCTAAAAAAATAAAAGTTACAATATGAAATTTATTAATTACTTTAATTTACATAAAAAAATTTTTGCAAGAAGTGTTGTTTTTTTAAAAAAATATTACTTGATATAATGTATATGTAATTTATTATGGGAGGGGTATTATGTCGCTAAAATTAGATAAAGTTGATATAAAAAAAATTGCAAAAAGAGTTAATATTTATTTGTCTTGGTTGTGCTATTTATTCATTTGCGATAATGCACTTTAATGTACCAAACAAACTTGCAGAAGGTGGAGGAACTGGGATTTCCTTATTACTACTTTTATGCATTCGGATTACCAGTATCAACTGGTACAATATTGGTTAATATTCCATTACTAATTATTGGATTTAAAATGCTAGATAGAAAAAAACTATGATATACACTTTTATATGGTATTTCTATGTTAACAGCATGGCTAAAAATTTTTTTGAAATATATAATGTTAATATTGATATTGGTGGAGATAAGTTATTAGCTTCTGTATTTGGTGGTATTATCGCAGGTATTGGACTAGGAATAGTATTTTTTTAGTTGGTGGTACGACTGGAGGGGTAGATATTGTAGCTAAAAATTATTCAACTTTATACAGGGAATTCAATTGGAAGAATTATTCAAGTATTAGATGGTGTTATTATAGCTCTTACGTTTGTAGCGGTAAAAAGTTTCCCAGCAATCTTATATACTCTATTCTATATATTTATTAGTACCAAGTTAATAGACTATGTAGTCGAAGGTGGGGTATCAGGTAAAGGTGTAATGATTGTTTCACCAAAAATAGAAGAAATAACTAAAATAGTTCAAGAGGATATGGAACGCGGTTTAACGTATTTTAAAGGACAAGGTAGTTATACTAGAAAAGATATGAATATTGGTTATTGCGTTGTATCAAGAAATGAAATAAGTAGATTGAAATCACTTGTCTTTGAGATTGATCCTCGAGCCTTTGTGACCATAACAGAAGTTCATGATGTAATGGGTGAAGGATTCAGTTTTGATCAACCAAAAAAAATTAAAGTAGGTATAAAAAAAGATAAATAATAATAGGGAGTAACCTAATATATAATATTGTTAGGTTACTCTTATTATTTGAAAGGTATTAAGATGATAAAAAAACTTTTATTTTAGAATTATATTATTAATAGTACTAACTACCGTATGTTGTTCATACTTCGGGCAAACACTTCTATTTTTTTAATTAATATTAGTAAAAAAATTACTACCAATATTTAATTCTCTTAACACCGCTAGTGCTTCTTTTTACAAAAATATAGTAATAAGATAATTAAAACTCATGGAGTAGGTATGAAGTATTTTGTTGAAGCGGCAAATAATAAAAAAAGGATAAGGTTAGCTGGTTCTTCCCTGTTGTCCTTACTATAAATACTTTGCTTGCTCATGTATTTGGTGTAAGTGTGGGAAGAGAGGGTGTTGCAGTTCAATTAGGTGGTGCTATTGGAAAAAAACATGATGACTAATGATTTTAGTGACAGACAAAAAGAAATATTTTTGTTCGTTTAGGGATGATTAGCGGTTTTGCAGCACTATTTCAAACTCCACTAGCGGCAGTATTTTTTTATTTTTAGAAATAATCGGTAAAAAGATAAGAGTTACAGCTAGTTCTATTTATGAGTTCGCTAGTTACATAGTTGCAGCATTTATTTCAGCAAGGCTATCTCATCTTTTTAGGTTTAGAGAAATTCTTTGTAGAAGTTACTTTTTGGTAATAATGATATTAATTTAGTAAATATCTTAAAAATAACTGTTATAAGTATAATTTTAATTTTTTTATTGGAATATTATTTGTTATTATTCAAAAAAATCTAAAAGTGGCTGTAGCTACTCATAAATATCTTACATGGGTTTTTATTAGTATTATTTATAGTAATGAGCTTTTATACTAAACTTTAGATATGCTTCACTAGGTACTAATTTAATAGACTTCTCATTTAATGATTATAGTAATATTAAAGTATATGATTTTATTTTAAAATTAATATTTACGGCAATTTGTACAGCGATTGGTTTTAGTGGGGGAGAGGTAACGCCATTATTTGCTATTGGGCACAAGTTGCGGAGTTGTATTAGGAATATGGTTAGGTCTGCCTGTGTTAATGGTAGCTGGCTTTAGGGATATTGCTTAGTGTTTTCTTCAGCAACAAAAAAACATGGGTAACTCCTATATTTTTTTAGCTTTGGAAGTTTTTCGGCTTTTAAACTGATGCTAATAATGATACTACCAGCCGTACTACTTTGTACTTTATTAACAAAAAAAATATAGTATTTATAGTTAGTATAAAAAAATACCAAGAGAAGTGTAGTTTTTCTCTGGTATTCTTTAGTTTATTATAAATCCTAAATAGAATTTATTTTTTTAGTGACCAACTTTTTTTCGATTAATTTAATCATTGTGTCTACAGTTTCTTTATCGCCTTCTATAGAAGTATAATGTATTTTACCATCGTCTGCTTTTAAAAAAATATGTAATAAAAGTATTTTCCAGTTTTTGTTAAAGTATTAATAACATAAGCATCATATCCACCAATTTTTCGATTTAGTGCCTGACATTTTTTTCAAACAGTTGACTATTCCTATGTTTAGTATATACTGAGTTTGCTACTTGTTTAGGATCGATAGATGCATATTCTGCCTCAGATATTCCAAGTTGACTTGGGCGGAATATGTTTAATGTAACAACATTATACGCAGATGTATCACTAGATTGTATGTCATTACCACCGTTAATATCTTGGAAAATTAACCCAAGTTTTTAGGGACTTTGACATATCCGTATTCGTCAGAACCAATTACTTTATAAATATCATCTGTTTTTGTATCTGTTGAAGATGAATCTTTATTTGATGAATCTTTTGTTGCTTCTGAATCTTTTTTATTTGATTCATTCTTTTTATTAGAGTCCTCTTGTTTATTTGACTCATTTTGTGTTGTCTGCTCTTTATTTTGGTCTTTATTTTCGTTTTTATTTGCATGACAAGACACAAGTAGTACGGAACTTAATAATAACATTAGTATACCTTGTAATTTTTTTCATATAGAAACCCCTTTCATTTGCTTGTAATTTTATTATATCATGTATATAAGAAAAAAATTATATATATTTATAAATAGATATAAATAAATAAATATTAAAGAAGAACAGAATCAGTTTAAAATCTGACTCTGTTCTTTTATTTATAAACCTAGAAAGTTTTCAAAAATTTCTCTTTTATATTTTTAATTTTTTGTTCATCAACATTTTTCACCATTTAGTTGAACTTTTATTTCGGAGATGATTTCACCAGGTTTATTTTTTTAATAATATATATTCTGTCACTAAGTTCTATTGCCTCATCTATGTCATGTGTTATTAGTAGGGTTGTAAGATTAAACTTTTTACAAATATCTAAATACCAAGAATGTAATGATATTTTTTTGTTATTGCATCTAGGGCACTAAAAAGGTTCGTCTAGTAAGAATAATTCTTCTTTAAACATATAAGTTCTTAAAAGTGCAACCCTTTGTCTCATACCACCACTTAATTCACTTGGATATTTATCTTTATAGTCATAAAGATTAAATAGTTTTAAACTTTTTAATAGCCTCAGCTTCCGCTTCTTTTTTTATTTACTTTTTCTTATAAGAAGGGGAAGTATTATATTTTGAATTACAGTCTTATGTTCTAAAAGTAAATCTTTTTGAAGCATATAGCTGACTTTTCCTTTGAAATTAGAATCTCCTTGAATTTCTATAGTTCCAGATTGAAGTTCGTTGATACCTGCAATTAAATTAAATAAGGTAGTTTTTCCAACGCCGCTTCCGCCTAGAATAGAAACAATTTCACCTTGGTCGACATGAATATTAATATTTTTTTAATATACTATTATTTGGGTAATTGAAAGATAAGTTTTTTTATTGTTAAGACACTCATTATTTTATGTAGTCATTGCTAAATCCTGTATTGTCTGCAAGTGGTTTTTCGATAATTTTGTTATCGTTAACCCAACGATAAAATGCGTTCCATCTTTCAGCATCAAATTCTCCCCAATGCTCTTTATTTGAAGCATATTGTTGAGAGATATATTTTTGTGATGCTACTACGAAATCACGTTTTTTTCTTTTTAGTTCCGGTGCATTTTTTTATTAAAAATATCTGCAGCTTCTTCAGGATGCTCCATAGCGTAGACATATCCTTTCTTAATAGCTCTAAGAACTTTTTTTGGCTTCTTCTTTGTTATTTTTTAGATAGTCATTATTTGCGATAATTACTGGTGAATAGTAATCAAGTTTTTTATCAAAATCTCTTAAGTAGAAGAAGTTTGTTTCTAAATTCATACTTTCTGCTAATTTACCATCCCATGCATAGTAAATCCAAGCAGCATCAAAAACTCCGTTTTCAAGAGGTGTAATTGAGTTACTATCACTATTTGGTACTAACTCAATTTTTATTATAATCTCCACCTTGTTTTTTTCAACTAGAGATTTAATCATAGCTAGTTCAACAGGATCATTCCATGTTCCATATTTTTTTACCTTCTAAAGCTTTTAGGATCAGTAATATTGTTTTTTTCTTAGGTGAAATAATACCTGAAGTATTGTGTTCAATAATAGCAGCTACAGCTGTAATTCCAGCTCCTTTAGAAAGTTTACTAGCCATTGTATCTTGATAATATATTCCAAAAAGGTGCTTTTATTATTAATTATTAAATCTGATGTGCTATCTTCTGGTGCTGGTTTGATATCAAGATCTATTCCTTCTTCAGCAAAAATAACCTTTTTTTCTTTTGCGACATATAATCCTGTGTGGTTTGTGTTAACTGCCCAGTCTAATACAAAGTCGACTTTTTTTAAATCTTTATTATTTGAACTATTATTAGCAGAACCACATGCTGTAAGTGTTACTGCAAGAATAATAGAAAAATATACTAATTAGTATTTTTTTCATGATTTTTCTCCTATATATTTCCATTTAATAAATTTTTTTCTCACTTAGTTTAACTAATTCTATACTTAGTAAACTTATAATAGATACCAATATAATAATTGCGAACATAGTATCGTATTCAAATAGTTTTTTTGCTTTAATCATATAAACACCTAGGCCTTCAAAACCTCCTAACCACTCGGCTACTACTGCAGCTATAAATGCATAAGAAACACTTACTCTAAGTCCTGCATAGAAGTAGCTTAAGCTAGTTGGTATTTTAACATGCCATAGTATTTGTAATTTACTAGCATTCATAAGTTTTAATAATGTGATCATATCATTATCACAATTTCTAAATCCATCTAATATACTGACAACAATAGGGAAGGTTGTAGTTAAAACTATTAAAACAATCTTTGGTGTTAATCCGTACCCAAGCCAAAGAACCAAAATAGGTGCAATAGCAATAGTAGGAATAGTTTGTGTTAGGACTAGTAGAGGATAAATAGCTTTATTAAATACTGGGATGCTGTCCATAATTAAAGCTAGAGTCCAAGCTATTATTATACCAAGTAGTAAACCAATAATAGCTTCAAGGAGGGTGATTTTACTGTGGAAAATTAATTGTTTATAATTTTTAATGAAAGACTGTACTATTTCTATAGGGGTAGGAATAATATACTTAGGAAGTAAATTTAAATATCCAGCCCCCTGCCAAATTATAATAAGAATAAGCATAGAAATAGCAGCAGCATATTTATTAATTAAATTTGCTAAGCTTTTTCATCTATAGTTAAAATATTCCCATAATTAATTTTCACATTAGCAAAAAAATATTTTTTTGCTATTTTCACCCGCAATTAGTAAACATTCTTTTAGAGTATCTATTAATTCATTGAACTCTCCTTCTATTACTGTTTCAAAAAGGAGAAACAACGACATTAGAATGTTTATTCTGAAGATAATGAATAACATTATCTATTATTTTTTTATTTTTTTCTTCATTTTGTTCGCTTAATGGAAGAATTTGTAATGCAATACTGCAATTTGACAAAATAAAAAAACCTCCTTACAATTTTAAAGGGGTCTAAGTTAGGTCTTAAAGAATACTACCTACGCTGGCATTACCCAGATCAGGTTCGGTCGAAATTTATAAATATTTCCTCTCAGACTGTTCACAGACTCCCGTATTTATGATTATATCATATACATTATTAAAATCAATAAATCTGTTTAACGTTTTCAAATTTAGAGTGTAGTTCGAAAAAAAGAGATACAAGAAATATAGTATAATATGGTTATTATTTTTTTAGTTATGGTTAATGTATATTTAATATAATTAGTAAATAGATTTAATAATTCACCCTATATATACTTAGATTAAAAAGATATTTTTTTGATTTTTTTGACTAGATATGTGGTAGAATAAAAAAATCATAATAATATAAAATTTAAGAGGGATAACGAAGTGAAATTTTTTTAAAAGAAATATTTGAATGGATTATAGTAGTTGTCGCATCTATAGCAATTTACTTAGTATTAAGCACTTATGTAATAGCTCCATTTACAGTTAAAAGGACATTCTATGGACTATACATTTGCTGATAATGACAAAGTTTTTTTGTTAATAAACTTAGTAAAAAAACTATGAACGTGGTGACGAGTAGTATTCCATGCAAATGAAACAGATGATTATATTAAACGTGTAATTGGTGTTCCAGGTGACACTATTGAATATAAAGATGATGTTTTTATATGTTAATGGTGAAAAAGTGGATGAGCCTTTATTTAACTCAAAAAAATTAAAGAAGCTAAAGAATCAGGAACAGCACCATTTACACCAGACTTTAATATAGAGTACTTAAGTAGTACTAAATCAAAAACAGTTCCAGAAGGAATGTACTTTGTAATGGGTGATAATAGACAACATAGTACAGATAGTCGTGTCTTTGGATTTGTTAAAAAAGAAGCGATGATTGGGAAAGTAAGTCTAAGATACTATCCATTTAGTTCATTTAAATTCTTCTAGAATTCAAAAATATTTTTAGTTGAATAAAAATATGATGTTATGCTATCATAATATACGGGCACTCTAAAAGAGTGATAGAAGAAAACCACCCCCTACGATTTACGTAGGGGGTTTTATTTTTTATAAAGGAGATTAACATGACAAAATATATTTTTGTAACAGGTGGAGTAGTATCATCATTAGGAAAAGGTATTGTAGCTGCATCAGTAGGTAGAGTACTTAAAAATAGAGGATTAAAAGTAACACTTCAAAAATTTGATCCATACTTAAATGTTGACCCAGGAACTATGAGTCCTTATCAACATGGAGAAGTTTTTGTGACAGAAGATGGAGCAGAAACAGATTTAGATTTAGGACACTATGAAAGATTTATTGATGTTAATCTAGGTCAATATTCTAACGTGACTGCAGGTCGTGTTTATTCATCAATTATTGAAAAAGAACGTCGTGGAGATTATTTAGGAGGAACAGTTCAAGTAATTCCGCACGTAACAAATGAAATTAAATCACGTGTACTACTAGCTGGAGAATCAAGTGATGCTGATGTAGTAATTACAGAAATCGGTGGAACAACTGGAGATATCGAGTCATTACCATTCTTAGAAGCAATTCGTCAAATTCGTAGTGATTTAGGTCGTGAAAATGTATGTTATATTCATTGTACATTATTACCTTATATTAAGGCTGCTGGTGAGATGAAAACAAAACCTACTCAACAGTCTGTAAAAGAATTACGTGGTTTAGGTATTCAACCAGATATTATTGTTGTAAGAAATGAACTTGCATTAACAGATGAATTACGTGCTAAAATATCTCTATTCTGCGACATTCCAAAACAAAATGTTATTGAGAGTCGTGATGTAAGTAATTTATATCAATTACCATTAAATCTAAAAGCACAAAAAATTGATGATATCGTTCTAAAACATTTCAATTTAACAGCTAAAGAAGCGGATATGGAAGAGTGGACATCACTTGTAGAACGTGTAGATAACTTAAAAGATGAAGTTAGAATTGCCTTAGTAGGTAAGTATGTAGAATTACATGACGCTTATATTTCTGTAGTTGAAGCATTAAAACATGCAGGGTATAAACACAATTCTAAAGTTAAAATCGATTGGATTCAATCAGAAGATATTACTGAAGAAAATGTTCATGAGTATCTAAAAGAAGCTGATGGAATTTTAGTTCCTGGTGGATTTGGTGATCGAGGTGTTGAAGGAAAAATCACAACTATTAAATATGCTCGTGAAAATAAAGTACCATTCTTTGGAATTTGTCTAGGTATGCAACTTGCAGCTGTTGAGTTTGCAAGAAATGTTTGTGGACTAACTGGAGCTCACTCTTCAGAATTAGATCCAAATACACCATACCCAATTATTAACTTACTTCCTGACCAAGAAAATGTAGTAGAAATGGGAGGAACTCTACGTCTTGGAAGTTATCCTTGTACATTAATAGAAGGTTCACAAGCACATAAAGAATATGGTGAAATCAACATAACTGAAAGACACCGTCACAGATATGAATTCAATAATTTCTACCGCGAAAGATTAACTAATAAAGGATTAGTTCTATCAGGTGTTAGTCCAGATGGAAGATTAGTAGAAATAGTAGAATTACCTGAACACCCATGGTTTGTTGCTGGTCAATTCCACCCAGAATTCAAATCTCGTCCAGAAAAAGCACATCCATTATTTGCTGGATTTATTAGAGCAAGTTTAGAGAATAAACGCTAATTATGGATTTGTTTAATATAATAAAAGAGCTAGAGGCACGTGCAGATACTGCGCGTGCTCTCGATATGTCTAGGTATATGAAAAATCAATTTCCTTTTTTTGGTATTCAAGCTCCCTGTTCGAGATGGAATTTGCAAACCTTATTTTTAAAGAAGCGAAAAAGAGAAAAGCAAAATAGATTGGGATTTTTATAGAGTATTGTTGGCAACATGAAAAAAAGAGAATGTCAATACGTTGCAGCATATTACTTAAAAGAGTATGCAGAAATTTTTAGAAATTACTGATTTTTGAAAAAAATTAAAAAAATTAGTTATAAAGAAATCATGGTGGGATACGGTTGACACGCTTGATAAAGTAATAGGAAGTTTAGTTTATCAGAATGAGACGTTAAAAAAAGAGATTTTTAAAATGGAGTGTTGATGAGAATATTTGGCTAAGACGTGTCGCTATAGATCATCAAATTTTACGAAAAAGAAAAAGACAGATACTGATCTTTTAGAAAAAAATATTAGTTAATAACTTAAATCATACTGAATTTTTTTATTAATAAAGCAATAGGTTGGGCGTTAAGAGATTATTCTAAAAACTAATCCCCAATGGGTGAAAAAAATTTTATAGAAAAAAATACAAAAATAATATGGCTACACTTAGTATAAGAGAAGCTAGTAAATATATATAATATGATAAAGAGAACACTATTTAATATTATTAAGAAAGTGTTTCTCTTTTTCTTATTGTTTAATAGTGTTATACTATTAGTACTGCTGTTTGAGTCTTAATATTGGATAAAAAAATGTATTTTTACATGAGCATTTATTAATGTATGCAGTTTAAATTAAATATAAGTAAAGGTTGGTTTTTAATAAATGAAGAAAGTTGCAATAGGACTAGTAGTTGCTATATTATCTATAGCATTATTAGTAACACTTCCTTTTATGTTTAAAAAGTAATCAGGAAGATTATATTGATTTCTCAAAAAGTTTCAGAAAATGTCGATGATAATGGAAAAGATGATGATACATTGAGGATTGGTTTAATCTCTGTTGCTGGTGATAATAAAAGTTATATTTTTAGAAAAAGAATTAGCTAATTATATTGGTGATAAAATTGAATAAAAAGGTAAAGTTGATACAGAAAAAAAAGCTACAGTGATATTAATTTATTACTAAAAAAAATAATCAAATAGATGTGGCATTTTTTTATCTACCGGTGCATATTCATTATATGAAGATAAAGGATCGTTAGAACTTTTTAGCGAGGCCGAATAGAGGTAAAGCATATTATCATCCAATAATAATTACAAAGAATGATTCGAATATAAATACAATAGAAGAATTGAAAAACAATAGTTTTGCTTTTTGTTGATACTTATAGTTATTCAGGATACCTAGTATTTAATGATTATCTAAAGAAAAAAATGGAACAACAGCAAATAAATTTTTTTCAGTAATAGTTACTTTTACACATAGTCACGAAGAATCTATAAATCAAGTTATAAATGGAAGAGTATCGGCTGCAATAGTTGATGACTGGGCTTTTGCAGTATATGAGTAGTAATTTTTTTCTGGAATAGAGAATAATATAAAAAAATTATTAAAACATTTCCGGAAGTAGCCACAGGACCGGTAGTAACTCATAAAAACTATGAGGATAAAGAAAAAAATCAAACAGATATTACTATCTATTGATAAAGATAATTCTATAAAGAACGTCTTATCACAGCTTCAGATAGAAAAAGTATGAAGAAACAAAAAGCTAGTGATTATCCAGATTTAATAAGTGAGGATTAAGTAAATGGCTAAGTTGAAAATAAGAAATAAGATTATTATATTCTTTGCGATAATCTATACAATTTATTTAAGTATAATCTCAGCATATACATATGTTAATAATAAAAGCATATTGAAAGTGCTTTGAAAGATAGAATTACTCAAACCTACTATCAGCTAGCTGGTGATATATCAGACGATATAAAAACTGAAAAATACTTATGAAATATATCAAAAGATACATAGTGCTTCATCGAATAAGGAAGTGTCTTATATTATTATTTATGATAATGATAAAAAAATATTATAGGTAAAACTTTAAAAAGATGTTCCAGAAAAAAACTTATGACGTTTAATGAAGGACAATTAAATAATTATAAGGGTTATGGTAGTTCAAAAAGGAGAGATATTAGAATACATTTCTCCTATCGATGATGTTAATATTGGTTATATAAGAATAGGTTTTTTTATACTAAAGATATTTATGTGAAAAACATATATGCAATTTGTAAGAATACTTGTTTTTAAATATTGTTGTTTTTTTGTAATGTTGCTAATTGTTGCTTACTATATTTCAAAAATTAATTGAGCGACCAGTAAGAGATCTAACATCTGTAACTGATGAAATAATTAGAGAAGGTGACTATAAGAAAAAAATAGATAAAGATAATTATAGTCAGGATTTCCATGTATTAGTTAGCTCTATAAATGAGATGGTAGATAGTAATAAAAAGAATAAAAAGTTAAATAACTATTTATTAAATAAAGTTTTTTTAGAATTCAAGAAGAAGAAAGAAAAAAATGCTTTCTAGAGAATTACATGATGAGGTAAGTCAGTCACTATGAGTTTATTATTTTTATTAAGTAATTTAGTAGAAAAAAAGAAACAGATTTAGTGAAAAAAAGATAGATTATTACTAATTCAATCAGAAATCGAAAAATAGTTTAACTAATATTAGAAATATAGCAGTTAATTTAAGACCACCTAGTGCAGAGTTAAGTTTAGAAGAGGTAATAAGTAAATATATCGAAGATTATAAAAATTTATATGGTATCTCAGTCGATTTTTTTATAGTAATTATGAAGGTGGTAAAAATGATAATTTCGATATTACACTTTACCGAATAATTCAAGAGTCATTATCTAATATAAAACGACATTCTGGAGCTACAGAAGTAATTATTAAGCTTTTATGGTAATTCAGATTATATTATTTTTGAGTATAGCAGATAATGGTATAGGATTAACAAAAGGAACGTGTAGAATCAGCCAAAAAAAGAAGGTCGATTAGGAATATTTGGTATCCAAGAGAGAATATTAGATTTTTTTCTGGAGAATTCAAGGTGCTTAATAATAAAAAAAGTACTCTACAATATTAATGTGTAAGTTTAAAACAGAGACAATAGAGGAGAAGTCTAATGAAAATACTATTGATTGATGATCATAAACTGATAAAAAAATGGGGATTAGAGTTTTGTTAGAAGACAATAAAAAAATTTAGTTTAATTGATGATTGTGGGAGTAAAAGTGAATTTTTTTAGAAAGAATTAGCACTACTGAATATGATTTATTTATTTGTGATATTTCATTACCTGATGGAAGTGGTTATGATATATTGGAGATTATAAAAGAGAAAAATTTAAATGCTAAAGTTATTATACTAAGTATGCATGAAGATAAATCATATATAAAAAAAGCTTTTTAAAATGGGAGCTTCAGGCTATGTAACAAAAAGTACAGCACATGAGGAAATTTTAAAAAGCTATTGACGTAGTAATGGAAGAAAAATGAAATCTACTTTAAATGAAAAAGTATGCTACAATTTTTTTATGAATTATATAAAGCAGATAAAGAAATAGAACTTAGTGAACGAGAAAAAGAAGTCGGAAAATATATAGTTGAAGGGTATACTTTAACTGATATTGAGAAAAAAACTGTTTTTTTAAGTGTAAAAACAGTTGATACATATAAAAAGCGACTTATGGAAAAAAACAAATACTAAAAAAACGTAGTGAGTTAGTTGAGTATTTAAAATCCAACTTAATGTTATAAAATAAGAGGATCTCTATCAGATAATTTGATAGAGATCCATTTTTTTATTAATCTTCTAATTGTTTTGATGTTTTCTTGAATAATGTTAAAGCAATGAATACGAATGCTAATACACAAGAAGCTATTAATGCGTAGAAACCTCCGTTCCATCCGAATACATCAACAAGTTTACCCATAACATAACCAGCACTTGCTGATCCAAGTAGGTAACCGAATAAAACCAGTTAAACCAGTAGCTGTTCCAGTAGCAACACGTGGAACAAGATCAGCAGCTTGAAGACCGATCATCATAACAGGTCCGTAGATTAAGAATCTGATAGCTACTAAACAAATGTTATCTACAAGTGGGTTACCTGGAGGGTTTTTTTCCAGTAAACGAATACTGCAATAAGTACTCCAGTTAAGAATAATAACATTGGAGGAGCACGGTGCCCTTTGAATACTTTTATCACTTAAGTATCCACTTGCTAACATTCCGAAGATACCAGCATATTCATATAAGAAGTAAGCCCAGCTTTGTTTATCAACAGAGAAGTGTTTTTACTTTTTTTAGGTAAGTAGGAGCCCAGTCGATAATACCGTAACGCACGAAGTATACGAATACGTTAGCAACTGCGATAGCCCATAAGTATTTGTTATTAATAATGTATTTGAAGAAAATATCTTTTGCAGATAAAGTGTGAGCAGACTCAACTTTTTTTCTACGATTTTTTTCTCCTCTCCATTCATCAACAGGAGGTAAACCTTCAGACTCTGGAGTATCTTTCATTAAGTAGAACATAATAATTGCTAAAATAATAGCGATTATTGCTGGTAAGTAGAATAGTGATTGCCATGCACCAAAAAAACAGAAAGTCCCTAATAATGCAAGTGGTCCAATTAATCCACCACCAAGGTTGTGAGAAACGTTCCACCAGCTCCACCAAGCACCACGTTCTGAAGTAGAGAACCAGTTAGTCATAGTTTTTGCTCCAGGAGGATATCCCATACCCTTGGAACCACCCGTTAAGTGCTGAAAGAACAATCATAAATGATAATGAAGAAAGCACTGCAGGTACAAGACCAAAAAAATTAAGCTGACAGCAGCAGAAGCAACTAATCCGATAGTAATAAAGTACTTAGGATTACTTCTGTCTGAAACATTACCCATAATAAATTTACTGAAACCATAAGCAAGAGATAGGGCAAGTGAAACTTTACCTAAATCAGCTTTAGTGTAACCGTATTGATCAATTAAATAAGGAATAGCAAGTGAGAAGTTTTTTTCTAATTAGATAGTACGCTGCGTATCCAATGAATACCCTGAGAATACTTGCCATCGAAGTTTTTTTGTACTCAGCATCAGTACGAGAACTGTCGATTCTCGGTTTTGGTGCTGAAGCTTTTTAAAAATGAAAAACATATTAATTTCTCCTTCACTTCAATAATTTAGTATATTAAATTTTTTTGTTAGAAGGAATGACGTCAATCTTCTTGAATAAATTTTTTTACTTTATTTTTATAAAGTATGTAACTTATAAACCTTATTATATACAAAATGAAAAGCGTCTGTAAATGCTATTATGTAAAAGTTTTTTTATCTTTTAGAAAAATCCCCTACACCTATTGTAGGGAAATTTCTACAAAAATAACTATTGACAATTAAATATAAAAAGAATTATAATTGATTAATCAATAGTTGACGAGTCAATTAATTAATTTTTTTAATAGGAGTATAACATGGATGTTAAGGAATGTATAGAGTTATTGTATGATCTGAAAATTTTAGATAAAAAAATTGCTAGATTTATTTGAGAAAAAAATAGGTATTAGTTTGACAAGATTTCAAATTATAAAATATCTACATAAGAGTTCTTCTAGTACATCAAAAACAGATTTCACAAAGTCTTAAAATAGATGCAGCGGCAGTAACTAGACATTTAAAAAAATATTAGAAAAAGAAGGTTATGTAATTAAAAGACGTAATGAAAAATAATAATAGAGAAGTCTTAGTAGAACTTTCTGAAAAAGCTCATGAAGAAATACGACGTTGCGAAAAAGAAACAACTGTTCAAGATATTATCGGCAATGAATTCACTGAGAAAGATTTAAAAGACTTAGTCAGATTGCTAAATAAATTCAATGAAAATTTTAAATAAAAAGAGGTATAAATAATGAGTATATTATCAACAATATTAGTAACGTTAGTTGCAATGTTATTTTTTTCTATATAATGTATTTAGAAACATTTGTAACAGATTCTGAAAGTACAAGTAGAGTATTTAATATTCCGCAAGAGGAATTAAGAAGATCAAGTTTAAATACTTTGTTTAAAAAAATCAAGGTGTTTATAATGGGCTATTAGGAGTAGCTTTGTTGTACGGAACATTTTTTATCTAAAAAAATTCAGTAGAAATAGTTACAATGTTACTAATATATATTATTTTTAGTAGCTATATATGGTGGTTTAACTAGTGATAAAAAGATTATTTTTAAAAACAAGGTGGATTACCAATATTAGCACTTCTTTTCATTATTATTTTTAGTTTATAAAGGAGCAAGATTAATATGAACAATACAGCAGTAATAATAGGATCTACAGGGCAGTAGGAAAAGAAGTTTTTAAAAAGAAGTATTAAATCAAGATTATTATAACAAAGTTTATATACTAGGAAGAAAAATCAATAGAGAGATTTCCTGACAATGATAAGTTAGAAAAAAATAGTTATTGATTTTTGAAAAATCTAGATTTTGATGAAAAAAATTTTTGAATGGTTCAGATGTTTTTGCTGCATTAGGGACAACAATAAAAAAATTGCAAAAACAAAAGAGAATCAGAAGAAAATAGATTTAGATTATACAGTTAATTTTGCTAAGTTATGTGAAGGTAAAGTAAAAAGTTTTAATGTCGTATCTGCCTTTAGGGGCTACAAGTAAATCTAAGAACTTTTATACTTCGATAAAAGGAAAAATTAGAGGATGAATTGTCAAAATTAGATTTGGGTATTTTAAGAATATACCGACCTTCTTTATTAATAGCTAAGCGAGATGATAAAAGATTAGCAGAGGAATTATTCATGAAGGTAGCACTGATTTTTTTAAAAAAATTCTTGTAGGAAAATTCGAAAAAAATATAAACCTATCGAGGTAGAAATTCTAGGTAAAGCAATTGTGAAAAATGCAATAGACAACAAAAAGAGAAGGGTATATCATTACTCTGATTTTTTTATTTATCTTAAAAAGAATCAATAAATTCTATAATATTAATATTTTAGTAACCTAAAAGTTATGTTGTGATGATAATTTTGGGTTATTTTTTTAAAAAAATTTAATCTTTATTTTATATTCATAAAACTCATATACAATTAATTTATCAAAAAGAAATAAAACAAAAAAATATAAGTTAACTTTATTGTTTGCTGATTCTGTGGTAAAATAAATGTATAAAAAGTGAGAGGAGACAGAGAGTATGAAAAAAAGGATTGACAGTATTTGCAATAAGCACATTATTATGTGGTGGATTAGCAATAGCAGATGGGGGACATCAAGCTTTTGCAAAAAGGTGGTAAGGGAGCTCTTCTAGTAGTTCTTCTCACAGCAGTTCGAGAGGAAGTTCGTCACATGGCTCATCACATGGTAGCTCAAGAGGAAGTTCGTCACATGGCTCATCATATGGTAGCTCAAGAGGAAGTTCGTCACATGGCTCATCATATGGTAGCTCAAGAGGAAGTTCGTCACATGGTTCATCATATGGTAGCTCAAGAGGAAAAATCATCATACGGCTCATCATATGGTAGTTCGAAAGGAAAAATCATCTCGCGGTTCTTCGTATGGAAGCTCAAAAAGAAGTTCATCAAATGAATCATTATTTGATAGCTCTAGAAGTTTAACGTATGGAAAAATCTAGAGGAAGTTCATCATTTGGCTCATTATCTAATAGAAGTTCAAGAGTGGGTACAAGTTCAAAAAGTAAATAATAGAAATAGGTATTCAAATGGAATTGCAACAAGAACTTCTAATCTACATAATAATTTAAGTAATAGATCATTTGGTTCATCAAGAAATATTACAAATTCAAGATTTGGTAAAAACAAGAACCTATGGAAAAACAACATTTACTAATTTATCGAATAGAAATACAAAAAAATATAGGAAGTAATAACATTGTAACTAAGAACTTTAGAAGTAATTTTGTAACAAGAAGAGGAGCAGGGTTACATAAGAATAGAACTAGAAATAATATAGTAATTTCTAATAAAACATTGCAGAATAACATACACAATCAAACACAACTAAATGTCGTTAGTCCGAATATTAGTAAGTTTAGAAGTCGTATATTTAGAGGGCAAAATATGACATTTTATAGAACAAATAATAATCAATTGATTCAATTACCAAACGAGAATTAATAAGGATATAAAACCTGAAATATATTATTAAGATTTATTTCGGGTTTATTATTTATATATAGATAAGTGGGGAAAAATTTTTTTAAAAATTCATAATAACTAAAAATTCGACAATAATTATAGATAATTCTCATAAATTTACAGAAAAAAATTTTTTTCAAAAATATAAATGATAACTTTGTAAAGTCTCTAAAATATTATATAGATAATATAAATATTAAGTGTATAAATATAATTTATAGTATTAAACTAAGGTGTATATTTAAAAATATTTAGAAAGCGTATTAAAGATAAAGAATATGTTTATATTAAAATAATAATTGTTAATTGAAAAGAGATATGAATTATCTAGTGAAAATTTTTAATGTATAAGTAATGATAATAATTGTCAAAATGTAAGATTAACTAATAAAAAAATTGATGTTGATATATGATTTTTATTTATGATATAGTATTTTTTCAAAGTTAACTAGTAGTGATTATTTGTTAGCTAATTTACTATAAAGGAGAACAATCATATGAAGAAGGGATTAAGTGTATTTGCATTAGCGGCTTTATTATTTGGAGTAGGTGCAGTAGCAGATAGTAATCATGAAGTTCAAGCAAAATCTCATTCAAAAAGGAGGTAGTGTTAAGAGAGCAAAAAGCTACACCAGTTCGAAGAGCTGTGGCAAGACCAGTAGCAAGAAGAGTGGTAGCAAAAACCGGTAGCGAGAAGAGCGGTAGCAAGACCAGTAGCGAGAAGAGCGGTAGCAAGACCAGTAGCGAGAAGAGCGGTAGCAAGACCAGTAGCGAGAAGAGCGGTAGCAAAAACCGGTAGCGAGAAAAAAACTACAACAAGACCAGTTGTAAGAAAAGCAACACCAACAGTAAGAAAAAAACTGCAACAAGATCAGTTGTAAGAAAAACAACACCAACAACAAGAAAAAAACTGCAATAAAAATCAGTTGTAAGAAAAACAACACCAACAGCAAAAAAACAGCAGTAGTAAAAAAAAGCTTCAACAGGTAAAAAGGAACAAAAAAACTGCGGTAGCAAAACAAAGCAACAGCAGCTAAAAAGGAACAAAAACAGCGGTAGCAAAACAAAGCAACAGCGGCTAAAAAAAGGAACAAAAAAACAGCAGTAGTAAACAAAAAAACAACAGCTAGTAAAGGAACAAAAGCAGCAGTAGCAAACAAAGCGACAGCAGCTAAAAAAAGGAACAAAAACAGCGGTAGCAAACAAAGCAACGGCGGCTAAAAGAGGAACAAAAACTGCGGTAGCAAAACAAAGCAACAGCAGCTAAAAAAAGTAACAAAAACTGCAACAGCAAATAAAAGCAACAGCAGCAACAAACAAAGCCACAGAAGCTAAAAAGGAAAAATTTAAATTACCATTACATGGAAATTATTGTGGTCCAGGACATGGTGATTTAACTAAAAATCCTAAAACCAGTTGATACATTAGATGCTATTTGTCGTAAACATGATATTGGATACAAAAAAAGATGGATATTTTAGTAGAAAAGCTAATGCTGAATTTGTTAAAGATGTAGCTAAAAAAACTTTAATAAAATGAAACCAGCTGAAAAAGTAAAAAGCAGCAATCTTCTCAGCTGGGTTTATAGCTATGAATAATACACCATTGCGTGAAGTATCAACAATTATTGGTCGTATTACTGGTAAATAATTTTATTTAGTCTTTTTCAAAGCACCCTTTAAGAAGGGTGCTTTTTATATACGCAGATTTAGTTATATAATTCTACATAAAACAAAAAAATAATAATCATTATCAATAAAATGCTAGTAATATTTTTGTATATTGTAATAAAAATAGAAAGTAAAGATTTATATAAATAGGAGTGGAATTTAATGAAAAAAAGAAGGGGCCATAAGTTTTTGAAAAAAATTAGGAAAAACAAAATTACGTCCTGGTGGAGTTAGAGGTACGAACTTTCTTTTAGCTCATGCAGCATTTAAAGAAGGAGATGTAGTTTTAGAAGTTGCATGTAATAAGGGAGTAAACTTAATTGAGTTAGCTAGGAATTATCCAAAAACAATTTTTGTAGGAATAGATGTTGATAAGGAAGCAATACAAGAAGCTAACGAGGAATTAGCTAAATATCAATATCAAAATATTAAATTTATAAAAAGCAGATGCCTTTAGAATGAAGTTTTCTGATAATACTTTTGATTACATTATTAATGAAGCTATGCTAACAATGTTTAGCAATAAGAGTAAGGAAAGAGCTTTTAAAGGAATATCTTAGAGTATTAAAACCAGGTGGGTTACTTTTTAACACATGATATTGCTTTTAGTAAATAATTATGAAGAAACGAGAAAAACAACTGTCGGAAGCAATAAATATTAGTATATTTCCTCTACCACAAAATGAATGGAAAGAGTTATTCTCAGAAATAGGATTTACTATTGTTAATTTTCTACAGGATGAGTTAACTCTTATGGACCCTAAAGGAATGATTACAGATGAAGGTCTAACAAATACTTTAAGAATATTAAAAAAATGGTTTAAAAATCAGAAAAATAGAGCTCAATTTATTAAAATGAAAAACTACATTTAGTAAATTAGAAAAAGATTTAAATTTTTATTTGTTTTGTAAATAAAAAGCGTTATAATAAAAAAATACAAGTATTTAAAAATTAAAGGAGAAATGACATGGAAGTAGGAACAATTTTTTTCAAGATAAAGGTTTATTAAAAAAACACGATCGCTTTTAAACTAGTTAAAAAAAGTAGGGAAAAAAAGGTGATTTAATTCAAAAAAACATAATCATCCAGAAGCGCTAGTAGTATTCACTGTAGTAAAAGGTGAGGTAGAAGTTCATTTAAATGACAATGAAGTTCATAAAGTAGAACCTGGTAAAGTTCTTCACTTTGATGGAGACAACTATATAAACGCAGAGTTTTTTTAACAGATGGAGAAGTGTTTGTTACTTTGATAACTAAGTAAACCCAAAAATAGTATAACTATAATTTTTTTATATGTTTTTATACAATCTAAATTACTTTAGGGAGGAAAATATATGTTAAATCAAGTTATACTAATAGGAAGACTAGTAAAAACCAGAGCTCAGAGAGAGTGAAAATGGAAAGAACTATTTAAAAAGCAACTCTAGCTGTACAATCAGATTATAGAAAAAAAGATGGTGAATACGAAACTGACTTTTTAGAATTTACAGCATTTGGAAAAAGTTGTGGAAAAATACAGCTAAATATTGTGATAAAGGTAGTTTATTAAATGTCATTGGAACATTAAGTAACAATGTTTACAAAGATAAAAATGGTGTTAATCATTATCAAATGTCAGTTATTGCTACTAAAATCTCATTTTTTTAAGCAAGGGTAATAAAAAGAAGAAAAACAAATAGAGGATGTATTTGTTTTAGGTCAATAAGGATAAAAAGTAATTTAGATTGTTAGAAATCTTTAATGTAATTAATTGCATTAAAGATGTAAGGGTAACATTTTTTTATATTTACTAACTTAAAAAAAGATAGTAAAATAATTAGTGTAGACAAAATAATCTTAAATACAAGGAGTATCAATTTTGAAGAAGTATAAATTATCAATATTTTTAGCTAGTGCTGTATTAGGAGGAGTTGGGGCAACTTATTTAGCTGCTGAAACAAATCATGCGGCAGCAGCAGAAGTAAAAACAGAAGTAGTGGCACCTGCTAATACTAATGCAACTAGTGGAACACCAAATACAGGAGCAGCTAACACGCAAGCAACAACACCTAAAGAGGTTGCTACATATTGGTGAAATTCAAGGAGAAAGTCACCAAAGCCCACTAGTTGGTCGTGAGGTAATAGTTAATAATGTAGTTGTTACTAAAACAGATAAATCAGGGTTTTATGTACAAGATAAAGTTTCAGATAATAACCCAAAAACATCAGATGCATTATATGTTGCGTCAAAAGATAAAGTGAAAAGTGGAGATTTATTAAAAGTTCAAGGAACAGTAAAAAGAAGGGTATTTAGAAGAATATGCTGTTAGATCAGGGCAGACTTTTAAAGCGCCTGTAGGTAGCCTAACTGTAACTCAAATTATTAATGCTACTATTACTAAATTAGGAGTGGCTGCTTTACCAGATGCAGTGGAATTCTCTGAAAAAATTCCTAAAGACACTGTAGATAAAACACCAACAAAATATGATCCTGAAAATGAAGCTTTAGATTATTTTGAAAGCTTAGAAGGAATGCGTGTTAATATTAATAAACCCTAAAATTTTGGGGCCACAATATAAAGGTGATATCTATGTATTACCAGGTAACTATAATGGACAAAAATTAAACAATATTGGTGGAGTAAATCTTCGCCCTGGTGTTCAAAATACCGAGACAATAGCTATTGAAGTTGGGAAAAATGTGGTAGCAAAAGCTAAAGATTACTTTGATGAAGATATTACAGGGGTATTTACATATAGATATAAAACATATAGAATTGATCCATACAAAGTACCGAAAGTGCAAGATGGTGGTTTAAAACGTGAAGTATCAAAAATATATCCAGCAGAAGACAAGTTAACTATTGCTTCATATAATATTGAAAACTTTTCTGCAAATAGCAAAGGAAGAGACGAAACACCAGAAGAAAAAGTAGATAAAATTGCTAAGTCATTTATAAATGAAGTTCATAGCCCAGATATTATTACATTAATTGAAGTTCAAGATAATAATGGTGGAGTAAATGACGGAACTGTAGAAGGTGTTAAAAGTGGAGAAAAACTAGCTGATAGAATTAAAAGTTTTGGTGGACCAGAATATAAATATACTGAAGTAGCTCCAATTGATGGAAAAGATGGAGGGAAACCAGGTTCAAATATTAGGGTTGCATACTTATACAATCCAAATAGAGTAACTCTTATCGGAAAAGATAAAGGTGGAAGTGAAGAAGCTGCACGTTTTGTAGATGGACATTTAGAAAAAAACCCAGCAAGAATCGATCCAACGAATATAAACTTTGAAAAAGTGAGAAAATCATTAGCTGCTGAATTTGATTTCAAAGGTGAAAGAATAGTAGTTATAGCAAACCACCTAAAATCAAAATTAGGGGATGATGCAGTATATGGGTCTAATCAACCAGCAGTAGAAAATACTAAAGCACAACGCGTAGAAGAAGCAAAATTATTAAATGCATTTGTTAGAGAGGGATTACGTCAAAATCCTAATTTAAAATTTGTTTTAACAGGAGACTTTAATGACTTTGAATTCTCTGATACAGTGAAAACAATCGTAGGTAATGAGCTTGTGAACTTAATGGCGGAGCATGAAGCAGGTGATAGATACTCATACTTCTATCGTGGAAGTAACCAAAGTTTAGATAATATACTAGTTTCTAAAAAAATATTAAGGATAGAGTATTATTCTCACCAGTACATATTAATGCATCATTTATGGAAGAACATGGTAGAGCCTCTGACCACGATCCAGTAGTTGTTCAAATAGACTTTAGTAAATCTGAAGAAGTAGTTAGTCCAGAAGTAACTCCTAATAAAAACCAGAAAATACACAAGGTAATACATCTCCAGCAGTACAAAATATAACAAAATTAAGTGCTGTTAATCACAAAGGTGAAGTTAAAATTAATTCACATTCAAATAAAAAAAGAAGTATTACCAAAAACAGGTCTAGATTCATCTAGTTCATTTGGTTTAGGAATATTTGGTGTATTTGCGGCATTCTTCTTAGGTAGAAAAAAACGTAATAATTAATATAATAAAAGATATTTATAAATCAAACTAAAAATCAACTCTATTTAATGGAGTTGATTTTTTTATAAATAAGGTTATTAGGAGTATAATTAATAGAGAAAAAAACTAGAAATATGATAAAATTTTTATAGTTAATCAAAAATAATGATTGAGGAGTTTTAATCATGAAAAACAATGTTATTTATTGATGGTCTTGAAGTATTTGCTAATCACGGATTATTTGAAGAAGAAAAATAAATTAGGGCAAAAGTTTATTTTTTTGATATTGAGTGTGAATTGAATTATAAAAAAAGCACTATTTAGTGACGAAATGACAGACAGTGTTAGTTATGCTGATATAGCTGATGTAGTAGTTAAAACTGCTACTGAAAAATACATTTAATCTACTAGAGCGTTTAGCAGGTGAGGTACTTAAAAATATTTTTTGATAGATTTCCGAAATAGAAAAATATAAAAATTAAAAAAATTAATAAACCAGCAGCGCCTGTAAGACATCATTTTGAAAAATGTGGTGTAGAAGTAAAAACATCTCGTGAGGAGTTCTATAGATTATAATGATTATTTTAGCATTAGGAACCAATATAGAACCGAGAGAGCAATATTTAAAGGATGCACTAAGAAAACTTGAAGAAAAATAATATGAGAATTATTTTAAAAAGTAGTGTATATGAAACTCCAGCTTGGGGAGGAGTAGCTGATCAAAAACTTTTTGAATATGTGCATAGAAGTAGAGAGTACTTTTAGATGCGTATACACTCTTGATACGATTCAAAAAAATAGAACTTGAGCTAGGTCGTGTCCGTAAAGAACACTGGGGAAATAGAACTATTGATATAGATATAATTACATTTAACGATTCAGTTTTTAATGATGAAAGATTGATTGTTCCTCATAAATATATTCACGAGAGAAATTTTGTATTAGCACCATTAGTAGAGATGTATGGAGATATTGAAACATCAGGAATGAATATAAAAAAATCATTGGAGAAAAATTACAGAACCGATTAGAATTTTTTAAAAAGTAAATTATAAGATGAAAGGATAAAGAATGTTTAAAATTAGAGAAATTGAAATTCCTAATAGAGTAGTATTAGCGCCGATGGCTGGTGTTTGTAATGCTGCTTTTTAGGCTTACTGCAAAAAGAATTTGGTGCAGGATTAGTATGTGCGGAGATGGTTAGTGATAAAGCTATTTTTATTTAACAATAAAAAAACAATGAATATGCTTTATATTGATCCAAGAGAGCGTCCATTAAGTTTACAAATATTTGGTGGAGAGATTGATACTCTTGTAGAAGCGGCAAAATATGTTGATAAAAATACAGAAGCGGATATTATTGATTTAAATATGGGTTGCCCTGTGCCAAAAAAATTACTAAAAGTCGATGCTGGTAGTAAATTATTATTAGATCCAGATAAAGTTTACGAAGTAATTTCTAGAATCGTTGATTCAGTATCTAAACCAGTGACAGTAAAAATGAGAATGGGTTGGGATGATGAACATATTTTTGTAATGGATAATGCACGTAATGCTGAAAGAGCAGGAGCAAGTGCAGTAGCTATTCACGGAAGAACAAAAGTTCAAATGTACAGCGGAAAAGCTAACTGGGATGTTATACGTGATGTTAAGAAAGAACTTAAGATACCTGTGATTGGTAATGGTGACGTAACAACTCCAGAATTAGCAAAGAAAATGTTAGATGATACAAACTGTGATGCAGTAATGATTGGTAGAGCGGCATTAGGGAATCCATGGATGCTATACCGTACAGTTAAATATTTAGAAACAGGTGAATTAACACCAGAACCAACACCAAGAGAAAAAATTGATGTTTGTTTACTTCACTTAAGAAGACTTATGGAAATCAAACCAGAAAAAGTAGCAGTTCATGAGATGAGAAAGCATGCAGCATACTATATGAAAGGTATTAAAGGTGGAGCAAAAGTAAAAAAAGAGCTTAATTACCTAAATACATATGAAGAGATGGAAAATCTGTTTGGTGAATTTTTAGATTTCTTAGAGTCTAATGAAAAGCCTCAAAAGAAAGAAATAATACTTTAATTATAAAGTGGATATCAAAAAGAATCTAGTCATTATTAATTTAATATGTTATAATTATCGTAGAAAAAAATTGAGATAGGACGGGGAAAAATGGTAAGAAAAATCAAAAAGTAATAGCAACTTTAGGACTTAATACTGATAGTATTTTTAGAAGATATTATCGCAAGTTCTGTAGACGCAGTTTTAATTGATACGTATTATGGTTCTGAAGAGGAGAATGTAGAACGTATTAAAAAGAGTAAAAAGAATTAAGAGAAAAATTAAATAAAAATACAGCGATTATATATGATATAGATCATATATATGCACAAAGCAAGTACAAACTTATAAAAAAATTGATGAAAAATAACGTTGATTTTGCGTGTGCTAACGATGTTGATTTTATTGCATGTCCATTTGTAAGTAATTTGGATGAAATTAAAAAGGTTAAAGATATACTGGAAAAATAATAAAAAAAGATATTGGATTAATAGTAAAAGTAGACTGTAAAGAAGCTTTATGATAACATTGATGAGATTATAAGTTTTGCAGATTCAATTATGATTAATCGTGACGAATTAGGGTAGAAGTTCCATACCAAGACTTACCTAATGTTCAAAAAAAGAAATCATAAGAAAAGCAAATGACAATACTAAAGAAGTTATATTAACAACTCAAATGTTACACTCTATGATATATAATCCACGACCAACAAGAGCTGAAGTATCTGATGTTGCTAATGCGATTATAGATGGAGTAGATGCAGTGATGTTAATAGAAGAAACTGCTATAGGAACTATCCAAAAGAAGCTTTTAGAAACTATTGATCGTATTATAAAAATATGTTGAATCTCAAGATTCAGTTACAGAAAATGATGTAAAAAAATAGTGACCAAAAATGAGTATAGCTCACGTTATTTCGCTATCTACAAAAACATATTATTGATTCTCTAGATGTGAATAATATTGTAACTTATACTAAGTCAGGTTCAACAGCGAAATTCATAGCGAAATATAGACCAAAAAGTACCAGTTTTAGCCGTTGTACTAACAAAAAGAAAAAAAGCTAGAAAAATTAGCTTTAACTCGTGGAATAACTACATTTATTGAACCTAAAACTTTAATGATGGACGAAATGTTAGAAAATGCTGCTCTTTATTCAAAAAGAATCAGGACTAGCTAAAGAAGGAGATTATATTCTAATAACTGCTGGGCAAACCAGATTTAGGAAAAGAAAATACTCCGCCGACAGACTTCGTAAATGTAAGAAGAGTATAAAAATAAAAACCAGTTAGAAATATCTAACTGGTTAATTTTTTATCATTTTTTTAAGAGCGAAGTAACTAATTATAGTACATATTAACATAAGTATAGTAGTTATATAAAAAGGTGTAATATATTTTTTTCTAACCTGAATATTTCAGGAAGTTTAGTTAGTACTACAGGTGTTAAAATAACTCCAATATTTCCACCGACTAAAAACAACACTAGTCGCAAAGTTTATATATTTATTTTCTAACTTTTTAGAAATATAAAAAGAAATTAAAAGACATAGTACCAACAAAGCTAATACCTATTAAAATTGCGCCTATAGTAAACAATATTGAATTATGGAAGATTGCAAAAATAAAACTACCACAAGTCATAACAATAAACATAATTGAAAGTGTTAGATTTTTAAATTTCTAACTAATTCACCAAATAAAAATCCTGAGAATATACCACTAATAGCAAGTATTGTTAGTAAATTTCGTGAAACCTCTGGATGTAGATGATATTTTTTTCAACAAGTAGAGTTGAATTTTTTATAGTAGCTCCCTATATATGAAAATACCAACTAGAAGTGTTAATAGAGTTAAGATGATTGTTTCTTTATGGAATTTTTATACTAATCTGTTTATTCTCATTATTTTTTTAGGATTTGGAACAAATACTAAAAAAATAAAAATGAATATTGGCATTGCAAGAGCATAAACTAGGAAAGTATATTGCACACCATATATAATTAAATAGCCTGAAATAAAATGTAGTTAGTGCTTTTACCAATATTTAAAAATGCAGTACGCATTCCTATCATAGTTCCACGAGTATCTTGATCAAAAAAAGTCACTAATCATACTAATTGACAAAGAATTGAATAATCCAATTCCCTGCACCAAGAAGTAATCTACTAATAAAAACAATTTTAAAATTTGTTGTGAAAAACTGGTACTAAAACCAAAAATGAAAAATTATGGCTAGACCAAGTAGTACTGTATTTTTGCCAATTCCTTTAATAATAAAATTACTTAATAGTACAAATACTGTAATCATCATAGCTGGAATAGTAGCTAACGATTCAACAGAAGCTAATCCCTATGTTAGGATTCTGAGTGTTATATAATCTGTATAAATTAGGAATTACAGGCGAAATCGCAAGATGTGACATAAGTAAAATAGAGATACTAAGTAAAGAAAAATTTCGCTAATGAATTTAATTTCATTGTCTTCCTTTGTAAATATTCTCTTAGGTTTACTAAGAGTAAAAATCTCACATTATACAAGTATAAAGAATATTATAAAAAAAGTGTCAAGAGATGAGGATTAAATAGTATCAATATTTTTTTAAAAGATTATAGAAATAACTAGAGATTAAATATCCTTGCCAATAAGTATATAATCAGATAAAATATAGATAATAATAATTTTGAGAGGTTTTGATAAAATGGCAAAAGTAGAAATTAAAAAGAATAGTTATGGATATGGTAGACGAAAAATTGCTATATTATCTATAAAGATGGACGTGGACTTATTGTTGATCCAGGAGAAGGATTTGAAAGAATACAAAAAAAGCAGTAGAAGAATTAAATGTAAAGATTGAAGCAATATTATTAACTCATGCTCATTTTTGATCACATTATGTCTTTTAGATGAATGTAGAAAAAGTATTATAATGTACCTGTATATATTTCTGGTCATGAGCGTGATTGGTTAAGTAATCCGGATTTCAATGGAGCAACATCATTTAGATTAAGAAGAGCACCTATAACAGATCCAGCAGAATTTGAATTTGAAGAAAACAAAAATATGAATTAGCAGGTATGGAATTTACAGTACTCCGACACCTGGGCATTCACCTGGTGGAGTTTCTTTTGATTTTTGGGAAATTTATAGTAGTAGGAGACGCCTTTATTTAGAAGTGGATTTGGTCGTTATGATTTATATGGATCAGATTTTTAAAGCTTTTAAAAAAACTCATTAGGAAATGTACTTTTCAAATTAGATGGAGCTAAAATAGTTTATCCAGGGCATGGCGATGAGACTACTATTAAAACGTGAACGTGATTTAAATCTTATTAGATATTAATTATAGTAAGGGGAAGTTTATGAGAAAATATATAGGGAGATTGTATGTTGATTATCTTTTCTTTAATATTTTTCGTAATAAGCATGATATGTATCGTGCTTATTTCTGTGATTTTTAAAGTTATAGGTTTTGATAAAGTGTTTGGTGTAGGAATCTATCTTATTATGTGGATACTTTTTAGGGTTAGTATTTTCAAATCACTGTGTAGTTGTAATGCTAAGGGACAAGTATGAATACAATACTTTTTTTGAAATTACGGATGAACATTTTAAATTAGCTTCAACCTCAATATATACATTCTATAAGTTGGAGAAAGTTGCACCACTAAGAAATATTTTTAGATTATACAATTAAACAAAAATATATTGACCAAGAGGTTTAACGTATTTAGGGTCAATATTAACTGTGGTTCGGATAAATTAAGTTTTTTTATATTTCAGGTAGGGATATTATTCAGTTAGAAAATAACTTACTAAAAAAATTTTTAGAAAAATAACCTTAATTATAGGAGGTATAAAGATGAATAATATAAAAAAAGTCGAGTACATCCTTTGGTTATTATCGATACTCTAATAAAGGGATTGAAATTAAATGGAATTTTTATATTATTAGCATTAAAAGAGCAAAACTGGAAACTTAACTTACTAATTTTTTTGTAGGTATTTTATTGCTAATAGTAATAGGCATGTTTGATTATTTTTTTAAAGAGTTATGAAGTTCGTGATGGTGCTTTTTATTTACACGACAGGAATAATAAATAAAAAAAGTAAAGAATATAAATTTGGAAAAATATCCAATCGATTGACACTAGTTCAAATATATTGTATCAATCATTTGATTTGCTTTCGGTAGATATAAATCTTGTTGGGGATAATATTAAGATAAAAACCTTTAAAAAAAGGATGTTGCACTATTCTTAATAGAGATACTAAATAAAAATTAGGAAGAGTGAAGAATGTACTTTTCTTGAAGAAGAAAAAAAGTAGAAGTAGCTCAAAAAAAGAAATATTAAAAACTATCAGTAAAAAGACCTTGCATTTTTATGGTTTGTTGAGAGTTAGGTTTTTTTGCTGCTTTAGGTTTAATACTTGCATTTAATGACAAGATTCGAGATGTATTTAAGTATATTCTTGGAAATGAAGCTTATTTTGATAAACTACTTCAAGAAAAATGCCAAGTCAGTTATTGGTGATATAAAAAGTTTTTAATTTTAACAATTGGAATTTTTTTATGATATTAGTAGTTATAGCTTCAATTATTCATACGATTGTAAAATATTATAACTTTGTTCTTACGACGAAAGAAAATAATTTACTGTGTAAATATGGATTATTGAATAAGAAGTCGCTTATTATTGATATTGATAGAATTCAAAGTGTAAAATTAATATATCCTTTACGTTATCGTTTCTTTGGTTTAGCAAAGTTATCTGTTGAGACTTTGACTAATGATGCATCAGAAGATTTAAGTGAAAAAAATCTACGATAGACGTATTGCCTCTTGTGAAAAAGATTTTGCACGAAACTTTGTAAAAAAATAATCTGAGTATTGATTTAGAATACTATGATAATGTAGAAGGGGAGAAAAATACAATCAAGGGCAAGAATAGCGATGTATCGTTGGAGTTTATTAAATTGTAGTTATTTACCGGTAATAGTGTTTGGAATTTTTGTATTTTTGCGAAGATCGATTTGAAACTTGAGTACAAAAATATTATGTTCGGTTGTTCTCTATCTTGTTTTGGTTTCTTATAGCATTTTAGTGAAAAATTATATGTTGAAGTACAATGAACTTTCTTATGATAGATATTACTTTAAGAACACATTCATGAGGCAGCTAACAATAATTACGGAATTAATCAAAGTGAAAAAAAGTAGGAACTATAAATAGTAGAACGAACTACTTTATGAACAAAAAGAAATCTTGCTCATCTATCTATAAATTCTATCGGAGTAAATTCTGATATTAATTTAAGGTATTACGATAAAGGATATAAAGAAAAATTAGAACGAGACTTTATAATTTCGGAGGTAGGTTATGAATAGAATATTTGAAAAAAAGTCATGTGATTTACCACCAAGGTCGGTACAATATTTAAGAATACACTACGGGATATATGCTATATTCTTTTTACTACCAGTTATTGGTAAATGTGTATTTGATTATTTTTACAGATGAAATAAATTATAAGTTTTTTTAGGTTTAAGTATACTAGTAATAGTAGTAATATATTATATGATAGCTTCAATTCTCCCTCCACTAGTAATTAGAAATTATTCTTATGAGGTAGATGAAATGGGTGTGTCGAAAGTTGAAGGATATTATATAAAAAGCAAAAAAATTGCCATACAATACGATTCAAGATGTTACGATACATATGGGACCTATTCTAAATAAATTTAAATTAGCAAATATCAAAATAACTGGAATATATAGTAAATTGTCTATTAACTATTTTTTTCAATTGAAGAAGCGGAGAAGCTAAAAGAAAAGATTTTTATTTGAAAGAAGTAAGTATAATATAGAATACTAATTTTGTACTTTTATGTTTGACAAATAACTAAAAAGTGTATTAAAAATCTAATATGCTGATAAAAGAAATATAAATACTTATCAAGAGTGAGTGAGGGATAAGGCCCGATGAACTCCGGCAACCTAATCAATTGATTAAGGTGCTTTCCTTAGCAAAGTTTACTTTTGAACGATGAGGTATATAAAAAGACCTTGTCTATGGATAAGGTCTTTATTTTTATTTTTAAATGAAGATATTAAGGATTAAGACGATAGTTTTTGTATTGATGTCAGACGCTAAAAAAATTTAAGGAGAAAACAATGAGCAAAACATATTTATTTACATCAGAGTCAGTAACAGAAGGACATCCAGATAAAATAGCAGACCAAGTTTCAGATGCTATTTTAGATGAAATTTTAAAACAAGATCCATATGGTCGTGTAGCTTGCGAAACATGTGTTAACACAGGGCTTGCAGTACTAATCGGAGAGGTATCTACAACAGCAAATGTTGATTTTCAACAAGTAGTTAGAGATACTGTAAATGAAATAGGATATAACGATCCAACAAAAGGTTACTCTGGTGACCATATTTCAGTATTAGTAGGGTTAGACAAACAATCACCTGATATTGCATTAGGAGTAGACAACTCTTTAGAAACTAAACAAGAAAAAGAAGAAAATGAGGTTGGAGCTGGAGATCAAGGTTTAATGTTTGGATTTGCAACTAATGAAACTCCATCATATATGCCTTTACCAATTTACCTAAGTCATAAACTTTCTAAACAATTAGCTGATGTTAGAAAAAATGGTACATTAACATACTTAGGTCCAGACGGAAAAGTTCAAGTAACAGTAGAATATGATATCAACCATAAAGTAAAAAAAGAATTGATACAATAGTTGTTTCAACTCAACATGCTGAAGAAATTTCACAAGAACAGATTCATGCAGATATCAAAAAATATGTGATTGAGCCTTGTCTAGATAAAGAATTATTAGATGAAGATACTAAATACTTTATTAATCCAACAGGAAGATTCGTTATCGGTGGGCCAGTAGGAGATGCAGGTCTTACAGGACGTAAAATTATAGTAGATACATATGGAGGATTCTCTCGTCATGGTGGAGGAGCATTCAGTGGGAAAGATGCTACTAAAGTGGATAGATCTGGAGCATATATGGCTAGATATATTGCTAAAAATATTGTAGCTAGTGGAATCTGTGATAAAGTGGAAGTTCAATTAGCTTATGCAATTGGTGTAGCACACCCAGTATCAATTTTTATTGAAACATTTGGAACTTCAAAAGTAGACGAAGGTGAAATTGTAAAAACTATTAAAGAAGAGTTTAGATTAACACCAAATGGAATTATTGAAACTCTTGACTTAAGAAGACCAATCTACAAAAAAACTGCAGCTTATGGTCACTTTGGTAGAGAAGATGAAGATTTCACTTGGGGAAAAACAGATAAAGTAGAATCATTTAAAAAAATTATTAAAATAATAAAAAGTGTTAAAGAAACGGATTAAAAATTCTAATCCGTTTCTTTTTCTTATAATGCTCACCTAATTTAGCGTATAGTTTGTTTTTTTATTGCAAATTATCTCAAAAATGTTGTTTAATATAAATGAGGACAAGTAGTGAAAAAAATATGTATAATTTGTGGAGGGCATTATGAATTTATACGAAAAAAATTGGAGAAGAAAAATATTGATCTATTGGTTAGTTATATGTATGATGACATAATTCCTAATGACGATAGAATAAAACCTATTATTTACTGAGGGATTTGATAAAAATAAAAAGTAGAACAAAAAAATTCTTTAGATTATTTTTTTAGGAGAGCCAGGACATTCAGTTTTTTGCAACTCCAGAACTAAGAAAAACATCTAAAATTACCAATATCAATTAATGAAGCAAAAATATTGGTTTGAAGACTTTGAATTAGCATTATCTAGATTAGACATAGATCCAGCAATAAAAAGATTTTTTTAAGCCAAAAAAATTAATTCATTAGCAACTCAAATGATAAATACAATATAGAAAAAGGAATTAAAGCACTTTGCTTTAATTCCTTAATTTATTATGCAACTATTTCTTCTTCGTTACCTTTTGGTAAAAAAATCTCTTAGGAATTCAGGACTAGCTAGCGAGATGATTTTTTTATTGTTGATTTAATGTTGTATAAGAATGCTTCATCTTTGTGTATTCTGTTTGCAGAGATAGCTCCTTGAATACTAGTAAACAACCATTCACTAATTGGATTACATAGGTCTTCAGGTAAATTTCTATCAAATAGACCATCAGCAAGCAGTAAACGCCAATTTTCAAGTATATCACTACATTTTTCTGCTATTAAAGGAGATAGTTCTGATGTCTCCATCGCAAGTAGAGTTAATGAAAAACCACTTCTTTTACAAGCTTTTTCCTTTTGAAATAAATAAATCAAAAAAACAGCTAGTAAATATTCCTCTAAAGTCCCTAACTTAGGAGAAATTGATTTAAACTCTTTTTTAACGTTACAATTGATTTTTTCTAGAGCTTCTAGATAAATTTCATCTTTTCCTTTTGGGAAATAGTAATAAACGCTACCTTTAGGGGCTTTAGCTTTTTTAATTATATCCTGAACACTTGTCAGAGAATACCCCTTAGTTCAAACGTTTTTGGACAGTTGTTAATATAATGTTTTCTTTAACTTTATTATTAAGTGTCATGTCGCATTCACTCCCTTACATTGAATTCTATTTTTTTATTATACAATATTTATATACAAAAAAAATCAATATTATATAACAATTTTTTTCATTAATTTTTTTATTTGAAACTAATTATGGCAGCAATGAAAAACGTAATAATAATAGGATATTTACTGTTAATTTTGTATAAATAAATATTGTTTTTCAAATGTGTATTATAAGAAAAAAATAAAAAAACTATTTTACATATTTTTTTGATTATTGCTTGAGTAAAATAAATACTAAAAATAATAAAAAAAATTCGTTTGAAATATATAACCGCATATTTGAATAAATAGTGAATTTTATAGTAAAATATAACATGATATTTATTAAGGAGACTGCTATGTTTAAAAAAAGAAATTATTTCAATTATGTGTTGAATTAACAAATGGGGATTTAAGTTCAAAAACATTAAAAAAATTAACTAAATCAAATTTAAGTAGATTGCTTATTCAACCATTTGCAAAAACATACAATATTAATACTGATGAAATTTTTAGATGAATTAGATGATTTCAAAAACTTAAATGACTTTTTTTCATAAGAAAAACTGCGTCCAGATGCACGTCCTATAGATCAAAAATGAGGACAGCTTTTGTAAGTCCAACGGATGGTGTAATTTCAGAAGTAGGTGTTATAAGCGACGACAGAACATTCGTTGTAAAAAAATCAAACTTATAATGTTCAGACTCTTGTTGGAGATAGTGAGTTAGCTGATAAATATAAAGATGGAACGTATATGATTATATATTTGAGTCCTAGAAACTATCACAGAATTCATTTCCCAATGAATTCTCAAATAAGAGATGCATATAGTTTAGGGAAATACTCTTATCCTGTAAATAAGATGGGGTTAGAGTTAGGAGATAATATATTAAGTTATAACTATCGACAAGTATACAGACTGAATGGGAAAAATTAACTATACTCTTATTCCAGTAGGTGCTCAAAATGTGAATTCTATAATTCCTACATATGACGATATTTATGTAAAAAAAGGTGAGGAATTAGGATATTTTTGAATTTGGTTCTACAGTAGTCCTGTTATTTGAGAAAAAAATAATATTATTTTTAGAGGATAATTTAAAAAGATAGAGAAATTAAAATGGGGGAAAAAAATAGCTACAATCTTGTAGTTAATATGTGATTAAGTATGTTATTAAAAAAAAATTTTTTTACCAGATGATTTTTATAGAAAAAAATATGAATTTATCGATGTAGAATACATGAATATGCATAATAAAAAGGTTATTATTTCAGACTTGGATAATACACTAATTTCATGGGATAGTAAGAAAGATACGAAAGAGCTAAACAGATGGCTTAAAAAAATGAGAAGAGCTGGATTTGATATTATAGTTGTATCTAATAATACAGAAGAGCGTGTCCAAGAATTTTTGTAGACAATTAAATTTACAATATGTAGCGGGTGCTAAAAAAACCATTAACTTTAGGTTTTAAAAAAAGCTTTTAAGAAAGATTAATAGAAAGCCAGAAGAGGCTATAGTGTTAGGAGATCAAGTATTAACAGATGTTTTTTTGGTGCGAAAAGTTTAGGGGTTATGAGCGTATTAGTGAAACCTATTTCTAAAAACTGATGCATTTAAAACTCGAGTTAACAGATTCTTTGAGGCATTAATTATTAAAAAAATTTAACTAGAAGAAAAGCATTTCCTAAGATGAAAAAAAACTTGGATATAAACTGACTCATAAGAAAGAAAGTAGTGGAGGTTATATTGGATAATAAAATTTATTGTATTGGCTGTGGAGTAGAAATACAAAGTGAAGATCCTAAAAAAACAAGGATACCTTCCAAAAAAATGTTGTAGAAAAAAAGTGAAGATAGTCAGCTAGTTTGTAAAAAGATGTTTTAGATTAAAAAAACTATAACGAGGTTTCTGATGTAGAACTAGGTGCTGATGATTTTTACCAATTGATTAAAAAGTTTATCAAAAAAAGATGCGTTAATAGCGAAAGTCGTAGATATTTTTTTGACTTTTTCTGGTAGTTGGATAGAAGATGTAGTCGATATTGTTGGAAATAATAAAGATATTGTTTTTAATTGCTAACAAATTAGATTTACTGCCAAAATCTGTAAAAACAAAAATAAAATTAAACAATGGTTATTTAAAGTTTTTAAAAGAAAAAAAGGTATTAAAGTAAAAGATATACTTTTTAGTTAGTGCTATAAAAAAATCAGGGTGTTGAAGAGGCGGCAGCCCGCTTAGATCAACTTAGAAACGGAAAAAGATGTTTATATTATAGGTGCGACAAATGTAGGAAAATCTACTTTTTATTAATAAACTTATTGAACTAACATCAGGTGATAAAAAAATGTTATTACAACATCACACTTCCCTGGAACGACATTAGGTATGATTGAAATACCTTTAGATCGTGCTACAAGTATATATGATACACCGGGTATTATACTTGATTATGATATTGCTCATTACCTAGATGCAAAAAGCTTAAAACTAGTAATGCCTAAAAAAAGAAATTAAAGCACGTGTTTTTCCAATTAAATGCAGAACAGAGCTTTATTCTTTGGTGGAATGGCAAGAATGGATTTTGTTAAAGGAGAAAGACAGAGTTTTTACACTTTATGCTTCTAATTTAGTAGAAATTCACAGAACAAAATTAAGTAATGCTGACGCATTATTTGAGAAACATTTAGGACAAATGTTAAAACCGCCATTTGAAGATAATATCTCTATTTTTTTGGGAAACAAGTTAGAAAGAGTTTTTAAAATTGATAATAGAAAAAAACGGATATAGTCATTTCAGGTTTAGGATGGATTACTGTAAATAGTGATAGCGGATGTGAAATTGATATTTTTAGTACCTGAAGAAATAGAAGTTTTTTTGTAAGAGAGTCAATAATTTAATAGTGTAGAAATGAAATCTACAAATATAAGAAACGAGGATATAATGTTAAAAGGAAAACAAAAAAAGACAATTAAGATCGTTAGCCCATCATTTATCACCAATATTTCAAGTTGGTAAGTCTGGGGTAACTAGTGAGATGATTCAGGGATAAGAGACGCCCTAGAAAAAAAGAGAATTAATAAAAGTTAGTATTTTTACAAAACTGTGAAGAGGATAAAGATGAAGTGGCTGAACTATTATCTGAAAGAACTTCTTCGGAGTTAGTGCAAGTAATTGGTCACACAATTGTATTATACAAACAAAGCTCTAAAGAAAAAAATATAGAAAAAAATAGAGTTGGTGAAGTAGTATGGCAATAGCTCTTTATGGAGGAAGTTTTTGATCCAATACATATTGGGCATTTAATCACTGCTACAAATGCAGTAGAAACATATAATTTAGATAAAGTGATTTTTATTCCTTCTCACATTACTCCATTGAAAGATCGTGATTTAGAAGCAAGCGATATCGATAGATTTGAGATGATTCAACGAAGTATCAAAAAAATAATTCTAAGTTTATTGTTAGTGATTATGAAATAAAACAATGATGGGGTAAGTTATAGTTATAATACTGTTAAATACTTTAAAGACAATTATAGAGATGAAAAAAATATTTTTATTATTGGAACAGATAGAGCAAAAAGATTTGAAAAAAATGGTATAATATAGAGGAGCTTTTCAAAAACTTACAACTTTTTATATTCGTTGCTCGCGACGGTGAAAAGTTAGAAGATATAGTTGAAAAATGATGATTTTTTTATAAAGGGATAGATTATGAAATAATGATTTCGCCTATTATAGAAATCAGCTCTAGTTTAATCAGAAATAGGATTAAACAAAAATAAAAAAATTGATTATATGGTTACAGATGAGTGTAAATCATATATTGAGGAGTTGAGTTTATATGGAATTTCAAGAAATTAAAGATAGAGTAAAAGAAATATTACCAGAAAAAAGATATGAACATACATTAAGAGTAGTAGAAGTAGCTAAACATTTAGCAAAAACTCATGGAGCAAATGAAGAGAAAGCAGCCTTAGCAGCTTTAGTTCATGATGTATGTAAACCTATGGATGAAGTATTAATGAAGAAATATGTTATTCTTCACAACCTTGATGTAAAATTACTAGATTATCCAGTTGAAGTATTACATGGACCAGTAGGTAGTGCGTTTATAGAAGAAGAGTTTGGTATTGCTGATGAAGAAGTGAAACTAGCTGTAGCTAATCACACATTTGGAAGAAAGCATATGACTCTTTTAGAAAAAATAATCTTTATTGCGGATTATATCGATCCAGCAAGGAAACACCCACATCTAAATGAAGTAACAGAAGTTGCGGAATATGATTTAGATGAAGCGGTAAGATTAGCTGCTAAATATACTTTAGTTTACTTAATTGATAATGATGAAAGAATATACCCATCATTATTAGAATGCTATAACTATTATAATATTAAAAAAATTATAGAGTTGGATTCAAAGAAAAAAATAAAGAGAAAAATCTTATCAGATGAAAAAAACTATAACTATTAGAAATAAGAGTGAAGCACACTTCAAAAAAAGGTGATTTACTAGAAGCAACAACTTATGAAGATCCAGATACAGTATTTGCAACTTTAGAAGTTGATTTAGTAAAACCTGTAACGCGTGATACTTTAACAGAGCGTTATGCAAAAATATTATGGAGTTACTTTAGATGAATTAATAGATAAACTAGCAAAAAAAGATATCCAGAAGATGATGTTCTTTATGTAGTAATGTTCCATATTATAAAAAAATAAAATAAAGAAAGAGGATGAAAATGGAAGTAGAAAATTTATTAAAAAAATCGTCGTAGATGCATGTGATGATAAACATGGTTATGACATTGTTGCGTATGACTTAACGAATGCAGGAGTTTTATACGACTACTCAGTAATTTGTCATGCATCAACAAGCAGACAAGTAGAAGCAATTGCTCAAGAAGTAAGAGAAAAAAAGTTTTTAGAAAGTGGAGCTACTATTCATAGTACAGAAGGTTTAAGAGAAGCTAAAGTGGATTCTTATGGACCTTGGGGATATTGTTGTAAATATTATGACAAGAGATGATAGAGAGTACTATGAACTAGATGCACTATTTGAAAAAAATATCCTTTAAAAAGGTGTTTAATATGTACGAAAATTTAAGTATTGTTTATGATAAATTGATGGATGTTGATTACGATGCTTTATAAAAATATTATTAGTCAAGAATTAGGAGATAGAAAAGATCTTCTAGTTCTTGATTTAGGTTGTGGCAGTGGTGCAATGCTGCCTACTTTAACAAAAATATGGTCAAGTATTCGCAATTGATAATAGTGAACACATGCTAGCTTTTAGCTAGTAGAAAAGTACCAGAGTGTAATTACTTTCGCTATGGATTTACTAGAAATATCTAATTTAGGATATGAATTTGATTTTTGTCCTTAGTGCCTTTGATGTTTTTCAATTATCTTGAAGATTTTTGAAGATTTTTAATGAAGGGTTAAAAAGTAGTTTATGACTCATTAAAAAGCAGGTGGGAAATTTATTTTTGATATCCATACTCCTAAAAAAAATTAGAGATATGATTAGTAATCAAGTGTTTGGTTATGAAGATGAAGATATAAGCTATCTATGGTTTACTTATGAAACTGAACAAGAGTTAGAGGTAGAAAGTGAACTATCATTTTTGTAAAAGAAGATAGCGGCCTATATAGAAAGTTAGAGCAATTTCATAGTCAAAGAACATATGAGATAGATGCTATTTTTTTGATTCTATTAAGAATATAGGATTTAAGATAAATGATTATTTTTTTGTGATTTTAACAAAAAAACAATAAAGATTTTGATAGTTCAGATAGAATAATTTTTTTATTTTTGGAGAAATAAATATGGCTTTTTGATTTTTAAAAAAAGAGTTTAAACACTTATATAACCCTAAAACTAAACCTAGTATAATAAATATAGAACAAGCTAATTATATAGCGGTTAGGGGAGTGGTAACCCTAATGATGAGAATAGTGAATATAAACAATCGATAAGCTTTATTATATCCCATTGCATATGCCATTAAGATGAGTAAAAAGGGTGATTATAAAATACCTGGTTATTTTTGATTTTTGTTGTACCTCCACTAGAAGGATTTTTGGTGGCAAGAAGGAATAGAAGGAGTAGATTATTCAAATAAGGGAGATTTTTAAATTTATTTCTTTAATTCGTATGCCAGATTTTTGTGACAAAAGAAATCTTTGATTGGGCTATAAAAGCTACTACTCTTAAGAAAAAAAAGAGGACTTTTCAAAAAGTGGAATTTTTTTCACATATAATGAAGGATTATGCGTACAGTGTATGCATATTGGCCCATATGATAATGAACCTGAAACTGTTGAACTTATGCATGATCTTATGAAAAAAAGAAGGCTATGAGTTGGATATATCAGATAATAGATTTCATCATGAAATATATATTTCAGATGTTAGAAAAAAACTGCACCAGAAAAAGTTAAAAAAACAATAATTAGGCATCCAATTAGAAAAAAATAATGAAGTATAACTCAATTCAAATTGTATTTTGAATTGAGTTTTTTTATGAATTGACATAGGTAAATTAACATAGTATGATAGTTACAGATGTAGATAAAAAAATTAAAATTAAGGAAGATGTTACTATGGAAGTAAATATTTCAGAAGCAGAATGGGAAGTAATGAGAGTTGTTTGGAGTAATAACCAGGTTACAAGCAAACTGGTTATAGAGATACTAAAAGAAAAAAATCTTGGTCAGTGTCGACAATAAAAACCCTACTTTCTAGATTAGTAGAAAAAAAGATATGCTGCAAACAGAAAAAAATAGGAAATAAATTTTTTTATATAGTGCAAAATGTTTAGAAAATGACTGTTTAGAAGTATTAACAAAAAAACTTTATAAGAAAAATTCTGCTCAAAAAAACAAAAAAAATATAATTAAATATGCAATTGAAGAAAATAATTTAAGTAAAAAGTGATATAGATGAAGTAATAGAAATATTACAAAAAAACGTAAATCAGCAAAAAGATATTACCCCTTGTAATTGTATCAAGGGACAATGTACTTGTGGAAATCATAAAGAATAAGAGGTTTATTATGGATTTAAATGGAAAAAGAATTTTTAATAACAGGAGCATCAAGTGGTTTAGGACGTGAATTAGCTTACCAATTTTTCTCGAAAGGGAAATGTAGATCTTATTTTAGTAGCAAGAAGAAAAGAAGCACTTGATAAAGTTGCTAAAAAAATGTGAAAGTCTGGGAAAAAGTTATGACTGAGACTTATTCGGTTGATATGAGCTCACAAGAAGAAGTAGAAGAATTACTTGGAAAAAGTCAGTGATATAGACATTCTTATTAATGCAGCAGGTTACGGACTGATGAAAGACTACAGTGAGTTTAGTGATCATGAGATTGTTAAGATGTTTGATACAAATGTTATAGGAACAATTCAATTAACTAGTGAAATAGCGAAAGATATGCAAGAAAGAAAAGCAGGGAGTATTGTGACGATAGCCTCTTTAGCAGGAAAGATAGCTACTCCAAAAAAACATCAGTATACTCTGCGACTAAGTTTGCATTAATTGGGTATTTTCAATGCATTAAGATTAGAGCTGAAAAAAAGGATAACGTACATGTAATGACAGTTAATCCTGGCCCAGTAGCTACAAACTTCTTTAACATAGCTGATAAAGATAAAACATATATGAAAGCACTAGGTAATAAATCATTAACACCTAAACTTGTGGCTTCTAAAATTATTAGAGGGATAGAAAAGAGAAAAACGAGAAGTGAATTTACCATTCATATATACTCTAGGAGTAAAAATAAGCCAGCTATTCCCAAGACTAAGTGATAGAATATTAATGAATATGTTTAAATAAAAAAATTTGAAACTTGCTTTTTATTTTCAAATTTGCTATAATAATTAAATGCTAGGTGGGGAGTTAGCGGTGCCCTGTACTTGCAATCCGCTTTAGCAAGGCCGAATACCGAGATGCGGGTAGAATAGGGAATGTCGAGTCTAACACGTAATGTTGAGACTGAGGCTCCTTACGACGCAGTACTTATGAACCATGTCAGGTCCGGAAGGAAGCAGCATTAAGTAAGTCTTCTGTGGGTGTAAGTTTTAGTCAAGGTTGAGTTGGCGATTAGACTAACGGTTTTTTAATCTATTCAAGTCTCGGTTGCATCTTATTATAAATCGATAACATCTAAAAAGTATTAGCTTTTGGATTTGTGTAGAAGTTAAGTAAAGGAAAAATATATGAAGGAGAAAGTTATGTATCAAGGTAAAAAAATATAAAAGAACGTGGAAAGATTTTTTTATTAAATTACTTTTTACCAGTATTAATTTATCAGGTAATATCGTATTCATCAGGAATGATCGGAACTTTTATGGCTGGGCACTATAGCCCAACAGATCTTGCAGGCGTTAGTATGGGAGTTAATATTTGGAACCCTGTAATGTATACATTAAATGCAATAGTTCTTGCAATAGTTCCAATAGTTTCACATTTGATTGGGAAGAAAAGAGAAGAAGAAATACCGGTAATGGTTAGACAATTTTTATATATAGCAGTATTTATTAGTATTATTTTAGTAATAGCACTTAATACATTAGCTGCTCCTATTGTAGATAGTTTAGGGATGGATTCAAAAAAATAGCGACAATTACTAAAAAAATTATTTATATTATGAAAGTTTTTGGCGTCCCTATCTATATTTTTTTATATGTAGTGTTGCGTTCATTTATGGATAGTTTAGGGTTAACAAGATTGTCGATGATTATGATGATAATTTCTGTACCGATAAATGTTACTTTAGCATATGGATTTATTTTTTTGGTAAATTTGGTATGCCTGAATTAGGTGGTGCAGGTAACGCGGTAGCTGTATCATTAACATATACTGTATTATTTTTTTATAGCTCTATTTTTAACTTTGAAACATCCAAAAATTAATAAGTATCAAATATTTAAAAAAGAGGGAATTAGGTTTAAATATTGGGGTGAAATTTTTAAATTAGGTATTCCTATTGCGATAGCTACGGCATTAGAAACAGTAGTTTTTTCTACTTTATCTCTTATGGTATCACGTTTTGATACAACAATTATAGCATCACACCAAGCAGCGCTGAACTTTTCAGGTTTCTTATATAGCTTACCAGTCAGTGTAGCGAATACCGCAACAATAATTGTAGCATATCATGTAGGTGCTAAAAATTATAAACTTGCAAAAAGTTATACTGCTTTAAGTGTGGCCCTAGGAGTTATTTCATCAGGAATTGCTGGACTAATAGTACTTCTTTTCGATACTCAAATACCATACCTATACAGTACTGATAGTGGAGTGATAGATTTAACTGCACACTTATTAATATTTGCGATAGGATTTGCACTGTGTGATTCTTTTGCATCTGCCTTAGCGGGGGTATTACGTGGTTATAAAAAGGTAGTTCCAATATGTGTGGCAATGTTTGTCGGATATTATATTGTAGGAATACCAGTAGCGTATTACTTAGTATTTACTAAAGGTGTAGGCATTGATGGATTATGGATAGGATGGATAATAGGACTTGCCATATATGCATTAGGGAGTTTTAGGGTATTATTTAAATCTTAGCAGAGGTATAAGAAAAAAACTTAATTCAGCTAAATAAATAAAAGGTTTTGCAATAACATTATTATTGCAAAAATCTTTTTTTATTTTACTTGACTATATTTTTTTAAAAAAACTATATAATATGATTATCGAAACTAGATTATAAGGAGAAGAAAATTTGAAAAAAAGTTTATCCGAAATGGTCTGAGTTACCTACTATTGATTTATATCTAGACCAAGTTTTACTGTATGTAAATCAGTTAGATAGTTCATCAATTGTTGATGATGAAAAAGGCTTAACAGCTGCAATGATAAATAATTATGTGAAAAATGGTCATTTAGATAAACCAATAAAGAAAAAAATATAGTCGTAGACAATTAGCAAGATTAATAGTTATTACATGTTTGAAAAAAATGTATTTGCTATTCAAGAAATTAGTAAAACTATAAGTAGTTTAACAAAAGATGGTGATTCTGAAGCTATGTATGATAATTTCGTTATGTGTATGAATGAAGAGAAAAGAGAAGGTCTACCAGAAGTAATAGTTTCAGCTTGTGATACTGTTAGATTATATAAAAAGACTCATGATTTAGTAGAAAAAAATTAAAAATAAGATAATACCCTGGAGGTAAATTATGTCGTGGAAGATAGTTGTGGACACTGCCTGTGATTTTTAGAGAAATACCAAATAAAAGCAGAAAAATGTTGTCTACGAAAGAGTGCCATTTACTCTTCAAATAGAAGATAAAATATATATTGATACATTGGATATGGATATAGATGAAATGATGAAAGCAATGTATGCTAGTTCGGAACCAGCTAGATCTGCTTGTCCTAGTCCTGAAGCTTTTTTATCAGCATATAGAGGAGCAGAAAATATAATAGTTTTAACTTTAACTGGAGGACTGTCAGGTAGTTACACTAGTGCTATCGTTGCCCAAAAAATGTTAAAAGAAGAAGATGAAAATGTCAACATTCATGTAATTAATACTCTTTCAGCGGGAGGACAAAATGATCTATTCCTTCTCAAGATAAATGAATTAATAAGAGAAGGGTTATCTTTTAATCAAGTAGTAGCAAGAATGAATGAATATCAAAAAAATACAAAGCTTATTTTTGCATTAGAAAAAGTAGATAATTTAGTGAAAAATGGACGTTTATCTAAACTTGCTGCAGCTGTTGTAGGATTATTAAATATGCGTATGGTAGGAGAAGCTAGTAAAGAAGGAACATTGCATCTATTACATAAAGTTCGTGGGGATAAGAAAGCTGTTGCTGCTGTTGTCGATGAGATGATTAAAGCAGGGTACAAGGGAGGAAGAGCAGTTATCACGCACAGAAATAATGAGAATATTTGCAAAAAAATAGAAGAGAAATTATCTGAGAAATTTTTCTAATATAGAGTTTATCTCAGTACCAACTTCTGGAATCTGTAGTTTCTACGGAGAAGAAGGCGGAATGCTTTTTAGGATATGAAATATAATAAAAAAAGATGTGATTTAATTATTAAATCACATCTTTTTAAATAAACTTACTTTTTACTAACCTTTTTAGTACTTTTTTTATTTTTTTACGAAGTTGTCTTACTAGAAAACCAATACCTTGTCCACATAAACTAAAGAAAATATATAATAAACCATAAATAAGAATATCAAAATTTAATATAATTAGACAAGATAATAGATAAAAAGGCTCCTACGAGAATAGAAAACAAGTAGCTAAAAATCCTCTTTATTATATGCATATAGAAAAGATATAATGAAATTGACAATTGGATATAAGAAAAGAAGTAACCATATTATCATTCCTGATCTATTTGATATAAAAATAAGAACACAGAGGAAGTATTATAAATAAAAAAAGAAAGAAAAAAATTAAATAGGGTACTTTTTTTCTAAAAAAACTTCTTCATTTTCTGCCTCCTAATATAGTGTTATTCTATCATATATTTTTTTAAAAAAACAAATTGTGTGCCACTATAAAATAACCTTTTGAGTTTATAAAAATAGATAAAAGAATGTCTAGTAAATAACTAAAACTATATGAGCTAGTTAATTGACTAAACTGACTTAGTAGTATAAAGTGATATTATTAAAAAAATGGAGGTATGACTATGTCATTTGAAGATAAAATTAACCAAGCTAAAGATTCTATAAAAGAAGGTTTAGAAAAAAATTACTGGAGATGAAAATATCGAATTAGAAAATGTAGTATCAAAAGTAAAAGAAGTAGCTGAAGGTTCAAAAAGGTAACGTTGAAGGTGCTATTGATACCGTAAAAAAACTTATTTAAAAAAAGATTAATTTTTAAAATTATAAAAAAAAGCTCTATATTTTTTTGTAGTTGTTAAATAGCTATAAAGATTATAGAGCTTTTTTTATTGTTGAATGTATAAGAAATAAATAGTTATATATGATAAGTGAAATCAATTAACGTTGAAAGTTTTAGAAAAAAATTTAAGTTTATTATTAAATTTAATATATTCTATAAATTAGATGTATTTTTATTATTTGAATATACAAATATATATTTGTTTTTGAAAGGTTTATTAATTAGCAAGAAGAAGCTATAAGTAAATTAAAAAATAATAATATTTAATTGAAATTATCTCTATAACTATTTTTAGAAAATTTCAAGGATTATAAGATAATATAAGGATATAGAATATTACCGCATCAATATTGCGAGCGTTTTTCGTTGATTATTACCATTTATTCATATATAGTAATAATTAGATATATATTTGTATGATATTTAAAAAAATGGGGACAAACAAAGTAAATATCTAAATAATTATAGGGAGGTGTTATTATGACATTAGAAGGTGGAGTTAGTGTACCGGCAGAAGAAAAAGAAAAAAATATCTCTAAGGCTGTAGAAAAAGTTGAAGATAAAAACAAATGAAGAGATCGATAAAATCGCCGATGAGACTAAGGAAGTATTAAAAGAGATTGGTGAAAATAAAGAAAAATAATTTATTGCAATAACAAAGAATAATTTAATTATATTAGGAGGCAAAATTATGTCATTAGAAGAAAAAAATTAGAACAAGTAAAAAGGTTCAGTTAAAGAAGGTCTTGGAAAAAAATAACTGGAGATGAAAAAAACAGAAAAAGAAGGAACTGCAGAAAAAAAGTAGTTTCTAAAGTAAAAAGAAGTAGCAAAAAGATGCGAAAGATGCTGTAGAAGGTGCAGTTGATGGTGTTAAAAAAAGCTATCAAAAAAAGATAAAGAATAATTTTAATAAATAATTGATTTTTCCTTTTCACTAAAATAAGCTCTATTAATCTTTTAACAAGTAAAGCTGTTATAAAGATTATAGGGCTTTTTATTGTTTTGAATTAATTTGCAATGAGAATAAGTTCGCAAAATAAGTAAATTTCTAAAGTGTGGGTCAAATATGGGACAAAGCGCAAAATAAAAAAAGCCTTAAACGTTTATACTTTAAGGCTTTTTCTAACTTTTATTATTTAGTTTCTCTGTGTAAAGTCACTTTTTTTAATCTTGGACAGTATTTTTTTAAGTTCAATACGGTCTGGATTATTTCTTTTTGTTCTTTTTTTAGTAATGTAGTTTCTATCACCACATTCAGTACAAGCTAATGTTACATTTACGCGCATTAATATAACCTCCTATAAAATTTAATCTTAACAACTTTTTTTCATACAACAAAATATATTATACCACTAGTCAATAGATATTTCCAGTGAAAAGTTAAAGTTTTTTTAACTTTTTTTAATAGGAATTTATATTGATTTATTTTTGTAAACCATTAACAATATTATTATATTAAAATCTAGTACTAAAAATAAAGAGGAATGACTTTTTTGAGTGATTCCTCTTTAATATATAAATAAAAGATTATTCTCCGAAAACTTTATAGTAGTCTTGTTTGAATTTTTCAATACCAATATCAGTAAGTGGGTGTTTAATCATTTGTTTAATAACGCTATACGGAACTGTAGCTATATCACATCCCATTTTAGCACATTCAGCAACGTGGATAGGATTTCTAACACTTGCTGCGATAATTTCTGTATCAAGATCATTGTTAGCAAATATTTCAACGATTTCTTCAATAAGGATTAATCCATTATGAGAAATATCATCTAGTCTACCTAAGAATGGAGATACATAAGTAGCTCCAGCACGAGCTGCAAGTAATGCTTGGTTAGCACTAAAAATTAGTGTAACATTTGTTTTTATCCCTTCTTTTTTAAGGACTTTTAACAGCACGTAATCCATCTTCTGTCATAGGGAATTTTTACAACCATATTAGGGTGGATTTTAGCAATCTCACGAGCTTCAGAAACCATATCTTCCCAATTAGTAGTTGTAGCTTTAACCTCTCCACTAATAGGTCCATCAACTATTTCTGTGATTTCTTTAATTACCTCTTTAAAGTCTCTCCCTTCTTTTGCGATTAGTGAAGGATTTGTAGTAACCCCACAAATAACTCCTAAATCATTAGCAAGGCGAATGTCATCAACATTTGCAGTATCTATAAAAAATTTCATTTTTTAACTCCTTTCATTTCTCTCTATAATAGATAATAGCATATAATGAAAAACAATTTCAATTATGTATATATCCTAATAAATATGAGTAAGTAATAATTATATTTTTGAATAAAAATTTTTTTATCAAATATTGTACTAAAAAGGTAAAATTAGAATAAAAATCTTTAATCTATTAGAACTTGTAAAAAAATAAGGATTTATTACAACAAAAAAATAAATATTATAGGATGGAAAAAAATTTTTCTTAAATATGATAAAATAAAGTATTAAGAAATCAACGAATAAAATTTCTCATGAAAGAGATTGAAGGAGATTGTATGATAAATAAACTAGGATGGAAAAATAGGTGGAGAACAAGGTGAAGGACTTGAAAGTACAGCTGAGATTTTTCTCTACAGTTATTAATAAATTAGGATACCATATGTATTCTACTCGTGATTTTGCAAGTAGAATTAAGGGTGGACATAGTAATAGTAAAAATATGTATATCTGAAGAAAAAAATTAAATGTTATTGATTATAAAACAGATATACTTATCGCATTTTGATCAATCAACACTAGATAATTATATTAACGAACTAGACGAAAATAGTATAATTATTGCAGATGAAAAAAATTAAACCGGTAAATATCTGAGGAGATAAAAAGGACTTGTTGCAGTTTTTTTCCAATAACTGAGTTAGCTAAAGAAATCTCAACACCTATTATTAAGAATATTATTACATTAGGTATATGTTCTGCTTTATTAGATATAGATGGAAAGATTTTCTATGAAATGATTGAATCTAAGTTCTCTAGCAAGGGTGAAGAAATAGTAAATATGAATATTCAAGCATTCGATAAAGGTCATGAGATAATGACTGATTTTATGAATGAACATAATATTGGTAATAAATATTACTTAAAAAAATTAGAACCAAAAGAAAAATCTAATATGTGGTTAGTAGGTAACCATGCTGCGGGTCTAGGTGCACTAGTTGCTGGATGTAGATTATATGCAGGGTACCCAATAACACCAGCCACTGAAATTATGGAATATTTATTTGATAAATTACCAACAGTAAAAGGTGCTTATATACAAACTGAAGATGAGATTGCTGCATTAGGTGTAGCTATAGGAGCGAACTTTGCTGGAGTTAGAGCGATGACTGCTACTTCAGGGCCTGGTATTTCACTTATGACTGAATTTTTAGGTATGGGTGTTATGGCTGAGCAACCAGTTGTTATAGTTGATGTTCAACGTGGTGGACCATCATCAGGTCTTCCTACAAAAACAGAACAATCTGATATTTTCCATGCAGTTTATGGAGGAACAGGGGATGCTACGCGTGTAGTGCTAGCACCTATATCTGTAGAAGACTGTTTCTACACTATGATTGATGCATTTAATATGGCAGAAAAATATCAGACACCTGTAATTGTATTAATGGATTTACAATTAGGTATGAATAAGGAAACTGTTCCTAACTTTGATTTTAGTAAAGTGCAAATAGATCGTGGTCGTTTATTAAAACAAGAAGAAATAACAGAAAGTGATATTATTTATTTCAAACGTTATACGACTGATGTATTAGTTTCTGAAAGAACGATCCCTGGACAAAAAGGTGGAATTCATAATGCGAACAGTTATGAACACTCAGTAGTTGGATTACCATCAGAGGTTAAACGAAATACAGCGCGTCAAAAAGAAAAACGTGCTAATAAAATCGAAAGTGCCTTAGTTGATAGACCATTTGTATTACATGAATACAATGATGAGAAAGATATATTACTAGTTGGGGTTAATTCAACATATGGAGTATTAAATAAAGCTGCGAAGCAATTAAAAGAGCAAGGTATGAAAATTGACACTATGCAAATACGTCAAATTTACCCAGTAGCTCAAGAAATTCGTGATACATTTGATAAGTATAGAAAAGTTTATATTGTAGAGCACAATCACAATAAACAACTTCGTACAGTAATAGCAAGTAAGTACCATAATTCAGATAAATTAGGAAGCTTACTAAAATATGATGGGGATATTTATTATACTCATCAACTTGTAGCACAACTATTAGAGGAGGAGAAGTAATTTGAAAGTCACATTAAAAGATTATAAAAATGATGTAAAACCTGATTGGTGTGCTGGTTGCGGAGACTTCTCTGTATTGGCAGGAATAAATAGAGCTGTAGTAAATTTAGGACTTAAACCTGAAAATGTAGTAATTTCTGCAGGAATTGGGATGTTCTGGTAAAATTAGTGGTTATACTAAAGCGTATGGTGTACAAGGATTACACGGTCGTTCATTACCTGTAGCTCAAGGAATTAAACTTGCAAATCAAGACTTAACAGTTTTTGCGATGGGTGGAGACGGTGATGGATATGCTATTGGTATAGGACATGCAGTTCACGCTATGAAGCGTAATGTAAATATGACCTATGTAGTAATGGATAACCAACTTTATGCCTTAACAAAAGGTCAAATGTCTCCTAAATCAGATGAAGGTTTAGTAACTACTACAACTTTAGATGGAGTAATGGAACAACCTTTATCAGCTATGAAAATTGCGCTATCTTGTGAAGTAACATTTTTAGCTCAAGTATTCACAGGTGATATGAAAGAAATGATGCAAGTTTTTGAAGAGGCTGTTCAACATGATGGCTTTGCACTTGTTAATGTATTTAGTCCATGTAAAACATATAACTACAAAAACACACCAGCATGGTACAAAGAAAACCTTACAAAATTATCAGATATTGAAGGTTATGATAATACAAATAAACTTGAAGCATACCGTATTTTAGAAGAGTACAATGACTTAGTTACAGGAGTAATTTATAAAAATACTAATAAAAAGCATTATGAAGACACGTTAAAAAATTATAAACGTGATGAACCTATTGCTCACCAAGACCTAACTTTTGATGAGGAAATGTTTAATTCATTATGTGATGAATTCAGATAAGAGGTGAACATATGAAAATCAAAAAAATAGTAGCGCCTTTGGCTGCGGCGGGAATTGGATATTATCTTTTTAAAAAAATCAGAAGAACAAGAATTAGATAATGATCACATCGATAGATGTCGCAATAAAATTATTGCTGAAGGATATAATGTAAAGGATAGTTACACACTAAACCTAATAGAAAATCCATATTTAATGTTCTATTTTTGAAGATGATGGTGTTGAGTATGAAGTTAAATATAAAAAGAAACTGAAACAATACAATATATAAAAGAGGTATAAGAATATGAGCAAATCAGTAGAAAGATTTAAAGAATTAACTATGTTAGATGGTACATCAGGATTTGAAGGAGAAATTTCTAGCTATTTAGAAAAAAATCTGTCTCCATATGCTGATGAGATTAAGTATGATAATCTTGGTGGGATTTATGCAATAAAAAAATCTAAAAATCCAAATGCTAAAACAGTAATGATAGCGGCACATATGGATGAAGTAGGTTTTGTAGTAACTAAAATCTTACCAAATGGATTTTTAAAATTTGAAACATTAGGTGGATTCAGAGAAGATGTTCTATTGGCTCAAACTTACACTATTACATCTTATGAAGGTAAAAAATTTACTGGGGTAATTGGTTCAATACCAAAACACTTTACAGCAGGAGTAGCTCAAAATGTAAAAATTAGTGATATGACTATAGACCTAGGAGCTTCTTCTAGAGAAGAAGTTCTAGCTATGGGAATTCGTGAAGGAGCTTTTGTAACACCAAAAACATCATTTGAACAACTTACTGAACATAGATTTATGACTAAGGCTGTAGATAACAGATATGGTTGTGTTATTATTACAGAAATCTTTGAACAATTTGCAAATGTAGATTTAGATATTAACTTAGTAGTTTGTGCTACAGTTCAAGAAGAAGTTGGATTAAGAGGGGCAAGTGCAGCAGCAAATATGATTAAACCAGATGTATGTTTTGTTGTAGACTGCAGTCCTGCAAATGATATGGATGGATCAAAAACAAGTAACGGACGTTTAGGAGAAGGATTCTTAGTAAGACTAGTTGATAGAACTATGGTACTACGTCCAAATATGAGAGAAAAACTTGTTAACCTTGCTGAAGAAAATGAAATAAAATATCAATATTATACTTCACCAGGAGGAACTGATGCAGGTAATATTCACCAAGCGGTAAATGGTGTACCAACAGCTGTAATTGGTATTAGTGGTCGTTATATCCACACTCATAATGCTATTTTTGATATTCGCGATTATTATGCAGCTAAAGCTATTTTAGGAAAATTAATTGAAACTATTGATGAAAAATTCATAGAAGACGTTAGAAAATAATAAAAATAAGCGAGGACAGATAGTCTGATCCTCGCTCTTAATTAATTATTGAATTTTTTTATCGATAATTGTTTTTTTACGTTTACTGCGGCGATATCTATTTGGATTATCGTCGTAATTATCATTATAATCATAATTTTCACTATAATCGTTAAATTGATTATCATAATTATTATAGTCGTTATTATCATATTCATAATACTCATCTTCAAGGTATTCTTCATGGATAGTAGCATTTATTTTTTTATAATAATACCTAGTAATATACTATTAGCCATTAGTGAACTTCCACCATAGCTTATGAATGGCATACTAATACCTATTACTGGGATTATGCTAAGAGTAGAAAAAAATATTGATGAAGAAAGAAAAACAAAAACTACAAATAGCAAGTAGTATAAAGTAATAACTATAATTACCTTGTTCACATTTTTAACAATATTAAATAGTCTTAGTATAAAAAAATAAAGAATAGTATCAAGAAGAAAAATGCTCCGATAAATCCAAAGTTTTTAGCAACTATTGAGAAGATGAAGTCATTAAACTGCTCATCGATATAAGTTTTATTTTTTTAACAAATGTTCCAGTTAAACCACCAGTTTTTTTATTTCGCTTAAAACTTGAGTAATTTGATAAGAATAATCTAATGAATAAGCTTCGGGATTTAACCAAGATAAGATACGTTTTAATTGATATCCCTTTAATCCGACTAGTGAAAGTAGACTAGGGAAGTATAATGCTCCTAAAATGATAGTAGCTAGAACGACTAGTACTACCGAGTAAATATTAAGTAAAGTTTTTTTATGAGTACTAACAAGAAATACTAAACCTAAGAATAAATAAATAAAGAATAATCCATTTCCTAAGTCATTTTCTTTTTAATACTAAAATGAACGGAATTGAAACTATAAGTAATATTTTTTTAAAAAGTTTTACAGGATCACTATTATCTCTAAAGCTTTGTTCTTTAATTAATAAACTAATCATAGCAATTGTTGCTACTTTAGCAAACTCTGATGGTTGGATTGTGAATAATCCAAAGTTATACCAACTGCGTGCTCCATTAACAATAGGAGCCATGCTATTAGGCACTAAAAAAATATTCCAACTAGTAAAAACTAGAGAAAAATAAATATATCCCTATGGTGAATCTTTCTATAAGATCAACCGGTATTTTTTTGTAGTATATAAATTATTCCCAAAACCAATTAGGTAAAAAAATAAATTGCTTTAAGAATAAAGTTGGCGTAATACCATTGTTATATTCTGCTAAATGCAATAAGAACAAGGCTTGAAAAAGCAAACATAAAAATAAAAAAAATTAGTATTGATAAATTAACTTTGTTTTTTTATAAAATTTAACATAATTCAACTCCTTTGCTGTAATTATACAATAACAAATAAAGTTTAGCAAATCTAAATGTTGCTAAAGATAATTTTTATATTATATTTAAATTACTAATAAAAATATTAATACTTAAAGATAAAAATTTAATTAAAATAAGAAAGGTTAAAAAGATATGAAATATACTCCAATGATAGAACAGTATTTGAAAATTAAAAAAGAATATCAAGATATGTTTTTATTTTATCGTTTAGGCGATTTTTATGAAATGTTTTTCGAAGATGCTGTTCGAGCATCGAAAATTTTAGAAATTACATTAACTGCTCGTGATGGTGGGGCAGAAAAGATTCCAATGTGTGGAGTACCATTTCATTCATCAGCAGGTTATATAGATACATTAGTTAATAATGGATATAAAGTTGCAATATGTGAACAAGTATCTGAACCGGGACAAGGAAAAATTGTTGAACGAAAAGTAGTTCAAGTTATAACACCGGGTACATACATGAACTATAAAAACTATGATGAAAATAACTTTCTAGGTAGTGCATATATAAAGGATAATAATATCTATTTTGCCTTTTGTGATATTATGACAGGAGACAGCCGTTGTACAATTTTAAAAACAATGGAAGATCTTCAAGATGAAGTATTAAAAAAATAATATAAAAAGAAGTTATTAGTATAGAAGGTCAAAAGTTAGATATAAGTGCATATATAACTGAAGTACAAGAAAGTGATAATCTTTCAAAAGATAAAACTAATAATTTAAAAAGATAAAAAAATTTAAAATTATGTGCAGATATACTACTAGATTATATTGAGAAAACACAAAACAAAGATATCTCTAGTTTAAAAGATTTTCGAAGTTTACTTTAAAGATAAATTTGTGTATATGACTAACTATTCTATTCGTAACCTTGAAGTAACGCAAAATATGGCTAATGGTAGCAAAAAGGGTTCTTTACTAAGCATAGTTGATAAAACTTCTACAGCAGCGGGTTCTAGAAAAATTAAAAAAATTGGTTAGAAAATCCATTACTTGATATTAATGAAATAAAAAAAACGTCAAGAAATAGTAGGAGATTTTTGTTAAACATTATTTTGAAAAAAATCAGATGTTAAAACTAGTTTAAAAAGAAGTGTATGACCTTGAAAGAATTTCAACTAAAGGTATCATATAATATTGTAAGTCCTAAAGAACTTCTTAATTTAAAGAAAACATTAAAACAAATACCACAAATTAAGAATATTCTAAAAGGCTTTGATTCAGAAAAAAACTAGTAGATATCGCTAATAATATTGATGAATTAGAAGATCTTCATGATTTCCTTGAAAAAAACTATTCATGAAGAAGCTGGTCAAACAGTAAAAGATGGAAATGTTATAAAATTAGGGATTTCAACGAGGAATTAGATAGTTATAAGAATGCTAGTAAAAAAATGGAAATAAGGTATTATTAGAAATAGAAGAACGTGAAAAAAATAGAACTGGTATTAAAAAAACTTAAAAAGTAGGCTACAATAAGATTTTCGGTTACTTTATCGAGATTTCTAAAGTTGGACTTAAGAGTGTAGACCCAACTGAACTAGGGTATCATCGTAAAACAAACACTTTCTAATTGTGAGAGATTTATATCTGAAGAATTAAAACAGGTTGAAGAACATATAGTTAACTCAAAAAAACAAAAATAGAAGAATTAGAATTACAACTTTTCCAAGAGGTTAAAATTAAAATTCATGAATATATACCACGTCTTCAAAGAGTTGCAAATACTCTAAGTGATATTGATGTTTTTGTTTCATTATCTGATGTGGCAGAAGAATATGGTTATGTTAAACCTGAATTTAATGATGATAATGTAATAGATATTGTGGATGGTAGACACCCAATAGTAGAACGTAATGTAAGTGCTGATAGCTATATTAGTAATGATTGTAAGGTTGAAAAAGATGAGAATATTCTTTTAATAACAGGACCAAATATGTCAGGGAAATCTACATATATGAGACAACTTGCACTAATTGTTATTCTAGCTCAAATAGGTTCATTTGTTCCTGCATCGTCAGCTAGCCTACCAATCTTTGATAAGATTTTCACACGTATTGGTGCTAGTGATGATTTAGCTGGTGGAAAATCAACATTTATGGTTGAGATGATTGAAGCAAAAAATGCTTTAGTAGAATCAACAGCTAATTCATTATTAATATTTGATGAAATAGGTCGAGGAACATCTACATATGATGGTATCGCCTTAGCACAATCAATATTAGAATATATAAACAACACTATTAAATGTAAAACATTATTCTCTACTCACTATCATGAACTTACAAAACTTGAAAATATTACCGAGGGAATAAAAAATATCCACGTATCTGCTAAAGAAGATCATGGTAAATTGATATTCCTATATAAGATAAATGAAGGTCCAATAGAGAAAAGTTATGGTATTCATGTAGCACAGTTAGCTCACTTACCAAATGATGTAATAAATGGAGCTAATAAAATTCTTAAAGAGTTAGAAAATGGTAATAAAGGGTAGTGAAGATTTAGTAAATAGTGAACAGTTTAATAAAGTTCTTACAAATACAAAAAGAATTAGAAGAGAAAAATACGAAGAGAAGTACAAGTAGAATTAGAAGAGAAACTTAAAAAAACAAAAGAAAAAAAGAAGTTAAAAGAAGAAAAAGCAAAACATTATGCAAAACAACAATTGGACTTTGATGGTAATAATGAGAAGTTTGATTATATCAAAAGAACAAATAGGTAGTATTAACTTCCTTGAAACGACACCTATGCAGGCATTTAATCTTCTTTATGAGATTCAGCAAAAATTAAATGAGGATGTGAAATAAATTAAATGGGAAAAATAAATATATTATCTGCAGAATTATCTAATAAAATTGCAGCTGGAGAAGTAGTAGAGAGACCTTCATCTGTTGTAAAAGAGTTAGTTGAGAATTCAATCGATGCAGGTAGTACAAATATCAAGATAATAATTCAAGAATTTGGAATTAAACAAATAAGAATAATAGATAATGGTAGTGGTATTTCAAATGATGATTTAGAAAGAGCATTTCTTAGACATGCTACTAGTAAAATAAGTGCTGATTATGATTTATTCCATATAGAGACACTAGGGTTTAGAGGAGAGGCCTTAGCAAGTATTTCATCAGTGAGTAAAGTTACGATTAAAAGTTGTTCTGGTGAGGCTCAAGGGAAAAATGTTAATATTGGAAGGTGGCAAGGTAGTACAATCAGAATTTTATGCTCCTATTAAAGGAACAGATCTTAGTGTTGAGAACTTATTCTATAATACTCCTGCAAGATTAAAATATCTACGAAATCCACATACAGAACAAGCAAATATAACGAATGTGATTCATAAGTTTGCTTTGTCTTATCCAAATATTTCATTCGAACTTCATGTTGATGGTAAAATAACCTTTAAAACCTATGGAGATGGAGATGTTCACAAAATACTATCAAAAATCTACAATATGAGCTGTAGCTAAGAATATGATAGATTTTAGTGGTAGTAATGATGACTATAAAGTTTATGGTTTTATTTCAGTTCCTGAGGAAACTAGAGCAAGTAAAAATTATATTCATATATTTATTAATGGACGTTACATTAAAAAAATTATGTGATACAAAAACTCCATTATAGATGCTTATGGGACACTGCTTATGAAAAAAATAGATATCCACTATGTGTGATAAACATAGAAATGGATCCAATCTTACTGGATGTCAAATGTTCATCCGACAAAAACAAGAAGTAAGACTGTCAAAAGAAGCAGAACTAATAAGGCTTATTAAAGAAATAATAGCTGAAAGACTTAGTAACTATACATATATTCCTCAAGGTATGAATAATGTTCTTACTAAAAAAAGAAAAAAATCACGTATAGAAAAAAACTAGACTTCTTATCTGAATTAGATACTAAATTTGGTATAGAAGAGGATGCGGAAATTTCTAAAAAAACAATTAGAAGATAAAATCATAAATGAAGATAATTTTTATTTTTTTGGTGAAGACAATGTATCTTCCGAAACAAAATATTTCAGTTAATGATAAAAAAATGAAAAATAGTGATAATAGCTTTTTCTCGTAAGACAAATCGAGTTAAAAGTGACTTACCCGATTTAAAGTTATAGTCGACATCCAAAGGATAATCGAAATAGATTTGGAGAGAAACCAACTAAAAAAAGAAATAGAGAATTTTATGAATTTCTCTAAACGAGATGAAAATTGAATATACTGAGGACAAAAGTAATTTTAGGCTCTGATTCTGAATTAGATAATAGTCATTTCGATGAAATAAAAAATGCTAAAATAGTTCAAGATGATGAAACTAAGGTAAGAACATTACCTGACTTAAAAGTTCTTGCTCAAATATTTAAAACATATATTCTTTCAGAAGCAGATAATAAACTATATCTTATAGATCAACATGCTGCAGCTGAACGATATAACTATGAAAAAGTTACAACGTGAATTTAGTGAAAGAAAAAAATTATAAAAAAACAAATGTTAATTCCACTTATGTTTGATTTTTTTCTGTAGAAGAAGCGGCAGAAGTTAGAAATAATTTAGAAAAAAATTTCGAAGAACTAGGTATTGTTTTTTTGAAGAGTTTGGAGATAATTCTTACGTTGTTCGTGAATTTCCTGGTTGGATAGAAGAAGACGAAGAAGAAATGATAAAAATTATTGTTGAAAAAGTTTTGAAAAAAACAACAATATTACATTTAATGAATTAAGAAATGATGCAATAGCTATGGCTAGCTGTAAAATGTCTATAAAAAGGCTAAATCAAATACTCAATGAAGTCGAAATGAATAAAGTAATAAGTGATCTTTATGAATGTAAAAATCCATTTACGTGTCCACATGGAAGACCAATTATTACAAAAATGGAGAAAAAAGACTTAGAAAAAATGTTTAAACGAATAGTTTAGGAGACAATATGGAAAAAATACCTTTAATTGCAATAGTAGGCCCAACAGCTGTTGGGAAGACAGCCTTAAGTATTGAACTTGCTAAAAAAATTTCAATTGTGAGATTATTTCTATAGATAGTGTTCAAATATATAAAAAGATTTGATATAGGTTCTGCAAAAGTTACTCGAGAAGAAATGGATGGTGTTGTTCATCATCTCATAGATGAACTTGAACCTAATGACACATGTTCAGTTTATGATTTTCAAAAGCTAGCTCGTGAGAAAATTGACGATATTCATAGTAGAGGGAAAATGCCACTATTAATTGGTGGTACAGGTTTTTACATGAATGCAGTACTAAATAATTATGAGTTTCACAAATCTAGAAGAAAAACTTATGATATAGACGTTGAGAAAAGCGAAGCATATACTTTGAAAGAAAAATTATATTGATACTTATAATAATATTGACTTAGATAATCATCGACGTGTAATTAATGCTTATAATTATGTAATGAACGAGCAGAAATCCGTAACGACAAATAATAATGGAGATACTATTTTAGAAAAATACAATCCTTATTTAATTGTTCTAAATACTGAAAGAGAAGTGCTTTATAATCGAATTAATAAGCGAGTTGAACTTATGTTTGAGCAAGGTCTTGAAGATGAAGTAAAGGGCATTATTAATGATTATGGAACTGAATTACAAGCTTTGGGAGCGATAGGTTATAAAGAGATGTTACCTTATTTAAAGGGTGACATATCAAAAGAAGAAACTATTTTAGCAATTTCTCAGAACTCACGCCGTTATGCTAAACGTCAGTTAACGTGGTTTAGAAATAAAATGAATGGAGTTTGGTATGATACTAGAAGTGAGTCATTATTAGATAATGTAATAGGAGATATTAAAAAAATAAATTTAAAGTAAAGTTTAGTTATAATTTTAATTTTTATGTAAAGTAAAAGGTATATAATAATAACTATAAAACTTAATAATATTTTTCATAATATACGGCTCATCACTTGATGAGTCTTTCTCCTTTTAAAAGAGAATAAAAAAATATTACTAAATAAAGATAAAAAAAGTAAAAAAATTTAAGTAAATATTAAGTAAAAATTTTAATTTCATATAAAGTAAGAAGTGTATAATTATTAATATAATATTTAATAATATTTTTTTCATAATATACGGCTCATCATTTGATGAGCTTTTTCTCCATTTTTTTGGGCAAAAAAAATAGTGATAAATCATAAAAAAAATAAGTAAAAGTTTAATTATAGTTTTAATTTTTATATAAAGTAGAGGTATATAATAATAACTATAAAACTTAATAATATTTTTTTCATAATATACGGCTCATCACTTGATGAGCTTTTTCTCCTTTTTTAAAAATACAAATAGATACTTAATAATATAACAGAATTTAAAGAGTACATACTATGTGCTCTTTTTGTATTTTTAAATTTATTTATATATAGTTTTTTTATTATAACTAGAGTTTTTTTATTATATATGCTAAAAATATTAATACTGTTATATAAGAGAAATTTAGGAGGAAGAGATGAGCTCGTTTAAATATATTAAACCAAAGTTTTTTAGTGTAATGAAAAATTATACGAGTGCACAATTTATGAAAGACATTGTTGCTGGATTAATTGTAGCTATAATAGCATTACCACTATCAATAGCTTTAGCGATAGCATCAGGGGTTAATCCAGAGCAAGGACTTTATACTGCGATTATTGCAGGTTTTTTTATTTCATTTTTAGGTGGGAGTAGGGTTCAAATCGGGGGCCCTACAGCTGCTTTTGTTGTCATTATTTATGGAATTATTGCTGAACATGGATTAGCAGGATTAATTATTGCTACATTAATGGCTGGTGTAATGCTAATTGTAATGGGGTTATTACACTTTGGAGATTTAATTAAATTTATTCCAAAAACTATTACTATAGGATTTACATTAGGTATTGCTATTGGAATAATAGTAGGACAGATAAAAGATTTTCTAGGTCTTAATATGGGGCCTGTACCTGCTGAATTTTTAGAGAAAAATGGTGCTTATGGTCATAATATAGGTAGTATAAGTTATATAACTTTAGGGATAGGTGCACTAGCGATACTTATTCAAATTTTTTGGCAAAAAATTTCAAAAAAAATACCTGGTTCATTAGTGGCAATTTTAGTTACTACACTTTTAGTAGCTTACTTTAAATTACCTGTGAAAACTATTGGTGATTTATACACTATTAAAGCGGGACTTCCAAGTTTTTCAATGCCTTCATTATCATTTTCTTTAGTACGTGAAATGATGTTACCTGCTTTTACAATAGCTATACTTGCAGCTATTGAATCTTTACTTTCTGCAGTAGTTTCAGATGGTATGATAGGAAGTAAACATAAATCGAATGCTGAATTAATTGGGCAAGGTGTTGGAAATATTATGTCTGCTCTTTTTTTGGAGGAATACCTGCAACTGGGGCGATAGCAAGAACTGCTGCTAATGTAAAAAATGGAGGTAGAACACCAGTAGCAGGAATGGTACATGCACTAACTCTACTGCTAATTTTATTATTTTTAATGCCATATGCTTCTTATATTCCAATGAGTTGTCTAGCGGGTATTTTAATAATAGTAGGATATAATATGAGTGGTTGGCGTACTTTTGTACGTATGGTTAAAACAGCTCCAAAAAGCGATATATTAGTGCTAATTATTACATTCTTGTTAACATTGTTCTTTGACTTAGTTATAGCTATAGAGTTTGGTATGGTATTAGCCGCATTTCTATTCTTAAAACGAATGTCTGATATTGCAGAAGTTCGTCAATGGACATATAGAGATCCAATGGAAGAAGAAAAATTATCTGAAGAAGTCGATTTAAAATATGTTCCTAAAAACACTATAGTGTATGAAATTTTTGGAGCTCTTTTCTTTGGAGCAGCAAATGTCTTTACTAAAATAGAGCATGGAGAAGGAAAAAATGTTTTAATAATAAGAATGCGTAATGTTCCAGTAATGGATATTTCAGGTTTAGAAGCATTAGAGGAAATATTAGAAACTTGTAAAAAAACGTGACTTTAACATTAATTTTATCTCATGTTAATGAGCAACCATATCATGTTATGGAAAAAAAGCAGGATTTATTGAAAAAAATCGGTGCTGAAAAATATTTGTGAAAAATATAGATGCTTCACTGTCAAGAGCAGAGAAGTTGGCCCCATAAGATAAATAAAAATAATATTAAAGATTCTTAAACTGTTAGTTTGAGAATCTTTTTAAATGAGTTTATTTTTTTCTACCATAATTTGATAAAAATTATAGGGATGATTTTTGTTTAATAGAAATGTTTGAAAAGAGGAGAAAACATGCAAGTTACCAATATTACAAAAATTAAAAAGTAAAGTATAAAATTGAACTAGATAATGGTAAAACATTTTTTTATGTATCAGAAGACACTATTATTAAATATGGCTTTAATTAAAAAAAATAGAACTAACAAAAAGATCAACTTAAAGAAATTATAGCTCATGAGAGTGTAGAAAGTGCCTATAGTAAAAGCAGTTCACTATCTGCAATATGGATTAAGAACTAAACAAGAGATAAAAGGATTATTTAACTAAAAAAAGGAAATAGCACCAAAAAGTTATTGATGAAAGTAATAGAAAAGTTAGTAGAAATTGGCTATTTAAATGATGAACATTATGTAGAAGCTGCGGTTACAGATTATTTCAACTTAAATCTAAAAAGGGCCCCTATTGGATTAAGAGAAAATTACAAGAAAAAGACCTTGATAAAGATGCTATAGATAAGTATATATCAAAAAAATTTGTACTGAAGAAGCAATGATAGAAATGTTGTATAAAAATTATTGAGCGAGAGTTTAAAGTAAGACGAGAAGCAAAAAATAAAAAAATTCAAAAAATTACGCAAAAAAACTTTTATACAAATGGCTTCACTTCTGATATAATAAGAAAGGTGTTTGACATATTTTTTTCGAGGATTACGAAGAAGAAAATGAAGAGGATATACTAGAAGAACATTTTAGACGAGCGTATAGTTCATATAGTCGTCGTTATGAAGGGTATAACTTAAAACAAAAACTTATTGAAAAGCTGGTAAGAGATGGATTTTCTTATTACACAGCAAAAGATTATATAGAAAAACAAGATTTGTAAAGGAAGAACAAGATGGATAAAAGAAATGAAAGGCAAAAGAAAATAAGAAACTTTTCTATTATTGCGCATATTGACCACGGGAAATCGACTCTTGCGGATAGAATTTTAGAGAAAACTCGTGCGTTAGAACAACGTGAGATGAAAGCACAACTTCTTGACTCTATGGATATTGAAAGAGAAAGAGGTATAACAATTAAACTTAATGCTGTGCAACTGCAATATACAGCTAAAAATGGTGAAGAGTATATTTTCCACCTAATAGACACACCGGGACACGTAGACTTCACATATGAAGTATCTCGTTCATTAGCAGCGTGTGAAGGAGCAATCTTAGTAGTAGATGCTGCTCAAGGTATAGAAGCTCAAACATTAGCTAACGTATATTTAGCATTAGATAATAATTTAGAAATTATTCCAATAATAAATAAAATAGATTTACCCTGCTGCAGATCCTGAGAAGGTAAAAACAGAGATAGAAGATGTAATTGGTCTTCCTACTGATGATATCGTTCTTGCTTCTGCAAAAGCTGGTATCGGTATTGATGAAATACTAGAACAAATAGTTGAATATATCCCAGCTCCATCAGGAGATGCAGGTGAACCACTACAAGCATTGATTTTTGACTCATTATATGATGCTTATCGTGGAGTTATCGTTTCTGTACGTATTAAAAATGGTACAGTTAAAGCTGGTGATAAAATTAAGATGATGGCAACTGGAGGAGTATTTGAAGTTACTGAAGTAGGTATTCATACTCCAAAAGAAAAAGATTGTTGATGAACTTACTGCAGGTGATGTAGGATTTATTTGTGCATCTATTAAAAATGTAAGTGAAACACGTGTAGGGGATACTATTACTCTTGCTAATAATCCTGCAAAAGAAGCATTACCTGGATATAGAAAATTAAATCCAATGGTATTCTGTGGATTATATCCAATTGATTCATCAAAATATAATGATTTACGTGAAGCGTTAGAAAAACTAGAACTTAACGACTCAGCACTTCAATATGAAGCTGAAACTTCTCAAGCTCTTGGATTTGGATTTAGATGTGGATTCTTAGGAATGTTACATATGGAAATAATTCAAGAACGTATCGAACGTGAATTTAATATCGATATTATTGCTACTGCACCATCGGTTATTTATAAAGTTGAAAAAACTGATGGAACTATGGTAGATGTATCTAACCCATCAGAAATGCCTGATCCACAAAAAATTAATAGAATTACAGAACCATTCGTTAAAGCTAGTATTATGGTACCAAATGATTATGTAGGTGCTGTAATGGATCTTTGTCAAAAGAAACGTGGTATTTTCTTAAATATGGAATATATCGATGATACAAGGGTAAATATCACTTATGATATACCTTTATCAGAAATCGTATTTGACTTCTTTGACCAATTGAAATCAAATACAAAAGGTTATGCATCATTTGACTATGAGCTTACTGGATATAAAGATAGTAACCTTGTTAAGATGGATATTCTTCTTAATGGAGAACAAGTCGATGCACTTAGCTTTATCGTTCACCGAGAATTTGCATATCAACGTGGTAAAGTTATTGTTGAAAAACTTAAAAAGCTTATTCCTAAACAACAATTCGAAATTCCTATCCAAGCAGCAATTGGAAACAAAATTATCTCTCGTGAAACAATTAAAGCAATGCGTAAAAACGTACTTGCAAAATGTTACGGTGGGGATATTAGTAGGAAACGTAAACTATTAGAGAAACAGAAAAAAGGTAAAGAGAGAATGAAAGCTGTTGGTAGCGTAGAAGTTCCTCAAGATGCCTTTATGGCTGTTCTAAAAATGGATGAAGAATAATGAAGAATACACCGCGCGGAGTATATATTCATATTCCATTTTGTAAGTACATTTGTTCATATTGTGACTTTAATAAATTTTTTATACAAAGACAACCGGTTGATAAATATATAGATTGTTTAATTAAAGAAATAGAGACAATAGAACAAGTATCGAATATAGAAACTATTTATATTGGTGGTGGAACACCTAGTGCCCTTAGTGATGAACAATTACATCGGCTTTTAACTGCACTTAGAAAAAAAATTCCAGGACAACTTCGTGAATTTACATTTGAAGCCAACCCTGAGGATCTTGTTGATTCTAGGGTTGCTTTAGTGAAAGAGTATGGAGTTGATAGAATTAGTATGGGAGTGCAAACTTTCAACAATGAATTATTAAAAATTCTAGGACGTGGACACGTTGCAAATGATGTTGATATGGCAATTAATAATTGTAAAAAACATGGAATTGAAAATATTAATGTAGACCTTATGTTCTCACTTCCAAAGCAAACTATGGAAGATTTATACGATAGTATGAAAAGAGTAGCATCTTATGATATTAGTCATGTATCATGTTATTCACTAATATTAGAACAAAAAACTAAGTTATATAACCAAGTTCGTGATAAAAAGGTGGTATTACCATCAAATGAAACTGAAGAACAAATGTATAATGAAGTTATTAATTTCTTAACTGAAAATGGTTATGAACAATATGAAATAAGTAATTTTGCCCGTCCAGGACATGAAAGTATCCATAATAGCAGCTATTGGAAAAATATTGAATATTATGGACTTGGAGCAGGTGCTCATGGCTATGTAGATGGTATACGCTATGCGAACCAAGGAGCATTAAAATTTTACATAGATAGCATGGAAGAAAAAGGTCATGCTAGACGTGAAGAAAATAAAGTAACGTTGAATGAACAAATAGAAGAAGAAATGTTTTTAGGACTACGCTTATTAGAAGGAGTAGACTTAATAGCTTTCGAAGAAAAATATAGTAAGAAAGTTCAAGAAATATTTAAAGATGTTGTTGAAAGAAATATTAGCGATGGTTATCTAGAAATTGTAGGTAATAAATTACGTTTAACTCGTAAAGGGTTATTTTACGGTAATGATGTATTTTCAGAATTTCTACTGAATTAAAAATTAGAGTGCTCGGAGTAACTAATGCTCCGGGCTTTCCTAGCAAATATATAAGAAAGGAGAATAGATTATGGAGAAAAGATATATTGAAGATTTACTTAATAAATTAAATAAAGATTATAATTTTAACCTAAAATATAGTAATAATTTTAAAATGGCATTTTCTCATTCATCATATACTAATGAAAAAGCGAATAGCTAAACATTTAAATTATGAACGTTTAGAGTTTTTAGGTGATGCTGTTGTTGAATTAACAACAAGTGAATTTTTATTTAAAAAATTTCCAAACTTAGCAGAAGGTGAATTAACGAAATTAAGAGCATCGATTGTATGTGAAAAAACGTTAGTAAAATATGCATTACAATTAAATCTTGATAAGTGTATTTTCTTAGGTAAAGGTGAGGAAAAAATGGGTGGAAGAAGCAGAGCTGCTCTTCTTGCAGATATTTTTGAATCATTCACAGGAGCAATGTATTTAGAAGCAGGACTAGAGACTGTAAAAACATTTTTGAGCAATACATTATTTACAGAAGTTGATAGTTTTGAGTACTTAAGTTTTGTAGATTATAAAACTATATTACAAGAGTATGTTTCAAAAAAATTAAAATTAGGTGCAATAGAATATACAGTTCTCGATTCTAGTGGACCGTCACACCTTAAAAACTTTTTACTAGTGCTGTAATTATTGATGGAAAACAATATGGTAGTGGAACTGCTAAAACGAAAAAAAGAATCAGAGCAACTTTCAGCAAAAAGCAGCTTTTAGAAAAAAATTAGAATATAAAGAAATATAGAAAAGGAATTTGTTATAGAATTTAGAAAGGAGAGCATGATGAAATTATCAAAAGTAGAAATAACAGGCTTTAAGTCTTTTCAGAAAAAAACAACTTTTGAATTTAAAAATAATTTAATCGGTGTTGTAGGGCCAAATGGTTCAGGAAAAAGTAATATAATTGATGCTATTCGCTGGGTTCTAGGTGAACAATCAGCCAAAAACCTTCGTGGTAGTAGCATGAAAGATGTTATCTTTTCGGGTACTGAAGATGTAAAGAGAAAGAACTTTGCAGAAGTAGCCGTTACTTTTAGTAATGCCGAAAAGTCGTGTGAAATAAAAAGACGCCTTTTATAGAAATGGAGATAGTGAATATTTTTTAGATGATAAACGTGCAAAATTAAAAGATATAACTAATGTTTATCTTGATTTAGGTATTAACAAGGAAAGTTATAGTATTATTACTCAAGGTAAAGTAGAAGATATTATATCTTCTAAGCCTGTTGATCGTCGTGCTATTATTGAAGAAGCATCTGGTGTTTTTAAAAATATAAAAACAAAAAAAGAAAGAAACAAATGCTAAGTTAGAGAAAAACAAATGATAATTTAATGCGACTTAATGATATTTTTTTCTGAAATTAGCTCGCGTTATGAAATATTAGAAGAGCAAAAAAAATAAAACTCAAAAAAATATTTAGATTATTCTAAAGAATTAGAAGAAAAAGATATATTAATAAATATCTTTAATATATCTGAATATCAAAAAGAAGCTTGCTGTATTATTAGATGAGAAGAAAGTAATACAAGCTGAGAAAGAATCTTTAGAAGCTAAACAAGAAGAATTAATTAAAGATCTTGAAAATGTTAAAAAAATAGCTTAGTATCACTTGATAAAACATATATTAAATATCATGATGAAGAGTTAGAGCTTGTTCAGAAAAAAAGAGCCTACAATCTGAACTTAACGTGATAGAAGAGAAAAAAATAATAGAAATCTTCGTAGTGAAAAAAACTTGATGAGGACATATCATATCAACTAGAAAGATTAGGGAATCTTCAAGATAGATTAAAACAACGAGAACAAATAAAAAGATGAAAATAAAAAGAAAAATTAAAGAGCTAAATAAAGAAATAATAGATTTAGAAAATGGTGGAGAGTATAATCTTGAAACTATAGAAAATATTATTGAAGAGCTAAAAAGATACATATTATAACTTGATTAATGAAGAAACAAGACTGGAAAAATAGTATTGAATATGCTCGTAAAAAAATCTAGAAAGTGCTGATGAAAAACTACAAGGAATTATATCAAAATATAGAAAGACAAAAAAAGAAGAATATAGTAGTAAGGTAAGTGAGTTAGAAACAGCAACTAATAAACAGAGTTCTTTAAAAAGAAGAATTATCAAAAGTTGAATCAGACTTAGCAAAACTAACAGAAAAAAATATACTAATTTCTTCAACACAAAAAAAATATAGACGACCAGTTAAATAAAGGATATAATTTTTAAAAAAATAATCTTGAAAAATCGTAAGAAGTTTTTTTAGAAGATCAAATTAATAATTTAAGCTTTTTATAATATCGGTGTAAAGGAAATATTATCAAATAAAGATAGTATAGGTGGAGTACATAATAGTGTCGCTAATATTATTAGTTTTGATAATGAGTATGCTACAGCACTAGATATAGCACTAGGCCAAGCACAACAAAATATAGTAGTAGAAAATGAAACAACAGCTAAAAAGTGTATAGAGCATTTAAAAAAATCAAATAAAGGTCGAGTTACATTTTTACCTCTTAATAATATTAAAGCTAAAGTTATTTCGTCAGATGTCTATAGCACATTAATGAAAGAAGAAGGCTTTATTAATATAGCGGAAAACCTGGTTAGTGTTGAACCTAATTATAAGAACATAGTATCACATCTATTAGGACTAGTGATAATTGTCGATAATATGGATAATGCTAACCGCATAGCTAGAAAGATTAACTTTAGAAATAGAATAATAACACTAGATGGTCAAGTAATTAATAGCGGTGGTTCTATTACGGGTGGGGCCATCAATAAAAAAACAATAACTCATCAATCAAACATAAAGCGGAATTAGATGAATTAAGTAGCAATTTGAAAAAAATTGATGATAAAATAGCTAAATTAAATGATGAAAAAAATCAAGTTACTTCTCAGCAAAAAGAGTTAATTGAGATTATTACAAAAAAATAAAGAAATAAAAGAAGAACTAATTTTTAAAAGTTAAAGAATTAGAGTTAGAAATAAACCATAAGAAATTCAGAAATAAGAACTCTAACTACTAATATAAAATTAAATGAAAAATAAATTATCAGACTATAAGAAAGATGATAATAGCTTTTCGAAAAGTATCGAAAAAAATTAACTAAGGATCTAGAGAAAATTAGAGCAGAATTAGTTGTTTTTAGATAAGAGAATTAAAGAAGAAAATAATAAAAAAACAAAAATGCACAAAGTGCAGAAGAACTATATTTAGAAAAAAATAGCTGAACTAAAAAAATAGAGAAGTCTAAGCTAGAAGAAAATAATAAACATCTTCAAGAAACTATAGAGAATTTAACTGTAGATATAAAAAGATACACAAGAGCAGTTAAATAGACTAGAAGCATCTAAAAATGCCGATTCACTAAGTGAAGAAGATGAAAAAGCAATACTAGAAAACAATTCTAAGTTAATAAGTGAATATAGCGAAAGATTAACAACTTTAAAAACATTGTTATCTGACTTAGATATGGAAAAAAACAGGATTGTTTAAACGTGAAAAAGAGATAACATCATCTCAACAACGTAATAATGAATCTTTACGTGAGAAAATCGCAGAATTTGAAAAACTGACAGTTGCTCAAACAAAAATAGAAGTGAAAACAGATGAGTATTTAGAAAATCTAATCGAAAACTATAGTGTGACATATGAAAGTGTAGCGCATAGGTTAACTGAAGAAAATATATCTGAAATCCCTTCTTACAAATCAAGAGTAATGAGTTTACGTCGTGAAATTTCTGATCTAGGAAATGTAAACTTGAATGCTATTGAAGAGTTTGAAGAGACTAAGGAACGCTATGATTTCTACAATGAACAAATTACTGACTTGGTAGAGGCTAAAGAAAAATTAGAAGAAACAATAGCTGAAATTGATAAAGAAGTTAAAGAACGTTTCTTAGAAACATTTGTTCAAGTAGCTGAGAACTTTAATACTATATTTAAAGAATTATTCAAAGGTGGTTATGCTGATATGACATTAGAAACACCGAATGATATTTTAAATACAGGTATAGTTATTGAAGCATCACCACCTGGGAAGAAACTTCAAAACTTATCACTTCTTTCAGGAGGGAGAAAAATCATTAACTGCGATAAGCTTACTATTCGCAATATTAAAAGTAAAAAATCCTCCTTTTGTAGTACTTGATGAGGTGGAAGCGGCACTTGATGAAGAGAATGTAAATAGATTTGCTAAATTCCTTAAAGTATATTCTGTAGATAATCAATTCTTAGTAATAACTCACCGTCGAGGAACTATGGAAGCAATGGATACATTATACGGTGTAACAATGCAAGAAAAAGGTATTAGTTATATTTTAGAATTAGAGTTGAAAGATGTAATAGAAAACTTTGAGGAGAATATAAACTAATTTGAAATAAATAATCTAATATAAAAAGAACTAGATATTCAGTAAAACTGAGTATCTAGTCTTTTTATCTTTATACTTAATTTGTTTCGATTGAATTTTTAATAAAAGCCATACCAAACATATACTACGATAATTACAGCTAATAACTCACTAAGATGAATAAGTATAGTTAGAGTGACAAACTTCCTAATTGATAGTATAATCCAGTTTTTTTGAAAAGCTATTGCGCATATAACTAATGGGAAAGTAAATGCAGAAAAGCTAGGATAAAAATTTTTCTATTTAATAAAAATGGTAATTGAAGAAGTACAAAGATGAAAAAAATAATACTGTAAGTGGAATAAGAACACTTAGTATAAATGTACTTTTTATTTGTTATACCAATCATATAACTAGCTAATAGTAGTCCGCCAGGTGCTGAAAAAAAACTGTAATAGTAGGAAAATCACCTTCATTATAATGTTTATAAATATATACTCTATACAATACAAATGGTATTAGTATAAGGTAATTTATAAAAAGAGAAATAAAAGAAAATCTTCCCTAAAAATTCAACATTATAATTAATTGCTGTAACTGTTACTACTGCAGGGTCCAACAAAAGTTATAAACCAAGTTGGATAAATATTTTTTTAATATGTCTTTCTTTAATAATAAAATTGTAAATAGCATAACAAACAACACAAACATCAAGACAAATTCCAATTATCCACGTAGGTAAACTATATAATCCTATATATTTTTTTAAAAAAATGAACTTAAAAAGCATTATACTCATTGGGATATGTTGCTAAAACTGTAGCTATAACAGGCTTTTTTTCATTTCTTCAGTTAAACTCTTAAAATTATCAATAAATTTAATCGTTAAAAGTACAATTATAATTAAAAGATAAAAATACTAAAAAAATAAGTTGAAGAGTAGGACTGTAAGCTTTGTAATAGATTGCCAAGAGCAACTGAACCAAGAGCAAGTCCTGCTATGGGTGTAGGTAAATTTCTAATTATATTCATAAATGACTCCTAAATTTTAATTTCACTTTTTTATTGTATACGATTTCACGATAATAATTCAATAAATTTTCCTGTTGACATTTCAGATATAATAATTTACAATAAGAAACAAGTGTTACCTATTGATGGAGGTTTTAATATGGCACCAAAATTTAAATTTACAAAAGAAGAGGTCTTGGCTGTAACTATAGACTTTATAAGAGAAAATGGAATAGAAGCATTGACTGCAAGAGAGTTAGCTAAAAAAATTGGAGTCATCTACTAAAGTAATATTTAGTTTGTTTTCTAATATGAAAAAAATTTAGAAGATGAAGCAAAAGATTGCTGCAGAAAAATATTTTTTTCAGAAAAAGTTAAATTTAGCATTAAAAGATGATAGTCCATTTAAACGATTAGGAGTAGAGTATATATTATTTTCAAAAAAATGAACCTAAATTATTTCAATGGTTATTTATGAAAAAAAGGGACTAGAAGTAGAAAGTTTTAAAGATTTTTCTTCCGATGAGAGACTATGAGTATACCTCAGTAATAGAATCTATAGACGAAGAATATAATATTTCAATAGAAAATGCAAAAAAACTTTATGAACATTTATTTATATACAGCCATGGTATTGCAACATTAACAGTTACAGGAATACATAATTTTTTTACCAAATGAGATTATGGAGTACATGGCTGAAGTAACTAAAAGTTTAATAATACAATATTTAAAGGAGATTGATTAAATGATTATAGCAAAGAATATTAAGAAACAATATAATGGTCAAGAAGTCTTAAGAGGAATAGATTTAAAAAAATTGATAAAAAAATGAATTTGTTGTTATACTTGGAGCTTCAGGTTCAGGAAAATCTACACTATTAAATATCTTATCTGGTTTAGAAAAGTCAGACTCTGGAGAAGTTGTATATGATAATGAGTCTATAAGTGGTTACTCAGAAAAAAACAATTAACAAAATTCCGTAAAGATAAAAATAGGTTTTGTTTTTTCCAACAATATTATTTATTAAATAATTTAACAGTAGAACAAAATGTTAAAGTAGGAGCTAATTTAGCAAATAATAAAGAGTATGTTGAGATTATAAGGGAATTAGGATTAGAAGATAAATTAAGTAAATATCCAAATGAGTTATCTGGAGGAGAGCAACAACGTGTTTCAATTGCTAGAGCACTAGCTAAGAAGCCGACGGTACTATTTTTAGATGAACCAACAGGAGCTTTAGATGAGGAAACAGGAAGAAAAATATTAGAGTACTTATTAAAACTAAAATGCTAAATCGAACTTTACAATGATAATGGTAACTCATAATGAAAATATTGCTCAACTTGCAAATAAGATAATTCATGTAGGTAGTGGTAAAGTAACTTCGATTGAAGAAAACCATACACCTAAATCTGTAAGAGAGATAGGGTGGTAATTATATGATAGTTCAGTTAAAAGATTTAAGAAAAGCAATTGCAGTAGTGATAGTAAGTTACTGTGCGGTATTTATAACTACACTTTTTTTCTAACTTATATTTAGATTTGAAAAGGCCTAGATATTACGGGATTTAATATAATACAGAAGAAGTTTTTATGATGCCCAGCTTATTGTTTCGAAGTTTGTAGTAATTATAACAGGAACAGTTTTATCAATAAGTGCGGCAGTAATGTTAATATTTTATATAAAACAATTTATTGATGATTCTAAACATAAAATTGGAATATTAAAAAGCTCAAGGTTATAGTAATAACTTTATAGCATCTAAGTTTTTCTGTTTTTTTGGATTTTTAGTATTTTTTTAGGTTCGTTATTAGGTTATGGATGTTCTCATTTATTCATGCCCGAAAATTTTTATGAAAGTAGAAATACAGATAATATATTATCTGAACTTACAATAAATTTTCATCCTCAACTTTTTATTAATAATGGTTATATTACCATCACTATTGTTTTTTTAGTAATATCAATTGTTTATGTACTGTTTAATTTAAATGTACCAACGATCAACTTACTTAAACAAATAAATTCAACAAATAAAAAAATTAGAAAAAAAGAAGATTTAGACAATATAAAAAAACTTTTTTTAAAGAATTAAGAGCAACAGTATTATTTAGTAATAAAAACCCTATTATTCTTTGTTATTTTTTTGCTGCATTATCGTTTTTCTTCAATGATTCAAATGGCATTTGGTATGAGGGATTTTCGTTGATGGAACAATAAGAATTATGATGATAGTAATAGGCATTATATTATCTTTATCAATATTATTAATTTCATTAGAAGTTATTGCTAATAGTAATATAAAAAAATATATCCATTTTAAATATTATGGGATATTCAAAGAATGAATGTTCAAGAATAATATTATCAGGTTATAGAGTAGTAGCATACATAGGTTTTTGCTATAGGAACAGTTTATCAATACTTTTTAATAAAGAAACATTATTAAACAGTTTTATCTAAAAAAATTAGATAGTGAAACAACATATAACTTTGATTTAATCTCAGTAATTGGAAGTTTTTATAGCATTTGTATTAATATATGAAATTTTTTTATTCTATACTATAGTAATAGAATAAAAGATATAAATGTAAAGAAAGTAATGATGGATTAATAAAAAGACTCCTTGTATAAAAGTTATACAAGGAGTTTTTTTAAGTTATTATTTAGCTAATCCTTCAGCAATTTTATCCAAATTCCATTTCATCATATTGTAATAGCTATCTCCATTTTGTCCTGGTTCTGAAATAGAGTCAGTAAAGATTTTAGCGAAGATAGGGATACCAGTATCTTTTGATACAGTTTGCATTGGACGTTCATCAACACTACTTTCTACAAATAGAGAAGGTGTTTTTGTTTTACGAAGTTTTTCAACTAATGTTTTGATTTGATCAGGTGTTCCTTCTTCTTCAGTATTGATTTCCCAAATATAAGCTGATGGTACATTGTAAGCTTTAGAGAAGTACTTGAAGCAACCTTCACTTGTTACAATCATTTTTTTATCTGTAGGTATATTGTTAAATTTTTCTTTAGCTTCTTTATCTAGTTGAGATAATTTTTCTAAATATGATTTAAGATTTGCCTCATAAAATTCTTTATTTTTTGGATCTTTTTCACTAAGTTGTTTAGCTATATTTTTAGCATAAATCATACCATTTTCAAGATTTAACCACGCATGAGGATCTTCTTTACCTTTTTCATTCTCTCCTTCAAGATAAATCACATCAACACCTTTGCTAACTGCATAGTAGTCTTTATTTTCTTCTTTTTTAGCATTTTGAACTAACTTAGTAAACCATGCATTACCTCCAGTTTCAAGGTTAATACCATTGTAGAAGATAAGATCAGCTTGTGAAGTTTTCTTAACATCATCTGGTAGTGGTTCATATTCATGAGGATCTTGTCCAACAGGAACAATACTATGTAATTCTATTTTATCTCCAGCAATATTTTTTGTAATATCGGCAATAATAGAGTTAGTAGTAACAACTTTAAGTTTGTTATTTTCGCTTGAATTTGAGTTTTGTTTAGCATTAGAACAAGCGAATAATCCTATAGCTAACATAAATATTAAAGAAATAAAACCTAATTTTTTTCATATTGAAGGTCTCCTTTATTTATTTTTTTATTAATTTTTTTCATATAAAATACTAAATAAATATAGTTAGATAATAGTAATTATTATCAATTAATATTTTAATATAAAATCTTTAAGAAAAAAATTTTCGGGAGTAAATATGAGCAACTTCTTAAAGAGATTATATAATATTTATATTTATTTAGTATTTTATGTTTATGAAACATAAGTTATTTTTGTTTATGCTTAATAAAGCGTTGTTTAGGTGCAATGAAAAAGCTAATCACAAAAACAGCAGCTAAAGTTAAGACAATACTAGATCCTGCGGCTATATTAAATGAATAACCGATAAATAATCCTAATACAGAACATACAGCTCCGATTGTAGAAGATAAGAATATCATAGTTTTTAGACTATTTGCATAAAGATATGCAGTAGCAGCAGGAGTAATAAGCATGGCAACTATAAGAATAGTTCCAACGCTTTGCATAGCTGTAACTGAGACTAGAGTTAATAATATCATTAGTAAATAGTGATAAAAGTTAACTTTCATACCCATAGCTTTTGCTAAAAGTTCATCAAATGATGTTAGAAGCAACTCTTTGAAGAATAATCTTATAACTAAAAGAACAAATATTCCAACACCTATAGTAATGTACATATCTATATCTTGAACTGCAAGAATATTACCAAAAAGAATATGGAATAGGTCAGTAGAACTTTTTGCAACACCTATAAGAATAACTCCAAGAGCTAAGAATGAGCTAAATGTAATACCAATAGCGGTATCACTTTTTATAATGGAATTACCTTTAATAAATGTAATAATAACCGATGCAAGAATACCAAATGCAATAGCTCCAATAAAGAAATCAATACCTAGAATATATGAAATTGCAACTCCTGGAAGGACTGCATGAGAAATAGCATCTCCCATTAGGCTCATTCCTCTAAGAACTATAAAACAACCTACAGCACCTGCAACAATACCAATAACTATTGCTGTGATAAGTGCATTTTGTAAAAAGTGAAAACTATAAAGTCCATCAATAAATTCCTTAATCACTAGAACCACCTCCCATAAAGAATAAATCTGTACCATAGGTATGGGTTAGATTTTCTCTAGTAAATGTTTCTTTTGTATTTCCATAAGAAATAAGCTTTTTATTAAGTAATAAGACTTCATCAAAGTATGCATGGACTTTTCTTAAGTCATGGTGAACTATCAATATTGTATGACCATTGTCTCTTAATTTTCTAAGTGTATTCATAATAATTTCTTCACTGACAGAATCGATTCCGACAAATGGTTCATCTAAGAAAATGTATTTTGCTTCTTGTACAAGGCATCTAGCAATCAAAACTCTTTGGAACTGACCACCTGAAAGCTCACTTATTTGACGATTAGAAAATGCTTCTAATCCAACTAATTTTAGGGCATCATCAACTTTCTGCCAATCAGATTTATTTAAATTTTTAAATAAACCAATTTTAGGATAAATCCCCAAAGAAACACATTCTCTAACTTTAATAGGGAAGTTATAGTCTATATTTATTTTTTGCTCTACATAAGCAACGCTACCTAATTGATCTTTAGAAAGTTTATCATCGATTTTTTTATAATTCCTTTAGAAGGTATTATATTTAAAACTGCTTTAATTAGAGTGGATTTTTCCTGCTCCGTTTGGTCCTACTATCCCAATAATTTTTAGATTTTGATAATGTAACATTAATATTATCAAGAGCAGGCGTGTCTTTATATGTAACTGTTAAATTTTTTTATCTCTATCATATCGTACGCCCTTTCATTCTCTCACTACACAAAAAGTTTACCTTAGGAAACAAGAAATGTCAAGTGAAAATGTTGGAAAAGGTGAAGAAAATGAGTAAAAAGCAAAAATTATGTAAATATAAATTAATATCTTATAAGAAAGTTATAAAGTGGTGAAAAAAATTAATTATTCAGTAAATTTTTATAGATTTAGATATAAAAAAACCTACCTTACAAAAAAATATTGTAAGGTAGAAATAAAGGAGTAAATATGAAAAGTCTTTATTATAAGCTAGGGAGACTTATAATAAAAAGAACATATGAAGTAATATATAATTACTTCACTTATGATTATATCAGAAGTATATACAAAAAAACAAGAGGAAAATAAAAAAATAACTAAAAAAAAATTAATTTTTTTGAAAAAAATATTAATATGGTGATAAATTACATAAAAAAAGGCGAATATTTTTGTGAATAACTCATCTTTTTATTTGTAGTATAAATGTAAAAATAAGGCTTTTATTTCAGTAAGTTATAAAAAAAGTGATTATTACAATAAATATATAAAGAAATTTCTTATTATCAATTTTTTTATGAAAAAAAGTAAGAAGTAATTAAAAAAATATTAAGAAAAATATTAAGGTTAATAATATATAAAAATAATGTATAGAATATATAAAGATTTTGGTTGAAATATTATAGTAATAAATATAGTAAAAAAACACTTTTTTTAGAGTGTTATATTATTAGTGTTGTAGGAGATAAAATATAGAAAAAAATAAAAAAACTAAAGTTATATAAAATCACAATATTTTTTTATAATGTTGATTATTATAGTCTTTAGTCTTTTTATATTTTTTTAATATTTTTTTAATATAGTAAAAGTATAATTATTTTACTTCATATTTTTCACGAACAATTTTTGCGACTTGTTCACAGTATTTATCTGTTAATTCATCGCTACTTGCTTCTACCATAACTCGGATTAAGTTTTCTGTTCCTGATGCACGAAGTAAAATACGTCCGTTTCCTTCAAGTTCTTTTTCAACTTTTTCGCACTCTGAAAGAATTTCTTTATCTTCCATAGCGATTTTTTTATCAGTAACTTTGATGTTTACTAATTTTTGAGGATAAATACTAACTTCTTCTGCTAATTCTTTAAGAGATTTTCCAGTTGTTTTTATGATGCTTGCTAATTTAACGGCTGTTAGGATTCCATCACCAGTAGTTGCATAGTTCATAAGTATTATATGACCTGATTGTTCTCCACCAAGTGAGTAGTTGTTCTTTCTCATTTCTTCAACTACATATCTATCACCAACAGAAGTTTTAACTGATTGCATACCATGTTCTTCAACTGCTTTATAGAAACCTATATTACTCATTACAGTAGAAACGACCATGTTATCTTTTAATTCACCTTGCTCTTTAAGGTGTTTAGCAAGAATAAACATGATTTTATCTCCATCAACAACATTACCTTCTGAATCAACTGCAAGAACTCTATCACCATCACCGTCAAATGCAAATCCTAAATCTACATTATGAACTTTAACAAATTCTGCGATAGTATTAATTTTTGTTGATCCTACATTATCGTTAATATTAGTTCCACTTGGAGCACATCCAATAGTTTCTATATCTGCTTCTAAGTCTCCAAATAAGAATGGAGCAACCCCAGTTGTAGCACCATGAGCACAGTCAAGTGCAATTTTAATACCTGATAAATCATCAGAAATAGATTGTTTTATATGTTGAATATATTTTTGAGAAAGCTCGCTACCACTATATAAATTTCCAATATGTTCGTAACTAGCTGCTTTAATTTGTTCAACATTATCTATTAAATGTTCAATTTCTAATTCTTGTTCATCTGTTAATTTGAATCCATCTGGACCGAATATTTTAATTCCGTTATCTTGATACGGATTATGTGAAGCAGAAATCATGATTCCACTATCAGTTTCTATTGTTTTTGTTAGATAGGCAATTGCTGGAGTAGGAATAACGCCTACAGTCATAACATCGACACCAACGCTAGTTAAACCAGCAGTAAGTGAATATTCAATCATATCACATGAAATTCTAGTGTCTCTTCCTATTATTACTTTAGGACGATCTTTTTTATCAGTAAGTAATTTACCTAATGCTTTACCTACTTTAAAACTTAAATCAGCGGTAAGTGTTTCGCCAGCGACTCCACGTATACCATCTGTTCCAAAATATTTTCTCATGAAAATAACTCCTTAAATTAATTTAAATTATTTTATAATCTAATATGAATATTACTATATAAAGTGAAATAAGTCAAGGTTTAGAGAGGTTTTTGTATATAATTTGTTAAGAAGTTGAGTAAGAAAAGTAAATAATTATTAAAACCAACAAAAAAATAATGTGTTATAAGCTATATTGAAAAATATAATTTATAACACATTAGTATATATTAATTTAATTTCTCGATGTCATCTAACACCTTTTTAGCTTCATCTTTATTATTTTTTTGAATATACTTTTTTTATTATATATAATTGCACTTATTGAAATCATATGGGCAGATACTGGTGCAACTAAAAAAACAAGAATGCTATAGCTAAAAAGAAGCTTGAATTCAAAAAAACGTGTAAGTATCTATAAAAATAGATAAACCCAGTTATTAGAATTAATTCTACTGCAAAAAGAACCTGTAACCCCTGCTGCATGAATCTTAGTTAATTCATCAGGTAGTCTTACAAATCCAATTACAGTTGCTGCCATAGCAACAATAGAGATAAGAATAAGAAGTATTATTATTATATCTAAAATATTATTTAGAATCATCGCTGAATACCTCCTTCTTAGCTAAGAATCTTGCTGTAACAACTGTACCAACTAGACATATAATTGCGATTATTAGAATAAGTGAAATGTATGAAAAAGTTTTATAGTACATACTTACTAAAACTATTAAGCATATAAGTGGCATAGCAAGTAAATCACTCGCTATTAATTTATCGAAAATACTAGGTTTTTTAACGATATAAACTAGTAAGTAGAGTATCATTAATATACTAGCAAAAATTCCTAAAACTATTGTGAAGTTCATAATTTTATCCATCTAAATCAACCTCCAATATCGCTTTTTCAAAACTATTTTTAATTCCTTCAATTTCTCCTTCAATATCGTCAGTATCAAGGCAATGAATAAATAGAGTTGTATTGTCATGACCAACATTAACTGTAAGGGTTCCTGGAGTTAGTGTAATCATATTGGCTAATAATGTGATTTGCCAGTTTTTCTTTACTTGTAAAGGATATCCGAAAATAACTGGATTGACATCAAGATCTTTTCTAAACATCATTTTAAGAACATTAATATCTGCTTTTAAAAGTTCGATTAGGAACATAACTACAAGTTTTATCCATTTATAGATATAAACGTAGTAAAGTTGATCGCCTAAAAAACTTTTAGCGAAAGTTTTTCTTAAGATAAATAGGATAATCATACCCCAGAAAAAACCTACGGCAAAGTATTCAGAATTAAAAGTTCCAGAATAGAACATCCATATAACTCCGACAAAAATATTAATTAAAAATTGTAACGCCATATGTTATGCCCCCTTTCCAAGAACTATCTCAATATATTTTTTCGGATCTAATATCATTTGGACACCGTTATTAATTAATCCGTCCAATTGATTAGAAAATATACCAATTAAAAATGCAACTGCAACAATAGAAACAAGGGGTACTAAGATTCCTTTTGGTAGAGGTCTTAGCTGTAAAGTTTTATTAATATTATCATAGAAAATATTAAGGAATATTCTTACTAGAGAGTAGAATACAATTAATCCAGAAGCTGCAACAAGTGTAGCTATATATATGTGATTATCTAATACAAGACCTCTAATGATAAGTGCTTTACCATAAAAACCACTGAAAGGAGGTACACCAGCAAGAGATAATACAATTATGAAGTAAGTCCAAGCTAGTAATGGGTACTTATTAATTAACCCACATTTTTGAAGAAACTTAACTCCACTTGTGTAAATAACTAATCCAACTACAATAAATAATGCAGCTTTTAGAAGAATGTCATTTACAGCATAGAATAATGCTCCTTTTACACCATATGTATTAAGAGTAGCAGTTCCACATACCATTACACCAAGTGAAATAACGATATTAAAGATTACAATTTGTTTTAAATTACTTTGGTATATTGCTCCAATACATCCAGCAATAATAGAGATTGCACCTAGAATTAGTAAGTATGATTTAATAAAACTAGATTCATAGTAGAATAAACCATATGTTCTAATAATTGAGTATAAACCTACTTTTGTTAATAAAGCACCAAAGATAATTGATACTGATATAGGAGGTGCTGCATACGATCTGTTCATCCAAGTGAATAGTGGGAATAGAGCCCCTTTCATACAGAAGACAAATATCATAACCGCTCCAACTAAGTAAACTCCACGTCTATCAGACATGTTAGCGATAGTTTGTGATATATATGCCATATTTAAACTACCAACAATAGTATATAAATATCCAACACTTATAACAAATAAACTACCTGCAAAAACATTCATCAATACATAACTAATAGATGATTTTAATTGTTCTTTGTTGATACCTACTAAAAGAAGTAGGTAAGATGCCATTAATAAAATTTCATAGAATACAAATAGGTTAAAAAAATATCACCTGTTGTGAATGCTCCATTTATTCCAACCATGATTAATAAGAAACCAGGATAGAAAAAGCTTAATTCACGAATTTTATCAATTGTTTTATAAGAATAGAACAGGGTAGCTAAAAATACTATTCCTGAAGTTGTTACAAGTATACTATTTAAGCCATCTAATGTGAGAGTAATACCAAATGGTGAAGCCCAATTCCCCATTTCTAAAATTAAAACTTTATGTTTCTCTACTTTAAATAGATTGAAGATTGAAAAACCTAAAGTAAGAGCAGTAGCAAGAAAAGTTAATAATCTTTGCATACCAATTCTTCGTCTAAATAATATTGTTATTGCAGCGAATAAAAGAGGTATAAAGATCGGTATAACCGGTAAATTACTATGCATTTATCTTTTCCTCCTTCATATGTTCTACATCCTCAAGTTCAATTACATTGTCACTACGTTTAAGTTTATAGTTAGCAATATAAATTGAAATTAATAGACAAGTTACTGCAAATCCAATTACGATTGCAGTAAGTATTAATGCAGCAGGTATAGGATCAATGTAATTTTTTCCAAGTTCTGAGATTATCGGAATATCTCCATCATATAATCCACCTGCAATAAGGATAATTAAGTTAGCGGCGTGACCAAATAGTCCAACACCAATAATTATACGCATCATACTTTTAGAAAGCATAAGGTAAACTCCGAATCCAACGAGTATACCTGATAATATAATCATATAAAATTCCATTATTTACCATCCTTTCCAAAAGCTAAAATTACAGTCATTAAAACACCGACAACAATTAGGTAAACACCTAAGTCAAAAATGGCTGCTGTGTGTAGTTCCATTTCACCCATTATAGGAACATGAACATGAGTGAAGTGGTGTTTAAAGAAGTTTTTACCAGCTACAACACCGCTGAAGGCTGTACCGATAGAAAATAATAGTCCAATAGCAGTTACGTAAACATAGTTTATAGGAATTAATTTCATAACTCTATCAATTCCATATGTAAACATTGCTAAAGCTAAAGCCATTGTACATAATAGGCCACCAACGAAGCCACCACCAGGAAGGAAGTGACCTCCAAAATACAAACTAAGAGAAAGTAAGAATATGCAACCTGAAATAATTGCAGACAGTGATTTTAAAATAACATCATTAGTCTTCATCTTTAGCTCCTCCTCTTTTTAAAATTCTAAACATAGCATAAATAATTAATGCTACCATTGTCATTACAGTTATTTCGAATAGGGTATCAAATCCCCTGAAATCAACGATAATAACATTTACTATATTACCGCCACCAGAAGCAACTACGTTATCAAAGTAGAATTGGCTGATTTCTGATGGATTTTTATATGCATAAGTTACTAAACCGATAAGTGTAAAACTTATACCAGTAATAGTAGCAATAATTGCATTTGTAAGTTTAAATGGTTGTTTTTCAATATGTTTTGTTCTATTTGTTAAAAGAATGAATGCAACTAAGAAAATAATAGTTGATATTGATTCAATAACAAATTGTGTCATAGCAAGGTCTGGTGCTCTAAATGTAACATATAGAGCAGTCATCATAAATCCTATTCCAGAAGATAGAATAATAAGTACAAGTCTATTGTAAGTATATGCTAGAGCAACACAGCAAATTACTATACAAATTCCAAGTAGTACGTTCATATAATGTACTGTAGAGAACTTATTAATAACAACTGGTCTACCAATAGCAAAGTATCCACCAATAATTGTTAGTGATAAAGTACAGAAAATGTAGCTCATATTTCTTCTAAGTTCATTTGTAATAAATGTATTGTGCAATATTCCACTACCTTTATGTAATTGTTCTCCTAAACTATTGTATAATCCGTGAACTGAAATAATGCTTGGATTATATTTGTAAATAACATTTCTACTTGCATAAAGTTTATAGATAACAGCTGAAATGATTATTACGATAATTGATGTAATTAATTCGCTTGAAATAAAGTTGTGTTCTACATGAGTAATAGCTTCATTTTTAGTTATATTACTTGCTAAAGCTGCTTGTTGGGCAGGTACTACGATGTAATCTTTAATAAAAGTATTTATTATAACAAAAAAATACTAAAATAGCAGGTGAAATAAAAATTCCAATACCAGGTAGACGTAATTTTTCTATTTCCAAGGACATTCTTATCAAATTTTTCCTAAGAAAGGTTTAAATGAAAGAATTAATGAGTAAACTGCAGTACCAATTGCGCCTATTACAACTAATAGAGCTATTAAAACATAGAATAAGCTTGAGCTTGTTAAACTATATACAGATGTTAGGAAATACTCTTTTGAATAGAATCCACTAAGTGGTGGAATTCCTGCCATTGAGAATCCTGCAATAATACTAAGAATATAACTTATAGGCATAATATTTTTAATACCACGAAGTTTATCTATATCTCGAGTATGGAATGTGTGATCGATAATACCAGTAATCATAAATAAACTTGCTTTAAACGCAGCATGGTTAATTATGTGGAAACAAACTGCATAAAATGCAAATGTATAAATGTAATGATTGTTATTATTTAATCCTAAATTAGCAATACCTATCATAAGAGTCATCATACCAAGTTGGCTTATAGTAGAATATGCTAATATTCCTTTTAAGTCTTTTAAGAATACTGCTGAAATAGAACCGATAAGCATAGTTATTGTTCCAAAAATAATAAGCGTATTACCGAAAATTGGTGTGAATGAAAATACAATACCAATTCTAAGTAGTAAATATATACCTGCTTTAACCATAGTTGCTGAGTGAAGATAACTACTTATAGGTGTAGGAGCAGCCATTGCATCGGGTAACCAAATATGGAATGGAAACTGTGCAGATTTAGTAAATGCTCCGAAAAGTATAAGAACCATAGCAATGAAATATTTTGAATTATATCCGCTGTTACGGCTAAAGTTAATTATTTCACTAATGTTAAAACTTCCAGTAATATTATTTAGAACGAAAATACCTCCAAGCATAAGGACACCACCAAACACAGTAATAATTAGTGATTTAAGTGCACCTCTTCTTGAAGCATCATTTTCATGCCAATAACTAATAAGTAAGAATGAAGAAACAGAAGTTAACTCCCAAAACATGTACATACTTAGTAAATTATCGGAAAGAACAATTCCTAACATGGCAGACATAAAAATAAGTAAAAATATGTAAAACTTATGTAGTTTTTTTCATCATTAATACTCATATAATAACATGAATATAAAATAACTAATGTTCCAATTCCAGTAATTAGAAGAGCAAACAGAAGTGATAAGCCATCTAGTTTTAGGTTTATATCAAGTCCGACATTAGATGCAAATGCTAGAGTTTTTATAAATTATTCCACCAGAATAAATATATTTTTAAATTAGATAAAAAAATATAGAAATAAAATTAATGGAACAATTATAACAAATTTACCAGTGTGTATTTTTTTGAAACTTTTTTTCTCAAGAAAGGAACAAAAAAACATAGCAATTACTGGTAAAAAAATACAGCTAATTGTAACATAAAAAAACCTCTTTCATAAATTTTATTATAACTTCCATTATATAATAAAAATGGCTTGAAATACCATAATAATATTGATTTAGTGCAAAAAGTCTATGAAATAGAGAGTTTAAGAGTATTTATAAATTAAAATAGTAATGTATTTTGAATTATAAATATTGTAATAAAAAAATATATTAACAAACTATATATATATGAATTAAGTAACAGCAAATAAACAATATAAAAAAAGCGAATTCAATAATATCTATATATAATTAAAATATAGATAATTATTTTTTTAGATATCCCTTGTTTAAGGACAAAAAGGTATAATAGTGTTATCAAAAATAATTACAGGGGGACTAACTGATGTCGCAAAAACAAACACCACATATTAAACCGAATGGAGTAGAAATAGCTGAAACAATTTTACTTCCAGGAGATCCACTTAGAGCTAAATTTATAGCTGAAACATTTTTAGAGGATGCGGTTTGTTTTAATGAAGTGCGTGGAATGCTTGGGTATACAGGAACTTATAAAGGTAAAAAGATATCTGTAATGGGAACTGGTATGGGACCAGCTAGTATCGGTATTTATTCGTATGAATTAATTCACACTTTTGGAGTTAAAAATTTAATTAGAATTGGAACTTGTGGAGCACTACAACCTCAAGTTAAATTATATGATGTAATTTTAGGATTAGGTTCTTCAACTAACTCAAATTACATGCACCAATATAACATTCCAGGTAACTTCAGTTTAACAGCTTCATTTGATTTACTTTTAAAAGCTTACAACAAAGCTCAAGATATGGGACAACCTGTACATGTTGGGAACATTTTATGTAGTGAAGTTTTCTATAACGCTGATGAAAAAGCTATGGAAAATTGGATTAAAATGGGTGTATTAGCTGTCGAAATGGAAAGTACAGCACTATATGCTAATGCAGCAGCAGCTGGAGTAAATGCTTTAACAATCCTAACAGTTAGTGATTCACTAGTTACAGGTGAGGAAACTACACCAGAAGAAAGACAAACAGCATTTACAAAAATGATGGAAATAGCATTAGACTTAGCATAAAATAAAAAAAAAATTATAAAAGATAAAGAGGTGTAAGATATGAGCAATTATAAAGAATTGTATGATAAATGGCTTAATAGCCCTGCATTAACAGAAGAGGAAAAACTTCAACTAAAAAGTGTTGAAAATGATGAAGTAGAAAAAGAAGATAGATTTTATAAAGAATTAGAATTTGGAACTGCTGGTTTACGTGGAAAAGTAGGGATGGGTTCTAACAGAATGAACCGTTTCATTATTGCACGTGCAACTAAAGCATTAGCTCAAACAATAATTGACAATGGATTACAAGAAAAAGGTATTGCTATTGCACATGATCCACGTCTATTCTCTAAAGAATTTGCTAAATTAGCTGCTTTAGTAATGGCAAGTAACGGAGTGAAAGCTTACTTATTTGAAGATTTAAGACCAACGCCAGAATTATCATTTGCAGTACGTTACTTAGGAACTGCTAGTGGTATTAATATTACAGCCAGTCACAATCCAAAAGAATATAACGGATATAAAGTATATTGGCAAGAAGGATCACAAATCAAATCTGATATAAGTGATAAAGTTCTTGAATATATTAATTCAATGGATATCTTCGATGACTATGTAACAATAACAGAAGAAGAAGCATTAGAAAAAGGTCTATTAGAATACATCGGTGAAGAAGTTGACGAAAAATTCTATGCAGAATCATTAAACTGTGCAATCAATGATGAAAATATTGATAAAGATATTTCAGTAGTTTATACACCACTTAACGGAGCTGGATACAAAGCTGTAACTACAGTATTAGCACGTCGTGGATTTAACAATGTTCATGTTGTTGAAGAACAAAAAGATCCAGATGGAACATTCCCAACAATCGAATATCCAAACCCAGAAGATACAGCAGCTTTCGAATACGGTGAAAGATTAGCTAAAGAAGTTAATGCTGACGTAATTATTGCGACTGACCCTGACTGTGACCGCTTAGCAGTAGAAGTTATTCATAATGGAGAGGTTGTATCTCTAAATGGTAACCAAGCTGGTGCAGTATTAGTTCAATATGTTATTGAAAATCTTGCTAAACAAAATAAATTACCTGAAAATCCAGTTTTAGTTAAATCTATCGTTACTTCTAAAATGGTAGAGCCACTATGTAAAGAATATGGAGTAGAAGTAATTGATGTACTTACAGGATTCAAAAACATCTGTGCATTACCTAATGAGTGGGATAATACTGGTGAGAAAAACTATGTTATGGGATATGAAGAAAGTATCGGATATAATGTAGGAACATTCTTACGTGATAAAGACGGTGTAACTATCGCGATGTTATTAGTAGAAGCAGCAGCATTCTACAAAAAACAAGGTAAAACATTAGTAGACGTATTAGATGCATTTTATGAAAAATATGGATATTACTTAGATAAAACTATTTCAATCGTACTAGAAGGAGCAGCAGGTGCTCAAAGAATTAAACGTATGATGGAAAAATATCGTGAAATCTTTGCTCGTGAAATAGCAGGAAGTGAAGTAGTAGCGATTACTGATTATCTAGTACAAAAAGAAAAAAATGTAGCTACTGGTGAAGAAAAAGATATCGAAATCGAAAAAACTGATGCGGTTAAATTCAGTTATTCTGATGAATCATGGTATACTTTACGTCCAAGTGGAACAGAACCAAAAGTAAAACTTTATGTCTACGTTAAAGATGCAGATAAGAAAGTTGCAGAAGAAAAAAATTAGTTAAATTCGAAGAAAAAAAGTATTAGAATTACTTTTATTCAATAGACTAATAAATATTAAAAAGGAGTGAGTTATTAACTCACTCCTTTTTTCTTTATAAGAAAACTATTTGTTATAGTATTTTTAAATATTCTTTACAGAATGCTCTAGCTGATAACTTACCACTTTGTCTATCTGCATAGCTACTACTTACAAATTTTGAAATTTCATCAGTATATTCTACTTTTGGTAGAGGTTTTTCCAATACAGTTTCTCTATTAATGGCGAAAGTTGAGAAACAAATACCTACTAATCTAGTTTGTCTAGTTTCATGATTAAATGCGCTTAATTCAGCGAAAATCTCAACACTTCGTGTACCAACTCTTGAAACATAGCTATCAATTATTAATGCTTCGTGACGATGTACTACGTCTAAAAATTGATAAGTATCAATACTTGCAGTGAAGAATGGTAGGTGAGTGTATCTACGGATAACTAATCCTTGTACATCATCAAGCCAATATAATGTTTGGCCACCAAATAATGTATCGTGTCTGTTCATGTGGTTAGGGTAAATAGTATGGTAGTTTTCAACCCTAGTATCTTTATAATTCATAACTTCTTGCATGAAATATTTTCTCCTTAATGTGTTTGTTTACTAATATCTAAAAATTTAGAGTACATAGCCCATTGTAACATAAATTTTATAGAAAAAAATAGTATATTTTAAAACTGAAATATTATTAAAGAATAACTTAATAAAAAAAAAGGATTTAACTTTTGTAAAACAAAAATTAAATCTTATATAAGATTCATATCATTAATAACGTAATGATTATTTTCTATATATTAGTCATTATTTGAATTTGCTGCTTTTTGAGCATTTTTAGTAGTTTCTTCAGCACTCTTTTTGAGCGTTTTTAGCCATTTCTTCTCCTGTTTTGGCAGCTTCTTCACCAGCTTTTTTTGAACATTTTTTTAGTAGCTTCATCTGCTACTTTTTTTACCACTTTCAGTAGCTTCTTTAGCTTGTTTACTAGCTTCATCAACTTGTTTTTTTAGCCCCTTCTACTTGTTTATTAGCATCGTCTACAGCTTTTTTTCATTCTTAGATTTAGTGCTGCAAGCTGCTAAACTAATTGTTGTTAAAAAGTGCAACAAATGTTAGTAAAAAAATTTCTTCATATCAATGAAAGAACCTCTTAAAGAAAAATTTGATTGTACAATTTGGTACATATTAATAGTATAACAAATAATTAATTGAAATATATAATATACCCAAATATATTATATATTTAATATATTTGTAATACTACTCTAAAAAAATTAATTTATAGTAAAAAAATTATTATACCCCTTACATTTGTTAAAAAAAGTGTATTATAATTAGTATAAAGTATATAAATGAGGTGAATAATAATGAAATATGAAACTATGTTAGAACGTTTTTTAGGATATGTTAATTTTAAATCTAGATCAGATGCTAGTAGTACAACTCTTCCATCAACACCTGAACAAAAAGATTTTCTTCGTATGTTAAAAGGTCAATTAGAAGAGTTAAATCTTAAAGATATTGTTCTTAATGAAGAAAACTGGTTCTTAACTGCAACGCTACCAGCAAATACAGATAAACCATATGATAAAATAGGTTTCATTTCGCATGTTGATACAGCTGATTTCAATGTAGAAGGGATTAGCCCACGTGTAATTGAAAACTATGATGGTAAAGATATTGTTTTAAATAAAGAACAAAATATAGTGATGACTACTGAAGAGTTTCCGAATCTACATAACTATAAAGGTTTAACTCTTATTACAACTGATGGGACAACATTACTAGGAGCGGATGACAAAGCTGGTATTACAGAAATAGTTGAAGCTGTAAAATATTTAAGCGAACATCCTGAAATTGAACATGGAGAAATTAGAATAGCGTTTGGTCCAGATGAAGAAATTGGACGTGGAGCAGACCACTTTGATGCAAAAGGTTTTGCAACTGACTATGCGTACACTATGGATGGTGGTGTATTAGGAGAACTTCAATATGAAAGTTTTAATGCTGCTCAAATTACATATAAAATTACAGGTGTTAGTGTTCACCCAGGTACTGCAAAAGGTAAAATGAAAAATGCTAATATGATTGCAGCAGAATTAGCATCACTATTCCCAGAAAAAGAAGTACCTGAGCACACAGAAGGATATGAAGGATTCTATTTATTACACAATATGCAGGCTAGAATTGAAGAAGCTGAAATGGTATATATTATTCGTGATCACGACAAAGAAAAATTCCTTGCTCGTAAAAAATTCGCAGAGGAAGTTGCAGCGAAAATTAATGAAAAATATGGTAATGTTGTAGAGTATGAACTATATGACCAATATTACAATATGGGAGATGTTATTAAAGAAGATAAACGTTGTGTTGATGTGGCAGAACAAGCTATTAAAAATGCAGGTGTAACTCCTATTATTATTCCTATTCGTGGTGGAACAGATGGTTCAAAAATCTCGTATATGGGTATTCCAACTCCAAATATCTTTGTTGGAGGAGAAAACTTCCATGGTCAATACGAATTTAGTTGCTTAGAACATATGACAAAAGCTGCTGATACAATTGTGGAGATTGCAAAATTAGCAAAAAAGTAGAAAAAATCACACCTTGGTGTGAAAGATAAAGAAATACAATGACTAGACTAGATTATTTTCTGAAATTGAGTTTTGAGTTTTCAGATATATATCTAGTCTAGTTTTAATTTGTACTTTAAATTTCTTAAAAATATTAAAAAATATAGAGAAAAACGGTGCAACAAAGCGAAATATATGGTAAAATAGTTACTGTATAAATAATGAATAAATATAGAGAGGGGTATGTGAAATGACTAAGAAAACATTTTACGTAACAACACCGATTTATTATCCAAGTGGTAATTTACATATCGGTCATGCCTACACAACAGTAGCATGTGATGCACTAACTAGATATAAAAAATTAAGTGGATATGATACATTTTTCCTAACTGGAACAGATGAACATGGACAAAAAGATTCAACAAAAAGCTCAAGAAAAAGGGATTAGTGAACAAGCTTATGTTGATGATATGATTAAAGACATTAAAAAATTATGGGAAAGCTATGGACATAGACTATAGCAAATTTATCAGAACAACTGATGATTATCATGAAAAGAGCTGTTGCTGAAATTTTTGAGCGCCTTGTAGAAAAAGGTGACATCTACTTAGGTGAATATCAAGGTTGGTATTCTATAAGTGATGAAGAGTACTTTACAGAAACTCAATTACAAGAAGTTTTCCGTGATGAAGAAGGAAATATGATTGGTGGTATTGCGCCAAGTGGTAATGAAGTTAAACTTGTAAGTGAAGAATGTTACTTCTTCAAAATGAGTAAATATGCAGATCGTCTAGTTAAATACTATGATGAACACCCAGAATTTATTCTTCCTGAAAGCAGAAAGAATGAAATGTTAAATAACTTTATTAAACCAGGTTTAGAAGATCTTGCTGTAACACGTACAACATTTGATTGGGGTGTAAAAGTAAAATCTAACCCTAAACACGTTGTTTATGTATGGATTGATGCATTAGTAAACTATATCACAGCTCTAGGATATGCTACTGGAGAAAGTGAAGAACTATTCAATAAATACTGGCCTGCTGATGTTCAAGTAGTAGGTAAAGAAATCGTTCGTTTCCACGTTATTTATTGGCCAATTTTATTAATGGCATTAGACTTACCACTTCCTAAAAAAGTTTTCGCACATGGTTGGTTATTAATGAAAGATGGGAAAATGAGTAAATCTAAAGGGAATGTAGTAGATCCTTATATGTTAATAGAACGCTATGGATTAGATGCGGCTCGTTATTACTTACTACGTGAAGTTCCATTTGGACAAGATGGAATATTCACGCCTGAGAGTTTTATCGATAGAATTAACTCAGACCTTTCAAATGATTTAGGAAACTTTACTAAATAGAACAATCTCTATGATTAATAAATATTGTGGCGGTGTGATTCCTAAATTTGTTGAACCAACAACTGAATTTGATAAAGAATTAATAGATTTATCTAAAGAAGTTATAGCAGAATATGAAGAATATATGGAAAATATGCAGTTTTCTAAAGCATTAGAGTCTGTATGGAAATTTATATCTAGAACTAATAAATATATAGACCAAACAACTCCATGGATTTCTAGCTAAAAGATGAAGCTAATCAAACCAGAGTTAGATAAGGTAATGAACTATCTAGCAGAAAGTTTACGTATAGCTACAATTTTAATTTCACCAGCTTTAACAAATGCCCCTAAAGAAATAGCTAAACAGTTAGGAATTAGCGAAGAGCTATTAACGTTTGAAACAGCTAAAACATTTGGTGTATTCGATGGAACTGTAAAAGTTGTAGAAAAACCGACTCCAATCTTCCCAAGATTTGATAAAGATGTTGAAGTAGAATATATTAAAGAGCAAATGTCTCCAAAAGCATTAGCAAATCTTGAAACTGAATCAAAAGAAGAAAAAGATGATTCATATGTTGAATTAGCAGAAGAGATTTCAATTGATAAATTCTTTGAAACATCACTAAGAGTAGCTGAAGTATTAGAATGTGAAAAAGTTAAGAAAAGTTCTAAACTTCTTAAATTCAAATTAGATTTAGGTAATCACCAAAGACAAATAGTTTCTGGTATTGCTAAATATTATGATCCATCTGAGTTAATAGGGAAAAAAGTAGCCGTAGTAGCTAACTTAAAACCTGTTAAACTTTGTGGAGAACTAAGTGAAGGTATGATTTTATCAGCAGAAAAAGATGGTATTTTACGTGTTATAGAAATTAATGCAGACATACCAAATGGAGCAGAGATTAGATAATTATTAATAAAAAAATCCCTAGAGGTTATCTTTAGGGATTTTTTTATTAATGGCTTAAGCCAGTTGAGGAGGCGAAGTCTCCGAAACAAAAAAAACCACCCGCTATGCGGGTGCGAGATAAAAAGTTAAACAATTGAAAAATCATCCTTTCTTGATAAAATAAGAGTAGTTCAAGCTCTAAAAATAAAGAAAGGATGATTTTTATAATGGTCAATAAACATAATAGTTTATCGCATACAAAGTGGTTGTGTAAATACCATATTGTATTTACCCCTAAGTATAGACGAAAAATTGAATTTAATCAATGATAAATTGCAAGAATAAGTGCAACATTTACTTGAACTCATCCTCTAGGGCTTCACAAGCAGTTCTGTAAGCTAAACATTTTCGTGGTCGGTGATTGATATCATATAAAGCCTTGTTCAAAGCCTCATCAGAAATAGCGACTAAATCTGTTTTCTTTGGGAAATATTCTCTTAGTAAGCCATTTGAGTTTTCATTGCTTCCTCTCTGCCAGTAAGAATAGGCGTCCGCAAAGAAAAAGGGTATTCCTAAGTTCTCTACCAGAGGATAGCAGGCAAACTCTTTTCCCCTGTCTGAAGTGAAGGTTTTAAGGGCCTCTTTTGGAAATAGCCTACAAAGTTGTTCGATAGCTGAAAACATGGCTTTGGCTGTTCTATCTGGTATCTTGAAAGCTATGTAAAAACGAGTTTTTCGCTCTAGAAAGGTCGCTAAACAGCCCTTACTTTTGCCTCTGGAAGACACAACAGTATCGAGCTCCCAATGACCAAAGGTCTCACGATTCCGGACCTCTTTAGGACGTTTGGCAATCGACGTGCCAATCCTAAATGTTCCACGTGTTTCTTTGGGCTGTCGACTTTTTCCCTTTCGGCGCAGGACGCTTAAATCCAGATCAATTAAACCAGCATAGAGCCTGTTATAGATGGTTTTAAAAGCTACCATTGGCTTTTTTCGAGCTGATAGCGACCACAAATCTGTTCAGGTGACCAAGAGGCTTTTAACCCCTTCTCAATTTCCTTTTTCAACTTTGGTGTCAAACAAGACTTCCAACCCTTTTGCTTAGCCCTGTGGTCGGACTGTTCCTGTGCTAACGCTGCGGAGTAACCATTTTTGCATCGACTTAACTCTCTTGAAATGGTAGACTTATGGACGCCAAGTTTACTTGCAATTTGGCAAGGTTTCAAGCCTAAATCCAAGTAAGTTTCTATCTTTATTCGGTCGGTTATGGTAAGATGGGAGTAGCTCATAGTTTTTCCTCGGGTTCTGTTTGTGTGGTTACTTACAGTTTACACCAAGGAAACGCTATGAGTTTTTTTGTTGCACTATATTTTACAATTTATCCTTATAGACTGCATACAAAATCCAATTGCGATTCTGTTTTTCCTCAATTTTTGAAAAGCCAATACTTGTTAATAACTGAATAAATTCATGACTTGTACGATAATCTGTCATATGATAATTTATTTTTTCTTTTTCAGAAGCAATTATCAAAGTAGAATTGCTGGACATGACTCTATAAACTTCTTGAAAACTCTTTTTTATATCCTTCCAAAAAATATGGGTCTGAATAGCAAATATTCTATCAAAATAGTTATTTTGATAAGGCATATTCTCCACATTTCCAATCTTAAGTTGGACACTACCTTTTCTTATGGAATCTGAATGAACACGTTGGGCAGTTCTATATGATTCCTTAGAAATATCAATACCATGAATCTCAAGATTTTTATTTAAAGCAAGAAGGTTCTTGATAGTACTCCCGCCACCGTAACCAATTTCTAAAATTCTATAATTATCTGAAATAGTAGTCTGTTTAATCGCCCAAAGACTAAGTTTTTTAAAATAGAATGACCATATTTTTGTGATGACTCTACCAATAAGACCACTAGGTTTTTGAGACTGCTTAATAAGAAATTCAGTTAACATTAAATATCTTCCCTCAATTATTATAAGTTTGAAATATCATTAATTATATTTCAAACTTAATTGTATTGTAAATATCAGATATCGTCAAGAATTAATGAAATAATCTGAGATAAATTTCAAAGTTGTGCTATAATTGATATCAAATGGAGCGCTCAAATGAATCAATATCAAAAAACAACTGAAAAAAGAAGCAAGCTATTATTTAGGCTGCTCTTTCTTTATTTAAGATAAATCGCAAGAATAAGTGCAACATTTACTTGAACTCATCCTCTAGGGATTCACAAGCAGTTCTGTAAGCTAAACATTTTCGTGGTCGGTGATTGATATCATATAAAGCCTTGTTCAAAGCCTCATCAGAAATAGCGGCTAAATCTGTTTTCTTTGGGAAATATTCTCTTAGTAAGCCATTTGAGTTTTCATTGCTTCCTCTCTGCCAGTAAGAATAGGCGTCCGCAAAGAAAAAGGGTATTCCTAAGGGCTTGAACGAATGTGAAAGCCAGCGCCTTGAGGTGCGTGTTAGTAACAAAGGGTTATACCCACAGAGAAGACCACCCCCTTTTCAGGGGTGGTCATTATTGAAGTAATACAATTGAGAAATAAACAATAAATTGCCATTTGAAAACCGCTATATAGATGGTATAATAAAATTAAGAAAGATTTTTATTATTTTTAAGGGGGTAATGGTGGAAATGGAAAAAAATTTTTATTATTTATATTAATTAAAGCTATAACTTTAACTGTAGTGGTATTTACTACAAGATTATATAATGACTATAAATACGGTAAAGATAGTTTAACTTCTGCTGAGTATTATAACGATGTAACTAATTTAAGTTTATATCCTAAAAAAAATAAATGGTGTCGATGTGAGAGTAATAGATGAAGGTACTTTTTCAAGGATTTCACTTAATTCCTGAAAGAAAGACTCATAAGGGAATTGTGATTTGTTATGGAGGTTCTGAGGGAAGTCCTAATTTTGAAGAAGCGCAAAAGGCTGGCAAAAAGAAGGTTATGAAACACTAGCTGTATTTATGTTTTGGTATGAAAAAAATCAACAAAAAAACATTAGTTAAAAATACCATTAGAACAGTTTGAAGATGTACTTAAATATGTCAATAAGAATATAGAAGAAAAAAACACCTATTACAGTTCTAGCAGCTTCAAAAGGAGCGGAATATGCTTTTAAATTTAGCAACAAAATATGATGAAATTTCAAACTTAATTTTAATCGCATTTTAAAAATTATATTTCTAGGAAGTTGAAATTAAACACACTATAGTGATTGAAAAAAAGACCTTTCATAAAAGAAAGGTCTATTTTATTTTAGTTATTTTTTTCTGAGTAGTGTTTTTGAGTTGTACTATTTTTTTGGTTATTTGAACTATTATTGTTTTCTTTATTTATATCTTTAGAGTTTCGCAGATTCACGGTTTACTTCTGTTATACGTACAGGATTAACAGGTACATATGAGCCATCAGAAATATAGTAAATCAATCTATTGTTTTTAGAGATACCATAACCATTTATATTTAATACAGCACCATTACTCATAGTAACACGTACTTTACTTAATTCTTCATCTGAATAGATGTTTTGTGAAGCTAGAAGTTTAATCGCTACAGGTCTAGAAATTGGGTTAGAAAGTTGATCTTCTTTTTTATCAATGCTAACAAACTTCTCATTTGCAGTTATATATTTACCAGAATGTTCTCCCTGATGAGATACGGTACATCATATAACCTGCAGGAGAAACTAATTTATCAACTTTTAGTTTAGTACCTGCTTCTATAACATCTCCAGTATCAGACCAGTTAGCCGATTTAAATGAATGTATTTTCTTATTAACTGTCACTTCACGTTTAACATCAAATGAATATGAAACGAAAGTACCAGCAAGTTTGGCTGTGATTTCTTCATCTTGGGCTTCTGAATCAATACGAGCTGCGTTTGCTTTTTCTTGAGCCTCTAATATTTTTGCTTTTTCTTCAGCTTCTTTTTGTTTTTTCATTTCTTCCGTTGAATCTACTTGAGTAGTTTGAAGGTCATCGAAACCAACATAATGTTCTTGAGCAGAAGAAACAAATTTTAGTGTAATTAAGAAGAAAATAGAAAGTAGAGTAGCTAGTATTAGAGAAGTAGCAATTTTTACTTTTATATTACTTCCTGTTTTCTTAATATTATCATAGTTTTTCAACATCTTTTTTTGAAAGATTTTTTTCCAAATAGTTGCTTTAATACTAGTAAAAACGCAGCAACAAAAAAATATTTCTGAAGTTTATTGTTAGAATCTTTAACTTTGAAATACAGTCTCATCTTCATTTACAACTTCTTTTTTTAATACTATTAATTTCTTTTTCTAAAACCAGCTAGTTTTTTTGTTCTAAATCAAGTTGTTTTTTTGAATTTTTTTCAATTTGTTTTTCTCTGCAGAAATATCTTTATTAAGCTGTTGTTTTTTTCAGCTATAAGAGAGTCCAATTTCTCTTTTACCGGTTGTATTTTTTTCTTGTTCTTCATTTCTACGTTTTTAAGCGGTGAAGTAACATTTTTTGATCTTCTATTTTGTCTTCTGTAATTAGTAATGAATTTTGAAGGTGTAAGAGATTGTTTTCGTGTTCTCTTTTTTGATTTTGTTTTTCAAGTAATTCTATTTTCTTTTTCTCATCAGCTAATTTTTGTGCTTTTTCTCTCTCTTCGAACTCTCTTCTTCTTTTTTCAGCTTGCTCACGTTCAAGACGTTCTTGCTCTAATTTTTTCTCATGGGCAATACGTTCACGTTCAAGACGTTCTTGTTCACGTTTTTCAGCTTTTTCTTTTTCAATACGTTGACGTTCAAGTTCTTTTTCACGAGCAATGCGTTCACGTTCAAGACGTTCTTGTTCACGTTTTTCAGCTTTTTCTTTTTCAATACGTTGACGTTCTAATTCTTTTTCACGGGCAATGCGTTCACGTTCAAGACGTTCTTGTTCACGTTTTTCAGCCTTTTCTTTTTCGATACGTTGACGTTCAAGTTCTTTTTCACGTTCAATACGTTCACGTTCAAGACGCTCTTCTTCTTCTCTTTCAGCAGCACGAAGTTTTTGTTTCTCAGCAATTTTTTGTTGTGTAAGTTCAAATTGTTTTCTTTCTTCTTCTAGTTGAATAGCTCGTTGCTTAGCTTCTTTTTCTTTTTGAATAAGCTCTTCATCTTCTATCTGAACATCATCTTCTTTGTCTTCTTCTATTTTTTCGGGTTCATGATTAGTAACTTGTTTATTATCATCAATTTGTTTCATATTCAATTGATTGTTTACTTATATTGATTTCATTATTATTAGTTATATGTTTACTTTTCAACAACTTCTTTTTTTGTCAGTTGTTTTTTTGAATTTCATTATTTAATTCTTCTTCATCTTCATGATTAGCATCATCATCCTCAAATTCTTCAAAAAGCCAATTTTTTTCGACTTTAGTTTTTAAATTACTTACTTGAGTTTTTAAACGCCCAAAAAAAGAAGATTTATTCTCTTTTTCTAAGTCAGAGTTAGATGATTGCTCTTCATTGAACTTTTTCTTTTTCTTCGGTTGTCATGTTAATAATCCTTTTCACTCACTAGTAGGATATATTATATCATAAAATGATGTTAATACTACATTAAAAAGGAATTAAAAACCCTAATAAAAAAATAAAGAAAAAAACTTTGCTACTCTAATTGAAATATGTTATCATTAAGTATATGTATTTTTTTATGGAAGGATAATGATTATTTAAATCATAAGGTAATTAATAATGAAAAAAACAATTAGCTTTAAAAGGTACTAATATTACAATAGAAGATAAAGTAAATGTAGGTGATGTTTTCCCTAATTTCAAGGCAACAAATAAAGATTTATCAGACTTTAATCTTGAAGATTATAGAGGAAAAGTTTTAGTAATTAATGCATTTCCATCAGTAGATACTGGTGTTTGTGCTATTCAGACTACTAGATTTAACCAAGAAATCAAGAATTATGATAATGCAGTAGTTATAACTGTTTCTAAAGATTTACCTTTTGCTCTTGGACGTTTTTGTGCAGATAAAGGTGTAGATAATGCAGTTACTGTGTCAGACTACAAATATCGTGATTTTGAAAATCAAGCAGGTCTTTTAATTGAAGAATTAGGATTATTAGCACGTGCAGTATTTGTAGTTGATACTGAAGGTGTAGTTCGTTACAAAGAATTATGCGAAGAAGTAGGAAATGAACCTGATTTTGAGAAAGCATTAGAAGAAGTAAAAAATCTAAGTGCGAGGTAGTAAATGACGGAATTAAAATATATTAATAAAGAAGAAAACAAAAATTTACAAATTAATGACCTTATTACTTTAGGCCTTTACACTATACTTTTAATTATAGTAATGGGAGCTGGAGTAGGTATAGGAACTCTTTTAACTTCTGTAATTTTTGGTGGTAAAGTATATTTTGCTACATATACTTCAGTAGTAGTTGCTCTAGTATGTGGTGGAGTATATAGTTTAATCTTTAATAAAATTAATAAAAACATGGCGATATTTATTATGACTGCTATAATTGCCTTTATTTATGGCACTTTCTGGACATGCGTTTATTGGTTCTATAGCTTTTATTTATAGCCGCTATATTTGCAGAGTTTTTTTCTTTAGAAAAAAATAATGAGTATTTATCATATCTGTTTTTTTAATCTTGGAAATATAGGAATAATTTTACCAATGTTTTTTTATGAAAGATAACTATATTAAACATCTACAAGGAAGAAACTTTCCTCAAGAAAAAAATAGATTTGGTTATGCAAAGTTCAGATATGAAAAACTTTTGTATTTTATAGTAGTATTTACTATTATCTTTTTCACTAGTAGGTACGTATATCGGAAGAAAAGATTTATTTCAAAAAAACTTTTAAAAAAAGCAGGTTTATAATATGTTGAAGTTAGATATAAGAGTGAAAAAAATTTTTAGTTCTTATTCTTGCTAATATCTTAATGTTTAAAATGATGACTTTAAATTTACATCTAGTTATTGCTGTATTATTTACGCTATATCTAGGTGTAAATTCTAATTTTAGAAGAATGATGAACTTATTTTTTTAATATATATGTTTTTTTACAGTTTATGAGATGTATTTTTTTCTCATACAGTAACGCTAAAAGTTGTTGATAGCTTTTTATTACTAACATCGTTAATGTATAAAAACACTATATTTTCCTTTTATGTGCAGGAATAGCATTAGTTAGTAGTTCTAAAGTATCAGAATTAATATGCTTTTTTTAAGACAAATAAGGTTACCTAAAAAAAGTAATTATAGTCTTTAGCTGTCTTTATTTAGATTTTTTTCCCAGTTCTTCTGACAGATTACAAACTTATAAGAAACTCATTAAAAAAATCAAAGGTATAGGAGTTAATAGAGGATATTATCTATTACATCCAATTAAATTTTTTTGAATATGTATTTGTACCTTATGTAATAATTAGTACAAATATAGCAAAATGAATTGTCGGTATCGTGCTTATGTAGAGGATTAGATAATGAGAATGAACCTACATCATTTGTAGAATTAAAAACTTTAAAAACACAAGATTATATTTTTCTCTATTTTGGTAATTATTTAGGTTTTTGTTTATATTATGTTTATGAGGTGATAAATTGATAGAGTTTAAAAATTTTTAATTATAAATACATAGGATCTGAAAAATTGAATATTGAAAAATTTATCACTAAACATAAAAAAAGGAGAATGTATTCTTTTTACAGGAAGAAGTGGATGTGGTAAAAACAACGATTCTTCGAGTGTTAAATGGTTTAGCTCCAGAGTTTTTTAACGGAGGTTTTAGTGGAGAATTAAAAGTAGCACATCTTAAAATAGGGGATCGATTAAAGGAATTCTCTAAGGTTGTAGGTAGTGTTTTCCAAAATCCAAAAAATCAATTTTTCAACTTAGATTCTACAAGTGAATTAGCTTTTAGTATGGAAAATTATGGTTATTCAAAGGATGAAATAGCTGAAAGAATGGATAAGATTGTTAAAGATTTTTCAGCAGAACATCTACTAGATAGGAACATACTAGAGTTAAGTGGTGGAGAAAAGCAACGCTTGGCATTTATGGCAAGTATGATGCTAGATGCAGATATCTATGTACTAGATGAAATAACAAGTAATTTAGATTTAAAAGCTATTGAGCTAATTGCATCTATAATGCAAACCCTAAAAGATCAAGGTAAAACAATTATAGTAGCAGAACATAGAATTTATTATTTAAGAGACCTTATTGATAGAATGTATATAATAAGGGAAGGTCAGATAATTCAGAAAGTAACAAAAGATCAATTACAACATTTCGATGGTAGTCATTGTAAAACTCGTCAAATAGACTTTAACGAAAGTTCAACTTAGAGAAAAATCTAAAAAGAGAACATAAAACAAAGATTATCTCCAAATTAATAATTTAGAGTATAAAGTTAATAAAAAAACATATTGAAAAATAAAAAAACGAAAGTTTTTGATTCATCTAAGATTTATACAATAATCGGAGATAATGGTTGTGGAAAAAAACTACATTTGCTAATGCATTAAGTGGTCTAATTAAATCAAAAAAATTCAGTATTATTAAATAATATTCCATTAAAAAAATAAAGATTTAATAAAAAAATACGTTCCAAGTAATGCAAGATGTAAATTATCAGCTTTTTTACAAATCAGGTAGAAAAAGAAATTAAACTTGGTAGCAATAATCTTGAAAAGATTTGATGAAGTAATAGATAAGCTAAGTATTAGACCATTTTCTAAAGAGACATCCTAAATACTCTATCTGGTGGAGAAAAACAAAGGGTAGCAATAGCATCAGCATTATTATCAAATAAGAAAATTTTTAATCTTTGATGAACCTACTAGTGGGTTTAGACTATGTTAATATGATAGAATTAAGTAGTCTGATTGAAGAAATAGCAGAAAGAAGATGTAGTAATATTTATTATTACTCATGACTATGAATTTTCTATGTACGATTTCGGATGAAGTACTTTACTTTCGATGAAAATGGTCATTAAAGAAAGAATAGAAAGTCAATGAAGAAAAATAAAGAAAAAAATCTTTAAATATAATGAGCTAATATGATTAATCATATTAGCTTTTTTTAGTCTGAAGAAACACAAAGTAGTACCTATCAAAAAAACTTGTCTAAATAGGTGTATCATGATAAAATAAATAGGTTATATTATTAAGATAGGAGGGGTAAAATTGTCTTACGCTTCGGATATGAAAAAGGAATTAACCTTAATAGAAATTACGCAAGATAGAGAATTTCTCTCGGAATTATCAGCGTTAATAAAGATGAATGGTATTTTTGACAATAGCAAATGGTAGGTTAAGTCTTAGCTTTTCAAACAGAAAATGCTTCAATAGCTAGAAGGATGTATTCTCTTATAAAAGTATTTTTTTATAAAGTACATATCAATATTTCTGTTAGAAAAAAATTGAAATTAAAAAAAGAATAATGTATATATATGTCGTTTAGATCAAGATGTTAAAGCAATATTAACAGATTTATATATATTAAATGATGATTACACTATGAGATTAGATATTGCAGAAGAACTAATTGATACAGAAGAGAAGAAAAAAAGCTTATTTAAGAGGAGCTTTTTTTAGCTGGTGGTTCAATTAATAATCCACGAACTTCAAGTTATCATATGGAGATTTTTCTCTTACTATGAAGAACATAATAAAGAATTAATGGAACTATTTAAACTCATTTAATTTAAATGCAAGAAGTTTAGAAAGAAAAAAAGGGTTTTATAGTATATATAAAAGAATCGGAAAAAATTGCAGAATTTATAAACTTAGTTGGAGCATATCAAGCATTGTTCCAATTTGAGGATGAACGTATTGTACGTGATATAAACAACTCTGTAAATAGAATGCAAAACTGCGATATGGCAAATATGAATAAAACAGTTAATGCATCTGCAAAGCAGGTAGAGGATATAAATATAATCGAAGAACGATTAGGGTTAGATAACCTTGATGATAAACTTAGAGTAGTTGCAGAAGCTAGATTAAAGTATCCTGAATATCCTCTAAAAGAAATTGCAGAAATGATAGAAGATGGAAAATTATCTAAATCAGGATTAAATCATAGATTTAGAAAAAAATAGCTAAAATAGCTAAAAGAATTAAAAAGAAGGAACTTATCAACCAAAAATAAAAAGGAGAAAGAAACAATGAGTAAATGGGATGAACAAATTTTTAGTAGTAAATAGAAAAAGATCTTTTTTAACAATGAAGAAAATCATTTTTTTATGGATTTTTTTACCCTAGAGAAGATGAAAAAGTAAAAAAATAGTTGATACATTCACTTCGTATGAAGTAAAACGTCGTGGTGATATGGAGGAAGATAACAGTTATAAACAACTTATAGGTTATGCTGTTATTAAAGATCGTAATACAAAAGAAATATTAGTTTATAAACGTCTAGTTGGTGGAGGTGAAGCAAGACTTCACGGGAAAGCATCTGTCGGAATCGGTGGACATATGAATGAAGTAGAAGGAAAAACTATTTATGAAATGCTAAAAATTAATGCTGCTCGTGAGTTGTTTGAAGAAGTAGGTATTTCTGAAGAATATGCATTAGAAAATCTTCATTTCATAGGTTTAATTAATGATGACAAAACAGAAGTAGGACAAGTTCACATCGGTGTTGTCTATGAATGTGAAGTTGATAAATCTAATGTAGTAGTTAGAGAAGACGATACTTTAGAAATCAAATGGACTACAGGAGATGATGCACGAAAAGAAGAAAATTATGAAAGTTGGTCAGACTTTTTAAAACCAATTATGTAATTTAGTATATTAGACTGGATTTTATAAATTAATATATAAAGTCCAGTCTATTTAATTTGACAAAGTGTTAAAAAAATCTAACGTAATATTGTAATAAAAATTCATTACAATGTAATATAGATATATATATATATGTTGTAGAAAACTCGGTTCGAGTATAAGTTCGATTCTAGTGTATGTATAAAAATAAATATATAGAAAGGATGATTATATGTTCAATATCAAGATGGATATGATTCAAACAGTAGGATTTAGCTGTTATTATTTTGATACTAGGGACGATTTTTAAGAACGAAAGGGTTAAAATTTTTTTGAAAACATATTGTATCCCATCACCAGTTATTGGGGGATTTTTTTATTCGCAATAATAAACTTTAATTTTTAAGACAAACTAATTTTAATAATTTTTTTGAGTTTGATAATACTTTACAAAGTTTCTTTATGACATGTATTTTTTACAAGTATTGGATTTAATGCTAGTTGGAGGCTTTTTAAAAAGTAGGTGGAAAAAAAGTAGTATTATTTCTTTACTATGTGCAATAGGATTAGTAATACTACAAAATGTTGTAGCAGTTGGAGTAGGAATGGCTACTGGAGTTGATCCATTAGTTGCGTTATTAACAGGTTCAACAGCAATGACTGGGGGACACGGTACAGCAGCAGCTATGGCACCAATAGTTGAAGATTTAGGTCATACAGGAGCAAAAAGTGTAGCTATAGCGGCAGCTACTTTTTGGTCTTATAGCTGGTTCTAGTATGGGAGGCCCATTAGCTAATAGACTTATAAGAAAGAAAAACTTAAAAGTTAAACCACAAAAAATTGAAGAAAAACAAAAAAATGATGAATTTTTATTTGATAATGATGTAAAAAAATTAGATGGTGAAAATTTTGCAAAAGCATTTTTCTTAATTTTACTATCAATGTTTATAGGTAGCTATGTATCAAGTTATTTAAATCACTATTTAAATTTCCCAAGTTATATTGGACCTATGTTAGTTGCAGCGGTTTTAAGAAATATATCAGATTCAACAACAAAAGTTCGACCTTCATTATGAAGAGGTTCATATATTAGAAGATGTTTCGTTGAATTTATTCTTAGGAATGGCAATGATAAGTTTAAAACTATGGGAATTAGGTAGTGTAGCTGGTCAATTAGCTTTATTATTAATTGCTCAAGTTGTACTTGCTTATCTATTTATTTACTTTATAACATTTAAAGTTATGGGAAGTAACTATGATGCTGCAGTTTTATCATCAGGACACGCAGGATTTTCTTTAGGAGCAACACCTAATGGAATTGCTAATATGCAAAGTGTTTGTGATAAATATAAGTATTCACATATAGCATTCTTTGTTATGCCAATAGTAGGTGCACTATTTATAGACTTCTTTAACGTTGCTATAATAAGTGGATTCTTCTCATTTTTAGTAAGATAATAAATAAAACATGTCAAGAAAGTATTTAACTACTTCTTGACATGTTTTTTATATTAAAGAAAGTTTACAGTTATTATTTTATTATACTAGTCTCTTTCAATTCTTTCAAGTCCACGCATGTATGGGCGTAGTACTTCTGGAACTGTTATAGAACCATCTTCGTTTTGATAGTTTTCGATAATTGCAGCTAAACAACGTCCTACAGCAAGACCTGATCCGTTTAATGTATGAATAAATTCAACTTTTCCAGTATCTTCACGTTTGAAATCTCATATTAGCACGTCTAGCTTGGAAGTCAGTACAGTTTGAACATGAACTGATTTCTTTATATGCATTATAACTTGGTAACCAAACTTCGATATCATAAGTTTTTGCACTAGAGAATCCAGTATCACCAGAGCAAAGTGTAATAACACGATAAGGTAGGTTTAGTTTTTTTCAGAATGCTTTCCGCATGACCAGTCATAATTTCTAATTGTTCATAAGAATTTTCTGGTTTAGAGAAACGAACCATTTCTACTTTGTTAAATTGGTGAAGACGAATTAATCCACGAGTATCACGTCCAGCACTTCCCGCTTCTGATCTAAAGCAAATACTAAATGCAGTTACACCTTTTGGTAACATATCTTCACTTAAAATTTCATCATTATAGTAGTTTGTTAATGGTACTTCTGCAGTAGGGATAAGAGTTAATCCTTCTGATTCAACAGTATAAACATCCTCAACGAATTTAGGGAATTGCCCTGTACCAAATAAATGCAGTTCTATTAACTAATTGAGGTACCATATATTCTTCATAACCATGTTCAGTAACGTGAATATCAAGCATAAAGTTAATAAGAGCACGCTCAAGTAAAGCCCCAGCTTTTTTGTAGAATACGAATCTACTTCCAGAAATTTTTGCAGCACGTTCGAAGTCAGCTATATCTAATTCTTCAACTAAATCCCAGTGAGCCTTAGGTTCAAAATCAAATTCACGAACTTGACCAATACGACGAACTTCAATGTTTTCATCTTCAGTTTCACCGTATGGAGTTTCATCAGAGATTAGGTTAGGGATACGAATGATTTTTTCATTAATTTCTTCAGAAATTTGTTTAACTTCAATATCACGTGCAGTAATATCATCAGAAACTTTTTTCATTTCATTAATTACATCTGTAGCATCTTCACGTTTACGTTTTAATACAGCTATTTCTTCACTACGTTTATTACGAAGTGCTTTTAAGTCCTCAACTTCAACTAGTAAAGAACGGCGTTTTTTATCAAGGTCTAAAAGAACATCAACAACCTCAGTATCTAAATTTCTAGCTGATAATTTTGCTTTTACCATTTCAGGATTTGCTCTAAATAATTTAATATCTAACATATACATTGCTCCTTTAATTTTTTTATTTATTGGAAATCTTATATTATTAAAAAAAGGATAAAATAAAAATCCCTTACGTCAAAGACGTAAGGGACGATTCATATACTAACCGCGGTTCCACCCAAATTCAATCTAATAAGATTCTCAAAAGTTTAATTTGATATTGCTATAGTAGAATTTTTAAAATAAACAATGAGTGTTTTCAGCTTAGTCACTCTCTCTGAAAAAAAGTTTTTAGATTAAAAACATGTCTATAATCAAATTATATATATTTATTTAAAATCATTTTTACTCTATTTCTACTAAATATGTCAAGTATTTACCGAGAATTTAGTAGATTTTTTTCTAAGTATAAGTAAGGAATTTGGTTTATCTTAATTTTTATATGATTAAAAATTATTTGTTGGGTGTACCTGTATTAGCATTTGAATTTGGAGAAGAACCAATATTTGGTTTAACATCTGTAGAAGGATTTGCTGGTTTTTCTACAGAGTTATTAACTTCATTGTTATTTTCAACAGCTTTGTTTTCAACAGCTTTGTTTTTCAACAACTTTGTTATTTGTAGGTTTATTATCTGTAACTTTATTTTTCAACAGCTTTATCTTGTTTATCATTATTTTCAGCTCGTAAGTTAGGAAGTGGTTTAGATAAATCAATAGCGCTAGCAAGTATTACATGAGTTTTCCCATTAAGTGTAAATACTAATGCTTTCCCATTTGGAGTATCAATTACTGAGATTGAAGATGGACTAATACCTAATGCTTGTGCAAGATAATTAACTTTTGCTTGTATATTAGCATCATCATTATTGCTATTACTATTTTTATCTACTGAATTATCTTTGTTATCTTCAGCTTTTTTATTTTCAACAGGAGCTTTCTCATCTTTAATTATATATTTTGCTTTTGAAAACTCTAATGCAGGTAAAAAGTCGCTAAGCTCATCAACAAATTGTTTTGCAGATTTAAATATAGTTTCACCAGATTCATCGATTTCTTGAAGTTTTTTATAGTTAGCTCCGTGCTCAACTTTTGTAGTTGTTGGATTTTCTAATGAGTAGTGAAGTAGATTTTTAGTATTAATTAAACGCTCAACCAATGTATGCATTGGGATAACTGAAATTTTAGCTTCACTTTCATATGTATCTTTTATTAGAGAAGCCATCTCTTCGCGTAAGTTATTGTTTACTTTTATCACTTTCTAAATTCTCAATGAAATATTTAATATAACTTAAAACCAGTAGCTCCAGTTTGATTATCAAATTTTTTTGATTTCACTCAATAGGTGAGATACTTGCTCAAATGCATTACTATCTTTTTTTCAGAGACAGCTTTTATTTAGTCTATCAGTTAAACTAGCTTTTAGTAATACTATAATATTCAACATTACTTTCTTTTACTTTATCAAGTAATTCATTATAAGTTTTTAGTTAATTGATCAGTTATAGTATCTGTAGCTGGAGTAGTATTATTTTTCATCTTTAACACCGATGTATTTATCATCAAAAATTATTCAACATTTTTTTAAATATCCAGCTGTTGAATTACTAGGTAGTTCGTTAATTTCACTTATTAATTGATTTAATGCTCTGTTTATTCTATGAGCTTTTTTTAGTATCAGTGCTATATATTATATTTGAGTTATTTTTTTAATTTTTTTCAATTTCTCTTAAAACTTTACTCTTATCTAATTCACCCGGAATATAAGTTCCTGTAATATTTGGAAGTTTATTTTTTATAGTATAAGTTAGCTCCTTTAGAAATTATTTTTAACGTAATGATCGTGATCACCATGAGGAATTACAAATTTATTTCCTTCAACAGTAATTTTTATCTACTGGAATACCTGTACGTTTAGATAATGAAAGTAATTCATTTTTCGAAATCTAACTCATCATCTCCAGTAATTTTAGGAATTTCTAATTTACTTCTTGGTATAATATAAGGATGAATATGAGTTGGGTCATAAGCATGTGCTGGTTCATTAAATACGAAGAAATCTTTCGTTACTTTTATTGCTTCTTTAGGAACGCCATATACATCTGCAATATAATCTATTTGTTTCTTAATTTCATCTGTTAATTCAACTTCAGTTTCGTCTACATGAATAGCGTTAAGTAATACAGTATGACTATGATCTCCGTGTGGATATGATAATGCCTGACCATTTTCTGTTTCTACTAATTTAATTAAACTAGGATCAATATTTAATATTTTTGCCAGGTGATTAATTTTTTTTGTAACCTCAGCTGAATAAGTCGGTTTGTCCTCAACTTTATTATTGTTAGTATTATTAATATCTTTTAGTAGTGTAGTATTACCTTCGTATGATAATGCATCTCCATTAGACGTAGCTACATATTTAAATTTAGTTTTTATCAATTTTATTTTTTTCTCAGAAAGATAATTGATTTTTTCATTTACTTCTTTTTCCAATGAATTATACTCTTCTTTTGCTTTATCTAAATATTTCTCAGGAATTAATTTTTCCCATTTAGAATTAACTAGTTGTTTATAGAAAATAAAGTGTTCATGACCATCATGTGAAGCAAGCAGCCCTGTTGAAGTTGGGGTAGTTTTACTATCATCTGATAGGATAAATCCATCACTAGTTTTAAATTGTATTCCAGCAAATGATAAAATACTCGGCTTTGTTGAGTTATTATTTTTATCACTGTTATTATCTACTGCAGGAACTGCAGGTTTTGGTGTGCTTGGAAGTGGAGTAGTAATCGAACCATTATTTGGTTTAGGGATATAGTGATAATGGTCATTATGTCTTACTGTATATCCATATTTATCTTCACTTACAATATCTTTTGGATCAAATTTATAATTATCATTATTATTTGGACTAGTTTGAGTTGTTGCATGTGAAGTACTATGATTATTTAGTAAATATTCCCATTTTGTACCACGTAGTTGTGAATATGGGATAATGTGTTGATGGCTCCCATGTTGAACGATAAAACCAAAACTATTGCTACCTATAATATCTTGAGCTCCTCTAAATATATATCCATCACTAGTTGGAGAAGAAATTCCAGCTGTTGAATGAGATAATGAATAATTTACTCCAGATTGTTTCGCCTGTGATAGTTGCGAAGAAGATAGAGAACTTTTTTTGATGTAATGGTAGTGATCGCCATGACGAACAACATATCCATCAGCAGTTTCACTAACGATATCACTAGGGTTAAAAGTATAGTTATCTTCATGTGAGCTACTTGAATTTGAATTTGAAGATGAAGAATGTGCATGATGATGAGCATGAGCAGTTATTTCTTTTGCAGTTTTTTCATCAACTATATTTGATTGTGTTACTCCTTTTTTAGGATAATAATAGAATTTTCCATCTATTTTTATTATGTACCCTTGAGCTACTTCATATTGTATATCTTCATCTTTTAAAGTATAATTATCATTTTTATAAACTAATGAATCTATGAATTTTGCATTATATGGTACTAAACCTTTTTCAAAATGACTATGGTCTCCGTGAAGAGTAGCGTAGCCGTCTTCAGTGATTGCAGTAACCACTATAGTACTTTCTTTTTCAGCATAAGCTATTTTTTTTACTTCTTTTACATTCTGTACTAAGCTGTTTGATGAATTGTTATCTTTTTTAGAATATTCATAACCACCATAACATACAGCTGAGAGAACTAGTAGTGTGGATGGTATAACAAGTAAATTTTTTTCTTTTTATCCATAATATATACTCCTATATTTTTCTATTTCAAAAATAATTTCGATTTATTATAACATGTATTTTTGCATTGTGTAAATAGTATTCTTTACGATTTAATAGAAAAATATAATATTTTTTTATTTAATTCTAATGTGTATTATTACACCTGAATATACAAGTTTACTTATATTAAAATGATAAAAATTATACTTTTTTTAAATAATATATGTTATAATAATTAGTATATTAATTATTCGTGAAAGGAGTATTTTATGACACAATTTAATTTTAAACAATTAGTTGATGCAGAATACTTATTATCTAATAGAGAAAACGACAATCTTGTAGTAATTGATGCTCGTGGGGGTATGCTAGAAGAAGGAGCATTGATGTATGATAAAGCTACCGTTGTTGATTGGACTGATATTAGTTTATTAGGAGAATTTGGAGGAGAAGAATTAGGGAAATTACTTTCTAAAGAAAACTATCAACAAATTTTTGCTAAGTTAGGGATTAAAGAAGGTTCAGAAGTATTAGTTTATGGATTCACTATGCCAGATCAAGGATTTGGGGACGAAGGACGTATTCTTTATACATTTAATTACGCAGGTTTTAATAATGTTAAAATTATTGATGGTGGTTTTAAACAAGTTGAATCATTAGGATTTAATAAAAAATATAATCCATCAGAAGATAGAATTGATGTTAGTGATGTAGTTAGAGTTGAAGGAGAAAATAACAGCAATGCTATTTTCACAGATGAAATATTATCATTAGTAGGAAATTCTAATGTACAAATTATTGACACAAGACTAGAAGTAGAATATAACGGTCGTGTTATTTATGGAGAAAACAAAGCAGGACATATTCCAACTGCAATATCTATTCCATTTAACACATTAGTTGATAAAGATGGTTATATTAAATCTAGAGAAGAGTTAGAAAAAAATATTTTTGAAGAAAAAGGTTTAGATAAAAAAATAAATTACAAATTACATATTGTACAACTGGAGTTCGTGCATCATATGTAGCGGTTATATTAACAGAATTGGGTTATAAAGTAAGAAATTATGAACCATCATTTGCAAGATATGCTAATGTTGGTGAGGTAGAATAAAGGATAAATAATATATAATACTACAATTTAAATAAACTAAATTAGAAATATATATGATTGAGAATCTGATTTATGTTGTTAAAGATAGAAAGCATAAAAAAATTCAACTTTTAATGGAGGAAACATGTTAAGAAAAGCAACTAAAGACGATAAAAAAAGTATTAGAAGGCTTTAGGCGAATTTGTAGAGTCATTAGAATTAGATATACTAAATGAAGTGTCAAAAGGAAGAATTTTACGAGATATTAACTTATATATTTGAGTCGGAAGAAGATAGATTTAGTTATAAGTATTGTACAGTTTATGAAGAAAAATGGAGAGATTCTAGGTTTTTTTCATTTAGCTATCATTATGATAACTTAGATGAAATGAGGAATTTTTGGTTTAATAATGTAAGAAGCAAGTTTGGGCTAAGTAACAACAGTATTATTTTTTTGATTATGATGAAATGCTAGAAGGCGAGTCTTATCTAGATACACTATATGTATTTTCTGAAAGTAGAGGAAAAGGTGTAGGTAACAAATTATTAGAAGACTTTACTAAAAGTAGTTATCCACTATTAAGTTTAAATGTTGCCCAATCAAATCATAGAGCAAGAAAACTGTATGAGAGCTTTAATTTTTAAAAAAAGAATGTGAAATTTATATAGGTCATGAAAAATTATGATCATATGGTAATAAGAAAAGTAAGTTAAATCTAATTAAGAATGAGGTAGATAAGTACTTCATTCTTTTTTTAATGAGAAAAGTATTATATTTTTCAGAAAAATTTATTGATATTTTTCAATAAAATTACATATGAAATTATGTGAACGTGTGATATAATGGTATGTAAATAATTATTTTTTTGTAATAATAAAGGAGAAATTACATGGCAGAATTACTAAGAAAAAGACCAAAAAGTTGAAAAATACATGGGATATTGAATCTATTTTTCCCAACAGAAGAAGATTTTTTTGGAAACAATTTAAAGAAGTAGAGGAATTTCTTCCAGAAATTAAAAAAATTATAAAGGAAAAAGTAACTAATGGAGCAAAAAGAACTTCTAGAAGTTTTTAAAGTTAGTGAAAAAAATGGGGAATTAAATTAGAAGAATTATATATTTATGCCTTTCTTTAGAAATGACCAAGATAGTACTGACAGTAAAAACAAAGAAATTTATGCTAAAACTGGAAGCCTAGCTTCTAAATTTGGAGCCGAATGGTCATTTTTAGTACCGGAACTTTTATCAGTCGATGAAGAAGTATTAAATGGATATATAGAAGAACTTGATGAATTAAAAGTTTATAAATTTGATATTGAAAAAAATTAATAAAAAAACGTCCGCATACATTAGATCCCAGAGCAGGAGAAATTAATTGCTATGGCTAGTGAAGCATTAAGCGCAAGTGATGAAACATTCGCAGCATTAAATAACACAGATGTTGCATTTGATGATGTTGAAGATAAAGATGGTAATAAACATGTTTTAACTCATGGAACATATGGAACATTTATGGAGAGTCCAGATAGAGAATTAAGAAAAAAATACTTTCTTCTCGCTTTATAAATACTTTGAAAAAAACATATTAATACTTTTAGCTTCTACATTAGGTGGAAATTTAAAAACTAAAAAAATACTATGCAGATACTCATAACTATTCTTCTACTAGAAATCATGCATTTATCAAGTAACTTAATTCCTGAAGAAGTTTATGATAATTTAGTTGAAACTGTAAATAGTAAAATTCCAGCATTACACAAATACTATGAATTACATAAAAAAGTAAAAGGATTCGATGATTTCAGATTATATGATAGATCAGTATCTATGATTGATGGAGAACCTATTAAATTTACTTTTGAAGAAGCAAGAGATATCGTATTAGAAGCGGTTAAACCAATGGGTGAAGACTATGTAAATAATATGAGAAAAAGCATTTACTGAACGTTGGATTGATATTTATCCAAATAAAGGTAAACGTTCTGGTGCATATTCATGGGGTGGATATACTACAAAACCATTTATCTTATTAAACTTTGATGGAACACTTAATGACGTGTATACATTAATCCATGAATTAGGTCACTCAATGCATTCATTCTACACTAGAAAAAATCAACCATATGTATATGGAAATTATTCAATCTTTGTAGCTGAAGTAGCATCAACTTGTAATGAAGCATTATTAACAGAATATCTATACAGCAAATTTGAAAAAGAAGGAAATAAAGAAGGAATGTTAAGAGTTCTTAATGAAGCACTTCACGGATTTGTTGGTACAGTATACCGTCAAACACAATTTGCTGAATTTGAACATATTATTAACCAACACCTACAAAATGGTGGGAGCAATCACTTCTGATTTCTTAAATACTGAGTATTTCAATTTAGTTAAAAAATATTATGGTGATGTATTTACTTATGATGAAGAAATAAAATATGAATGGTCAAGAGTACCTCACTTCTACTATAACTACTATGTATATCAATATGCAACTGGATATTCAGCAGCTCAAGCACTATCTAGATTAATATTAGAAGATAGTAAAAATGCACAAGTTTATATTGATGAATTTTTATCAAAAAGGAAATTCAGACTATCCAATTAATGTATTAAAAAAATGCTGGTGTAGATATGTCTAAAACCAGAAGCTATTGAATTAGCATTAAAAGGATTCGAAGAAAAAAATCGAAAAAAATTTGAGAAAGTGTATTTCGAATAATTTAATAAGTTATCAAGCATCGAAGATGCGCAAAAATAAATTAAAAGATAACCAAAAAAAGAAGACTAGAGATTTTTCTCTAATCTTCTTTTTAATGTAACTAAAATTAATTCTCTTAAATTATTTATTCTAAGTGGGAAAGAACTATTTCCTAGTCCTTGAGAGATTACTAAGGTAGTATTATCTTTCTTATGGATACCTTTATAAAATTCAGGAAAGAAACCTTGAGTTGGAGAAAAGACACCACCAACAAATGGTATTTGCCATTGACCACCATGCGCATGCCCAGAAAAAAACTAAATCATATTTTTTTGTTCAACATACAGGTTAAACTTTTCAGGACGATGAGATAATAATATATTGAACTTATTACTTGAGAATAACTCTTTAAGCATATTTTTTTAAAGTTTTTCTCATGATATAAATTATCTTTAAACTTAAAAATAGTTATAATCTTCAACTCCAACTAGATTAACTTCAGAATCTCCAATATTTAATGTAATACTGTCATTACTTAAATATGTAATATTTAGTTTTTTTCTAGCATTGACTTTAATTCTTCTCTTTCTTTATCTAAACGTAGTTCATGATTTCCTGTAACAAAGTAACAAGGAGCAATAGAACTAAGTTGACATAAAGTGTTATAAGCAACATCCATGTCGTTTTTATAACTGTCTAGTATATCACCTGTTATAACAATTATATCTGGGTTGAATTTTTCTTAATTTATTTAAAAATGATAAATCACTATAGCCGACTTTATCGCAGTGAATATCACTAACATGGGCAATTTTATAATTATTAAAGTCTGTAGGCAAGTTTTTTTAAATGGTAAAGTGTGTTTTGTAACTTTAATCTTTTTATTTTGTCTTAGTAAAGCTCCCTGCCATAGCTATTGGAGCTAGTGCCAAATATTTATATTTCATGTTTTTCACCTTTAGTAAAATTTTATTAAATCTTCATTAATTATATAGGGGTTATTTTTAGTAAGTCAATAAATTTTAATAAAGCTTAGATTTTTAAACATAAATATTTAGTTTTATTATGATAAGAGTATGAGTGAATTAAAGTAGTAAAGTATATACGTTAGTACCTAATATATGTTAAAATAGTAAGTGATAATTTTTTTAATTAAGAGGATAAATTTATGATTAAAATTGAAAAAATTGATAGCTTTGCTAAAAATAGAGAATATCCACCAACACCACCTCAATGGCAGGCTATTTCAATAACAGGTGCTGATATCTTAGTAGCTGCAGCAGCTGGGAGTGGTAAGACAGAAGTCTTATCAGAAAGAATAGCAAGAAAAGTAGCTTGTGATAGATGGGATATAGATAAAATGTTAGTACTGACATTTACAACAGCTGCCGCAAAAAATATGTTAGTACGTATAGAAAATAAAATTACTGAAAGATTATTAGCAACCGAATTAGAAGAAGACAGACTATTTTTAAGAAAACAGAGAATGCTAATGAATAATGCTTTGGTAACTACTATCGATAGTTTCTGCTTAAGTGTTCTAAAGAAATTTTATTATTTAGTTGAGGAAAAGATTGATGGGGAATATAAATACTTATCTCCTAATTTCAGTGTCCTGCCAAATAGTAAAAATCTTTTAGTAGATGCAATTAATGAAGTTCTAGAGCAATTCGCAAAAGAAGATAAAAATATTACTGACTCGCTATTTGCAATACTAGGGATAAAAAAATAACATTGTGTCGTCTATAATTGATGTATATTATAAACTTCTAACTATACCAAATTTTGAAGAGTATTTAGAAAAAGATTTCCTAGGAAATCTAGATAGTACTTTACAGCAATTTAATTTAGTAGATTATGAACTAATAGAACAATATGAGAAATTAGAATCATTAACTACTAAAAAAAGATATCGTTCTTGCTTTTAAACTATGCTAATTATGTTCGAAGTTTTATAGATGGTTATAGAGAATATAATATTGAAAAGCTTATTTCCAACAGTATACTTTCAGATACAAAGAAAGACAAAAATAAGTAAAGAAATTTTTTAAGGATGAGAAACAAAAGTCTTTTTGGTAGCAAACTAGAGAAAATCGAAGAAATTGATGCTTTAATTAAAATTTTAGAAACAGAGTTAGATGCAGAGGGAATATTTTTAAATGCAGAAGATCTAAATAATACTTTTTTTAACTCTTAACAACTATCTATCTATTTTTTTCAAATAGCAAAACATACGTATGATTTCTCTAATAATCTTAGAACTGTTTTTAATAAGCGTACATGAACAATTTATTAAGAAGAAAAGGGCTAATAACTTTTTAGACTTTTTCAGACTTAAACCATCTCGCAATTAAAGCATTAGTTCATAAAAAAAGAAGGAAAAGTTAGAACCTACTGAAGCGGCAAATTACTATAGAGATTATTTCCTTGAAATATACGTTGATGAATATCAAGATAATAATAATTTACAAGAGTATATTCTTAATATAATAAAAAGGTGATAATGTAAACTTTTTTTAGAGTTGGAGATGTGAAAACAAGCTATTTATGGTTTTTAGAGGATCAAATCCAGATCTTTTTGAAGAAAAAAATACAATAGTTATAAAAAAATTAGCTATTGATAATTATGATATAAACAAAGATTATAGCTTTTCGAATATGAAGGTATTGGTATCTGTATTCTACTAAAAAGAAAAACTTTAGAAGTTATGACAATATTTTTAAAGAGTAGTAACTATGTATTCAATAGATTAATGGCAGATAAGAATGCAGGTATAAGCTATGATGAAGAGAGTGCTCTATATTATCCTACAGTGAAGAAGAAAAATGACAATGTAATACCTACAAGATTAATTAATGGGAAGATTAATTATTTTCACTGGGCTTGAACAAGATGATAAAAAAACTATACAGGGTACAATCAATAGAAAATATAGCTAGTGAGATTCTAAAAAGGTATTGAAAAAGGAAATAAATATAGTGATTATGCTGTCTTAGTAAGAAATAGTACTAAGATGATAGAGTATAAGAATATTTTTTTCAAAAATATAATATACCTCTATTCTTTAAAGAAAAAGTAGGATTTACTACATCGATATGTTTTTAATTTACTTTTTTAACTTATTTAACTTTTTTTAGATAATACTAATAGAGAAGCTAGTTTAATTACATTACTACACAGTGAAATTTTTTTGATTATAGTAATGATGAGTTGTTAGAATTATCTCTTAAAGACGGAAAAGAATCTATTTGAAAAAAATAAAAAAAATAGTACTGCTGAAAAAGATAAAAGAACATTAAACATCTTTAATAAATGGTTGAATTTTTAGTCTAAATAATTCATTGATAGATTTATTAGAGAAAAATCTCAGAAGACATTGATTTTTATTAATTATCTAGTTACAATAAGTGTAAGTGATGAAGAAGTAGATTATTATGAGAACTTTAGAGATTTAGTTATAGATTATCAAAAATCTAGATAATAAACTAAGTGGTTTTTGTTAATCATTTAAAAAAATATTAAAGATGAAGAAGTATTTGAAACGAAGAAAAAAAGTTCCTAATAATAGTGTAACTTTATCGACTATCCATATTTCTAAAGGTTTAGAATATAAATATGTCTTTGTTTCTGACTTTGGATACTTCATTTAGTAAAAAGGGGATATAGTGGAGAGGTACTATTTACTGAGGAATTTGGGTTAAGTATCGATACAGATAATTTATGTAAAAAGTATAATATTTCAACTATAGAAAATAGTTATTTTTAATAGTTTATATAAATTAAATAGTAATTTAATTCGTATTAAAGAAAGAGAAGAAGAAGTCCGTAATCTATATGTTGCCCTAACTCGTGCGGAAAAAGTTCTTTATTTAGTTAGTCCTGAAGGTATCGAATTAAATAAAGAAGAAGCTATGGGGAATACTGTTTCAAAAGCTTTATTTGAAGAAGGTGATTTTGAAAAAATTCTTAATGTAGTATTAAGTGATTATAGTGAAGATAATTACCAATATACAAGTGAGCTTGGAGCAAGTTTCGAACAATATATTCCAGAAGTTAGTGGAGAAATCGTAGAATCAGGTGATGAAAATAACTATGAAGATTATTTAAAAGAGTTTTATAGTGAGTTTAGTAATAAAAGCTTTTAAAAGGGGAACAAATTATTGAAGGAGATAAATCCAAGAATAAATTCTTCCCTGCTAAAAACATCATATAGTGCTCTGAAAAAAATAAATAGACAAGATGATTTTTATTAAAAAAATAAAGAGGATAAAAAAAGGATATTTGGAATTATCTAATCTATCTAAAAGCAACATCTACTAGTAAGGCAATTTTACGAGGGAATGTTGTTCATAAATTGTTTGAAAGAATAATAAACGACGTTAGAAAAAAATAAAGAAATAAATGATATAGATAGCTACTTGGAGAGTTTAGTAAAAAAAGATAGTATTTTTGATTAATATAAAAGAACAAAGAATACTAACTGAAGAAGAATATAACTTAATAAATAATTCAGATGATAAAATAAAAAAATCTATAATTTTATAAATAATGAATTAATAGAGACAGTAAGAACAGCTAAGAACTGTGAAACAGAGGTTGCTTTTTACTATTTCTAAACAAGCGCAACAGCTATATAAAGAAAGTATTAGTGAAAAAGAAGTAATATTGCAAGGGGTAGTAGACTTATTAGTAATTCTTAATGAAAAAGAATATATAATAATCGACTATAAGACAGATAATGTATCAGTAGGTGCTGGTGAGAGTATTCTGATTGAAAGACATAAAGAACAGCTAAGAATATATAAAGAAGCGGTAGAACAATATTATTGTGTAGAAAATGTTCAAAGTTATATATATTCGTATACATTATCTAGGTTAATTAAAGTAGAGTGCTAATAGTAGTTGTTAAAGGTGGTTAACGTTGTTAGCAACTGTTAAATGTGATATAATATAAAAAAATGTAAGAAGTTTGCTCGGAGGTGAAAAGAGTGAAATATATAGTGTGTAATAGTGAAACAGCTGTACTAAATAGAATGTATGATGAATTTGAGAAAAAAATTTAGAAGACGGTGCAGTGATATCTTTACCAGAACATATAATAAATACTCAGTTTACAAATAGAATGATCGATGATTGTAAGATGGGGAAATATCGTTATAAACATGTAATAGTATTAGGGCAAAGAGAATTTGCTGATATAGATATTGAAGAAAACTTTGGTTTATACCGATTTGCTCGTCGTGAATTATTAAAAAAATTAGATATAGATTTAAAAAATGTTTATTATCCGAAATGCCAAGATAGCAATGAAGGGTTAGACGAACTTCAAGCGTATAAAGAAGTACTAGAAGATAATCCTATTGATGTTGCAATAGTAGTTTTAGGATCAGATGGTGGAATATTAGACTATCGTTATGTAGATGAAGATAATAAAAATGTCCACCTTGTAGAATTTTCGGATGAAGAAAAGAACCAACTTCAAAGCTCAGGTATGGAAATAAATAGTAATAAACTAGTAAGTATAGGTTATGAAAATCTAATGTCTGCAAGAAACCTATTTGTTGTAGCTGTGGGTTCAGATAAGAGAAAGTATATTGCAGAGCTTTTTTTGAAAATGATAATGAAGATAATAAAACTATATTATCAGTTTTAAATCAACATAAAAAAATTTAATTATTTTTTTACTGACAAAGAAGCAAGTTATAAGTCAGAAGAGGAAGTAAATAGATTAATTAAACAAAGACAAAAAAACAACTAGAAGCAAAAACTTCGTTTAGAAAAGGAAAGAGAAGAAGCACTAAATAATACAAATAATCAGACAGAGGAGTAGATTGTTATGAATGATTATCAGAGGATTATAGATTATAATTTTAGTGATATAGTTCTTGATGACAAACTTGTAGTAAAATTCAAGGTAAAGAAAACTTTTAATGAATCACAATTTATAAGTCTATTTTCTTCTAAAAGGGGAGAAAGATTTATAATAAGGACACCTGATACAAAGCATGCTATTATTGGTATTGGGTACGAATCAACTTGGTTGCTTGATTCAAATGATTTTCTAACTAGTTTTGATAATAGTAGTGTTCTTTCTGGTTTCGAGGAATTAAAAACGCAAGTTACATTTCTTGATATAGATGAGCATGACGAAGAATACTTTGGTATTTACGGCGGGGTATCAGATGGAAAAAACAAGAATAGCCAAGAGTGGGTAGACTTTAGTGATACAACTTTTGTGATACCTGGGATACTAGCTGTATTTAAGGAAGAAGAAGTTTATTTTACTTTATTCTTTAATATGAAAGAAGAAAGAGATTTTACTTCTTTATGGCATGAGAGAATTCAATTCCTAGAAGAACTTGAAAATTATAAAGAAAAATTAAATGAACCACATATTTCTGTTGTAAGAGATATTTATCCAGAGCTTTGGCAAGAGGATATTAGGTCTGCATTGCTACAAATTGAAAAAAAGATGAATTGAAGAGAATAGTATTATCAAGAAAGAACTTGGTATTATTAGAAAAACAATACATCTTTAGCAGCTTTTAACTAGATATTTATTTATAAAAAAATAGGTATTTTTATTGCGTTTGAATCTAAGAAAAGTTTGTTCTTAAGTACAAATCCACTAATCTCATTAGATTATCAAGATGAGAATTTAAATGCGTATTTATATTTAAAAACAAGAAGATTTATTTGATGATGATTTCTCGATTATGTGTGACGAGGAAGAAATAATTAACGAATATAAAGATAACTTTGAAAAAAACACTATAATACTAGTTTCAAAGTTAGTGAAGATACTGTTTTAATGGGTAAAAAAATTAGATCTTTACTCGGTATTACAATCAAAAAAATAGAAAATAAAGAACAAGCGATAAAAAGCTTTTAAGCTTATTATACCCAATTCCATTAATTAAAGGTTTCCCAGAAGAAGCAGCTCATGATTTCTTCGAAGAAAAAAATGATATAGGTTATGGGTATTGGTACTCACCTTTTGGTTATATAAATAACGATTTAAATGCAAAAATTTTATACATGTGGTAATATGATGATTTCACAAAATAATATGATTACATTATTTACGAGTATTCTTTTATCGAAAGATCAGACATACAATAAAGTAGTAGAAAGATCAGATGAAATAGTAAAATCTAGATTAATATTATTCGATCATTTAGAGGAAGAATAGTATGAAATTATCTACAGCGCAAAAAGGTGCATTACTCACTATTTTAGGAGCAACATGCTGGGGTATATCAGGTGTATTAGGTGAATATCTACTAAATGTTTCAAAAAAATTAATTCAATGTGGGTAATATCTACAAGGATGTTTTTATGCAGGATTAATTTTTAATAACATTGCTATTCTTTAAAAGATAAAACAGATTTATTTAGAGTTTTTTTAAAAAAATAAAAAAAAGATATAATAAGACTTATAAATTTTTCATTTTTTGGTTTATTAATATGTCAGGGAACATATTTTTTGGCAATAAAATATACTAATGCTGGTATGGCAACAGTAATTCAATTTACTGGTCCAGTAATGATAATGGCATTTTATTGTATTGTTAATAGAAGAGCACCGCTTCCTAGAGAAGTAATTGCTATTACTGCATCACTGTTAGGTGTTGTACTAATGGCAACGCACTTAGATTTTAGTAAATTAAATATTTCTTCAGTAGGATTGTTTTGGGGAATCCTTTCTGCGATAGGTTTAGCAAGTTATAATATATCTTCTCTTAACCTAACCGCAAAATATGGAGTTATGCCAACTATTGCCTGGGGGCTATTAATCTCAGGTGTTGTAATATATTTTGGAACAGGTAGTTATTATGTGCCACAAGGATTTAGTCTTATTGACTTTTTATGTATTAGTGGAATAATATTGATAGGAACTATCGCTTCATTTAGCTTATACCTTGAAGGGGTAAGTCTAATTGGGGCAGTTAAAGGAAGTATTATCGGTTGTCTTGAGCCTATTGCTGCGATAGTGTTTTCATTCTTACTATTAGGATCAACATTTGGTATATTTGACATATTAGGAGCAGCATTTATATTACTAGCAGTTATAGTTTTAAGTAAAAGATAAATAATTATAAGATAGGGGTGAATTTAGATAATTTACCCCTAGTATAATGTCAGAAAGAGGAAATTTAATGAGTAATCAAAATTTTGAAGAGATGTATAAAAGTAAAACTACTAAGGAACTGACTATTCTTGCAAAAGAATTAGGGGTACCTCGTTATTATACTTTAAACAAAAAAGAATTGGTATTAGCTATTTTAGAGAAACAATCAAAAAGTGAAGATCACTATTACGCAACTGGTATACTAGATGATATTCACCCAGAAAATGGATTTGGTTTTTTAAGAACAGTTGATTATAAAAAGGGTGAGACTGATATTTATATTTCGGCTTCTCAAATTCGCCGTTTTGAACTAAAAAAAGGTGACGAAGTAAGTGGAAAAGTTAGAAAACCTAGAGAAGGGGAACGCTATGCAGGGATACTTCAGGTTGATTTAGTTAATGGGGTAGATGCAGAAGTAGCAAAAGGAAGATCACATTTCCAAGCATTAACGCCAATATATCCGGACAAAAAAATAGTATTAGAAACTATAAAGGAGAATTTATCGGGAAGATTTGTTGATTTAGTAGCGCCAATAGGATTTGGGCAACGTGGACTAATTGTGGCACCTCCTAAAGTTGGTAAGACTACGCTATTAAAAGATATAGCAAATTCAATTAGAAAAAACTATCCTGATAAAAAATTAATTATCTTATTGATTGATGAAAGACCAGAAGAGGTTACAGATATGGAAAGATCTGTAAAAGGTGCAGATGTAGTAAGTTCTACTTTTGATGAAACTTCTGAGAACCATATTAAAGTAGCGGAGTTAGTTATTGAACATGCAAAACGTCGTGTAGAATTAGGACAAGATGTTATAATACTAATGGATAGTATAACTCGTCTTGCACGTGCCTATAATATTGTAGAACCAAGTAGCGGTAAAGTACTAAGTGGAGGAGTAGATCCTTCGAGTCTTCATAAACCAAAGGCATTTTTTGGTGCAGCACGTAACGTTGAAGGCGGAGGAAGTCTAACTATTATTGCAACAGCACTAATAAACACTGGTTCAAGAATGGATGATTTAATTTTTGAAGAATTCAAAGGAACTGGGAATATGGAAATAGTCCTTTCACCAGAATTAGCATCGAGAAGAGTGTTCCCAGCTATTGACTTCCTAAAAAGTTCTACAAGAAAAGAGGATTTACTATTATCACCAGATGAAGTTAAAATACTTTGGCAGACTAGACGTAAATTAGAAGATGTTAGTGAGCCAACAATAGGTGTGTTAAATCATCTTAGAAAACACAATAGTAATAAAGAGTATATAGAAGAAATGAAAAAATTTATTAAAGAATAATAGAAATATGATATTATATTAGAATTATTAGACAAGGTATATAAGCTATGTTATAATCTAAATTACATTTAATATCAGGAGGGAAATTTTGGAGACAGTAAAATTTTTAATTGATTTTGTATTGCACATAGATAAACATCTAGGCGAACTGATGATTCAACATGGTCCGTGGTGGATGTATGGAATAATATTTTTAATAATCTTTATAGAAACAGGTGTGGTATTTATGCCATTCCTACCAGGTGATTCACTATTATTTGCTAGTGGAGCATTATGGGCAGCGACAGGAAATAATATCTTTGCACTATTATTATTATGTATAGCCGCAGCTGTTATTGGTGATAACTGTAACTACTTTATCGGTAGAAACTTTTCAGAATATCTAAAAAGTAAGTCGTGGTTTAAAAAACTAGTAACTGATGAGAATATTCAAGATGCAGAGAACTTTGTTGCCAAACATGGTGGGAAATCTATTTTCTTAGCTAGATTCTTCCCAATTATCCGTACTATTGTTCCATTTATAGTTGGAGCAGGAAAAATGGAATACAGAAAGTTTAGAACAATTGACTTCTTCGGAGGACTTTGTTGGTGTACACTTTTTGTTTCTGTTGGATACTTCTTTGGAAACATAGAGTTTGTTAAAAACAATTTCTCAGTAGTAGTAATAGCTATTATCTTAATCAGCTTAATTCCTATATTAGTTGGAGTTATTAAATCAAGAAAAAAAGCAAAATAATATAAAAACGAGGTTCATTGATATGTACCCCTTTTACTGGACAAACCGGTGAAAGGGGTATTATTATGCGTTATAGCTTTGAATTTAAATTAGAATGTATAGAAATGTATGAGAGAGGAGAATTTCCAGATACACCTGATGGTGTATCTACAAAGAGATTCAGAGATAATATAAGACAATGGAAAAGAATGGTTGATTCATCAGGAATTGACTCTTTACACCATAAACCACAAAATAGAAAATGGAAACCAGAAGAGAAATTAGAATTAATTGTTAAAGTCTTAGCTGGTGAATCATGTACTTTTGTTGCGTTAAGCAACGGAATTCAACCTGGAATGTTGTATCAATGGGTTAACAAATATAAAACTTTAGGTTATAATGGACTCGAAGAATCTAAGAAAGGTCGACCTCCTAAGGATAAAAATATGAAAAAAAATAATAAAACACATGCACCAAAACTTAATGAAACTGAATATGAAGAGCTTATAAGATTACGAGCTGAAAACGAACATATTAAAACAGAAATAGAAGTAATAAAAAAATCTATTGCCTTGAGAAGAGAAAAATGGGCTGCGCAACTCGAGGCGAAAAAGCAGCGATCATCAAAGAACTTGTAGATAAAAAATATAAACTAAAGTATCTTTTAAAAGCAGTAGGAATGGCTAGATCAACATATTATTATGAGTTGAATAAAGTAGATGTAATAGCTATTCGCAATAAACCAATACTAAAAAGAAATTAAAAACGATTTTTCGCTGAGAACAAGGGAATATACGGAGTTCGTAGAGTTTATAATGAATTAATTAATAGAGGTTTTAAAATAAATCATAAACGTGTTCAACGACTTATGAACAAGGCTGGATTAAAAGGAAAATGTCCTAAAGAAAAATATCATTCTTATAAAGGAACTGTTGGGAAAGTCGCTGATAATATAATAAATCGAGATTTCAGTACAACAGCACCATTACAAAAAGTGGACTACAGACGTATCTCAATTTAAATTTTTCATGGGGAAAGTGTTATTTTTTTCTCCAATATTAGATATGAATACAAATGAAATAATATCATATGATTTATCTTTACATCCTAATTTAGATCAGATAAAAAGGATGTTAGAGAAAGCATTTAATAAATTTCCTAAAACGGAGGGACTAATCTTACATTCAGATCAAGGATGGCAATACCAACATTTCTATTATAGAAATGAGTTGAAAAAAAATGGAATCATTCAGTCAATGTCTAGAAAAGGAAACTGTTATGATAATAGTATAATGGAGACATTCTTTGGAAGGATGAAAACCGAACTGTATTATGGTTGTGAAAAAGATTATTTATCATTTGAAAGTTTCAATGAAGCAGTAGAGGAATATATAGATTATTACAATAATAAAAGGATTCAATCAAAAACAAAATGGATGCCTCCTGTAAATTACAGGATAACATCCATAAGTTTAAACTAAATATATATGTGTCCAGAATATTGGGTACACATCACATAAAGAATCTCGTTTTTTTATATTGGAAATTTGATAATTGCTAATTATCAATATATAATTAAAGTAGTTTTTAAAAGGCAAAGGAGTGAATTTAATGAACTTAGGTATAGTTGGCGCAGGAATGATTGTCAAAGATTTCTTATCTTTTTTTCACATGAACTCCCAGAAATAAAAATTAGAAGCAATAGTAGCGAGAAATATAGAAAATTTAAAGAATTTACAAAAATACATATAATATAAAAGCAAATATATACAGACCTAGATGAATGTTTAAGTAGTCCTAATATAGATACGATTTATGTAGCTGTTCCTAATAACTTACATTATTCAGTTACTAAAAAAAGCACTAAAAGCTGGGAAAAATGTAATTTGTGAAAAACCATTTACGTTGGATTATAATGAAACTGTTGAATTATTTCAATTAGCTGAAAGTAATAATCTTATTCTAATAGAGGCTATAACTAATCAATATCTTCCTAATTATTTAGAAATAAAAAGAAAAATCTTTCTCAAATAGGTAATATTAGATTAGTTGAATGTAATTTTTCACAATTATCTTCACGATATGAAGCTTTTAAAAAAGGTATTATTGCACCAGTCTTTGATAAAAACCAAGGTGGAGGTGTATTAGGAGACCTTAATATCTATAATATTCACTTTGTAGTAGGATTATTTGGAGCTCTGAAAAATAGTAAGTATTATCCAAATATAGTTAGAGAAGTAGATACATCAGGAATTTTTGATATTAGAATATGATGGATTTAAAGTAGTATGTATTGCAGCAAAAGATACCTATAATAATAGTTACGCTAATATTCAAGGTGATAAAGGTCTTATAAAAAGTAATAGGTGCTCTAAATGAAGTACCAAACTATATTATTAAAAATAAAGAAGTAGAAATGAAAGTTAATAAAAAAATATACATAAACATAGAATGTATTCGGAGTTTAAGAAATTTATTGATGTAATTGATAATAAAGATTTTGATTTCATGCAAAAACAAAAAGGTACATAGTTTAGCGGTTATGGAAATTTTTTTGATAAATCTAGAAAACAAATTAACTAAGGAGAAACAGATATGACTTATTTTTAATAAACCATTTAACACAGAGGAACAACCAATTGAAAAAGATAGATATAGATTATTATGGGCAGCACTTTGTCCATATGCTCACCGTGCAGTAATTGCTAGAAAATTATTAGGATTAGATAATGTAATTAGTTTAGGAACACTAGACTATCGTAGAGGTGAAGAAGGTTGGCAATTTTCACTAGATCCAGATGGTGTTGACCCAGTATTAAAAAAACTGACAATAAAATCAGTTTACAATTTTAGTGAACCTAATTATGAAGGTCCATATTCTGTACCCGCATTAGTAGACTTGAAAACAGAAAAAATAGTACGAAAAGAATCAGCTGAAATACTTCATGAATTTGCTACTATATTTAAGCCGCTTCATAAAGAAGGTGCAATAGATTTATATCCTGAATCTTTAGCAAAACAAATAGATGAATGGAATGAGAAATTAGCTGTTGCAGTTAATGATGGAGTTTATGGAATGGGATTTGCTAAAACTCAAGATGAGTATGATTTAGCATTTAATAGATTTTTTGATGCATTAGATGAAGTAGAAGAACGCTTATCAAACCAACGATATATTAATGGAAATTCTATTACAGAAACTGATATTAGATTTTATACGACTATGATACGCTTTGATGTAGTATATTATGGAATGTATGGTGCTAATAAAAAAAGAATAGAAGATTACCCAAATATATTTAATTACCTAAAAGATTTATATCAAACTCCTGGTTTTGGTGATACAACTGATTTTGAAGCAATAAAAGTTGGTTACTATTTATCTGGTGGTAAAGAAATAGTTCCTGGTGGTCCGAGTGTTGATAAATGGCAAGAACCACATGATAGATTAAGATTCTAATAAAATGAAAATACTAAGTGTAGAAAAGTATAATCTTACTGAAGAACAACTAACTAAATTTGGCTTTTTGAGAGATAGTGTTGGACTGTATCTAAATAAAGATATATTAAATAATGAGTTTAGAGTTGAAATTAGAGTTGTAGATAAAGCTTTTTGAAATTGAAATTTACGATAATAATTTTAATGAAATATATCCATTATTTAGTGTAGATAGTGCAGTAGGAGAGCTAGTTACAAATGTTCGTGATGAAGTAGAAATAATAATAAAAAGAGATTTTTAGAATTAACTGATAATACAAATACTATCTATGAGAAAATTATAAAAATATATTGTAGAAAAAGTATAGTAGCACTATGGTTAAACCTTTTTAAAAAGTAATCCGAATATAAAAAGCCTTTTGTGACAGATAAAAAAATAAATGGTATGCTCTAATACTTGACGTAGAGTATAATAAATTAAATAAAGAAAGTCTAATAGAATCAAAAGTTAAAATTATTAATCTAAAAACATAATACTGACCATATTCCTATGATTATTAATGAAAGAAATATATTTTCTTCATACCATATGAGTAAAAAAACATTGGATTAGTGTTGTGATTGATAATAATATAGATTTAGATTATTTAAAACAGTTAATTGATATAAGTTTCAAACTTGTAAATAAATAAAAAGGAATGGAAAATATACCATTCCTTTTTATTTATTATTTCGATAATAAAGATAATGCTAGTATTGCTGTAGAAACTAATGGAACAATAGAAAGGTAAGGTATATCTCCTATAGCTCCAAAAAGTACTGAAGTTATAAAATATAATAAGCTAGAAAATATAGTTATAATAACACCAGTTTCATAAGATAAGGGTTTGTTTATATAAATATTTACAACAACTGTAAGTGTAAGTACTATTACAAATATCACTAAAAAAACCATGGGAATAACTTAAATAAAAAAATAAGGCAACAACAATATTAATAATAAGTTTAAATATTACATTATTACCATTTTTTTCTGGATAACTAAAGCATTAAGAAGTATGGCAATTATTAAAACTAATAAAATAAAATGGGTTGTAATAAAAAAATTTTCGTTTAGTGATAACAAACTAGTTATTATTAAATATAAAGCCCAAAGAATACTAATGATTAAAGAAACTTTAGCTAGATTATTATTTTTTTAATAAATTTTTCTACTCTGAGGTACTTCTTTATTATCAGAGTCTATTATGTTATCTGAACTTATACTACTATTTAGATTATTAGTATTGTTGAAATTAGTGATATTAGTATTTTTTTATATGTATTTCTTTTTATATGTTATACAAGCCATTAATAACAAAAATGATTTGAATAATAACCACTATTAATATGAAAGGAACAAAAAGCAGCTCCTAAAAAAATGCAGTTACAATATATAGAATAAATGTGGTAATAACTAATGGGTAGGTATGGCTATTTTTTTAAAGAAATAATTATATTAAGTATTGTTGTAATTACTAATGCAATAAAATGAGGTAGTAAAAATCCAAACATCATACCAAATCCAACTTGAAGGTCTTTTTTTCTCCATGATCTACTCTATAAGTTGTTGAAATAATTAAATATAAAATAAAGAATACATAAATTGATGTTATTGCGAGTGATATTCTGGATAGCATTAGAGATAAACTATTATTTTTTTCATATTAAAAACACCTCTTAATTTATAATATTAAACTATATTAGTTGTTTTTTTCTATTTTTTTAAATGTTAAACAAGCAAGTGTTAAACAGATAGTTTGAGGAATACATAATATATAAATTAACTCCGAAAAAAATAGGGCGCCATAGAAATTGTTATTCCGCCAAAACCAATATATGAAAAATAGTGTTAACAATATCATTATTATGATATTGTTTTCTTCATATCTTTTCTCATAAGAAATAACCATAGTTAATATAGTTGGCATTAAGTATAAAAAAACGATAGGTGCTATGAATAAAATAAAAAGGTCCGAGTGCTAGCATAAGTGCCCAAAAAGTTAGAGTTATCATAAGCGCTATTCTGGTGAATCTTAGGGGTAGTTTATTCTTTTCCATTTTATATCCAACCTTCCTCAGTTGCTTTTTTTACAGCTTCTGTTCTATTTTTACAATTAAGTTTTTGTTAGTATATTAGAAATATAATTTCTTATTGTCCCTTCAGATAAATATAGCTCTGAAGAGATTTCTTTATTAGACAAACCTTCTTTAACTTTTTGCTAATAATATTTTTTTCTTGATTTGATAGGGGGTTATGATTAGTAAAAAAATATTTTTCCATAAGTTCTGGTGAATACTCTTTATTTCCTGCTAAAACATTATTTATTGTTTTCATTAATTCATCGATAGAGCGATCTTTAAGAACATATGCATCAACATTATTTTTAATGGCACGTTCAAAGTAACCAGATCTTTTGAATGTTGTAACTATAATTACTTTACAGCTTATACCGTTATTACGAATAAATTCCAGTACATCTAAACCTGTAGCTTCAGGCATTTCTATATCTAGTATAGCTACATCAACACTAGAGTCCACCAATATATCCATTGCTTCTTTTCCATTTTTAGCTTGTAATACCTCATCGATTGAATCTTCCATAAGAAGTAGTGTAGCCATAGCATCACGTAGCATACTTTGATCTTCTGCAATTAATAATCTCATAAATACCTCCATTAGTTGTCTTTACTAATTGTTACTCTAATAATAGTAGGTTCTTTTTTAGAAAGTATTTCTATTTTTCCATCTACTACTTTTATTCTTTCCCTAATTGAAGCTAATTCACTTCCTGTTATTACCTCAAACCCGCAACCATTGTCTTTAGCGGTAATAGTGTAGTTATTATTACTCTCATCTAATATTATATCACATTTATTAGCTTTACTGTGTTTAATAATATTATTTGTTAATTCCTTTAAAATCATCGTAATAGTCCACTCTTGAAGCCCAATAGGTTTATTAACAAAATTGTTATTAAGATTTAGTTGAATATCACTCATTATCATAATATCTTGAATAATTTTTAATTTCTTCTTCAATGGTACGGTGTTTAAGTTTATTAACTATTGCACGGGTGTTGTCCATAGATTCCTTACTTATTTTGCTAATTTCACTAAGTTCTTTTTTTGCCGCTTCTATATTATTTTTTTGTAAATATTTCTCTGCAAGCTCAGCCTTAAGTTTTAACATAACAAAAAGTATGTCCAATACTATCATGGAGATCTTGACCAATTCTATTACGCTCATTTTCAGCTAGTAGGATATTAATATGCTCGTTATATTTAATACGTTCATTTTTTAGCTTGTTTCTTTCGTAACCACGTTTTTGTAGAAAGTACGTAATAAGACATAGGAAGTAGAAACAAAACATAATTACTTTTATCACCTAAAAAAATAGTGATGTTAGCGCAATATGAATCATAATTGAATTAATTACTATAAAGAAACTTATTGATCTATATGTAGTGTAATCATCATGAAATCTCCAAACCAATAGATTACTTAGATAAAAAAAGAAAATAACATATTCGTTGGATTAATATATAGTGCCATAAATGCAATATAGAAAGCTAAATAAAACCATTCTATAAAAAAATAATATACTTATTTTTCAGTAAATAGAATAGAAATATATGAAACAATCGCCATTATAGTAAGAGGCAATATATAAAACGGATAACTACCATTAACAATATACACTAGTGGAAAAAAACAAAAAAATACTAGTGATATAAGAAACATATAGTTTGATTTAATTTTTATTTATTAATACTTTGTTCATGTTCGTCTCCTTTATTTAAAGGTATATTTTATATGATATCACTAAAACTAAAGGTGTGTGAATAATGTAATCACACACCCCTAGTTTATTTAGATTCTGTTTTACGTTTAATTACTAAAGTAAGGATAATAAATACAAAACTATAAGCAAGTAAAACTCCAAATGAAGTGAAAGAGAATACTCCATCTTTAAGATATTTATTTACAAATTCTAATAGGTTATATGTTGGAGTTACTTTAGAAATATTTTGTAACCATTCTGGGAATAAGTAAGTCGGCCACCATAATCCACCTAACATAGCTAATCCTAAATATAAAATATTCGCTAATAGACTTAATTTTTCTACTGATTGAATTAGACTTAATAATAGTCCCATTCCTAAGAAAGTAATACTACCAAGAACCATTAATACTCCTGCCATAATCCATTCACGTGCACTCATATTAACATCTCTTAGAAAATGTCCAACGATGAACACTACAACAACAGATACTATAAAAGTGAAGATAATACGAATAAAACGTGCTATATAGTATTCAGATAACTTAATAGGTGAATTGTTAATTAAGTGTAGATAGTTGTTGTTTTCATCTTCTCTGATAGAAACAGGTAGAGAGAAGAATGCAAAGCTTATGCTACTGAATGCAGTCATTGAAATTAGCATATCTTTAATAACTTTAGTTTGAACAGCAGGGTCATCAAATTGTTGCATTCCTGAAAATAATACAAAGAAGATTACTGGGAATCCTAATCCCATAATAAAGTTTGATAAATTTCTTTTAGTAAAAATAAATTCCATTTTTAAAAGTGTACCGATATTGCTCATTGTCTTGTCTCCTTATTGTTCTTTAGTAGTATTAAATATACTATCAAGTAGTGTTCTGTTTTGAATTTCTAAATCATTTAAAGTACATCCTGATTTTTTTGTAAAGTATTCCAAATTAAATCAGTTTTTTTAGTTAAGAAGTTGAAACTATCTCGTTTTTATTTCTAAGTTGTAAATTTCTGGATTGTTTTCAATAACTTCTAAGTATTTAATAGGTAAAGTGAAGAATTTTTTTCTACTTCTTCGGCTCTCATAGCGTGTGGAGTAGTATCACGAATTAGTTCTCCTTTATTAAGAACTAATATTCTATCTGCAGTATGTTCTACTTCTTCAATATAGTGAGAAGAGTAGATAATTGTTAAGCCATCATTTTTTTAATGTATTTACTATTTCCCAAAAATCTAATACGTGTTGAAGTGTCCATCCCAGCAGTTGGTTCATCTAAAAATAGAATACTTGGTTTTCCTATTAATGAAAGTACGAAAGAAAGAAGTCTTCTTTGCCCACCTGAAAGTTTAGAGGCAAAAGTTTCTTTTTAGTTTGCTATCAAATCTTAGTAGATTGTCAATTTCTTCATCAGATAAATGATCTTTATATAGTTTTTTTCACAAAATCAATTAATTCTTTAACTTTAAGTTTTTTTGAGGAACAACATTTTTCTTGTGGAAGAACATTAACTGATTTTTTTAATTTATTATTTGTTGGTTGTAAATTGTTTATTTTAATACTTCCTGAATCTATAAATTTATTACCTAAAAAGGCAATTCATTAATGTTGTTTTACCAGCTCCATTTGGTCCTATAAGAGCTACGCAATCTCCTTCGAAAAATATCGAATGAAATGTTATTTAAAAATTCTTTTTTTATTTATTTGTTTATTAATATTTTTTTAATTTCTATAACTTTTTTTGTTTCCATTTTTTTGTCACCTCTTGTTTGATGATTTAATTATAGCAAAGTAAAAAAATATAATTTCAGTAGAACATGTCATTACACAATATGACAAATGTCACATTGTCATAAAATAAAAAAACTCCATGGTATGCTTGGAGTTTAATACTATTATTTAATTTCTTCTAAATCTAAATATTTAATGGTAGGATTATTTGTAATGGTATTAATAACATTAGTTACGACTTTACTTACTGGAAGTGGGTAAACATTTTTTTAAAGAAACTAATCCCTAATGTAGCAAATAGTTTAATTGGTATTACATTAAAGTAAGATGATATCCTATTTGTTCCATACATAAGTCCAGGACGAACTATTAAGTAATCTATAGTAGACTGTTCAATAAATTGTTCAGCATTCTTTTTTACTATTATAATAATCAGCAAAACCACCTTTTGCGGAGAAGTATACTAGTTTTTTTATATTATTCTTAGAACATAGTTGTAAAGACTTAGCTACACTTTCTGTATTAAGCTTTTTTTATAAAGTTGTTTATTCTTTATTGTTCCAACTAAATGAATCGCGACATCGAATTTTTTTCTTCTATATATGTCATCTATTGAAAAAAATATCTCCCTGTATCCAGGAAATACTTTCGAACTCTGCTTCCTTAATTTTTATTTCTAGAAAGATAACTAATATTTATATTTTTTTATTAGCGGCTAGTCTAATAAATTCTTCCCCAACAAAACCCATTACCACCTATTAGTAAGATATTCATACACACCTCAAAAAAATTTAATTATATTTGAACTTTATTTGTTAAAATATACTATCATGCTTATTAATAAAAAGTAAAATTATTTATTCTTAAAATAAAAAAAGTGATATAATAAAAATCAATTTATAAAAAGTAGGAGGAATTTTTATGAGAGTAGGATTAGTTTTTAGAAGGTGGAGCGATGAGAGGTATGTTCACCGCCGGGGTACTAGATGTATTTATGGAAAATAATATAAAAGTTACGGACATAGTTGGTGTCTCAGCAGGAACTCTTTTTGGGATTAACTATGTTTCCAAACAACCTAAGCGTGCTCTTCGATATAACTTAAGATATATTAATGATAATAGATATATGAGTATAAAAAAAGTTTAATGAGAACAGGAAACCTTATAAATAAAGATTTTTACTTATTATAAACTTCCATTTCAGTTAGATGTATTTGATAATAAGACTTTTTAAACAATCAGATATAAACTTTTTTGCGACAGTTACTAATATTGAAACAGGGGAAGCAGAGTATATCAAAAATAGAAGATGCTTTTAAACAAATGGAAACATTAAGAGCGACATCGGCGCTGCCATTTATATCTGAAATAATCGAAATTAATGGTAAAAAGTATCTAGATGGTGGAATAGCAAACAGTATACCAGTAGATTATTTTGAAAAAAACAAAATTATGATAAAATAATAGTAATATTGACAAGACCTATAGATTATAGAAAGAAAAAAACAACAGGTGTTCAATTTAAAGTAGCCTATGGTAAATATCCAAAAGCTTATTGAAAAGTTAGAGAACAGATATCAAGATTATAATGATACTGTTGAAAGAATAGTGGAATTGGAAAAAAACAAGGTAAGGTTCTAGTAATCAGACCAGATGAAGAAATAACAATAAAAACGACTGGAAAAAAAGATACTGATAAATTACAACATGTATATGATTTAGGTATTAAAAAAATGGTAAAGAGTCGATAGAAAGAGTTAAAAAAATATTTAGCAGAGTAATAAGGAGAATAAATTATGGATTCTAATAAAATTAATAAAGACTTATATAAAAGAAAAGATATTGAAACATTAAAGAAAGAATTATCTCCAATAGAATATGCAGTAACAATGGAAGATGCAACAGAAAGTCCATATACTGGAGAATACTGGAATAGTTTTGAAGAAGGTATATATGTAGATATTACTTCTGGAGAACCTTTATTTTCTTCGAAAGATAAGTTTAATTCTAGTTGTGGTTGGCCAAGTTTCTCTAAGCCGATAGAAAAAGATGTTACAAAATATTATAAAGATACTTCTCATCTTATGGAAAGAATTGAAGTAAGAAGTAGAGTGGGAGACGCTCACCTTGGTCATGTGTTTGAAGATGGCCCATTAGAATTAGGTGGTTTAAGATACTGTATAAATAGTGCAGCCTTTAAAAATTTATTAAAAAAAGAAGATCTAGAAAAAAAGAAGGATATGGGTATTTATTAAGTATTTTTTTGAATAAATAATAAAAAAACGGTTTCTAAATGAAAAACATTATCAATTAGAACCGTTTTTTTCTATTTTTTTGTTAATAAAAACCTCTAAAAAAATATGGGTGATTTTTTTCATGTGTTGTAGTAACAGTATAATAACAGTTTCTAAAAAAATAATTAAAACACCTTTAAAAAAATAAAAAGTCTAAAGAAGACGTTTTTCTTTAGAGTTTCATTAAGATTTCATCGAAATTCCAAAGGTTATTATTAATATTTTACTATATTTAAGAGGAAAAAAATTTAAAAAAATCACTGAGCTGTACTAGTACTTAAGTTCACAAAATGTACACATTTACAACCGAAATCATATTGTCTTATAAAAGAGCTTATTGTAAACTAAAGGTGTAACAAATAGTTTAATTATTAAATTTATTTATCACAATATAATTATAAATTTTAAGGAGTGACATATATATGACAACAGTTGCAGAAAAAAAAGCATTCGTTGGTGGTAAATGGCAAACAGAAGTAGATTTAGTAGATTTTATCAAATCTAACTATACAGAATATAGAGGGGATTCTTCGTTCTTAGCAGGACCTACTGAAAACACTAAAGTTTTAGTAGAAAAATTCAATGATTTAATGCGTCAAGAACGTTTAGCTGGTGGAACATTAGACATGGATACTAGCATTCCTTCAACTATCCTTTCACACGGTGTAGGATACATTGATAAAGACCGTGAACAAATCGTTGGTTTACAAACTGACAAACCATTAAAACGTGCTTTAATGACTTTTGGTGGTATTAACATGGCTGTAAACAGCTGTAAAGCATACGGATACGAAGTTGATGAAGAAGTTATTAAAATCTTCACTGACTACCGTAAAACTCACAACCAAGGTGTATTTGATGCATATACTCCAGAAATGCGTTTAGTAAGAAAATCTGGTGTTATCACTGGACTTCCTGATGCATACGGACGTGGACGTATTATCGGTGACTATCGTCGTGTAGCTTTATACGGGGTAGATCAACTTATCGCTTGGAAAAAAGAAGATTTAGCTAAAATCGGAGCTGACGGAGTTATGACTGAACACGTTATTCGTGATCGTGAAGAAGTTAGCGAACAAATCCGTGCTTTAGGTGAATTAAAAGAAATGGCTAAAATCTACGGATTCGACATTTCAGGACCAGCTACAAACGCTAAAGAAGCTGTACAATGGTTATACTTCGGATACTTAGCAGCTATCAAACAACAAAATGGTGCTGCGATGTCTATCGGTAACATTGCTACATTCTTAGATATTTATATCGAAAGAGATTTACAAGATGGAACAATTACTGAGTCTGAAGCTCAAGAATTAATTGACCACTTAGTATTAAAATTACGTTGCGTTAAATTCGCTCGTACTCCAGACTACAACCAATTATTCTCAGGAGACCCAATCTGGGCTACATTAATCGTTGGTGAAATGTTAGATGCAGAAAGATCATTAGTTACAAAAACTGACTTCCGTTTCATCCACACATTAGACAACATGGGTAACTCTCCAGAGCCAAACTTAACTATCCTTTGGTCTACTAAATTACCAACAGGATTCAAAGAGTACTGTGCTGAGTCTTCAATCAACCACAGTGCTATCCAATACGAAAGTGATGAATTATTAGCAGACTTCTTAGGAACTTGTGACAAATCTATCGCTTGTTGTGTAAGTGGTATGACTACTGGTAAAGATATGCAATTCTTCGGAGCTCGTGCTAACTTAGCTAAAGCTTTACTATACACAATCAACGGTGGACGCGATGAATTATCAGGTGTTCAAGTTGGACCAAAAACTGAGCCAATCCGTGGCGTATTAAACTACGATGAAGTATGGGCTAAATTCGATGTATTCATGGAATGGTTATGTAAACTATACATCAATACATTAAACGTAATCCACTACATGCACGATAAATACTCTTACGAAAGCTTAGAAATGGCATTACATGACACTAAAGTAAGAAGATTCATGGCAACAGGTATCGCTGGATTCTCAGTAGCAGTAGACAGCTTATCAGCTATTAAATATGCTAAAGTTACACCAATCGAAGATGAAACTGGATTAGCAGTTGACTACAAAATTGAAGGTGAATTCCCAACATTTGGTAACAACGATGACCGCGCAGACGAAATCGCTGTTGAGTTACTAAAAGTGTTCATGACTAAACTTAAAAAACATGAAACTTACCGTGCAGATGAAACTACAACTTCTATCTTAACTATTACTTCTAACGTAGTATACGGTAAGAAAACTGGTAACACTCCAGACGGACGTCGTGCAGGAGAACCATTCTCTCCAGGTGCTAACCCAATGAACGGACGTGACCAAAGTGGAGCATTAGCTTGCTTAAGCTCAGTAGCTAAATTACCATACGAATACAGCCGTGATGGAATCAGCTTAACTGCAGCATTCACACCAAGCTCATTAGGTAAAACTAAACAAGATCAAATCAAAAACTTAACAGCAATGATGGATGGATACTTCAAACAAGGTGGATACCACTTAAATACTAACGTATTTAACAAAGAAACTTTACTTAAAGTTATCGAATCTCCAGAAGATTATCCAAACTTCACAATTCGTGTATCAGGATACGCAGTACGTCTAATCAGTTTAACTCCAGAACAACAACGTGACGTATTAAGCCGTACAATGCACCAATTCATGTAATATAATAATTAAACAAAAAAAAGGAGGGGGCTCTTAGCCCCCACTTTTTTATTGTAATATGTTGTAAAAGTATTTACACAAAGTTATAGAATACGTTATAATAAGTATATAGAAAACAGTAAAGGAGGGGGCAAATTATGAAACTATCTAATTTAGCACCTGTTGAGGATACAAATGAACTAACTGCAAATGTTCACTCTGTAGAATCATTTGGTAACGTAGATGGACCAGGAATAAGATATGTAGTTTTCTTTCAAGGGTGTATGTTAAGATGCAAATATTGTCACAATCCTGATACTTGGAAGATGCACAATCCGGATGCAAAAGTCGTTACAGTAAGTCAATTAACTAAAGAAATAGTTAAATATAGAAATTTCTTCGAAGCCAGTGAAGGTGGAGGAGTTACAGTAAGTGGAGGAGAATCTCTTCTACAATTAGATTTTGTTCTTGAATTATTTAGACAATTAAAAGCACTAGATATTAATACTTGTGTTGATACATGTGGAGGTTTCTATGTGAATACTCCTACTATGAACGAAAAGATATTAGAGTTAATCTCATTAACAGATTTATTCTTAATGGATTTAAAACATATCGACGATGAGCAACACATTAAACTAACAAAAAGAACAAATAAAAATATTCTACAATTTGCAAGATTTTTAAGTGATAATGGAGCAAAAATGTGGATAAGACACGTATTAGTTCCTAAGTGGACAGATGACGATTACTATCTACAAAAGCTTCGTGATTTTATTGATACTTTAAATGGTGTAGAAAGAGTGGAAGTTTTACCATATCATGATATGGCTAAGTTCAAATATAAAGAACTAGGTTATGAGTATGAGTTAAATGATATAAATCCACCAACAAAAGATAGAATAAAAAAATGCGATAAAAATTTTACGTGCAAGAGATGACACTAATTAAAAAGAAGAAGATATTTTTATCTTCTTCTTTTTTTATACAAAAAAATACCACTCAATTTGGAATGGTATTCTTAATAAGATATTAGTTTGAAGAAGATCCTTCAAGCATAGATTTAATATACGCTTCTACATCACTATTATCAGATTTAACATTATATTCTTCAAATAATTTTTTTAAGTGCTTTACTTACTATTGTATTATCATTTTTTACAGCTTGCTCAGCCGCTTTTTCTTCAAGAGAAGTTTTTAATTCATCGTATGAAGAATCTTTAGTATCTAATACTTTAATGATGTGGTAACCAAATGGAGTTTTAACAACATCTGATACTTGATCTTTATTTAATGAGTAAGCAGCATTACTAAATTCAGAGACAAATTTAGTATTTTCTTTAGAAGACCATCCTAAATCTCCCCCACTAGAAGCATTTTCTGTATCGTTAGAGTATTCTTTAGCTAAACTAGCAAAATCTCCTCCGTCTTTAACTTTTTTAAGAACTTCTTCAGCTTTTTTCTTAGCTTCTTCATCACTTAATCCATTAGGATTAGAACTACTTTTCACGCTGATTAATATGTGAGCAAGGTGATATTGATGTTTATTCTTTTCATAACTTTCTTTTATTTTATCTTCAGTAATTCCAGCATATTCATTAATCATAATTGTCTGAGCTGCTTTTACTTTAAGTCCATCTTTATATTTATCTAGTGTAAATCCTTTTTGTTTTAATATTTGTTCGAATTTATCTTTTCCACCGTATTGTTCTTGGGCTTTTTTTAAGTTGTTCATCAATAACCTTTTTCATCGATTTTTATTTTTTTATATTTATCTAAAAGAACTTTTTGAATCATCATACTTGTTGCTGCTTTTAGAAAGTTGATTAGCACCAATACTTTCTACGATGTCTTTTTTTCTGTTACATCTCCAGCTTTACTAGAAATATATTTAGTTCCTCCAGATGAACATCCTGCTAAACCTATAACTGAAATACTAAGTGCTACAGGTAAAATAGCTTTTTTTAAACTTTTTTTCATTGTGAGAATTCCTCCTAATTTTAACTATGTATAAATATAACATATTTTTTTAATATAAAAACAACTATAGAATAGGTGATATCAGGCGTGCGAATGCTTCTTTTATTTTTTTATTAGTAAGCTACGTTCTTGATACTTAGAATATGAAACTAAGGTAGATTTTTCTATATCTTTTAAGAAAATCTGTCTAAACTCTGTAGTTGTTTTTATATCATATAAAAAGCATTTAATTCAAAAATTCAGCTTAAAACTTCTATAATCAAAGTTGGCACTACCTAAACTAGTTACTTCATCATCAATAATAATCATTTTTGTATGGATAAACCCATTATCATAAATATAAGTTTGAGCACCGTATTGTGCTAATTCACCTATAAATGAATATGTTGCCCAGTATACAAAAATATGGTCAGGTTTATTTGGAACCATGATTCGGACATCAATTCCAGATAAAATAGCCATCTTTAATGCATCCATTACACTTTCATCAGGTATGAAGTAAGGTGATTGGATATAAATATATTTTTTTGCACGTGATATCATGTGCAAATAACCATACTTAATTTTTTGAAGCTTATTATCTGGTCCGCTAGCTACCATTTGAATAGGTAAGTAATTGTCAACTGGAGTAGATACATGTTCGGATTTTAGTTTTAATTGTTCAGTTTTCTTAGATGATTGTGAATTCCAATCATCAATAAAACGATATTCTAAAGATCCTACAGCTTCACCTTCAATACGAAGATGAGTATCTCTCCAATACCCAAATTTTTTATCTAAACCTAGGTATTCATCTCCAACATTAAAACCACCAGTATAACCTATATCTCCATCGATAATAACTAATTTTCTATGATTTCTATAATTCATACGGAAGTTAATTAATGGGAATCTAGATTTGAAGAAACTTTTTATTTTTTTGCATTGTTATCAGTTAAGTTTTTTTAAGTGAAGATATACTAAGTTTTCTAGAGCCTATATCATCATAAAGAATGTAAACTTGAACGCCTTCCTTTAATTTTTTTGTTCTAGTAGACTGAATAACTGTTTACCAATACCATCTTTTTTTAAAATATAGTATTGAATATGAATATATTGCTTCGCATTTTTTTATATCTTCGAATAAAAAGATTAAATTTTTTTCTTTTTCCGTCTGTAATAATTCTAATTTTTATTCTTTTTTTGAAAGAAAAAGCTTGGTCAGTTTCATAGTTTAATTCTATCAGATTTCTATATTTATATATGGTATGTTCTTCTTTTGAGATTTCGTATGGAGTCTTACGCTTAAGTAAGCTCTGCTGATACTCTATTTTTTTCCTTTTTTTGAAAGTGGGAAGATCTTTTTCCCTATATATTGGTCTTCCAAGCATCAAATAAAGAACAAAACCTAGATAAGGAATTAAAAAAATAAAACTAAAAATCCAGGCCCAAGATGAATGTGTAGTTTGATATTCTAAAAAAATACTATAGAAAAAAAGCTAATAATGTATTAATTATTAGACATATAGTAAGGAGTATATCGATATCTACACGTATATTACTAAAAAAATGTTGGGTATATAATTAAATATGTTTGTTAAATATACATTTGTATTTAAATTTATATAAGACATAATATATCACTCCTAGCTTAATGGTACCTTTAAAAGAATAAAAAAAGTCTATTGATAATATTTACATAAAGTTTTTTTATGAAATACAATAAATAAATTAGAATTTATACGTAAAAAAAGATTAAGAACTAAAAAAATTAAAGAAATTATCATTTAGAGTTGAATTTTTTTATAGATTTATATTATAATGGAATAGAGAACAAAAAAAGGAGAATACTAAATGCCTAATAATATTTTTAGATGAATTAAAAAAACTAAATTTGAGGATTTTGCGAGCGAATTGGAAAAATATCGAACCAGAAAAAAAGTGGATATTACTCAAATTGATAGATTGATCGCATTAGTAGAAGAATTAGATAACGAAATTAAAACAATAAAATAAAAGATGGATGAGCTGAAGTGGGGGCAATATGCTTTTACTCAGCTTATCTTTATGAATGAGGATAAAATGAAAAAGAAAAAAACGGTGGAAAAAAACTAAATGTATTACTTACCATAAAAAAATAGGAATTAATGGTGAGGGAATAGGATATTATAAGAAGAAAATTACTTTTTGTAAAAGGTACGTTACCTGATGAGGTAATAGTATGTGAAATTGTTGAAGAGACTCCAAAATATATTATTGGAAAATTGGTTAAAGTTAAAGAACCTAGTCCACATAGAGTTGAAATCAAAAAAGAGTTTAGCGAAAGTGGAGCATATGGTTTAGCGCATGTAAGTTATGAGAAACAGTTAGAGTATAAACGTAATATACTATTAGATGCATTTGATAAATATTATAGAATACCTAAACCAGACAAATTAGTTTTAAAAACTTTAGCAAGTCCAACAACAGAACATTATCGTAATAAAAACCAATTTCCACTTGCTGTGAGAAATGGTAGAGTAATTGCAGGTTTATATAAAGAAGGAACTAATGAATTAGTTGAAATTAATGAAGATATAGCTCTACACGAAAATGGTAATAAGATTACTGCATTAGCTAAAAAAAATGCTTAGGTAAATATAAGGTTACTATATCAACTAATAAAAAAAGAATTATGGGGTAAAATATATTGCTACACGTACATCTTTTTACAATGGTGATGTACAGTTAACTTTTGTAGCTAATACTGATAAAAATCAAAAAAACCTAGACAAAGTTGTTAATGAGATTAAACGTGAACGAATAGTTAAGAGTATTATTTTTAAATGTTACAAATGATAATGATCATTTAGTAATGGGAAGTGAGAATATTACTCTATACGGAGCTGATTATATTGTTGAGAAAATTGGTGATATTAAATATGAGTTATCAGCTAAATCATTCTTCCAACTAAATCCATTAGCTACGAAAAAATTATATGATAAAGTAGTAGAGTTTGCTAATTTAAAAGAAACAGACGTTGTTCTTGATGCGTTTTGTGGAGTAGGAACTATCGGGCAATATGTTAGCTCTAAATGTAAAGAAGTTTATGGTGTAGATATTGTTGCAGATGCAATCAAAGATGCCAATGATAATGTTAAATTGAATAATCTAACTAACTGTACATATGTAGCGGGAGATGCTAATAAAATTGTACCTCGTTGGAAGAAAAAAGGAATCAATTTTGATGTTGCTATAGTTGATCCACCACGTGTTGGATTAGGACACTTAGCGAAAAATTTATTAAATGTTGATGCTAAGAAAATTGTTTATGTGAGCTGTAATCCATCAACACTTGCGCGTGACTTAAAAGTCCTTACTAGAAAATATAAAATTAGACGTATTCAACCAGTTGATATGTTCCCAGGAACAGCAGCTGTAGAAGCGGTAGTTGAGTTAATTAGAAAGTAAGATAAATAGCTTAATGTTGTCTTAGGGAGAATAAATATGAAAAAAATGTCTGTATTAGGGATTGGTCCAGTGTATGTAATTAGCTGTTTAATAATAACAATACTAGCAATATATATATCAGAAAAAGGTTTTTTGAACTCTGGAAAAGTATATGAGCTAAAAGGGTTTATGGTATTAATAGGAGTTATAAGTATTGCTTTAGGTATAGCTTTATGGTTAAATGCAGTAGTATATCAAAAAAATGGTAAAAAGCAATAAAAAAAATAATAAGCTTCTAACGACTGGCGTCTATTCTATAGTAAGAAATCCTATATATTCAGCTTTTTTACTTTGTTTTTAACAGGATCATTACTTATAGAAGCAAATCTATGGTTACTAATACTTCCAATTATATTTTTGGATATATATGAGCGTTTTTATTGAAACTAACTGAGGAAAAAGTGGTTATTAGATGCTTTTTGGAGAAGAATATATTAAATATTGCAGTAGGGTAAATAGAGTTTTTTTCCTTGGTTTCCTAAGAAGTGATTCAATTAACAAATAGGAGTGATTAATTTGGATAAAAAAATTAGAACTATTAAAAAAAGAGATAATGTCAGATAGTGACAATAAAAAAAATATACCGATGAAGGTATAGAACCTCTTTTCTCAGCACCAAGTACAGCAAGAATATTAATTATTGGTCAAGCACCGGGAATAAAAGCTCAGGAAAGTAGAATATTCTTTAATGATAAAAGTGGTGTTAAGTTAAGAGAGTGGATGGGGATTGATGATGATATTTTTTATAAATCAGGTTTAATAGGTGTAGTTCCAATGGATTTCTATTATCCTGGAAAAGGTAAAAGTGGTGATTTACCTCCAAGAAAAAAAATTTCGCTCCAAAATGGCATGAAAAAAAGTACTAGAGTTAATGCCAAATATCGAACTAATTATTTTAGTAGGAAAATATGCCCAAGATTATTATTTACACAAAAATAAAAAATCTAATTTAACTGAGACAGTGTTTCATTATGAAGAATATGGTCCACTATATTTTTCCAATAGTTCACCCATCACCACTGAATTTTAGATGGCAAAAATAAAAAAATCCATGGTTTTTTAGAAAATGTAGTACCAAAAATTAAAAAAATAAGAGTTTCAGAAATTTTTGAATAAATAAATAAAATGTAAAAAAAGAACAAGTGAAGAAAATATCTACTTGTTCTTTTTTTATTTTTTTATCTTATAAGTAAGTTGAAGTTAATGCTACAAATGTTGATATATGAGTTATGGAATTTATTTGTAATAATATTTGTTATTTTTTTGGTATTGTTTTCGGTTTTTTTGCTTGATAATCAATTTTTTTATTTTTTTGTACAATAGTTATAGGAATTAATAAGGAGTGAATCTTATGGATAATAATAGAGATTTTTGACCGTGAGATAGAGAGAATAAGAGCTATAGAAAATACGAAAGAGTATCAAGATAGGTTAAACTTATTGCGTAATCAAATGAGTAATAATTTATTTTGGAAGAGAGCACTACCTATAGTCGCTTTTTTTGCAATTTTTATTATTGTACAATTTAAAGTATATGGAGCTATAGCTGTAGCTTTACTCTATTTTTTTGTTTATCTCCCTCAATCAAAAAGAAAGCAATTATTTAATGGAAAACAACGTACTAATGAAGAAATCTTTACAGAAGATTTTTTTAGATCCTGTACTTAAGGAAATTTTTTTCCAAATGCATCTTTTAAATTATCATGGTGGATATCCGATAGATATACTAAAATTTTTCTACACCTAATTCAAAAAAATTTATAATCAATTTTTGCTTATTAGCTTTTTAATGATGCTAGTGATTTAACAGTATGTAATTTACACTCTTATCACCAAGAGACTAGAACAAGAACAGTGGGTTCTTCGACTGAAACATATACGGTAGATGTTACTGACTTTGATGGTCAAGTCTTCTCGTTACGTGTAGCAAGTAATCTAAATGGTTATATAAGAGTAGTACCTACTAAAAAATCTTTCTTCTTAAAAAAAGAGGTACAACATAATTATCCAAAATTATTACAGGGTGAAGTGAAAATAGATACTGAAGATATAAATCATAATGAAAATTATAATATTTATTGTACAGATGAATTATCAGCGAGAAAATTTCTAAGTCCTAGAGTTTTAGAATGGTTTGATAATAACATTTCCCAAAATGCAGTAAGTATGTTTGTTAATAATGATAGGTTGTATATTTCACTTAATACGAAGTATTTTTCTATTTATGCCACCTACATCATTTGAGCAGATTAAACAATTATCTATGGTAGAAGAGTATAAAAAAACTTAGAATGGCTGTAGATTATATAAGAAACTTCACAAAAAAATATTTCAAATACAAGAATAACCAATAAAGGAGAAAGAAAATGACAATTGGAATTATAGTAATAGTTATAGTAGTATTAATAGCTCTATGGTTTATTAACCAAAGTAACCAGTTAAATAGATATCAAGTTTCAATAGAGGAATCTAAAAAGAATATTGATATTATTTTAGTAAAAAGATATGATACAATTTCTGAAATGTTAAAAGTAGCGAAATCTTATGCTAAACATGAGGAAAAAGTATTTACAGAGCTTGTTACATTACGTCAAGGTGGTTCAATTCAAGAAACAAACCAAGTTTTAGCTAACCAAAACGATGTATTAACACAAATTAGAGCGGTTGGAGAAAGTTATCCAGAACTATTTTCTTCTAAACAATTTGAAAACTTACAACGAGAAATTGCTGAAGAAAATGAAGATTTAGCAGCATCTAAACGTATCGTGAATAGTAACGTTAGAATAATAAATCAAGCAATAGTATCATTTCCAACTTCATTGGTAGCTTCAATAAAAGGATTAAGACAATTTGAATTTTTAAATGAAGATACTACAGGAAAAAGAGATTTAAAAGATTTAGATTATAATATTAATTAATAAACTTAAAAAATAAACTTAGAAAAGAATATTTCTAAGTTTATTCAGATTGTTGACAAAAATACCAAAATATCAAGCCAGTATTGATGTTATGGTATTTTTTCAAAAAAAATAAGCCTAAAGGCAAAAATTCAATAGTATTTAGTAGTATTAAGAGGGTTTATACCTCTCTTAATGCTATTGTTTTCATATTTTGAACGCAACAAGACAGCCAAGCGTACGACTGTACTTTGGCTTTTCCTCTATATCGTGCATACCTGTATCCGTGATTTTGTTTAGAATCCGCAAAGCTACGTTCTATTGTTTCTTTTCTTCTCTTATACAATAGTTTTCCTTCTTTTGATATACGTCTTAACCTAGCTTCATCATAATAATCCGCATTTATATGGCGTCTTATTATTTTCTTTTCGTTTTTATCATCACTCTTATATTGTTTATATCCATTTCTATCAATATTTCTGTATCTAAATATTTCTCCTGTTCGTTTATCCACATATATATCTTTTTCATGTAAGTATTTAAAATATTTGTTATCTTTTGATCTTGAGAATCTTCTATATCCTATTACTGAAAAATATATTTTTTTATCTAACTGTTTTTAGTATGTCTAGAGAATAATATCCGCTATCTAACGCAACTTTACCTGGTATTAATCCAAAGATTTTTTTCTATCTGATCTAATCTATCTATATACGGACCGCTATCATGTATATTACCTGGGGTTATATGGCAGTCTATAATTATATTGTTTTTTTCCCATCAACAGTTCTATGGTCTAAATACATAAAACCTTCTTCTTTATGGTCTCTGTGATAATATCCACTATCCGGATCGGTAGTGTTAATTTTCTGCTTTTTTTACAACTTGTTCCTCTTTATACTCAAAAAGGCTTTTTTTCCTTTTTTTGTTTCTCTCTTCATTTATTTCTTTTTCTAAATCTAATTTTTCTTTTTTTATTTTTTTGTAGTTACTTCAACTTTGAATTTCTTTTTATTTGCGTTGGCTTTTAATATGTGTTGAATCAGTAAAAAAACTCATTACCGCCTACTAGTTTCTTTTTCTATTGCTTGATTTACTATATTAATAAATATTTGTTCGAATATATCTGTTCCTTGAAAGCGTCGAATATAATTTTGTGAGAATGTAGAGTAATGTGGGACTGGTTTTTGTGAATGGTATTCCTAAAAAAACCATCTAAAAAGCAGCGTCAGTTTCTATTCTTTTTATTGTTTCTCTCATAGATTTTTATTCCATAAAAGTCTTTTTAAAAAAATACCAGTTTAAATAATACAACAGGATCTAGACTATTTCTTCCTGTTGTATGGCTATAGTATTTTTTTCTGTTAAATCGTAAATAAATTTAAAATCAATAGCTTTATCTACTTTTTCTTAAAAAAATGATCTTTAGGTACTATTTCTGATAATGTCATTAGTATTATTTCATCTTTGATATTTTTCTACTTTATTAAACATACTAAAACCTCCTTTGTATACTTATATTATACCATTTTATGGGTTTTTATTTCAGTTAAAAAAAGGCTGTTGACCTATTTGTCAACAGCCTGAATAAACTTAGAAAAGAATATTTCTAAGTTTATTTTTTTATGTTATAATAAGAAATAAAAAAATGGAGGTTGTATTATTATATGAATCAAAAAGAAAGAATGATAGCAGGGTTACCATATAAATCAAGTCCTGAATTAAGAGATGCACTACTAAAAGGAAGAGATTTTTTTGTTTTTAAATATAATAATATTTCTCCTTTAGAACGTGAAGAAAGAATGAATATGATAAAAGGCTTCTTTGCTAAGACTGGTGAAAAATTATCTATTCAATCACCATTTTATTGTGACTATGGGTTTAATATAAGTATAGGTGAATATTTCTTTTCAAATTATAATTTAGTAATATTAGATATAGCACCTGTAAAAAAATAGGTGATAATGTTATGTTTGGTCCCAATGTGAGTTTATACACAGCAGGTCATCCAATCCATCCTGTTAGTAGAAATTCAGGCTATGAATATGGGTTGCCTATTACTATAGGTGATAATGTTTGGTTAGGTGGAAATGTAGTAGTTACCCCAAGTGTAACAATAGGAGAGAATTCAGTGATAGGAGCTGGTAGTGTAGTCGTTAAAGATATCCCAGCTAACGTTGTAGCTGCAGGTAATCCATGTAAAGTAGTTCGTGAAATTAGAGAAGAAGAAATAGATTATATTTACAAGGATAAACTATTTGATGTAGATGACTATAAATAAAGAGTAAACGAGGTAAAATAATAATTACCTCGTTTGTTTTTTTATATTTCTTCAATTTTATAACTAGTGCTTTCTCCATAATAAATTAAAAGAGAGGAAGCTAGTTTATCTACTATTTTAACATCATCTGTTTTTAAAACTATCTCAGCTTTACCAGAAATAACATTAAATGCATCTCCACTATTTACTGAAATTATTTCTATATTTTTATATTTTAATGATTTTCTAACAAACTCACTAGCTATAATAGTAGAGTCAATAGCCATATGAGGTTCAGCTCCATGACCACCTTTACCGAAAATTAATAGCTTATATTGTTTCATATTATTGCTCCTCCTTTAAGTTAGCGATAACCTTATTAGAGTTGAAAGCTAGTAATAAAAATATAGAAGCTGTATGTTTCATCACTTCTTCTTCAAAATCGAAGTTTGGGTGATGGTGAGGGTACTTCGCAAAAGTATCATTTCCAGCACCAATTAAGAAGAAAGCTCCTGGAATATTTTCTAAGTAATATGCAAAATCTTCACCTATCATTAGCGGTTCAACTTCTTTTAAATTTAATTCTGGAAGAACTTTTGGTACATAAGATAATAATTCCTCTGTTCCTTTTTTATGATTAATAAGAGGCGGATAACCACCATAGTAAATAAATTCAATTTTTGTTTCTGTGTTTTCATCTTCTAAAGATAAGCATAGTTTCTGTATTTTATCTAAAACAAGCTTATGAAGTTCTTTATTGAAATGTCTTATTGTTCCCGTAATACTAGCTTCATTACATGTGCTTTCTAATTTTCCTAAAGTTATAACAAGTGTTTCTCTAGGTTTAGAAAAACGAGAAACTATTTGTTGAGTCATACCAACGAATTCAGCAGCAATTATATTTGCATTTTCTTTTGATGATATTTTTACTTCGAATCTATCCGCAGCAGCACAAAGCTCTCTGTAGCTATAACCTAAAGTTCCAAGTGGTAGTGGAGTCCAAAGGTGAGCTCCAAATATTGCATCGACGTTATCCAAACATCCAGCATTAATCATAGGTTTAGCACCACCTGGGGCCTGTTCTTCACCGTATTGAAAAATAGCAACAACATCATGAGGTAGTTTATCTAGACTGTCTATTAAAACTTTACATGTTGCAAGTAAAGATGTAGTATGGCCATCGTGACCACAGGCATGCATAACATTAGGTACTGTTGATTTATATTCTGTATCTTTCATATCATTAATTGACAATGCATCGAAATCGGCTCTAAAAGCAATTGTTTTAGATGAATCTTGTCCTTTAATTCGTGCAACAATACCATGTAAACCAACATTTGTTTTTATATCAGTAATACCAATTTCTAATAAGTAGTTTTTTATAAATTCAGCAGTATTTTTTTCATTAAATGAAACTTCGGGATGCATATGCATATAACGACGAAGTTTTATCATTTCCGGATAATAAGCTTTTAATTCATTTTTTATCAATTCTTCTATCATAGTTCCTCCATATTTATGAGTACAATTAATAAACTATATTATATCATAAAAAAATATAATTAATAGAGAATTGATAAAGAAATTGCTTTCAAATATTTTTAATTTTTTTGATATAATATGACTAAATAGATACTGGTAACACTCTGTTGGAGGAGGGAGAGTGGATACATTAGATTAATAGATAGAATTTATTAACAAAGGAGTTAATGTATGCATATATTAAATATAGAGAACATAGAATTTGAAAAAAACAAGGGAAGACATTATTTAAAATAGAGAAATTGAGTATAAATACTGGTGATATTATTGGATTAATAGGGAAAAATGGTTCTGGTAAGACAACTCTGTTAAAATATATAAGCAATTTAATTAAAGATGAAAAATAATATTTCATCAGAGTTTTTTTAGAATTTGGAGAAAATTCTCATCATAGAAAAAAAGTGGTGGAGAAGTTGTTGTAAACAAGATTAGGGAGAGTTTATTATCAAATGTTGAGCTGTACTTACTAGATGAACCTTCAACGTATTTAGATTATAATAATGCAAGTAAAATAGCTAATCTTATAAAAAGAACTCCAGCAACCTTTTGTATAGCTAGTCATGATAGGAATTTTTTAAATAATGTTTGCACTAAGTTATGGATAATTGAAAACAATAGAGTAAGAGAGTTTAATGGGAATTATCATGAGTATAAATTTCAAGAAGAAATTGAGATGACTAAATATGAATCAGAATTGCAAAAGTACAAAAAAAGAAACAAAGAAAATAAAGAAAAGTATTCAAGAAATGAAAGAAGAACAGGGGAGAAAATCTGGTAAGCCAAAGAATATGAGTGGATCAGATTATAGGATTATAGGAGTAAAAACAAAAATTTCTCAAAACCAAAAAGAGGTTACAGAAGAAAATATCAAAAACAAGAAGATAAGCTACAAAAATAATATAAAAACCTAAGCCGTTAAAAAGAAAAAAATATGATATTAAGTTTCTAGAAATTTTTCAAGGAAAGTCATAAAAAGAGTTTTTTTGCATAGATGAGAAGAAATGTGAAATTGAGGGAAAATTTCTTTGGTCAACACCTAGGTTAACATTTAGTAGTGGCGATAAAGTTTTTAATTAAGGGAAAAAAATGGTTCAGGGAAAAACTACTTTTTCTAAATTATGTGAAGGAGTCTATTCCTAGTTATTTACAAGTAGCATATTTTTGAACAAAAATAGATTTGATATTTTTTTGAAGAAGAGAAAACCTTGTTTGAATTTGTAAAAAGAATCCACTGTACTAGATGATATAGAACTAAGAAATATTTTTAGCTTTACTAAATTTTTAGAGCTGATGATATTAATAAAAAAATAGAAGTTTTTAAGCAAAGGGGAAAAAGTTAAACTCTATTTAGTAAGTTTGCTTTTTTTAGAAAAAAACAGATGTATTGTTATTAGATGAAATAACTAATTTTTTTGGATGTTGTTGCGATAGAAGCAGTAGAGAAGATATTAAAAAAATATCCTGGTATATTAATCATGGTAAGTCACGACATGGATTTTATTGATAATATTGCAACTAAGGTTATAAACATCACGAATAAAGAATTACTAAAATTTGAGTAAATAGTAGTTGGATTATTGGTGAAATAAATTATCGCCAATAATCCGTTTAACATTTGACAAATATAACTATATAGTATATACTATTAATAATTTAAGTAACATATCTTTAATGTGATCCAGAGAGGTCAGCGAAGATTAATTTGTTGTAATGAATATACCAAGTTTAAACATGCTGTCCTGCTCAATAGAGTAGGTTATTTTTTTTGAGGTGAAGTATGAAAAAACGAGTTCTTTTTGATGAAGTTATGATTTCTAGAATGATAACAAGAATAGCTAATGAAATTATCGAACAAAAATAAATTAGAAGAGATAGTTTTTAGTTGGTGTTAAAACTAGAGGTATCCACATAGCTAAAAAGATTAAAGAAAAAAATCGGTGAATTAGAAAATATTAATATACCTGTTGAGGTATTAGATATTAAATTTTATCGTGATGATTTAGAAAAAAAGAAGCGATGAACCTGAAATTAATACATCTAAGTTTAAACTTGACTTAACAAATAAAGTTGTCATTATAGTTGATGACGTATTGTACACTGGAAGAACTGTACGTGCTGCGATTGATGCGATTATGGATGTTAGTCGTCCAAAAAGCTATTAGATTAGCGATATTGATTGATCGTGGGCATAGAGAATTACCAATACGTGCAGATCATATTGGGAAAAAAATATACCTACTTCACGTAGTGAAAATGTAAAAGTTTATCTAAAAGAAGTAGATGAAAAATGATGAGATATTACTAATATAAATAAAAAAATCTTTTTAAGCTAGTCCAGAGAGGCTAACAAGGGATTAAATTTAGAGTATATACTTTATGAGTATAGCTGTGCTTTTGTTGTAGCTATTTTTTTCAAAAAAATATAATAATTTAGATTTAATAATTGATGATAAGTCATACCTTGTAGCCTTGCTGCAAAGGTATTTTTTTATAAAATTATGGAGGAATAACTATGAAAAACATAGTAAAAAAATGTCTGATTTAACGAATGAGGAAGTTTTTTTAGTTTAATAGAACGTGGTTTAGAATTAAAAATGGTAAACAAGTATCTCCACGAGAAGACTTATACGTATCAAACTTATTTTTTTGAAAATTCAACTAGAACAAAACATAGTTTTGAAGTAGCTGAACATAAACATAGATTAAATGTAATAAATTTTGATGCATCTACATCTTCTGTAAATAAAGGTGAAACACTTTATGATACTTGTAAAACTTTAGAAATGATAGGTTGTAACATACTAGTTATTCGCCATAGTCAAGATGCTTATTACAATGAATTAACTAACCTAAATATACCGATTATTAGTGGAGGAGATGGTAGCGGAGAACATCCTAGCCAATGCTTATTAGATTTAATGACGATGTATGAACAATTTGGAACATTTGAAAATCTTAATATTATAATCGCAGGTGATATAAAAAATTCACGAGTTGCGAGAAGTAACTATAACATGCTTACAAGATTAGGTGCTAAAGTCAGATTTGTCTGCCCAGATATCTTTAAAGATGAAACTTTAGGAGAGGTGGTTGACTTTGACGAAGTTATAGGAGAAGTAGATGTTTGTATGTTGCTACGTGTTCAACATGAAAGACACGATTCAAAAATGGGCTTATCTAAAGAAGAGTATCACAAAAACTTTGGTTTAACACAAGAAAGATATGATAAATTAAAAGAAAAAGCTATAGTGATGCACCCAGCTCCAGTAAACAGAGATATGGAGATTGCTTCTCATTTAGTAGAAGCTCCAAAATCTGTAATTTTTGAACAGATGAAAAAAATGGAATGTTTATGAGACAAGCAATGATAGAAAAAAATAATAAAAAGATAATAATTTATAATCAAAGGAGAACAAAATGTTACTTTTTAAAAAAATGGAAAAAAATTTTTAGAAAATGGTGTTTTAGTAAATAAAGATATTTTTAGTAAAAGATGAAAAAAATAGTAAAAATTGCCGAGGAAATAGAAAAATTCAGAAGCAAAAAGTACTAGATTTAGAAGGGAAATTTGTTTCTCCTGGATTTATAGATGTTCACGTTCACTGGAGAGAACCAGGATTTGAGTATAAAGAAAATATTTATCATGCTTCTAGAGCAGCAGCACGTGGTGGATTTACTACAGCAATGCCAATGCCTAACTTAGATCCAGTACCAGATAACTATGAGAATTTAAAATTACAATTAGATATAATTGAAAAAGATTCAGTGATTCGTGCAATTCCTTTTGGAGCAATCACAAAAGGAGAACTTGGAAAAGATTATGCTGAGTTTGAAGAATTAGCTGACCATGTATTTGCTTTTAGTGATGATGGTCGTGGAGTACAAGATGCAAATATGATGTTTGAGTCAATGATGGTAGCTGCAAAACTAAATAAAGCGATTGTTGCACACTGTGAAGATAACTCACTAATACGTGGAGGATGTATGCACTGTGGTCGCAGAAGTCGTGAACTAGATTTACCAGGTATCCCATCGGTTTGTGAATCAGTACAAATTGCTAGAGATGTCCTATTAGCAGAAGCAGCTGGATGCCATTACCATGTTTGTCACGTATCTACTAAAGAATCAGTACGTATAGTAAGAGAAGCTAAAGCAGCAGGAATCAAAGTTACTTGTGAAGTTTGTCCGCATCACTTAATAAGTGATGAAATGGACATTCCTGAAGATAACGGAATGTGGAAAATGAATCCGCCTCTACGTGCAAGAGAAGATAGAAATGCTTTAATTGCAGGATTACTTGATGGAACAATTGATGTTATCGCAACAGACCACGCTCCACACGCAACTCATGAAAAAGATTTATCAATGAGAAAAGCAGCTTTTGGTATTGTTGGTAGTGAAACAGCATTTAGTCAACTTTATACAAAATTTGTAAAAACTGGAGTATTCTCATTAGACTTACTAGTGAAACTAATGACTGAAAAAGTTGCAGATACGTTCGACCTTCCATATGGAAGATTAGAAGAAAATGGATATGCAGATTTAGTAGTAATTGATTTAGAAAAAAATCACTAAAAATTGATCCAGAAAAATTCTTATCAAAAAGGTAGAAATACTCCTTATGTAGGAGAAGAAATCTATGGTATACCAGTTTTAACATTAAGTGAAGGTAAAGTAGCTTATAAAGATTCAGAAGTATTTGATATATAAGAAAAAAATTTTAATATAATAAACAAAGAAAGTGAGAAAAAGCTATGTACAGTTATGATAGACAGCTAATTTTAGAAGATGGAACGGTTTATAAAGGTTATGGTTTTTGGAGCTAATACACCAATGACAGGAGAAGTAGTTTTTCAATACTGGTATGACAGGATATCAAGAAACATTGTCAGATCCATCATATAATGGTCAAATAGTTACATTTACTTATCCATTAATAGGAAACTACGGAATAAATAGAGATGACTTTGAAACAATCAATCCGAGTATTAAAGGATTAGTAGTAAGAGAAGTATGTCACAAGCCATCAAACTTTAGAACTGAGTATAGTTTAGATGAAGTACTAAAAGAATTAAATATTCCAGGTATTTCAGGTATAGATACGCGTAGTCTAACTAGAAAAATTAGAGAACACGGTACAGTAAAAGGGATAATAACAGACCTTTGTATGGATCCAGAAGAAGAGTTAGAAAAATTAAGAAATACAACATTACCAACTAACCAAATAGAACAAGTTTCTACACAAAAAGCTTTCTTATCATCAGGAAGCGGATATAGAGTAGTTCTAGTAGATTTAGGTATGAAATCAGGAATATTAAGAGAATTAAATGAAAGAAACTGTGATATCGTAGTAGTTCCTCATAATGTAACAGCGGCAGAAATTTTTCCGACTAAATCCAGATGGAATTATGTTAAGTAATGGACCAGGGGACCCAGTGGATGTTCCAGAAACAATTGAAATGCTTAAAAGAAGTAATACCGAAAATTCCAATTTTTGGTATTTGTATGGGACACCAACTTATTTCTTTAGCGTCAGGTGCAAAAAAACTTATAAATTAAAATTTGGACACCGCGGAGCTAACCACCCAGTTAAAAAAATCTATTAACAGGAAAAAGTTGATATAACATCACAAAACCATGGTTATAGTGTTGATATAGAATCGTTAAAAGATACAGACTTAGAACTTACTCATTTATCAGTAAATGATAAAACTTGTGAAGGTGTAAGACATAAAAAAATATCCAGTCTTCACAGTTCAATATCACCCAGAAGCATCACCAGGGCCACATGATCCTAACTATCTATTTGACCAATTTATAGATAATATGAAAGCTTTCAAAGAAAGTAAGAAAAAAATAATAGTAAATAGATAAGTATAAAAAGTTTAGTAGTAAGATAATAAGGAGAATAACAATGCCAAAAACGTAATGATATAAAAAAACTATTTTTAGTAATTGGTTCTGGACCAATTACAATAGGTCAAGCTGCAGAATTTGACTACGCTGGAACACAAGCATGTCTTTCATTAAGAGAAGAAGGATATGAAGTAATATTAGTAAACTCAAATCCAGCGACTATTATGACTGATAAAGAAATTGCAGATAAAGTTTATATGGAGCCTCTTACTTTAGAGTTCGTTAGTAAAGTTATCCGCAAAGAAAGACCAGATGCACTATTACCGACATTAGGAGGACAAGTAGGGCTTAACCTTGCTGTAGAACTTCACAAAAGCGGTGTATTAGACAGATATGGGGTAGAACTATTAGGAACTAAATTAAGTTCAATTGAACAAGCAGAAGACAGAGAATTATTTAGAAATCTTATGAATGAACTTAATGAACCAGTACCTGAATCTGATATTATTACAACAGTTGAAGAAGCTTATGAGTTTGTTCGTGAAATAGGGTATCCGGTAATTGTTCGTCCAGCATTTACAATGGGAGGAACAGGTGGAGGAATCTGTTATAACGATAAAGACTTAGAAGAGATCGTAAGTAGTGGATTACACTATTCACCAGTAACACAATGTTTATTAGAAAAATCAATCGCAGGATTTAAAGAAATTGAATATGAAGTAATGCGTGACTCAAATGATACAGCTATCGTTGTATGTAATATGGAAAATATTGACCCAGTTGGTATTCATACAGGGGACTCAGTAGTAGTAGCTCCGTCACAAACATTAACTGACAGAGAATACCACATGCTACGTGATGTATCTTTAAAAATTATTCGTGCACTAAAAATCGAAGGTGGATGTAACGTGCAACTTGCACTTGATCCAGAATCATTTAAATACTACATTATCGAAGTAAATCCAAGGGTTTCTCGTTCATCGGCTCTAGCTTCAAAAGCTACAGGTTACCCAATAGCGAAAATAGCGGCAAAAATTGCGGTAGGATTAACACTAGATGAAATTATAAACCCAGTTACTAAAAATTCTTATGCTTGCTTCGAGCCAACATTAGACTATGTAGTAAGTAAAATTCCAAGATTTCCATTTGATAAATTTGAGAATGCTGACAGAAAATTAGGAACTCAAATGAAAGCGACTGGTGAAGTTATGGCGATGGGGAGAACTTATGAAGAAAGTTTACTAAAAGCTATTCGTTCTCTAGAATATGGTGTGCATCACTTAGGGTTACCAAACGGTGATGATTTCACATTAGAAGAAATATTAGATAAAGTAAAACAAGCTGGAGATGAGAGATTATTCTTTATCGGTGAAGCTTTAAGACGTGGACAAAGCACACAAGATATTCATGATATAACTAAAATTGATATGTTCTTCTTAGAAAAAATGCAAAACATTATTGATATTGAGCATGAATTAAAAGAAAATGTAGGAAATACTGATTTATTGGAATACGCTAAAAAATATGGCTTCTCTGACAAAGTAATTGCACATAGATGGAATACTACAGAAGAAGAAATCTATAAACTTCGTCAAGAAAATAATATTGTACCAGTATTCAAAATGGTAGATACATGTGCTGCAGAGTTTGTTTCTGAAACACCATACTTCTACTCAAGTTATGAACAAGAACAAGAGTCGATTGTTAGTGATAAGAAAAAAATCATTGTCCTTGGATCAGGACCAATAAGAATTGGACAGGGGGTAGAGTTCGACTACGCAACAGTTCATGCGGTAATGGCTATTAAAGATGCTGGTTATGAAGCTATTATAGTAAATAATAACCCAGAAACAGTATCAACAGACTTCACTATTTCTGATAAACTTTACTTCGAACCACTTACTCAAGAAGACGTAATGGCAATTATAAACCACGAAAATCCAATCGGAGTAGTTGTTCAATTCGGTGGTCAAACTGCAATTAACTTGGCAGATAAATTAGAAAAATATGGAGTGAAAATTCTAGGTACTGCATTAGAAGAAATTGATAATGCGGAAGATAGAGATAAATTTGAAGAATTACTTCATAAATTAGATATTCCTCAACCATTAGGAAAAACTGCATTCGATGTTGAAACTGCGGTTCAAAACGCTAAAGAAATCGGATATCCAGTATTAGTTAGACCATCATACGTACTTGGTGGACGTGCGATGGAAATAGTTTACGAAGAATCAGAATTACGCCGTTATATGAAAACAGCGGTTAAACTTACTCCAGAGCACCCAGTATTAACAGACCGTTACTTAGTTGGTAGAGAAATAGAGGTTGATGCAATTAGTGATGGAGAAACAGTAATTATTCCAGGTATTATGGAACATATTGAAAGAGCTGGGGTACATTCAGGGGACTCAATCGCAGTATATCCTCCTCAAACACTGACAGAAAGTGAAAAAGAAAAATTAATTGAATATACAATAAAACTAGCAAAAGGATTAAATATTGTTGGATTACTAAACATTCAATATGTAATTAGTAAAGGAGAAGTATTCGTACTTGAGGTAAACCCACGAAGCTCACGTACAGTACCATTCTTAAGTAAAATTACAGGAGTTCCTATGGCGAAACTTGCTGCAGGAGCAATAATTGGAGAGACACTAAAATCAAAAGGATATGAAACAGGCCTTCTACCAGAAAGCAAAAATGTTTATACGAAAGTTCCAGTATTCAGTTTCCAAAAACTTAAAGATGTAGATACTACATTAGGACCTGAGATGAAATCAACAGGAGAAGTAATGGGAAGTGATGTTACACTAGAAAAATCTCTATATAAAGGATTACTAGCAGCTGGAATCAAAGTAAGCGACCAAGGTAATATCTTATTTACTATAAGTGATGATGATAAAGAGGAAGCTCTAAATATAGCTAAACGATTCTCTGATATCGGATATAATCTACTTGCAACAGAAGGAACAGCTAAATTCTTAGAAAATAATGGATTAAGAGTAACTGCTGTTGGAAAAATTAACCAAAGCGACTATAGTGTGTTAGATGCAATCTATAAAGGAGATGTTGATGTAGTAATTAATACAACATCAAAAGATAAAGATGTTACAAAAGATGGATTCAAAATTCGTCGAGTGGCAAGTGAACAAGAGATTGTATGTTTAACATCATTAGACACTGCAGATGCATTATTAAAAGTATTAGAATCAATTTCATTCCACATTCTACCACTTTAGGAGTCAAGTATGGATTACGTAAAAATTTTAAAGTATGGAAAGATAATAAATTTAACTTTTTATATAGAACATGATAAACCATTTGAAATTGGTGAAAAGATGAATGGAATATATGAGAAAGCATATATGAATGGTTATAACTGGGAAGCATTTCTAAATTATTATTTAGAGAAAAAAATTCTCCTGAAGTATTAGAAGGTGTAGAGATGGATCCAGAAGGGAATCCTTACAGCATATTATGATAATACTTTTAGGAAATGAAGAGAAGGCAGAAAAGTTAAAAAAATATGATTATTGATCTAATTGAAAATGAAGAAAAGTTATACAAAAGTATTAAAAGATGAAGGTTCAAAAAAATAAATTGGGATTAATACTTTAAAAAAAGTAAAGATAGAAAAAGGTTAGAAGTTGTCAGTAATTAATAAAACTACTGAGATTAAGGTTAGTAAAAAAATACATAGGGAGGAATCTTAAAAATTGATGTTAACAATTATATTTTTTTAAGTGACTCCCTTTTTAGAAAAAAAGGAGTGGGTTGATGGATACTTATTTAACGACAGTAGTAAGTAACGAACAAATTGCGGATAAAAATTTTTAGAATAGAATTGCAAGGTGATATAGTTAAAGAAATGAATACACCTGGGCAATTCGTCAATATAAAGGTAAGTAATAGTTATGAATTTTTTTATTAAGAAGACCTATTTCAATTTGTGAAATTAATAAAGAAAAAAATACTTTTGTTATGGTCTATAGAGCAGATGGTGCTGGAACAAAGAAAATTTCACAATTGAAAAAAGGTGAAGAAGTGGACGTCTTAGGTCCACTAGGAAAAGGTTATGATGTTTATACACTAAAGGAAGGTCAAACTGCATTACTAGTTGGTGGAGGAATAGGAGTGCCACCATTATATGAATTAGCTAAGCAGTTTAAAAATGAAGGAATTAAAACAATACATATTTTAGGTTTTAATAATAAAAAAGATGTATTTTATGAAGATAAGTTCTCTGAATTAGGGACAACATATGTAGCAACAGCAGATGGTACATATGGAGAAAAGGGATTTGTAACAGATGTTATAAAAAAATATGATATTGCATATGATAAATATTTTAGTTGTGGACCATTCGCAATGCTTAAAGCATTAACAACAATGGATGAAGAAAAAATAGGATATATTTCTTTAGAAGAAAGAATGGCTTGCGGTGTTGGAGCTTGTTATGCATGTGTCTGTGAAAAACAAGATGGAAGTATTTCACGTGTTTGTTATGATGGACCGGTATATGAATCAACAGAAATAGCATTATAGGAGGAAATATGAGCGAAAGATTACGAGTAAAATTACCCGGATTAGATTTGAAAAATCCAATAATGCCAGCATCAGGTTGTTTCGCATTTGGCTTAGAATATGCTAATTTTTATGATTTAAGTCAACTTGGAGCGATAATGATAAAAGCTGCAACAAAAGAACCTCGATTTGGAAATCCTACACCACGTGTTGCTGAAACATCTAGCGGTATGCTAAATGCAATAGGATTACAAAATCCTGGAGTACATGAAATAATGGAAACAAAATTAAAAGAATTGGAAAAATATGATGTTCCAATAATTGCTAATGTAGCTGGAAGTGAAATAGATGACTATGTTTATGTAGCTGAGCATATTAGTAAAGCGCCAAATGTTTGTGCTTTAGAACTGAATATATCTTGTCCAAATGTAAAACATGGTGGTATTCAATTTGGTATAGATCCAGAGACAGCAAAAAATCTTACAAAAAAAGTTAAGGAAGTATCTAGTGTACCAGTATATGTAAAACTATCTCCTAATGTAACAGACATAGTTTCTATGGCTAAAGCAGTAGAAGAAGGTGGAGCTGATGGTATTACTATGATAAATACATTAGTAGGTGTTAGACTAGATAGAAAAACTGGGAAACCAATAATAGCAAATGTAACAGGAGGTTTATCAGGACCTGCAGTAAAACCAGTTGCTATTAGAATGGTATATCAAGTATCTCAAGCTGTAAACATTCCTATTATAGGAATGGGTGGAGTAATGGATGAGTGGGATGTTATTGACTTTATCTCAGCAGGTGCAAGCGCAGTAGCTGTAGGTACTGCAAACTTTGCTGATCCATATGCTTGCCCAAAAATTATAAACAAACTTGAAAGTGCTCTTGATGAACTAGGAGTCGAGCATATACTTGATATTAAAGGACGAGCTTACAAATAATAAAACTATATTAAAGGAGACAAATTGATGAAAAAAGACGTAATTATTGCATTAGATTTTCCAACATTAGAGGACACATTAAATTTCTTAGATAAGTTTGATGATGAAAAACTATTCGTTAAAGTTGGTATGGAATTATATCTACAAAATGGTCCAGTAGTTCTTGAAAAAATAAAAGAATTAGGACATAAAGTATTTTTAGACTTAAAACTACATGATATTCCAAATACAGTCTACGGAGCTACAAAAGGGTTAGCTCAGTTCAAAGTAGATATTCTAACTGTGCATGGTGCAGGAGGATATGAAATGTTAGCTGCAGCTAAAAGAGGAATGGTAGAAGGTGGAAGCCCTGATACAAATGTAATAGCAATAACTCAGCTCACATCAACATCTGAAGAAGCGATGAAAGAAGAACAATTAGTAGCGGCTTCATTAGAAGAGAGTGTAATAAATTACGCAAAACTTGCTAAAAAGGCGGGACTTGATGGAGTTGTTTCATCAGTTTGGGAAGCTAGAATCATTAGAAAAAACTGTGGTGAAGACTTCTTAAAAGTAACTCCTGGTATACGTCTAGATACTGATGAAGTAGGGGATCAAAAACGTGTTGCGACACCAACCGTTGCAGCAAGTGAAGGTAGTACACATATAGTAGTAGGCCGTTCAATTACGAAAGCTAAAAACCCAAGAGAAGTTTATAATCTAATTAAAGAACAATTTACTAAGTAATAAAATATAGAAGCTAAGGAGAATTAAAATGACTTTAGAAAGAAAAATAGCTAAAAACTTACTAGAAATAGAAGCAGTTGCCTTAAGACCAAATGATTATTTCACATGGACTTCAGGAATTAAATCACCTATTTACTGTGATAATAGAATAACAATGTCTTATCCAAAAATCAGAAGAGAAATCGCTGCTGGATTAAGTGAAGTAATCAAAAAAAGAACTTTCCAGAAGTAGAAGTAGTAGCGGGAACAGCAACAGCAGGTATACCTCATGCTGCATGGGTAAGTGAAGTACTAGATTTACCTATGATTTATGTTAGAGACTCAGCAAAAAAACACGGGAAAACTAACCAAATTGAAGGAAGATTACTAGAAGGACAAAAAGTTGTTATAATTGAAGACTTAATTTCTACAGGATTATCTTCATTAAAAGTTGCTAAAGCACTAGAAGAAGCAGGGGCAGTAGTACTTGGGGTGGTAGCAATCTTTAGTTATGAACTTAAAAAAAGCTCAAGATGCTTTTTGCAGCGGACAAAGTAGAATACCACACATTAACAAACTATAACTT
>BNJV01001052.1_pt1 | contig 169235 bp, 241 predicted proteins | sample 8540591 | NCBI WGS metagenome assembly BNJV01 (sample SAMD00202457, study PRJDB9452) | human saliva metagenome | host: Homo sapiens
AGGGATTTAGGCGGTGAGAATTGAGGGGGCATCTTAGAGGTTGGTGCAGTGGGCATCGGGGTGGAATCCACCATTGTGGATTCAAGTGAAAGCTGGTCACCGCAAACGATAAGACTATTGATGTAGAGGTTTGGAAGAGTTTTAAGGAAGGTGGCCGTTGACCAGCTTTATTGGGAAAAGAAGAGCATGACAGAGGGCTTTATCCCAAAGGCACTGACATGAAATACAGGCACTATGCTCTAAGGCAGGATGATACTCTTTGAGAGAATCACGCTTGATCCAGGTCAAAGGCAAATGAGGCATGCCATTATGGGGAAGAGAAAAAGCTGATGGCGAGCCATCCTTTCTTGTGGGAAAAAAGAACTATAGTATCTCGGAGAAAGATTTGGATTCTTTGTGGAGAAGATGCTGCTTCCTATATGGGGGGATGGTCGTTTGGTGAAAATTTGGGTAGGCGGAGGAACTATATCCATGACCCATAATTTGTTTCGACTGCTTCGACGAGCAGATGAAGGGAGCGGAATTGATTTTTGGAGGTGTTCTATTCCGAAGAAGAGTGGGATTTGCCTTAATGAATCCTTAAAGAAGGCAGCAGGACAAAAGGATTTTCTATGTCTAAGGAATAAGGAAGGGATTGCAAATATAAGAATGAGTCTTTCGTGCATCATAGGTCTGGAAATTTGGGCACGCTTTGAATTCATGAACTGAAAACTCATAATATATGAATTGGAAAAATAATTTGAAGCCTTTAGTCGAATTGCAAAAAACTTTTGTAACCACAAAGATGTAGAAATCCCACTCTTGGGTGTATCCTAAAGCTAGAAAGATATAGCCTTTTCGGTATGAGAAATGTTCTCCGGCAATAAGGCTTGGAGAATTATAGAGCGTGGGACAGCGACCTACAGAGAGAGGGTGGCTATGAAGGTACTGAAGAGGACAGAAATATTCACTTGAAGGAACAGATGTTGTTCTCAAAATACCGAAGTTTAGAAAATCGAAAAAAATTGGACGGGGTGACAAAAGGAAGGGAAGGGCAGCAAACGTTTGCAACCTCTTTCTGCACACCTAGAGGGAGGAACTTCATTTCGCGGAGAAGAAGTTCTGGAAAATCCTCCTTTGACAGTATTTTGCCGAAGGAAGGAGAACTTCTGGCGGAAGGAGAAAGCCTTTGTCACTGGGGAATTGCGGGAAGATGGGGAAGGGTATATGGAAGTGGAATATGATGCTTCCTTCTTCGAGCTGACATTTTCCGACCAGGGTTTTAAAGAATCTTCGGAACAGCTTTCACTATAGAAATAGAGCCTATTACAGTATATTTTCATTTAATGGACTAATGCTTAGGCTATTGTGGAATCGAAATCTGCAGTCAGTCCTTGGGAACTGTGTATTTCCTTGAAAAACAGTATCAGGACGGGGAATCGGCACAAGCTTAAGGCTTTTGATGAAGGCCTTAAAGCGCCGTGCCGGAGAAGTCCGTCTATAGAGGTTGGTGGTTGCTGACAATGAAGCTTCCATCGGCATGATGCTGCGGAAGTTGGGGGCAAAGCCCAATGGAATCCTTGAAAGCTTTCTTCACGGAGGAGAGCGACTAAGGCGTTATCAAAAAGCAAAGTAAGAAGATATGATTGATGAACGTTTAGGAACTTGCTGAGGAATTTGCTGTACCTGCGGAGGAACTTTTGGGGCATCTTTTGGAGTTTCAGTTGAAGAGCATGATCTTTGACAAGGTTTAAGGCATAGTGTTGGAGTTTCGTTTAGGATGAAAAAAGGAATTAGTTCCTTGGTATTTATTATCGCTACTATTTGTTTATCGTTGTGATCCTTCCTCTTCTTTTCCTTTGGACTATTACCGAGAAGAGTGGTGTTGAAACTGGAGCTTTTCAAGGGATGGTTAGTATTGGTCAGGAGGAGATAAACTATATCCTTTCGGGAATCAGTCTCTTTCTCATTTGTATTTTCTTTTATAGGCTGGAAATGTAGCATTGGTGAGGAGGGTTTACATTTGTAAAATATGATTTACTTGTTACTGGACGGAAAGTACTGCTGTAAGCCATGTGTGGATTAATAAAGCCCATTGTATGAAAAAGTGTTTTATAATCGAAAAACACTGGTGGTTTATAGGAAGATTATAAAAGCGAGTTTGTGTTACAACATTTCTTTACTTGGCCTATATGCGGTAAAATTTTGTCATCGAAATACCGGACGAATCTAATGACTGCTAGTTTGGCCACAACATTTAATTTGATTCTGAATTCTGCTTTACTTTATGGAGTTATGTGACGAAATCTTACCAATTCGAGCTCACTGTGATTTGAACCCAATTCTGTATTTCATTAAAAGGCTTTTATACTTCTGTGCTAGTGCTTGCAGGCTTCCAAAATAAGAAATATGGGAATGCTTTGAAGCATACCACAATTTATTCTCTAAAGTGCATCGATGCGATTCATGTATGGAGACAAAGGAAATGCAAAATGATGTACCCATGCAGTACACGGGATCACGGAACAGCAACTTCTGCGGATAATATTCTCCATCGAAAGATATACAGTACATGTTTGGTTGTGGTTTCTAATAGCAAAGAGGATGTCACCAATAAATGTCCACAATGCCACCTAATTTTATATAATCTTCATGTGCAACTACATTGTTCATTACACCATTTCTTGATGTCTGCTTATGCTATGCTAGAAACGTAGACAAGAAGTACTCATGCGTACTAAATCCCAGGGAGCGGCAACTCACGGATCCCGTTAATGACGAGGTGGATTAGACCTTGGGTTGACTACGCATACTGATCTCCGACCAACCGTTTTGCAGGAATAAAGGTGGCAAACAATACCCGCCAAAACAGAGATTAAAAAGACAAAAATATCCCCATGTAGCACTTTTCCGTGCCGTTTAGGGGTGGTAGCATAATATATCATATCATACATAAATTTTATCCTTAATTTAAGTAATGGTGATGATTATTGTATCATTAACATATATTCTCACTAAAGCTCTATAGCCTCTCGGCATTATGATAAAATAATCAGACAGAACTATATCTAAAAGGAGGTTCAATTATGGAACAGGAAAGCAGAATTGCGGTAATGGCGATTATTGTGGAGAATCGCGAGTCCGTGGATACGCTGAATCATCTTCTTCATGAATATGGGGACTATATCGTAGGGAGAATGGGATTGCCCTATGAGAAGAAGGGGAGTAAACATTGTATCCATCGCTCTGGATGCTAACGACACGATTTCCGCTTTGGCGGGAAAGATTGGGAAACATCCCGGAAATCAGTGTAAAAAACTGCCTATGCCAGCAAGTAAAGTAGCAGATTTGCTTCGTCAGCTCAAAAACCCATCATTTGTCTTTGGAAGAATATGAGCTGATTCTTTCGAATAGGACGAAAGAGGATGAGGAGCTGGCGAAGAACCCCGGCGAAGGACGTACCGAAGAAGTATTACAGCAATGGGGTGTATACTCAGAGGATTAATCGAGTTCACCAACTATTGCAAGAACGGCTGTCACTACTGCGGGATTCAGAGGAAAACCAAGAGGTGGAGCGTTATCGCCTCGACAAAAGGAAGAAATCTTGGATTGCTGTCGGGAAGAGGCATCAACTAGGGATTTCGTACCTTTGTTTTACAGGAGAGGGAAGGATCCCTACTTTACGGATGAGCGGATTGTAGAGATTGTAAAGGCAATCAAAGAAGAGTTTCCGGATTGCGCGGTCACCCTTTCCATTGGGGAAAAACCCAAAGAATCCTATGAAAAGTATTTTCGGGCCGGAGCAGACCGCTATCTTCTTCGGCATGAGACCGCGGATGAAGCCCATTATCAAAAGCTTCACCCAAAGGAATTATCCTTTCAAAACAGGATGCGTTGTCTTCAGGACCTAAAGGACATCGGCTTTCAGGTGGGCTGCGGTTTCATGGTAGGTTCTCCGGGGCAGAGCAGTAAAAGTCTGGCAAAGGATCTGTACTTTATACAGGAATTTAAGCCGGATATGTGCGGGATTGGCCCATTCATTCCCCAGCATAGTACCATTTTCGCAAAGGAAAAGCAGGGTAGTTTGGAGGACACCTCTTTCTTCTATCCATGTTGCGTTTGATTTCATCGAGATCTTTTGATTCCTGCCACTACAGCTCTGGGAACCATTGATAAACGAGGAAGAGAACTGGGAATTTTAGCAGGGCAAATGTCTTAATGCCCAATCTGTCTCCCACGGCTGTACGAAAAAATATCTCTCTATGACAACAAAATCTGTACTCGGTGATGAGGCGGCTCAGTGTCGTGCCTGCTTAGAGCTCGAAGAATGGAGTCTGTGAGAGCCAAGCTTCTGGTGGATAGAGGAGATGCGAAAGAAAGCAAAAGAAGCAAGATATGAAAAGCATAGAAGTACCGCTTCGTCGCAAGATGAGAAAAGCTCGGTATTTAGCGAATTATGAACTGTGAAACATGAACAAAAATCTAAGAGTCTATTAATCAGGTGAAAGCATTTTATGCCTTCCAATCTGAACGGAACGTTAACACATTTTTCCTAAAAGAGGAATTCGAACCGGAAGAAGGGAGTATTATGAGTACAATCTATAATCCAAAATCGTCTAAAAGCAGAAGAATTTATTTCCCACGAAGAAATCCGGAAACCTTTGGCGTTTGCCGATGAGCATAAAAATGACCGGGCCTATATTGAGTCTATCTTGAAAAGGCAAAGGCCGGTGTATGATGAGAGGGCAGAGTCCATTGTGATGGTTTAAACCATCGGGAGGCCTCCGTTTTTATTGGCTTGCGAATTACCGGATTTAAACGAGAAAATGTTTAAACTGGCGGAGGAGATTAAGCTGGCCTTTTATGGGAAATCGTATCGTGCTTTTTCGCGCCATTATACCTTTCCAATTACTGCGTAAACGGTTGTGTTTACTGTCCTTATCATGCGAAGAACAAGGACATTGCCAGAAGAAAACTAAGCCAGGAGGAGATTCGTAAAGAGGTCATTGCCCTTCAGGATATGGGGCACAAGCGTCTGGCTTTAGAGGCGGGAGAGGATCCTGTTAATAACCCCATTGAGTATATTTTGGAGAGTATTAAAACCATTTACAGTATCCATCATAAAAATGGAGATATCCGCCGTGTCAATGTAAACATTGCGGCAACCACCGTGGAAAATTATCGTAAGCTTAAGGAAGCCGGTATCGGTACCTATATCCTGTTCCAGGAAACCTATCATAAGGAAAGCTATGAACAGCTCCACCCAACCGGACCGAAGCATGACTATCGTTATCATACGGAAGCCATGGATAGAGCCATGGAGGGCGGTATCGATGACGTAGGCATCGGCGTACTCTTCGGTTTGGACAAGTATCGCTATGAGTTTGCAGGACTTCTGATGCATGCGGAGCATTTGGAAGCAGTACACGGTGTAGGACCCCACACCATTTCCGTGCCCAGACTGAAGAGAGCCTCCGATATTGATCCCAGCCAGTTTGACAATGGTATTGATGATGAGATTTTTGAGAAAATCATTGCCTGCATCCGAATTGCCGTGCCCTATACCGGTATGATTATCTCCACCAGAGAGTCCGAAGCCGTTAGAGGAAGAGCTCTATCCATCGGTATTTCTCAGATTTCCGGAGCATCCAGAACCTCTGTAGGCGGTTATTCCGAAGAGGAGCGTCCCCATGATACGGAGCAGTTTGATGTTTCCGACCAGAGAAGTCTGGATGAGGTGGTAAAATGGTTGATGGATCTTGGGTATTTGCCTTCCTTCTGTACCGCCTGCTATCGGGAAGGAAGAACCGGAGATCGCTTTATGGCGCTGTGCAAATCCGGACAGATTCAAAACTGTTGTCATCCCAATGCGCTTATGACCTTGGCGGAGTTCCTCACCGACTATGCCAGTGAGGGTACCAAAAAGTGCGAGAAGACTTAATCGAGAAAGAGCTTCTTACCATTCCTAATGAAAAACGACGGGACATTGCCAAGGATCACATTAGTAATATTTATGAGTCCAATAAGAGAGACTTTTTACTTTCTAAAGCAATATAGAATTTGTTAAGCGATATAGGTCTCGAATCAGGGAGTCTCGAGAACGTACCCACCCAATTTCAGACCTATATTATTTAGAAATTTATTTTTGATTTTTCACAGCCCCTTACGTAGAGGATATTTTTAGCGCTTACGGCTATAGCCAAGGCTTTTACTATAGGAGGAGAAGATGAGTCTACAGGATACCCCTCAGGGGGAGCGGATTCATATCGCATTTTTCGGGAGGAGAAATGCGGGAAAATCCAGTTTTTTTAATGCCATTGCAGGACAGAAATTGTCTCTTACTTCGGAAATCTTAGGAACCACGACAGATCCGGTGCGGAAAATCCATGGAGATTTTGCCTTGGGACCGGTACTTTGATTGACACTCCGGGCTTTGATGATGAGAGGGAGCTGGGTAGCATGAGGGTGGAAAGAACAAAAGAGGTGCTTCGGGAAACGGATATTGCCCTCTTATTTCTTCCTGCCAAGGACTTTCTGTCTGCAAGGAAAGAGGAGCAGGGTGAAGGGGCCTCTGTCAAGAGATTGAGGGCAGGAGGAAGGCCTTTTCTTGTTAGAGAAAAAGGAGCAGGAAAGCCTTTTTCTTGGGAGAAAAGAGGCCTCCTACCTTAGACTTTTTCAGGAAAATAAAATTCCTGCATTCCTCTTATTAAGCCATGGGCGGATAAACTTTCTTCCGAAGAAAGAGGGCGGATAGAGGAGTGGATAGAGGACCGATTTCCGGAAAAGGATCTGCCCTTTCAGGGATATAGTATCTTCCGAAACCAAGGAGGGAGTAGAAGCAGTAAAGAATGCCTTTGCACCCTTAGCAAGCCTACAGGAAGAGAAAAAACGTCTCTTTCACGGACTGGTGGAGCCGGGAGATTTTGTGGTATTGGTGACGCCTATTGATGAATCCGCTCCGAAAGGAAGACTGATTTTACCGCAACAAATGGCGATTCGAGAGACATTTTAGATTATAATGGAATTCCTCTGGTCTGCCAGGTGGAGGAGCTTCCGAAGATTCTGGAAAATTTGGGAGATAAAATCAAAGCTGGTGGTTACGGACTCTCAGGCATTTTCCAAGGTGAATCAAATTCTTCCGAAGACTATGCCATTGACCTCCTTTTCCATTCTGATGGCAAGATACAAGGGATTTCTAAGCTATGCCTTGAGGGATATGCTGTGCTTTCCACCTTGAGGATGGGACGAGTCTATATTGCAGAGGGCTGTAGTCATCATCGGCAATGGGGGACATCGGTACGGTAAAGCTTCCTCGAATGTTGGAAAAATATACCGGAAAGAAGCTTCAGTTTGTATATCTCGGAGGGCAAGGATTTTTACCGGAGGAGGAACAGGAGCGGGTGAAGATAATGATTCACTGCGGAGCCTGCATGCTTAGTGAAAAAGAAGTGGAGAGTCGTTATCAGGACTTTCTCTCGAAAGAAGATTCCCATTTGTAATTACGGATCTGGCTATGGCGAAGATGACAGGCATTTTGGAACGCTCCATTGAGATGCTATAATAAATGCAACGAGTAGATTAATAAAGAAATCACTAAAGAAGTCACTAAAGAAGTCACTCAAAGAAGTCAATAACGAAGCCAGTAGAGAACAAACGATAAGCTTCATACCGGCATCGAGGTATTGCAGTAGTTAAGAAAGAAGGAATTCTCTATGGTTAAACTCATTCATACCGCAGATTTGCATTTGGACAGTGCATTTCGCTCCCGCTTCACAGGAAGAGGCGGAAATAGGAGACAAAAAGCAGCTTATGGCTTGAAGGAGCTGCTGTCCCTGCCAGATGAGTGCAGGGAATCTTGATTGCCGGTGATCTGACAGTCCGGTGGTTTCTCATGGAACAATGGACTTTTCCTATCCACTATTTCGGAGCATCCGGAGATTTCTCTTCTATGTTTACGAGGAAACCATGATACGGAAAAATCACCTTCCGCTATCGGAAAATCTGCCGAAGAATCTCTTTCTTTTTCGGAAAGAGGAAAGAAATACCGTTTAAAACGATAGATTACTTTTTGGCAGGGTGGAATACGGCACCAAGGATATTTCCTTTTGGTGAAAATGAAGGGCTACACAGGGAGCCGGACAAGCTGCCGAACAAGGCATAGGACAGGAAAAACTGCACATGGAGCAGGAAGCGCTAAGTAAAAGCGAAATCTGAGTCGGAGGAGGAATCCAAGTTTCTAAAGCTAAAAGGAAGAGGACTGCAACATCCTCCTGCTTCACGGTGCTCTGTATCAGGGATCAGCTAAGGGGATGCACCAGGGAGAGGAAGGCATTTTCCTGAAAAATCTTGGAAAAAGCTTCCCCTATCCTATATCGCCCTAGGGCACATCCATAAGGGGAGAAGGAAGTTAAATAATGGGGCTCTTTGGGCTTATCCCGTTGCCTGCAAGGAAGAGGCTTTGACGAGGAAGGGAAAGGGATTTCTGTATCTGAAGGTAGAGGAAGAAGAAGGAAATCCGAAAGGAATTTATCCCCATTAAGCAAGGGAGTTCCGGATTTTTGGAGATTGAGCTTTTGGAAGATGAGGAACGCTGGCCTGTCTGAAAAAGATAGAAGTGGAAATGGAGAAGGCCGGCATTTCCAAAGAGGACAGCCTTCGCATTATTTTAAAAGGAAAAGAAAGGATTGGAGCAGGAGAGAAATCTTCGTTACCTGCAATTACAGCTTCAGGACAGCGTGTATTTTTTCCCGGAAATGCGGATGAGTGCGAGCTTAGCTGGAACCGGGAAGAAGCCATGAAGGAGAAAGAGCCTGAAGGAGAATTTCTGCGGTGGTGGCTGCTGCGATAATCTTTCCAAGGAAGAGCAGGAGAAATCATTGCCCTAGGAATGGGGCTTTTTGCAGGAGGAGAACTATGATTATAGAAGCATGCCACATTGCCCAATTCGGAAAATGGAAGGATGCGGATTTTTCCTTTTCTCCCGGAAAGAACAGTTTCCTTTGGGACAACGAGTTATGGAAAAACCAGCTTTATCTACTTTTTAAGCTGATGTTCTATGGGGTTTTCGAGATAGAAAACAGGACTTGGAGGAAAAATGAACGAAAGCATTATATGCCCTTCCAAGGAGCATCCTTTGGAGGACGGATCATTTTCCGTATCGGAGAGAAGCGTTATCGCTTGGAAAGAAGCTTCGGGCTAAAGAAGTCTGAGGACAGCTTCCGACTTTTTGATGAGGACAGCGGAAAGGAATCCAAGGATTATTCGAAAAATATCGAGAAGAGCTTTTTCCTCTGGACGCAGAGTCTTTCCAAAGAGTTTGTATGATTAGCCATGAGGATCTTCATTTTTCCATGAATTCCCGTATGCATGCCAAGCTTGGCAATGTGGCGGAGGATCAGGAGGATATGAAGAAGTTCCAGCAGGTGCAGACGATTCTCAAGGATGGTATCAATGCCCTGTCTCCTAACCGTCGCACCGGAAACATTTTCAAATTAAAGATGCAGGAGGAGGAATTGTCCTCAGGTCTTTACGGCAAGGAGGCTTTGGAAAATGCAGTTCTTTCTATAGAGAAGGAAGTGCTTGCTCTTACGGAAAAGGAAGCCCAGCGGAAAGGAAGAGGGAAAGGCTCTGGAGGAGGAGCTTAGCCAAAGGATTTCGGAAAAGGATTCTTTGGGAAAGTGGATGTCCTATGCCCAGAAGAAGGAAGAATGGGAAAAGGCGGAGTATCGTTATGAAAATGCTTTAAAGTGGTACTATCAGGATCGCTTTTCCGAAATTCCCGGAGGAGAAGAAAGCACTCCTTTGGAAGGAGGAAATGCAGTCCCTTCAGGAACAGATTCGTTCTATAAAGAAGGAAATCGAAAAGGTATCGGAGAGTCGGTGTAGAAAAATCGGCGGGGAGAATACAGGGAGCAGAGGCCGGAATCGAAAGGAACTGCGTCCGGCACATCTCCAGGGCAGTGCTTTTCGCTTTGGCAGGACTGGGACTGCTCTTTGTTCTTCTTTTTCTTCGGAAAGCTTTTTCGGATCTATGGGACTTCCATCAGCCCTATTCCTGTTACTCAGATTCTTTTCTTTAGTCTTTGTTTCTTCCTTTGGTGGAGCGGAGAACAGAAAAAGCGGGCATGGCAAAGAAAAGCAGGAAGAGGAAGAGGCCAGACAAAGAAAGCAACAGGCAATCCGCTTTGCTTCCCTGGAAGAGCTGCTCTCCCGTTTTCATAAGCTGGAAGATATGCAGGATTTAGAAAAGGAAGCAGCAGGTCGGAAAGAAGAGTTCCTTCTGCTTCGTGGAAGAGGAAGGGGAGAGCAGGCCTTTTTCTTTATTGGAAGAGAAACAGAAGGAATGGGAGGAAGGCCCTTCCTTAGAGGGAGAGCAGGAGAAAAGCTGGAAGCGTTCCGGAAAAGAGGAGGAAGAAAGAAGGGAAGAGATTCGGAAGAAACGGGCGGAAAGAGAAGTGAAGGTTCGGGATCTGGAGTTCTTTGGAAGAACAGGAAAGACTTTTGGCACAGAAAAAAAGAAGAGCGAGAGGCCTTGGAAAAGCGCTACAATCTTTTGCAAAAGACCAAAGCTTATCTGGAAATGGCCAAAGGAGCGGTTTTGCCCTGCAATATAAGGAGCCTATTTTGGAAGCCTTCCAAAAGTATTTTTCAGAGTATCTGCACAGAGCCCTCTACAATTCCAGATGAGTGAGGACCCGAGCTTAGCTTTGTGGACAGAGGATGCAGTGAGAGCAGGGCTATCTAAGTGAGGGCTTGCAGGATCTTTGCCGTTTCTGTCAAAAGCTGGCCATCTTTTGATGCCATGTTCCAGGAGGAAAAAGCCTTCTTATTATTGGATGATCCCTTTAGCCATTTGGATGAGAAAAATGGAGCGAGAGCAAGAGCTATGGAGGAGCTGGCTAAGAGTCGTCAGATCTTTACTTTACCTGTAGCGAGGAACGAAAGCTTAGTGACTAAGATGAATATTCCGAAGTTTCATTATCCGTCCCCATCATCATTCCAAAAGTTCCCTCATGTATTCTATGAATATAAGGAATTACCGAGTATTAACGAAAGCCGTTATCGAGAGATAGCGGCTCGTGCATTTATCGGTCTTTTGGAGGGCAAAAACTTATAAAGAAAAATTATTTTGCAAAAATAGAATATTTTTGATTTTTTTGCTTATATATTAAAAATAAACGCGATATACATACATAGCAAAAATAATTTAAGAAAAAGGAGCTATAAAAACATGAGGAAGATAAGAAATAGAGGAATTAGAGAAAAAGCCCTCGAAGAGGGGAGAGAAAGGCGGAAAAAGCACCGCTGGCGGGAAGAGCTAAGAGGGTAGCTGCAATACCTCTACTCTTTTCGAAAATACGGTAAGAGGACCTGGGAACACCCGTGGGAGCACAGAATATACGGCAAAGAGAGTTCAGCACTATTTATGCCTGAACCGAGGGCGCTGAGAAAAAGAAGAGCCCGTGGTGAGATTCCCCGTCCCCTTAAAAACTTTATAAATGCATAGCTCCTTTTTCTAAGGAGAAAAGAGAAGAATTTCTTCTTAGTAAGAAAATAAACGAAAAGCAAACGAAAAGCAAAAGAGTATGAAAAATTGTCTGCAAGACATATTTTTATAAAGAACGCAAAAGTGAGGGATAATTATGATGAAGAAGAACATGAACAGATTAGCAACATTGGCATTAAGCGGAATGATGGTATTTTCCACCGCCGCACCGGTATTCGCATCCAGCACCAGTGTCAACAAGACTGATCCGAACTTAAATGTATATTATGGAAAGGATGAAGCTAACGTAGGGTAAGAGTGTAAAATGCTGACGAAAGCTGAAGCTTTTAGGAAATTCCGTTTCCTTTGATAAGGTAATCCGTGTAGAGACTGACGACAATGAGATGGTGGACCAGCCGGATGTGGTATGGACTATACGGCGTTGCAGGAGTCACAAAACAACCAGAAGATTAATGTCGGCGGAGCATCTGAATCAGCAGCCCTGAGTGTAGGTAAAACAAAAATTGTAGATGAAAAATAATCAGAGAATGATTGTTTTAGCCGGACAGGATTCCCAGATTGATACGGGGCAAACAGTGATTTAAAGGCGGAGTTTAAGGCCAGATAGCTTTAAGCTTACTGGCACGGAAGGACTCATTAAAGGATTTTTAAAGATGGGAGTAAAAAGATCACCTTTTAAGCCTGCTGCCTTTGCTACTCCCGGGAGTATACCGCTTCGTAGTAACAGAAGGACCTGCAGACGGGAGCCAACAGCGGAGACGTGGAGGCTATGAAGGTTACCGTGGATGGTGCGAAAGCCATACCAGACTCAGCGTTTCTGGATGTATATGTACGTCTGAAGGAAGGTAGTGCTACAGTGAAAAGAGAAATCTACGGCTATGTTCTCCACAGTGGAGATACTCAGGTTTGCCAGACAATGCAACAGGAAATAAGCATACCGGAGACAAGAACAGCGGTTTTGACGGGATGGCAATAGGAAAACGGGCGGTAAGAAAGGATACTCCTCAGGGGATATACCCGTTATACCCGAGAAAGCTGAAGGTGGATAAGAAGATCAGCGGAATGATCAATAAGGATAATCTCTTTCCCTTCTACAGTCAACCTTTTTCATAACAAAGCACTGGAGGAGTCAACTTATGACAACGCGGATTTGCAGGTTAAGGTGAAAGATGCCGTGAGCAACTGCATATACCGTTAAGAAGGCCAGTGAATTCCCGGATTAGGAGCAAAGTGAAGGATGGACAATCCTTTGGAAATCATCGGTTTGCCAAACCACTACCTATAATGTAAAGGAGAACAACAATACTGCTTTTAACCATTAAGTCTGATGTGCGCTTTCTCCGAGGATGTGCGCACATCCGGTTCCGGATACTGCAGCGGTAACTCACTGAAACAGTGGCTCGACAAGCAACTCCACAGAAAGAGGAGGAGACTAAGAATTTGTTACTGAAGGATAGCCACGTGGCTTATCACAACCATATTGATGAAATCACACCAACCGGTGTAGTACTAACTGTAGCTCCTTATGCCATGATGTTGGCAGTGGCAGGAAGCATGGGCTTCATGTTCTTTAACCGGAAGAAGGAAGAGGAATAAGTCGTCTATCCTACTTAGGATAGAGGAGGCAGGGAAAAAGGAAAAGCCTTTATGGTTTTTCTTTTCCCCGGATTCTTCTTCATCCCTTTTTTCCCCAATCCATCCCGGTCATCCCGGATAGATGCGAGATTTTCGGGAACAAAAGTATTGCATGTATCCCGGGATACAAGAGTAGAGAGGCAAATATGAACATTGCGGTGAGAGCGGCAAGGCTGGGGATCGCATGATTACCATCTTAGCTGCCATTCTAATGATTCTACTCATGAGCTACGGGGGATTTTCCCTTTGGTACACCTATATGACCATGCAAGAAGGATTTTTAAACAATGACTTAATGTCCTTAAAACCAGTAGTAAGTGAGGATGGCAGTCTAAGCTTTGAGGAACTCTTAGCCTTAAACAAAGATACCAGAGCTTGGATTACCTGGACGGAACCAATATCGACTACCCTATGGTACAGGGAAAGGATGATATGGAATACGTCAATAAGGATGTGGAGGGAAACTTTTCCCTATCCGGATCCATTTTTATGAGCTATCATAATGCGCCGGATTTTTCCGACCCCTATATCCTGACCTATGGACATCATATGGACAATGGCGGAATGTACGGAGATGTGATGGAGTTCATCGATAACAGTTATTTTTGAAGAACATAAGACAGGAACTTTGTATTTGCCCGGAAAGGCAAGGCAGTTAGAGATCTTTGCCTGTATTGAGGGAGATGCCTATGACCCCTATATCTATAATGTTATGGATAAACAGGGGAATATGCAGGAGTTTCTGGATTACATCAAAAATAATGCACAGCAGTATAGAGATATTGGGATGAAAGACACGGATCAGGTAATCAGCTTATCCACCTGTGTATCTGCATCCACCAACGGTAGGATGATTGTCTTTGCCAGAATAAACCCATAAGGGGGTGAGGGAATTTGTTTCGAAAAAAATGTCAAAAAATCTTAGCGGGACTATGTGCCCTCCTCTTAATGGGGACGGGGAAGTCCACGGTACTGGTCTCCAGTGCCAGTGAACAGAAGAAAAATTTCGGCTTGGAGAAGCCTGCAGAAGTGCAGATTCCCTTTGCCATCTCTGTTTCAGGAGAAGAGGTTCCCCAGTCAGAGTTCCGCGTCTATATAGAAAGAGCTGTGGAAAGCCCCAATGCGCCGCTACCACACCCCTACATTATGGATCTCCACATGGACTCCGGGGAAGAGCAGTTCAGCTTTGGAAAGATGCAGTTTTTGAGTGAGGGAGAGTATCATTATCGTGTTCGTCAGGAACAGCGAAATCATGAAGGCTTTACCTATGACACCACGGTATATTCCGTTGTGATTGAAGTACACAGTAAGAACAAGGACTATAATGGAAATGAAGTATCTCCTTATCTTTATGCCGTTGTCCTTGCGGAGAAAGAAGGAGAAGAGGATAAGTCCGGTGAGCTTTTTGTTTTAAAAACAGCTACTATAGAGACCCCTCCACTCCGGCTCCCGGACCCGGGCCGAAAGGAGGAAATGAAAATCCTCCCGGTAGTCCGCCCAAGAATCCCGGATGTTTTGGGGAGTGGTAGAGAAATCCTAAAACCCATCGAGGGAATCATCAGTCAGGTACCTGCTGTATTGGTGTGGCCAGAAAGATTGCCACAGGAGATGACAGTGATATGGTATTCTATGGACTATCAGCCCTTGCTGGCCATGGGAAGCTTCGGTTTTTGGAGCTACCAGTAGAAGAAGCGTAGTAAGGATGATGAAAAATCCCGAAACAGAAGAGTAAAGAGCCTTTCCCTTTCTTGGTTTAGGAGAGAAAGAACAGGAAAGGTTAAAGAAAAACACCTGGAAAAGAGCTTGCCGAAAGGCGTAAGGGGCTCCTTCCAAGGTGTTTTTATGCTTAACGAGTGTTATCGAAATGGATTGTGGGAAATCCGCTTTTCTTGCTCTAGCTTTCTGATTTTTTGCTGAATTCTTGCTTTATTTCTTTCCGGCTTCTTCCTGTTCATTCAGATTTTTGGAAACCGTCATTTCCTGATTATCGATATGCTCCTTCATCAGAGCCTTTGCACGGATAATGTCACGAATACGGATAGCTTCCAGAATCTTCTCATGTTCGTTGATGAGGGTTCCTCTTTGAGCCTCATCTTTAATATATTCTAAACGATAGCGGTACATCTGCTCCTCGAAGATTGTTAATCATCTGAATCAAACGTTTATTGCCGGTGGCATTGTAAATGATGTCATGGTAGGCCTCATCCGCCTCTGCAATCTCCATTTCCGTGCCGGTAGCTACGGCCTTCTTAAAAAGAATCCTCCGCCTTATGTAGGGCTGCAAGCTGCTCTTCGTCGATTCTCTGGCAGGCAAGGTCTGTAGCCAGCTCTTCCAAAGCACCCCGAACCTCCAGCACATCCTGCAAAGACTTGTGGGAAATCTTCGCTACCTCTGCCCCTCGTCTGGGAATCATCAGGACCAAAACCTTCCAGCTCCAGCTTTCGGATTGCCTCACGAATAGGGGTTCTGGAAACGCCAAGTTTTTCAGCCAGTTGAATCTCCATAAGCCTTTTCGCCGAGCTTCAGTTCTCCCTTTAGAATTGCTCTGTCTCAGGGTGTTGAACACCAAATCCCGTAGGGAAGATACTCGTTCATATTAATGGTAAAATCACTACTCATCTATACCTCCTTCTTCTGCCCATGGCTCTGTAAGATATACCTGCTGTGCTAAATGTCGATCCTCGCCATAGCGAAGTGCCTGATAGGCTATTTCCGCCCGGGATTTATGTTCCAAAGGAAAAAGAGCGAAGACCGTGGGACCTGAACCGCTCATCAAGGCTACTTCCGCTCCGTAAGACAGGAGACGCTCCTTAAGAACTTGTATTTCCGGTCGCATGGCAATACTGACTTTTTCCAAAAATATTCCCCATAAGAGAGTAATTTCCGATAAATCTCCTTTTTTCAGAAAATGCAGAAATTTTTCCACATCCGGATGCTCTTCTTTAGGAATGGCATTTACGTTCAAGGCTTCATAAACAGCCTTTGTAGACAGGGAAAATGCCGGTTTTGCCAAGAGAAGAATACAAGCCGGTAAGTTGGGAAGGTGTAAGAATTTCTCCGATGCCCTTCTGAAAGATAGCAACCTCTGTGTAGAGCAGAAAGGAACGTCCGCTCCCAGCTTTACTCCTCTTTTCTCTAAATCCTTTACACTAAGTCCCAGAGCATAAACCTGATTCATCAAATGCAATACAGCGGCGGCATCCGTGGAGCCTCCGGCCATTCCTCCGGAAACCGGAATACGCTTTTCCAGTCGGAAGGATAAGCCCTCCTTTATGGAAAAATTCTTCTGCCAAAAGCCTTGCGGCTTTTACCATCAGATTATCCTCGCCGGTGGGGAGAAAGTCCAAATTACTGCTTAAGCGAATGCCGGGAGTTTTCTCCCTTGTCAGAAAAATCCGGTCATGAAGCTTAACGGTCTGCATGACCATGCACACATCATGATATCCATCCGGCCTTTTTCTTTTTAACATCCAGGAAAGATTAATCTTTTCCGTAAGCCTGAATTTGCTGTTCTTCCATGCTTCTTCCTTCTTAAAAATCCTGTATACAAACGCCACTTTATTGTAAAGGTTAAATTGCATTTTTGCAAGTGCAATCCTTTGTGTTACTAAAAGTAGATAAAAATAAAAACTTCTTGACAGGGTGACAAGCTGTCACTATACTGAGTCGGTACAACAGGTGACAAGCTGTCACTATACTGAGTCGGTTCAACTGAGCGACAACTTGTCACTACAGGATACATGCTTCAATAGTGAATAGCTTACCAAAAGATGAGAAAGTGATAAATTCGTCACTAGAATGTACTTTTAGGGAGGAAGGATGCCCACACAGAGATTTTTAGAAATTGGAAGAAGAAAAACGAAAGAGCGGATTTTTGGAAGCGGCAAAAAAGAATTTTCTTCCTATGATTATGACAAAGTGTCCATTAATCGGATTATTCAAGAAAGTGATATTTCCAGAGGGAGCTTTTTATACCTACTTCTTGGATAAGGATGATTTACTGGTGCACCTCTTTGAGGCGGAAGAGGATAAGGCGGTGCGGTATTTCATGGAAATCATGCAGCGAAATAGAGGGGAATTTTTTTCAAAGTATTCAGGAATGGGTCATCGAAATCGTGAAGATTCGACAGATTGTGCAGGACAGTTTTGCCATGTTTCTATCGCTCCGGATTTTTAAAAAGAATCTTTCCTTTGCCAGTATGAGAAAGTCACATGGATCAGGGGAAGACGAGACAACATTGATGTGGTCTTAGAGGCGATACCCAAAGATTATTTTCCGAAGACACTATCGGAGGAGGAAAAGGGCATCGGGATTCAAACCGCATTTTCACTGGCTTCCCTCAGCCTTTTACAGGCCTTTTTCCATAGAAGAGCGAAAAGAGGATCATCGGGACCGGAGGATACTAAGAGCAGGAAGTTTTTCTGCAAAGATTCTTTATGTGTTTTCAAAAGCAGATTCAACTCTTGGAGAAAAGCGTTAGGAGGAATAGAGTAGAGATGAAAAAGGGGATAAAAATTGTAATCGTGTTGCTTATCCTTTTAGGAGTGGCATTTTTGGTAGGAAGGCGTGTGTTAAAGCCTAAAGAGGAAGTGGAACATACGCAGCTTCCTTTGGCTACCGGTATTTCCGTGGAAAAGGGTGACCTGTCCATTACAGAGTCTTTGGTAGGGGACCATTGAGGCCAGTGAGCAGTATGCTTTGGCTTCCAAGGTTTCCGGAGAGTTTTGGAAATCTATGCGGAAAATGGTGCAGAGCTGAAAAAGGGGATAAAGATTGCCCGTTTAGACAATCAAAAGCAGATTGATGCAGCAAAATATACTTTGGAGCAGGCAGAGGCCCAGGGCGAAGGCGGCATCAGACGCCAGAAACCGTTTGGCAAGCCTCCAAGCCTCCGGAGATATTTCCGCCCAGGATTTTGAATCGGCGGATGCTCAGGCGAAAGCTGCGGAAGCCCAGGTAAAGGCAGCGAAAAGCTGAACTATGATACCCGTGGAGTTTGCCACCATTACCGCTCCTGCAGACGGGGTTTTGCAAAACAGCATTTTTTGGTGAAGGATGCCATGATTCCCTCAGGGGCACCCAGATTGCCAGTCTTATGGGGAACGGGAAAACAGCAGCTTGTCTTTTCCGCAACGGAGGAACTGATGAAGAACCTGTCTTTAGGTCAGGAAGTAAAGGTGGAGAAGGGACAGGAGCAGTATACGGCTCCATTACCGAGATTTCCGAGGTGATGAATGCCCAGACCGGGCCTTTTTCACCGTGAAGGCGAATTTAGAGAATTCCTCTCTTCCGGAGGGAAGCCAGGGTGAAATTAACCGTAACGAAGGATAGCAGAAACCGAAGTAAATCTTCTTCCCTCTATCCGTTATTTACTATGACAACGGTTCTCCCTACGTTTACCTTTTTGGAAAAGGGAGAGGGGAGAACGGAACCATCAAAAGCAGTTTGTAGAGCTTGGCCTGCAGGGAGAAGAAAAGGTGGAGATACTTTCCGGTCTTTCGGAGAAGGATTTGAGTTGTCAGCTCCTGGAATAATGAGGATGTATGACGGCGCAAAGGTAAGACTGAACAGCTCGGAAACAGAGTCTTCTTCTGATGAAAAGACGGCAGGAGAAACAGATAGCAGTACTGCGGGCAGTTAGTTCTGTCGCTACGGAAACCGGAAAGGAGGGCTAAGGATGCTTTCCATGACGAAATTCGTCTTAAGACGACCGGTTACTACCTTTCTTGTGGTAATCACCCTCATTTTCTTTCGGTTTTCATGAACTTTACTACCATGAAAAATGGAGCTGCTCCCCAATATGAACTTCCCTACCTCATCGTGACCACCACCTATCCCGGAGCCTCTCCGGAGGATGTGGACGAGCTGGTAACCAAGCCTGTTGAGGAGGAGGTTTCCTGCTTTCCGATGTAAAGCAGGTCAGATCCCAGTCCAATGAGAACTTTTCCATGGTTATTGTTCGTTACAATTACGGTACGAACATGAGCAAGGCCTATGACAGCCTGAAGAAAAAGATGGATGCCATCAAATCCTCTCTGCCGGAGGACGCCAAGGACATCAGCATTATGGAGGTGGATATCAATGCAAGGCGGGCATGGTTCTCTCCATCAACAATAAAAATGAGAGTCAGCTTTATAATTATGTAGAAAACAACATTAGGCCGGAGTTTGAAAAATTATCCACCGTGGCTTCCCTTTCTCTTTCCGGAGGACAGGAAAGCTATGTAAGAGTGGAGCTTTCCCTGAAAAACTGCAGCAGTATCATTTGACCATAGAACAGGTGGTGGGAATGATGCAGGCTGCAAAGTTTACCCTATCCTGCAGGAAAGCACTAGAGGTGGGAGACCAGGGATTATCCATCAGTACCTCTCAGGACTATTCCACCATTGAGGAATTACGAAAGCTTCCCATTACTACCGGAACAGGAAATACCCTGACCCTTTCGGATTTGGCTACAGTGGGTTCCGCCCTGTCGGATAAAAGCAGTATAGGACGATATAACGGCGAAGAGACCATTACCTTAAGCTTAAATAAGCTGCAGAGTAAGTCGGACATTGCCATGAGTAAGGATGTGAATGCCTTAATCAAGAAGCTGGAAGGAAAGAATCCCAATCTGGAAATTCATGTGATTTCCGATTCTGCGGACAGCATCAAGAGCTCCCTGTCCAGCGTATTTCAGACCATGATTATGGCTATCGTGATTTCCATGCTGATTATCTTCCTTTTCTTTCGGAGATATAAGGCCTCCCTTATCGTAGGTTCTTCCATTCCTTTGGCGATTTTAGGGAGCTATCGTCTTTATGGGAGCCATGGGCTATAGCCTGAACATGCTGACTCTTTCCGCCCTGGTTTTTGGGCGTGGGTATGATGGTGGACAACTCCATCGTAGTATTGGAGCCTGCTTTCCGTGCCATGGACGATTACGGAGAGCAGCAAAGAAGTCTTAGGGAAGCGGCTATTGACTCTGTAAGGGTAGTGGGAGCCTCAGTTTTCGGAGGTACGCTTACCACCTGTGTAGTATTTCCTTCCTTAGGGATTTTTACAGGGAATTTCCGGACAATACTTTAAGCCCCTGGGCTTTACCATTGTCTTCTGTATGGTGGCTTCTTTGATTTCCGCGGTTACCATCGTACCCCTTTGCTTTTACCCCTTATAAGCCAAGGAAAACAGTAAGGCGATAGCTTATCGTGGAGTACGTCTGTTTACAGGATGCCTATAGAAACACCATCAGTAGTTTCCTGACGGCATAAAAAAAGTCGTGCTGGTGGCTACAGCCGGAATTTTTAGTGCTTTCTCTCTTCCGGCGACACAGCTCAGAACAGAGTTGATGGCGGATATTGATACCGGAACCGTTGAAATCGGCATTACCCAAAAGCCCGGTCTTTCCATAGAAGAAAAGGAAAGGGTAATAAAAGAGCTGGAGGAGCTGGTGGCAAAGGATCCGGATACAGACCGTTATACTGCAACGGCAGGAGGCTCCGCTCTTAGCGCCCTCTACGCGGAAGCACCGATCCTACGATTACGGTATACCTGAAAAGGACCGTTCCATGAAAACCAAGGAAAAAGGTAAAAGGCATGGAAGAAGGCTCTGGAAAACCGTTCTCAGGAGGTTTTAAGCATAAAAGTCCGTAAGTGATACCAGTATGAGCGGAGGAGATTACAGCCTCGGCAACAACTATGAAATTATTATTCAGGGATCGGATTTGGAAGAACTGCAAAGAAAGAGTAATGAACTTCTTTCTTTATTACAAAAGCAGAGCAGCCTCACCGGCATTCATTCCAGCCTGGAAAATGCAGCTCCCCTCTTTTGCAGGTTAAAGGTTGATCCCCATTAAGGCGGCGGCGGAGGCTTTAAGTCCCTATCCAGATTGCCCAGTCCTAAATACCGATCTTTCGGAAAAAAGCAATGAAAAATGACGGTGGAGGGGCAAAAGGTAGATGTGTAGGGTGAAATATCCCCAAGGATCAATTTGATAACCTGGAAAAGGTAAAGTCCATTCGTTTTACCACGCCCTACAGGAGCGCAGGTTTCTTGGAAAGTCTGGCTACTGTAAAGTATGCGGATTCTCCCTGCCAGCATTGAAACGAGAAGATAAAAAGTATCAGGCGACGATTACGGCAAATTATACGGAGACAGGCCTACAGCAATACCAAGGCGGAAATTGATGACATTGGTGAGCAGAATTTGGGAGAGAAATATTTCCGTTGTGGCCAATTCTCAAACCCAAAGCATGAATGAGGAGTTTGCGGATTTGTTCCGTGCCATATGCCATTGCAGTCTTCTCTGGTCTTTGTGGTGATGGCTGCTCAGTTTGAGTCTACCCGCTTTCAGCTTTCATGGTCATGACCACCATCCCCTTCTCCTTAATCGGTTCCTTCGGACTCTTGTGGCTCTTTGATGCAACCCTGTCCATGACCTCCCTTTTTGGGATTTTTGATGCTGGTAGGGAACGGTGGTAAACAACGGAATTCTCTATGTGGATACGGTAAAACCAGTACCGTCAGGAAATGCCTTTGGAAAAGGCATTTTGACAGAGTCCGAGTGCCACCAGACTTCGACCGATCTTTGATGACCACCCTGACTACGGTACTGTCTATGATTTCCCATGGCTATGGGCTTTTCGGAGACAATGGTGCCTCTGATGCAAGGGACTGGCTTTTGGTAAATGTGGGAGGCTTTGGTGGCGTCTACCTTCTGGCACTGCTCTTACTTCCGGTGTACTACATGATTATCTATGGCAGGAAAAACATATGATAAAAGTTTAAAGCCGGCAGTCGCAGCTTTGAAAGTGCATAGCGTAAGGCGATATTTGGCAGATAGTTGAAACTTATTGTAGGAGAAAAGAACACCAAAAAGTTCACAGGATTGACGATTTTCGTTAAGAAATTCCGAGGAATATTATGTTATAGTAGTGAAGTACTCTTCTTTTGCAGTGCTATGAGCTCGATGGGGCATGTTATCACGCTCACTTTGCGCACTTCCTCGGAGTTGCGAAACAACATGTGAAAAACGCTGTCCTTTTCGTACGCAACGGCGTGCCCAGATTGTCCCAATCTAGCCCCGTACTGCATCAAAGGTAATTTGAAGTTTTATGAACCTTTGCAGCCCCATGCTTAGAGAATATGAGACTTTTTAAGGAGAAGAAAATGAGAAAAAGGATATCCTATTAGTATAGCAATTGTTTTAGCCAGCCTGTCCTTTACCATGCCTGCCATGGCACAGAAGGTACCGGGCTTTTCCGATAATGTTTCCGTGGATCAGATGCAGACTTCCTTTGAACGGCAGCGTTCCGAGAGGAGTGGGCGAAAGCTTCGGGACAATGTGATTTCTGGGAGGAAATCAGGGGACTTGGTCCATGAATACAACCCCACAGTATCCAGTCTTTGGAGAAACTTCCGAGAAAGTGACAGCAAGGGCAGCTACAATGTCAATGTAGAGGATGCCAGAAATCAGGTGGAAGAAGCCTATGAAAAGGCATTGTCCGCAGCAGACGGAAACAGCGTGGCGGAGGCTCTGGCAGAAATGCAGTATCAAAGCAACAGCAGCAATTTTTCCGCAGATACCGTGGCACAGAAACGCAGACCGAGGAGATTGCCCGAAAGCTTTCAGTGGAACAAACGGAGCAGAATACTATTGAGACCATTAAAAAGTCCTTCATTAGCAGAGAAAGCACAGGCCTTCAAAAAGCAAATCGATGCCTTATCTTTAGCAGATGCGAAAAGTGCACAGGAAAGCACCGAGAGAAAGAAAGCTATCGGAAAGGCCACCCAGATTGATGTGCTGACTGCTAAGGAAGCCTATGACCAGAGCGAATCTGAGCCTTACGAAAGAATAATTCCGCCTTTGAGAAGATGACGGAGCTTTTACGGGTGAACCTGGGCTGGAAAGGCTAGTGACACTCCGGAGATGCCCTGTAATTCCAAGCCTTTAGTGCAGAGCAGCTTACGGCAGTGAATTTAGAGGAAGACAGTAAGACAGCTTTACAGAATAACTATAGTCTTCGGATTTCAGAAAGAAAGCTAAACCTTTCCACAGGAGATGCCAACCGACAGAACCTGACAAGAAGCATTTCCACAGCAAAGGAAAGATTCAGTCCGATATAGCTTTCCCGCTACCAAAAGCTTAAAAGCAGGCAGAAGAGGCGAAAAAGACAGGCGGAGCTGCAGGCGTCCAATGCACAGCAGGCTTATCAAAAAGGCGGAGCGAGGCTATAAGCTGGGAAGCGTAAGCCGAGTGGATTTTGAAAAAGGCGAAAAATACTGCCGATACCGCAAGCCTTCAAAAGCAGCAGGCGGATTTGAAAGCTTTATGAAGAATATCTGGATTATCAGGCCGGAAAGAACGGTTTGGCGACGGCAGAGTAAGAGAAAGGATGCATTGAATCTTTTTATGGAGAAGAGAAAGAATAAGATAAAATCCGCATTTGCTCTGGCTTTTGAGCCTTGGACTGCTCTGTCAAAAGCTTCCCTGCCTTAGCAGAGGAGAAGCCTTGGGATGTGAATGACAATATTATTTCCTTTCAGAGAAATCCCGGATCTTGTAGAGCCAATTCAGTACCCGTGGCTAAGATGGAGCAGGATGCCCTTTGGCACAAAGTACCGGAGGCATGGCTTCCGTACAGAAGGCGGTAAGGACGAAAAGGCGGATATTCTTGCGAATTTGCAGGAGAGCATTGACAGCTTAAAGGAGCAGAAGCAGGATAGCTACAGATCCCTGCAGACCAGAAAGCCTTTTGCAAAGTCAGATTAATCAGTTAGAGAAAGGTTAAAGAACAGTAAGAAGATTTTTACCGGATATAGATAGCAGTCTGGCAGAGGTAAATCAAGGACTGGTGCAGCTTTTCGAGACGGAAAAAAGCATGAAGAAGGCGGAAGCCAAGACGGAAAAAGGCGGTGAAATCCGGCTTTCTATACCGGGAAAAAGCTTTTAAGTGACGGTATGCAAAATCTTTATTTCAGTGCCATTTCCTTGGAAAACAATAAGAGCTATGCTGGAAAAAGAGTGGCTATGCTACAGGCCAGGCTGTAGAAAAAGACGGAAAAGGCAGGCGCGCCTTGGACAGGCTACCGCAAATGATGTGAGTGGGGCTAAACTTGCTCTGGAAAGTGCTCAGTCAGATTTGCAAAAGGCTAAGGACGGTCTGGAAAGCATGAAAAGAAATATGGGACTCAGCCTTGGCTGGAGCATGAATACGTACTCTGGCATATTCAATTTCGAAGCCATTCCCGACTACCCGAGAAACTATCTGGCAACAAGAGACTGGGGAAAGGACATTGATTCTGCCTTTAAGTCATAACAGTGAACTGGGCAGTATTCTCCGGACAAAAGGATACGAAATATCACCGGCTGGACGGAGAAGAAACAGAGTCAAAAGGAAAAAGAGCAGCAAATTCGAGTCATCCATGGAGGCGCTCAGACGGAATATTAGCGAGGCGGAAGCAGCTTTAAATGCGGCAGAATCCGTTTCAGAGCTTTGCCCGTTTACAGAAGGAAAAGGGCAGAGCGGATGAATGCTCTGGGACTTTTGGGAAGAGCGATTTCCAAGGCTTATCCTTAGAAGCCTTATCCAAGGAAAATGCTGCAGCTCAGGCAAAACTGGATTATAATCAGGCGGTCTTCCAATACGAAGAAGCGGTAGAGAGAGGATACTTTCCACAGGGGAGTAATCCCCTCTTTTTCTTAAGATGGATCTCAGCGGGTATGGGAGATCGTTGACATTTGATAAGATGTTTATGGATCGAATTATAGAAAGTCTCATGAAAGTCTTATAGAAGCATTATAGAAAGTCTTGCGATGCCTTTTATGATAAACAGGCATTCCGGACAGGGAAGTCGAAGCGTATTTTTAAGAAAAGCTTATCCGAATGTGGAGTATAGGAGATTGGATGGTTTTGTGTTATAACGGAAGGAGCTGAAGAAAAATTCCAATAGCCAGAATGTATGTTCTATGATATAATCTCTCGGCAAGCAAAAAACGAAGAAATAAAGGGAAAGAACAGTAGTCCGGAAGGAAGTAAAACCGGTAGAAAAATCATACAAAATAGTAAAGGAAGAAAATCATGGCAAACAAAGTAAGCAAGGCTCCTGTAGTAGCATTGGAAGATAGGGGTGAAAAGTTAAAGGCGTTGGATGCGGCTCTTAGCAAGATTGAAAAGGACTGCGGTAAAGGCTCCGTAATGAAGCTGGGAGATTCCGGAGTGAATAAGGACATCTCCGTAGTGCCCACCGGTTCCTTATCCGTGGATATTGCTCTTGGAGCGGGAGGCTTCCCAAGAGGGCGTATTATCGAAATCTACGGACCGGAATCCTCCGGTAAGACCACTCTTGCCCTTCATGCAGTGGCAGAAGTACAAAAGCGTGGAGGAATTGCTGCCTTTATTGATGCGGAGCATGCTTTGGATCCCCGCTATGCGCAGGCTATTGGCGTGGACATTGATAACCTCTATGTAGCACAGCCGGATTCCGGAGAGCAGGCCTTAGATATTGTAGAGACCATGGTTCGTTCCGGTGCTATGGACATTTTGGTTGTGGACTCCGTGGCGGCATTGGTACCTAAGGCGGAGATTGACGGAGAGATGGGAGACAGCCATGTGGGCTTACAGGCTCGTTTGATGTCTATGGCTTTAAGAAAGCTAACCGCTATTATCGCCAAGTCTAACTGTATTCTTATCTTTATCAACCAGCTAAGAGAAAAAGGTCGGCGTGATGTTCGGTAATCCGGAAACCACCACCGGCGGACGTGCTTTAAAGTTCTATGCTTCTGTTCGTGTAGATATTAGAAAGGGAGAAAGCATTAAGACCGGAGATGGAGATTTTCAGCGGAGCCCGTACCAAGGTGAAGATTTCAAGAATAAGATTGCTCCTCCCTTTAAGAATGCGGAGTTTGATATCAGCTTCGGTTCCGGAATTTCCAAGGAAGGAGAAATCCTGGACCCTTGCAGTAGAAAAGAAAGATGATTGAGAAGAGCGGTGCATGGTTTGCCTACAACGGAGATAAGATCGGACAGGGCCGTGAGAATGCCAAGGCCTTCTTAAAGAGTCATCCCAGAATTATGGCGGACTTGGAAATTCAGCTTCGTAAGGAATACGGCTTAAAGGAAGATCCCTATTTGGAAGAGGTTTTTGGCCTTTGTTCCGGAGGATGAGGATATGGATCTTACGGTTAGTCTGGCAGAGGAACTGAGGAATAAGATGTATTTTATGGGGGAGTGCGTGAGGCAGTCCCTCTTTTTCTACAAAAGCTTTCTCAAGAGATGCATAAGCGCTTCTTTAGAAAAAGAAGAATACAGAGTGAAAGATGGGTGAAAGCCGAAGGAATAGAGCGTAGACAAAAGGAGGAAGGGTTTGAAGGAATGGAATCCGGAGGAATTTCTTTGGGAACAGGCAGTGAAAAGGAAAAGTAGCAATAAAGAAAGTAAGGCTGAGGAAGCGGGAAGAAGAACAACGGGAAGAAAAGGGAGCAGGAAAACATTGAGCCGGGAGCCATTGATTTTTCTTTTAAGAATACTAAGCATGCGGAAATCATTTTAAACCCTTACGAAGAGAAAGTCTTTCCGAAGAGGAAAGGCTTTATCAGCGTTGTAAGGAAAGAAGCCTTTATCTCTTAACAGGGGCTGCAAAGACCGAACGAAGACTTCGAGAAAAACTGCAAAAATCCGAGCATTATACCGAGGAAATTATAGAAGAACCCTATCTTTCTTAAGGGAATACGACTACATCAATGACTATCGCTATTGCATGCAATATCTGAAGAAAATGCTCACCGCCGTTCCGCAAAAGGATATGCAGAGTAAGCTCTATGGCAGAGGCGTTGACGGATCTGTGATTCGAGAAGCCATGGAGGATTTTCAAAGAAAGCATAGAGAAGAGGGAGAGGAAAGCTCCTTTGAAGAGCAGAGAGAAACTGATCCGGAAAGAATTGCTCTAAAGCGTTGGCTGGAGAAGAAAAGCAGAAACATGGATTTATCGGATTGGAAGGAAAGACAGAAGCTTACAGCCTCCCTTCTTCGAAAGGGTTTTTCTTACAGTATGATTCAAGAATATTTGCAGCAGGAGGAGTAGAAAAAAAGGTTTTCAATATTAGACATCAAAAGGTTATGCTTGATTTTGAACTTGCTGAAATATATGGTTATTCTACGAAGAGATTTAATGAGCAAGTGAAAAATAATGCTGGCAAGTTTGATGAAGATTTTTTGTTTCAACTCACAAGAGATGAGTGGGAAATCTTGAGGTCGAAAAAAATTCGACCTCAAGATTAGAGCAGGGATCCGGCGGTGAACGATATCTCCCCTATGCTTTTACAGAGCAAGGAATTTATATGCTAATGACTGTATTAAAAGGGAACTTGCCACAAAACAAAGCAAGGCTAAATAATGCAGACTTACAAATTTAATGTTATACAGGAGGACATTCTGTACTTTATAAACTCTTTAGAAAATGAGAACTTGACACAACCTATTTAATTGCGTACAATCGAACCTGTAAAGAAAATCAATAATCACTTTTATAAATACTCAAGGAGGAAATGAATATGTCAGCACCAAATATTACTGCAGCAGAGTTTGAAGAGAAGGTACTACAGTCTAAGGAGCCGGTATTAGTGGATTTCTGGGCAGACTGGTGTGGACCTTGTAAGATGCTTTCTCCAATCATCGGAGAGATTGCAGCGGAGGCACAGGGCTTTAAGGTATATGCGGTTAATGCCGATGAAGAGCAGGACTTGATGGCTCGCTACGGTGTTCGTGCTATTCCAACCTTAATCGTATTTAAGGATGGTCAGGTGTATAAGCAGAATACAGGATTTATTCAGAAGGATCAGGTTTTAGATCTTTTAAAAGTAATTCAACGGAGTATATTTTCTTTAAAGAAGGAAAGCAGTCTATTCTTTAGGGAAGATGAGTAGTTTGGGTCATAAGATATATCCTCTATAAGGAGGAAGAAGAGGGTGACTGCGGGCGCCCTTTTTCTTATATAAAATCAGCAGAATAGCTTATCATTTTGAAAAAGAAGAATTATAGAAGCAGTGCTATAGAGCTATAGAGCTATAGAGCATTAGAACTATAGAACAGTAGAACTATAGAACATTAGAGTTATAGAACACTAGCGCTATAGAAAAAGTATAACTTTAGAATAGCGGATTTATAGAAAGGAAAGAAAACAATGCATGATATTATCATTGTAGGAGCGGGAACAGCGGGATTATCTGCGGCTGTTTACGGACTGAGAGCCGGAAAAAAAGCGTATTGGTTTTAGAGCAGGCTTCTACGGCGGCCAAATTATCAACACTCCGGAAATTGAAAACTATCCGGCTATCCAGAAGATTTCCGGTTTTGAATTTGCCACAAACCTTTATAATCAGGCGAAAAACCTGGGGGCGGAGTTTGCCTTTTGAGAAGGTTGAGGGAATCGAAGACAGGGGCAGTTCAAGGAAGTAAAACCAAGGACAAGAGCTATGAAGGAAAAGCCGTAATTCTTGCTACCGGTGCCAAGAACAGAAGCCTTGGGGTAGAAAAGGAAGAGGAGCTGGTAGGAAAGGGCATTTCCTACTGTGCAACCTGCTGACGGAATGTTCTATCGTGGCAAGGTGGTAGCGGTAAACGGAGGCGGAAACACAGCAGTAGAGGATGCCACCTTCCTTTCCGATTATGTGGAGAAGGTTTATGTGATTCACAGAAGAGACGAATTCAGAGCGGATAAGGCGGAAGTGGATCGTCTGGTTTCCAAGCCAAATGTGGAGTTGGTTTTGAATTCTACAGTAAAAACATTGGAAAGTGATGCTTCCGGCTTAACCGGCATTGTGGTAGAGAATAAGAACGGAGAGGAAAAGAAAGCTGAAGGTGGAAGGCTTATTTGTGGCTATCGGGCAGGCGCCGGACAATCAGGCCTTCTCGAACTGGTAGAATTAGACGGTAGGGATACATTTCTGCAGGGGAAAGTACCCTGACCAAGACTCTGGCATTTTCACCGCAGGAGATTGTAGAACCAAGGCTATCCGTCAGCTGGCAACAGCAGCTTCCGACGGTGCAGTGGCAGGACTTGCAGCAGTAAGCTATATCAACGAAAAAGGACTATAAATGAAAGCAGATCACGACTTAAGTTTGAGACTGGAAAACCAGCTTTGTTTCCCTCTTTATGCATGTGCTAAGGAGGTAACAAGAAAATATAAAGCCGTTTTTGGATCCATTGGACCTAACCTATACCCAGTATATTGCCATGATGGTGCTGTGGGAGAAAAAGGAGGTACGGGTAAAGGACTTGGGAGAGGCCTTATATCTGGATTCCGGAACCCTTACGCCCCTTTTTAAAAAGATTGGAGCAGAAAGGATTACTCACACGCTCGCAATCAGGAGGATGAGAGAGCCCTTTGTGTCGCATTAGTGCAGAGGAGAAGCACTAAAGCAAAAAGCCCTGAGCATTCCGGAGGATGCGGGCTTGCATTTCTCTTAGCGAAGAGGAAATGCAGGTACTGAAAAATTGTTGCATAGAACCTTAGAGGGGATTGGAGGAGGACTAAGGTCCTCCTTTTCTTTTAGCATTTCTTTTTATGAGAATGCTTAAGTCTTCCGTGAGTTTTTCTTGAGCTTATTTTGAGGCGTTCCGAAAGAAAGATTCTTTAGCGCTTTTGTTTTTTGCTTAGCGATTTGTTTTTCTGCTATCGTTCTTCTTAAAGCTTTGGTAAAATAGGGGCAGTGTAATGGCCGAGACAAGATTGGAGGAATAGATGGCAGAGTTTGATTATCTGGTAGTAGGTGCGGGACTTTTGGCGCTATTTTTGCAAGAGAGGCAAAGGAACGGGGGAAAAAAAGTTTGGTCATTGACCAAAGGAATCATATCGGGGAAATGTTTACAGCTACGAGAAGAATGGCATCATGGTTCATCACTACGGTGCCCACATTTTCCATACCAACAATGAAGAGGTTTGGCAATATGTGAATCGCTTTGCGGAATTTAATCGCTTTACCAATGCCCCCATTGCCAACTATAAGGGAGAAATCTACTCCCTCCCTTTAATATGTATACCTTCAATCGGATGTGGGGGTTACCCGTCCTGAGGAGGCCAAGGAGAAAAATTGAGGCAGAGCGGAAGGCTGCAGGGATTAGCGAGCCTAAGAATCTGGAAGAGCAGGCCATTTCCTGGTAGGTAGAGAAATCTATGAGAAATTGATTAAGGGCTATACCAAAAAGCAGTGGGGCAGGGATTGTAAGGATCTTCCGGCTTCCATTATCAAAAGACTTCCGGTGCGCCTGACCTATGATAATAACTATTTTTAATGCCCCTGTGCCAGGAATTCCCAAGGCAGGCTATACCAAGCTGGTGGAAAATATTCTTGCCGATATCCCCGTGGAACTGTCTCAAAACTTCTTTGAGCATAGGGAAATGTGGATGGAAAAGGCGGAGAAAATTGTATTTACCGGTCCTATTGACGCTTTCTACGAGTATTCCTTGGGAGAGTTGGAATACAGGAAGGTGGATTTCGTAGTAGAAGAGCTTCCTATGAGAATTATCAGGGGAAATGCCGCGGTGAATTACACCGACGAAGAAAGCCCCTATACCCGCATTATTGAGCATAAGTGGTTTACCTTCGGAAAGGACTTGAAGGAAAAAGATATTCCCACCACCATCATTTCCAAGGAATACAGTGCGGAGTGGAAGAAGGGAGAGGAACCCTATTATCCGGTAAATGATGAAAAAGAATCAGGCGCTGTATCAGCAGTACAAGGCTTTATCCGAAAAGGAAGAGAAGGTACTTTTCGGCGGCCGCTTGGGAGAGTACAAGTACTACGACATGGATATGGTGATTGCCTCTGCCTTGGCGTTTTTCCAAGAAGCAATTAGGATAATATTTAAAACAGAAATATAGAATAGTGTAATGTGAGAAGCAGTTGTTATGAAGAAGCGGACTGCATTGAAAAATTGTAAACGCTAAACAAGAAACAGCATCATCGTGAAATAGAATAAGGATTATCGGAAAGGAGGAAACAATGAAACCCATAGGACTTATGGGGCGTGTGGCGGTAGGATTTGTGGTAACCACCCTTTTGCCCATCCTCTTGTTTTTACCTCTCCTTTCTGGAGATTCTTCGTATCGGGCAGGGGATTTTTCATTCTGATTTTTGCGGGATTATTTTTATCGCTTGGATTTATAACGGTATTGTAAAGCCGGTGGATGAGCTAAAAAATGCGGCGAAGCGCATTGGAGACGGAGACCTGGATTTCAGCTTGGAAGTGGAAAGCCATGATGAGTTCGGAGAGCTGACCCAGGCTTTTTGAGAAAAATGCGGATACGCCTAAAGCAAAATCAGGAAGAAAAGCTAAAGGATGAGCAGGAAAATAGGGAGCTTGTCACCAATATTGCCCATGACTTAAAAACACCGATAACCTCCATTAAAGGCTATGCAGAAGGAATCTTGGACGGGGTGGCCTCCACCGAGGAGAAAAAGCGAAAATACATCCAAACCATTTATCATAAGGCTGTGGAAATGAATCGCCTGATTGATGAACTGAACTATTATGCCAAGATAGAAACCAACCGTATTCCCTACCATTTTGTCAGCTTCCCGCCTTGGAATATTTTCAGGATTTCAGCATGGAGGTGGCTATGGACCCGATGCCATGGGCTACCGGTTTGAAACAGACTTCTGGTGGAAGAATCTGTGGAGGTGATAGCGGATCCGGAACAGCTACGAAAGGTGCTAAACAACATCATTTCCAATGCGATTAAGTATATGGATAAGCAGAATCCAAAGATTCGTTTCGTACTTTCCGATGCAGGAGACTTCGTAGAGGTGGAGATTTCGATAACGGAAAGGGAATCGAGAAAAAGGATTTGCCCAATATTTTTGAAAGATTTTTCCGAACAGACTCCGCTAGAAATACTGCTACCGGCGGTTCCGGCATTGGCCTGTCCATCGTAAAGAAGATTATAGAAGACAGTGGTGGACGCATATGGGCGGAGAGCGTATTGGGAGAGGGAACAAGCATTCATTTTGTTCTGCGAAAAATGTTTTTCGCAAACTATGATGAATTAAGGAGAAAAGCGTATTAGCAAAATAATAGAAGAAAGGCGTATAAGCAAATAATAGAAGAAAAGCGTATTAGCCAATAATAGAAGAAGAGCGCATTAGCAAAATAAAAGAAGAATAGCAAAAGTTAAAGCATATTAGTAAATAGAAAAGAAAGGAAAGTCTATGGAAGAGAAGAAGAAAATTTTGATTGTGGAAGACGAGGCGGCCATTGCGGAGCTGGAAAAAGGATTACCTGGAGCTGTCCGGCTTTCAGGTGGAGACGGAGGAGATGGAGAAAAGGGTTTAAAGAAGGCGCTGGAAGGGAATTATGACCTTCTGATCCTGGATTTGATGCTTCCGGGAAGAGACGGTTTCTCCATTACCCAGGAGGTGAGAAGCAAGAAGGATATCCCCATCCTCTTGGTTTCCGCAAGAAGAGACGATATTGATAAAATTCGAGGCTTAGGCCTTGGGGCAGACGACTATATGACCAAGCCCTTCTCCGCCAGCGAACTTGTAGCCAGAGTAAAGGCCCACTTGGCAAGATATACGAGACTTCGAGACAGCGGTAAGGAAGAAAATGAAATCATTGAAATCCGGGGCTTAAAGATTGATACCACCGCAAGAAGAGTTTTTTTGTAAACGGAGAAGAGGTGCCCTTTTACCTCCAGGGAGTTTGACCTTTTAGTTTTCCTTGCAGCCCATCCTAACCGGGTCTACACCAAGGAAGAGCTGTTTCAGGAGATTTGGAAAAATGGAGTCCATCGGAGATATTGCCACCGTTACCGTGCATATTAAGAAGCTTCGCGAGAAGATTGAGATGGAAAATGCAGTGAAGCCCCAATACATTGAAACAATCTGGGGTGTGGGATATCGTTTTAAAGCATAGAAAATAGAAAAAGAGTCGTTAAATAGAGAATCCTTTAAGAGTCAAGAGCACTTTCCGACATAGTCACTTTTGCTCACAGGGGCACGCTCCCGCTAAGCTCGCCTTCGCAGGGGTACTAAGCGAAAAACTGCAGTACCTTTGTTTTTCGCAAGTACCCGCGGGCTCACATTGCCCTGTATCGCAAAATAACTATGCGGAAAGTAAGCAATGAATTTATAAATTTCTATTTAACGGCTCTTTTTCTTGTTTATTTTCTATACTTTTAAAGCGATTTTGGGCTTTATGTAGTGGTTTGTGAGGAATCTCTGAATTTAGCTGAAATTACCTGCTTCCTCCCTTTACTATCATTTTTATTCTTGTTTATAATGACGAGGTATGATTTTCGTATTTTATCACGAACAATCTGACAACTACTTCAAATGACGGGAATGGAAAAATTTTTCATTTTCCGTAATCTATTAAGGAGGATTCAAAATGGCAAGAAAATGGGTTTACCTTTTTCAAAGAAGGTGATGCAAGCATGCGTGAGCTTTTGGGTGGTAAGGGAGCGAACTTGGCGGAGATGACCAAGATTGGATTACCGGTTCCTCAGGGATTCACCATTACTACTGAGGCTTGTACACAGTACTATGAGGATGGAAAGAAGATCAATGACGAGATCCTTTCTCAGATTGATGAGCACATCCGTAAGATGGAAGAGATTACAGGAAAGAAGTTTGGAGACCATGAGAATCCATTGTTAGTATCTGTTCGTTCCGGAGCAAGAGCTTCCATGCCCGGTATGATGGATACCATCTTAAACCTTGGTTTAAATGAAGAAGTAGTTAGAGTTTTTGGCTGAGAAGTCCAACAACCCAAGATGGGCATGGGACTGCTACAGAAGATTTATCCAGATGTACTCTGACGTAGTTATGGAAGTTGGTAAGAAGTATTTTCGAAGAGCTTATCGACGAGATGAAGGCGAAGAAGGGCGTTACCCAGGACGTTGACCTTACTGCGGAGGACTTACACGAGCTGGCTGAGCAGTTTAAGGCAGAGTACAAGTCCAAGATCGGTTCCGACTTCCCTCCGATCCCTAAGCGAGCAGCTTTACGGCGCTATTATGGCGGTATTCAGAAGCTGACAACCCAAGAGCAAATGTATACCGTAGAGACAACGACATCCCATACTCTTGGGGTACCGCTGTAAACGTTCAGTCCATGGCTTTTCGGAAACATGGGTGACGATTGCGGAACCGGTGTAGCATTTACCAGAGATCCGGGAACCGGAGCAAAGGGATTATTCGGTGAGTTCTTAACCAATGCACAGGGAGAGGACGTAGTTGCGGGAGTTCGTACTCTATGCACATCAACGAGATGGAGCAGAAGTTCCTGAGGCCTTCAAGCAGTTCAATGAAGTATGTCAGATTTTAGAGAAGCACTATAGAGACATGCAGGATATGGAGTTTACCGTTGAGCACGGAAAGCTGTATATGTTGCAGACCAGAAATGGTAAGAGAACCGCACAGGCAGCATTAAAGATTGCTTGTGATTTAGTAGATGAAGGAATGCGTACCGAGGAAGAGGCAGTTGCTATGATTGATCCTCGTAACTTGGACACCCTTCTTCACCCACAGTTTGATCAGAAGGCATTAAAGGCAGCTACTCCTCTTGGAAAGGGACTTGGCGCATCTCCCGGAGCTGCTTGCGGTAAGGTTGTTTTCACTGCTGACGACGCGGAAGTTTGGGCAGCACGCGGAGAAAAAGGTAATCCTGGTTCGTTTGGAGACTTCTCCTGAGGATATCACCGGAATGAAGGTGGCTCAGGGTATCCTGACCGTTCGTGGCGGTATGACCTCTCACGCAGCCGTAGTTGCAAGAGGAATGGGAACCTGCTGCGTATCCGGACTTGGCGACATTGTCATGGACGAGGCAAATAAGAAGTTTACTTTAGGCGGAAAGACCTTCCACGAGGGAGATTTCATTTCCTTAGACGGTTCTACCGGAAATGTTTATGACGGCGTTATTCCTACTGTGGACGCTTCCATTGCCGGAGAGTTCGGAAGAATCATGGCTTGGGCAGATAAGTACAGAAAGCTTGCCGTTCGTACCAATGCAGATACTCCACAGGATGCTAAGAAGGCAAGAGAGCTTGGTGCAGAGGGAATCGGACTTTGCTGCACAGAGCATATGTTCTTCGATCCCGAGAGAATCTTCGCTTTCCGTGAGATGATCGTATCCGACACTAAGGAAGAAAGAGAAGAAGCTTTTAGAGAGAATTCTTCCCTTCCAGCAGGAAGACTTCGAAGCTTTTATATGAGGCTTTTAGAGGGCAATCCTGTTACCATCCGTTTCTTAGACCCGCCTCTTCATGAGTTCGTTCCACAGGAGGAAGAGGAAATCGAGAAGCTGGCCAAGGCAAAGAACAAGAGCGTACAGGAAATCAAGGATATCATCACTTCCCTGCACGAGTTCAACCCCATGATGGGACACAGAGGACTTCGTCTTGCTGTTACCTACCCTGAAATTGCCGTTATGCAGACCAAGGCAGTTATCCGTGCGGCAATCAACGTACAGAAGAAGCATCCTGATTGGAAGATGAATCCGGAAATCATGATTCCTCTTACTTCCGAAGTGAAGGAGTTCAATGTTGTTAAGAAGGTGGTTGTAGAGACTGCTGACGAGGAAATCAAGAAGGCCGGCGTAAATCTTGCATACCAGGTAGGAACCATGGTGGAGATTCCAAGAGCCTGCCTTACTGCGGATGAGATTGCGAAGAATGCAGACTTCTTCGCTTCGGAACCAATGACTTAACACAGATGACCTTCGGCTTCTCAGAGATGATGCAGGAAAGTTCCTGAATGCTTACTATGACAATAAGATTTTTGAGTCTGACCCATTTGCAAAGCTGGATCAGGTAGGTGTAGGAAAGCTGATGAAGATGGCTATCGAATTAGGGAAAGCCTGTAAATCCGCATTTACACGTAGGAATCTGTGGTGAGCACGGTGGAGATCCATCTTCCGTAGAGTTCTGTCATGAGATTGGTTTGGATTACGTTTCCTGTTCTCCATTCCGTGTACCTGTAGCACGTCTTGCTGCAGCGCAGGCGCAGATTAAGAACCCAAGAAAGTAATTGGATTTTTAAAAAGCTGTATTTATTTAAACTGTCCCTCTTTACTGTTAACCGGTAAGGAGGGTATTTTTATTACGGAAAAACAGAAAACTTAAATTCAAGATTTAAGGAAAATGTGATAGGATAGCTTTAGAATCGTATGGTCAAGACTCTAGCTTAGGAGGAAGTGCTTTTGTTAAAGATTTTTTCGGAGAAATGGAAAATGCAATTTATACGCCTTCAATATACTTTAACAATCAATATGAGGATGAGTGGCTGGAAGAGGACTTGGCAAAGGAAATGATAGAAGATGTGGATCAATCCAAGGTGGTTAGTAGCCATCTAATTGAGAGTCCGATATTGGGACCGATTCCCCGGAAAAGCTTTCCGGAGGAGTCAAGACCCTTTTGCTGATGGCTTTTGATGATAGTGGTCATGTTTTTAATGGATCGGCTTGCGGAGATAATTGTGCCAAGTGGATTTCGGTCATTGCGTCTCATAAAAGATTTAACCATTAATTTGCATCACATCATGGATTTTAGCACTGTGGAAGGATTTTCCGCATTTATCTTAAATACCGGCAAAATGGTAGAAAGCTACAAGGCGTATTTAGAGGAAGCTATTAAAATTCCTTTGGAGGACTTCTAAAATGAAGGGAATGCACCACATTGTCATACAAAAATAAGCGGATTCGATTTGCATTTTTCTATAAAGAGAAATATCACTATTATTCGAGGAGATAGTGCTACAGGAAAAACAACGCTGTTCTCTATGATTGAAGAATATGGAAATCTTGGCAAGGATTCGGGGGTGCAGATTCAATGTGATAAGGCCTGTGTAGCTCTTTCCGGGGAAATACTGGCAGGAGACGCTGGAAAAGATTCATGATTCCATAGTCTTTGTTGACGAGGATAGCAAGTTTTTAAAAACTAAGGACTTTGCAAAAAGAATTCGAAATTCCGATAATTATTATGTGCTGATTACCAGAGAAAATTTACCTGCTTTGCCTTACTCCGTGGAAGAAATATACGGGATTCATTATTCAGGAAGATATATGGATACAAGGCAGATATATAACCTGTTTTTATAAGATTTATTCGGACACAAATCCTGAAAAGATTTTTGGTAAATTCCATAGTAACGGAGGATTCCTAAGCAGGATTTACTTTTCTTTTCCGAAGTTTCCAAGACAAGGAGAATTTATCATGCAAAAGTGCAGGGGGAAAATCCAATATTCTAGGGATTTTTTACAAAAAGATTGCTTGATAAACAGCAGAAAGAAACATTGGTGATAGCGGATGGAGCAGCATTTGGGCCGGAAATGGCCCATATTTCCCAATTACTTAGAGGGAATAATTCTATTAAGCTCTATCTTCCGGAATCTTTTGAATGGCTTTTTATTGTATGCGGATATTTTTAAATAAAACCGTCCATTAGAAAAAGCTTGAAGAAGCGGAAAAATATATTGAAAGTGAAAAATATTTTAGCTGGGAAAGATATTTTACAGATTTACTAATGGAAGAAACAAAAGATTCCCCTTATCCTTATGATAAGTCGAATCTTAAGGATTTTTATCTTCAGGGCAAGCTTTGTTCAAAAGGTGTTGGAGGCAATGGAACCCATCCACTTTTACTGAAGAATAGATGTGTAAAAGAACGCTCATAAAGCCTATAAGGATAATAGAACACTATTCATAAAAATTGCTAAAAAAACGCCGTTCAATGCTATACTGCTTTTAGCATATAAGATATGAGAGAATATACAGGAAAAATTAATTTTTAAGGAGATATCATGTTGAGAACAAGAGGATTTTTACTATGCCTTCTGGCATTATTTTTTCTGGTATCCTGTAAGCCAAAGTACGGAGTGAATTCTACTCCTGTTATGACTACAGCAGCGGAAGATCAAGTCATTCTTATTGACTTCAATCAGATTTCCGACGATGTGATTGAAAATATGAATCCGGAGGATTTTCCTTTTGTAAAAAAAGCTTGAGCCTTTTCCGGAAGCAACGACACCCACATGGTAGAAGTACAGGCGGAAATTGTGGAAAAATGTCAGTCCTGAAGCTTTTAACCATTTTCCTGGATCAGCTGATGCGAGAGATTTCCAATGCGGGAGCGGTACAGGATTTCCGATACAGTAAGTCTACTGACGAGAGCTATGGAAGCTTCTTCCAAAAAGTTCGGTGTGCACTATGTGATTACTAGGGAGAAGAGACTGTGGAGGATGTAACGGTACAGCCGGGAGAAACTTTCCCCTTCACTGTGTAACAAGTACAAGGACTGTGACAATAGGAGAAAAACTACTTCATGGATAATCAAGACAAGACGTCTAGCGAGAATATAGATAATCAAGATAGGGGAAAAGTACCCCAACGAGAAAAAGAAAGGGCAGGGTTTTCGCTTGGAGCATTGGCATATCATTGCTCTAGGCTTAATGCTATATGACTCCCTTGCTTTGAGCTTTTCATATTTAATTGCCCTTTGGCTACGCTATGATTTACGCTACAGCATCCATTGACCCCATCTATATTGAAAGATGGAAAAGTTTTGTGCCGGTGTACATTTTAGTGTCCTTAGGGGTGTTTTGGATTCTGAAATTATACAAAAGCATCTGGCGCTTTGCCAGCTACTCGGAGCTTCTTCGGGTGAGCATGGCCATTGCTATTTGCTCCGTATTTTCATATCCCGGGAATCACCCTATTTTTGGGGAGAATGCCCATTTCTTACTATATGATTGGAGCAATTTTGCAGTACTTTAGCGGTGCTGGGGATTCGTTTTTCCTACTGTTTTATTCTGCTTCTTCGGAAGGTAAACAATAAGAAAAGCCTACACCGGATTATGGTCATTGGAGCAGGAGCTGCTGAGCAAATGTTGATTCGTGACATTCACCGCTCAGGAGAAGTGGACGGCACGGTAGTTTGTATTATTGACGACAACAAAAAATAAGTGGGGAAGACTCATTGACAATATTCCCCGTGGTGGGAGGAAGAGAAAGCATTTTTGGAGGCGGTGGAGAAATTTGCCGTGGATAAAATCTTCTTGGCAATCCCTTCCGCTACCGTATCCCAAAGACGAGATATCTTGCAAATCTGCAACGAAACCACCTGCGAATTAAAGAATCTTCCCGGAATGTATCAGCTGGTTACCGGACAGGTAAAGCGCCAGTTCCATGAAGAAGGTTTCTGTGGAGGATTTGCTGGGAAGGGATCCGATTAAGGTGGACCTTCGGGAGGTATTTTCCTTTTATTAACGGCAAAACTGTACTGGTTACCGGCGGCGGAGGCAGTATCGGATCGGAGCTTTGCCGGCAGATTGCGGCTCACAGCCCGAAGAAGCTGATTATCTTCGATATCTACGAGAACAACGCCTATAATATTCAACTGGAGTTACGGGAAAAATTTCCCCGAACTGGATCTTTTGGTCTTGATCGGCTCCGTACGAGACTCCCGAAGAATGTTTCAGATTTTCAAGGAGTACAGACCGGAAATCGTTTATCATGCTGCGGCGCACAAGCATGTGCCCCTTGATGGAGGACAGCCTGCGAAAGTATTAAGAACAATGCCTTGGGAACCTACAAAACCGCCTATGCGGCTATGGTGAACGGTTGTAAGCGCTGATGTTGATTTCCACGGATAAGGCGGTGAATCCTGCCAATATCATGGGAGCAAGCAAACGACTTTGCGAAATGATTATTCAGGCCTTTGACAATAAGATTAAGGCAGGTCGGGTGCAGGACATCCCCAGCTCTTTCACCCATAAGGGGCATGGAGAATGCGGATAAAAGACGGCACGGGAGCAGTATTCCAGGATATTCAGACAGAATTTGTGGCGGTACGCTTCGGAAATGTATTGGGCTCCAACGGCTCCGTTATTCCTATCTTCAAAAAGCAAATCGAAAAGGGCGGGCCGGTAACGGTGACCCACCCGGATATCATTCGTTACTTTATGACCATCCCGGAGGCGGTAAGCCTTGTCTTAGAGGCGGAACCTTCGCTAAGGGGGAGAAATCTTTGTCTTGGATATGGGAAGCCCGGTAAAAATTGATACCCTGGCCAGAAACCTGATTCGCCTTTCCGGATTTAAGCCGGACATCGACATTAAAGTACAGTACAGTGGCCTACGCTCGGGAGAAAAGCTATACGAAGAAAAGCTTATGGCGGAGGAGGGCTTGCAGAACACCGCCAACGAGCGTATTCATATCGGAAAAGCCCCTAAGTTTCGATATTGATGCCTTCCTTGGAAAGGTGGATGATTTAATGGAAGCTGCCTACAAGAACAAGGACGATATCCGAGAAATGGTGAAGGAAATTGTGGGAACCTATAAGCCGGCGGAATAAGGAAAAGTTTTTAGGCAATAGCTATATTCTTGTGAAAAAGAGCAGAATGCTAAGTGGAATGCTAAGAAGAAATAAGTTTGTTGAATGAGAAGCTAGGAAATAAGAATCTAAAAAAACAGGCACAAAGCGATGGAAACTGTAAGCAAGAGAGTGGAGGACTTATGCGAAATCATAAAGAGAGCAATCAGAAAGCTTGGATAGCGCTTATTCTGGGAGGATGTCTGGCGGGCCTTTCTCTTACTTTCCCTATGGAAAAAGAAATCCTGTCCTTCCGCACTTGTTGGTAAGGGAAGAAGCCTTGCCTACAAAATAAAAAGAGCTCTATTTTTGAAAAATCAGAAACGAGGAAGACAATCTTCCGAATACCGAAATCCTTTGAGGGAAAGAAGGTTATTTTCGTGGAAAACCCTTTTGAAGCGGAGAATGCTGACAGGGTAAGAGGACATCTGGAAGCGGTAGGAGATAGTGACTATATTCCCCAATTTCTATACAAGAGTAATCAAAAGGGAGGAGATACCATCCTCTCCGCTTTTGCTTTGATTTTACTCTCTCCGGTTTTTCTTTTTCCTCTCTGTTGCTATATTTATGGATGATCGGGACCTGTCTTTTTCACCCAAAAGCGCCTAGGGAAGAACAAACGCTATTTTCCCCTGCATAAATTCCGTAGCATGAAGATGTGTACCCCTCATGACACCCCAACCCACATGTTGGAGAATCCGGAGCAGTATATTACTCGCGTGAGCAAATTCCTTCGGGCCCATTCCTTGGATGAGCTTCCTCAGATTTGGGATATTTTTTTGTGGGAAACATGTCTATCATCGGACCAAGACCGGAGCTTATGGAATCAGGATTTGCTTACCGCAGAGCGCGATAAATACAATGCCAACGATATTCAGCCGGGACTTAGCGGCTGGGCGCAGATTAACGGCAGAGACTCCATAGAGATTCCGGATAAGGCAAAGCTGGACGGAGAATATGTGGAAAAAGATAGGATTTCTTATGGATCTGCGTTGTTTCTTCGGAACCATCTTTTTCCGTACTACGAAAGGATGGCGTGGTAGAAGGGGGAACAGGAGCACTTCAAAAATCCTGCTTCTCAAGATCTTAAGAAATTGTCTTCCTTTGCAAAAAGAGAGTATACGAAAGGAAAGAACTCCAAAGATTTGATTGGTTCCATCGGCTTTGGAGAAAGGGTAGAAGTGGAAAAATAAGCTAAAGGTTTTTGATTACCGGAGCGGAATCTTACGTTGGAACAAGTTTCGAAGCCTATGTTGCTAAACATTACGAGAGCATTTTCTCATTGATACATTAGACATGAGAGATAGTTCATGGAAAAATGTGAATTTTTCTAAGTATGATACAATATTTCATGTGGCAGGCTTAGCCCATGCTGATGTAGGGCGTGTTACAGAAGAGACCAAAGCAAAATATTATGCGGTAAATACAGACCTTGCTATAGAAACGGCAAAAAAGGCTAAGGAAGATGGGGTTAAGCAGTTTATATTCATGTCTTCCTCTATTATCTATGGAGATTCTGCACCCTTTGGAAAAAGAAAAAGAATCACTAGAAATACTCAACCCTCTCCTGCAAATTTTTTATGGCGATAGCAAATGGCAGGCGGATAAAGCAATAAGGGAACTGGACACAGAGGATTTTTTTGTTGTAGTACTACGCCCCCAATGATATATGGAAAAGGTAGCAAAGGGAATTATCCAGTTTTAGCAAAGTTAGCAAAAGACATTACCAATTTTTCCGGATATAAAGAATGAAAGATCTATGCTTTTTATAGACAATTTATCTGAATTTTTATGTCAAATAATGATTAGGAAAAGAAAGAGGAATTTTTGGCCACAGAACGCAGAATATAGCAATACCAGTGAACTTGTTAAATGGATAGCAGAGGTGAATAAGCATCGAATCTTGATTTCTAAATTTTGGAATACCGGCATTAAATTAGCCAGTAAGTTGCCGGGGGATTTAAAGGACTTACGAATAAGGCATTCGGAAACATGGCTTATGACAAAGAGTTGTCGAGCTATGACTTTGAGTATCAACTGATTACTCTTAAGGATTCAATAAAAAGGACGGAAGGATAATGAAAAAAAGCGCTACAATTAGCTTCAGTTGCGTCTATGATCGATCAGTTTAATATCCCTAACATAGAGTTACTGTTATCTCTTGGATATCATGTGGATGTAGTTGCAGATTATACAAATCCGGGAAATATAAGTGCAGAAAGATCAGAGGAATTGATTAAAAATATTAAAGAGAATGGGTGCTAATCCTATTGATATAGCTATTCCTAGATCCTTAAATCCCATTGCAATAGGAAGGGCATATATCCAGGTTAAAAAGTTACTATCAGCTAAACACTATAATCTGATTCATTGCCATAGTCCAATTGGTGGAGCTATTGCCAGGTTAGCAGCAAAACCAGAGAGAAAAAGGAACCCGTGTCTTATACACTGCCCATGGGTTTCACTTTTATCATGGTGCACCTGCATTAAATTGGTTGATTTTCTACCCTATAGAGCAGTACTTGAGCAAATTTACGGATGTTCTAATTACGATAAACAAGGAGGACTATCATAGAGCTAAAAATAAGTTTCGAGCAAAAAATACGGTATATGTTCCTGGGATTGGAATTGACCTAGAGAAGTTTAATAAAACAAACAGTGGGAACATTCGTTCAGAGCTTGCATAAAAAGATGAGGATATTTTGTTATTGTCGGTTGGAGAGTTAAATAAGAATAAAAACCATGAAAGTGTTATAAGAGCACTTGGAAAAATGCATAGAGATAATATCTTTCCTCACAACTTATATTACATTGTTGTGGGAAAAGGAGAACGAAAAAAAGAATTGGAAAGTATAATAAACGAAATAGGTTTGAAGGAGCATATTAAGCTATTAGGTTTTCGGAAAATATTTTAGACTATTACACAGCAGCGGATATTTTTGTATTTCCATCTTTCCGAGAAGGATTATCTGTTTCAATGATGGAAGCAATGGGATGTGGACTTCCTGTTATATGTAGTAAAAATCAGGGGGAATACAGATTTAATAGATAGTTATGGAGGGGTTTTCTTTACTCCCAATAACATAAGCAGTATTTATAAAGCGATTAAAAATACTAAAAAAATAGAAAAGAGATGACATGGGCGCTTATAATCGCCAAAAATTAAAGGATTCGATATTAAAATAATACAAAATAAAATGTCTAAGCTATATAGTCCGTCGTGACTATAAAATTGGATAAATTTGCGTTAAGTTGTATAGCTTAGCAAAAAGAATTCGAATGAAAAAAATGGTATATAGTTAGTATAGGGAGGATTCCCAATGAACAAAGATGATGTATGCATTATAAGAGCCAAGTTAAAAAGATTATGTTTATGATGCCATAAAGCACTATGGATACAAGATTTTTACTCCATATAAAGGAAATGGACTTCTACTCCGTATTTTGCGAGAGATATGGTTTAGAGCAAACTTACCGGGAAAAAGTCTTTGGTTTCGTTATGTTAAACCTAAAAGCGAATACAAGGCAATTATTTTGTTTGACCCGTTAATCCAACGGGATTATATTGAGTGGCTTCATTGCAAAGCCCCTCATTGTAGAATAATACTCTCTTATGAAAATCGTGCAGATAAGACAATAAGTCCCAATACAGTTCCTGCTTATGTTGAAAAGTGGACTTATGATCAAGATGATTGTAAAGCTTTTCGATATGAAGTGGAGCGCTCCTTCATTTTTATGGAATATAGAAGAAAACAAAATCTTAATCCACGATACGATGTGTTGTATGTTGGAAGGGATAAGGGGCGAGCTGAAATGCTCTTTCAATTAAAAAGAAGATTAGATTCAAAAGGATTAAAAACATATTTCCATATATGTGCAGATAGACAATTTTTAAGATTCAAGAAAAAAATTTTTACCAACCCCGTTTTGTCGTATGAAGAATATTTAAAAGTTATTGGTTAACTCAAAAAGCAATTCTTAATATCGTTCCGGAGGGACAAACAAGTGTGACCCAACGAGAGTTGGAAGCCGTATTTGATGGAATAAAATGTATCACAAATAATCGTGGAGTAAAAAAATTTTTGAATTATATGATAAGAGTATTTTATTCTGGGAGAAGATGATTTAAATTCTATAGAGGAATTTCTTTCCTGCAAAACAAAAAAATATGATGAGGCAATATTGCAAAAAGTATGAGTTTAGTAGAAAAATAAAACAAATGCTTTGTTAAAGAGGGAAAGCTATGGTCGTGGTGTTATTATTAACATTATTCTTTATCTTAGCTATATTTATGCCAAGATCAAAGAGTGATTTACTTTGCTTTGATGGCTTTTATGTGGGTTCTATTTGCATTTTAATACAGGTGCTCCGGATACTTCTACATATGAATGGATTTATTATGAAAAATGTACCTGGGGCATTTGAACCTATTTTTTACGGTATTAATGGAAATTTGCAGAAAATTTCATTTATCTTTTGTTGGTTTTCGAATGTTGGAATCTACATTACTTCTTTTTCTAAACTTGACGTTTAGAAAAAAATTGGACATTATAAAACGATGGCTTTTAGCAATGTATAGTATATCACCTTTTGCCCTGGCATGTATCAGGGATGAGGGCCGCATTATCATGTGCAATCTTACTATACGCTATGATAGAGTTTGTTGAAAAATCCAAAGAAAAATACTATAAAATTTTGTATATTTCTAGTGATAGCAACTTTGGTGCATTATTCTTCTATATTATTTATTGTTGTTTTATTAGCAAGAAAAGGAACCGGAAAAAGAATATATTAGTTTATGTTTTTGCTTTTCATCGGTATCTTAATAGTACAGAATTCTAATTTATTACTAGGAGTAGTCAGTTACTTTACAAAAAAGAGAAAAATTATTACATGGCTTTTCCGGAGGCCCTGGAAAAACAAGGTTATCCCAATTTAATAGGCTTTAGTGCTGAAATTTTTTTATCCTTTTTAGGCAATATCTTTCTTACAATACTGTCAAAAAGCATAGTTTACAAGGAAGATAGATTTGGATATAAAGGCGAGAATAGCGAGAGGTATTTGTGATATTAATATTTTTAAGCCTTCTTTTTATTCCATTATTGAGGCTTAATGACACATATATGAGACTCTTATTTATCATACATGGATTAAATACTGTTCTTTACGCAATGACTGCATCATGCCTTAAGGGAGATAGAGATATAAATAAAAAAATTAGCTGGAATTACTAGACCGAAATTACGAATTAGTTTGTATGCACTAATTGTTCCTATATGGTCCTATGTGATTGCTATTTATCAGAATCTTCCTTACTTTGGAACTACAGAATCTGTTTTTAGTATTCCTAAGTGAAAATAGCCTATTTCGATAAACTTTATTAGTCATTTAATGGATGAGTAAATCGTGGGATAGTGAAACAGGATATAGATAAGCAGACTGTTACTATAAGACTATATGAAATGAAAGAGAAACTATATGGATAAACCGCAAGGTCAAACAATAAAAATGAACAAACAGAGCTTTACTTCCAGTGCAATATGGAAAATAGTAGAAGCTTTTTCAACAAAGGAATTTCCTTAATAATTTCTATAATTTTAGCTAGAATCCTTCTGCCGGAGGATTATGGGATTATTACTTTAACTGCAATTTTTTTATAAATTTATCAACAATTTTTGGTTCAAAAGCGGTTTGGGAACAGGTTTGATAAGACAAGATCATGTAGATGATATAGATTACAATAATGTATTTTTTTATCGGGATTGAGTTGCTACTTTATGCTATACAGCGTAGCAGCACCAACTATTGCAAGTTTTTTTATGAAGAGCCATTACTTGTATTAGTGCTTCGTGTAGCAAATGTTTTCACTTTATTTAGTCGCATTTGCTAATATTCAAATTGTAATTGTTACAAGAGAATTTAGATTTAGAGAATTATGCTTAGCGAACATACTGTCTAACACTATTAGTGGAGTTACCGGAGTTGTTTTTGGCTTATTCTGGATTTGGAGTATGGTCTCTTGTTATATACACTTTATTAAGAGATGGAATCTCCAGTTTAGTATTATTCATTAGAATCAAATGGTACCCGTCAATAAAGATTGATTTTTAGGATGAAAAATTATTTTTACTTTAGTATCTGGGTTTTAATCGCCGGTATTATTGACTTTATTGGCAATAATTACTTGAGCACAATGATGGGAAAAAGATATTCTTTGTCAGAACTTGGCCTATATGGGAAGGGAAATCAAATACCGGAAATGATTTGCTTGTATACATTTGGTGCGATTAGTTCAGTTTTGCTTCCTGCACTGTCTGCTTTCCAAAATGATTTGAAAAAAATTAAAAAGCGTATGTAAGAGATTGGTGGAAATGTCTAGCTATATTCTTTTTTTCCTATGATGGTTGGATTAAGCATGATTTCAGATAAATTGGTTCCCTTTCTATTTACTGAAAAAAATGGAGTGGATGTATTCCGATTTTTTTATTTTTGCGTGTGTGACTTTTTGGTGTTAATCCTTTACGAGTTATTAATATGCAGTTAATTTATGCTCTTGGGGATTCAAAAAGAGGTCTCATCATTGAATCTTTACGAGCAATTTTATTGGTTATTGGCGGAACTCTATGTGCATTTGTTTTTAAAACCAGTATATATGGAATTGCAGGTCTTGCATCTTTGGTTGCCATAATAAATGTTTGTATCACACAATTTATTGCAAAAGAAATATATAGACTATGGATTTTTTTGAGTGGATTAAAGATATGCTACCTGCTATTATTCTATCCTTTGTTATGGCTGTATCCGTATATTTTACCGGATTTCTTCCTTTGACAAAATATTTACTGATGTTTATACAAATAGTTGTTGGAAGTATTGTTTTATATAGTGCTTTCAGCTTTGAGTAAAAATTCTTCTTTTATGAAATTAAGACGCTTTTAATGAATAAGTTAATTAGACGGAACAAAGAGGAAAGGTAGTTTACCTGATGAAATTTTTTATCTAGGCTAAAGATGATATGGAATTGTAGAAGGAAATATGGCTAGAGTATAAAATCAATCTAGACTTTATCTGCTTCCAGAAAGAATGGCGAAATACAAATTTACATAATTCTACAAAAGCAGGATGTAAGTTTGATATGGAGAAGGTAGAGGTAGGTGAGGGTAGCTATGGTGTTTTAAATGTTCACTGCTGGGATAATCCTAAAGAACATTTGAAAATTGGAAAAGTATTGTTCTATTGCAGATAGTGTACATTTTTTTACTTGGTGGAATACACCCTATGCACAGAATTACAACATTTCCCTACTTAAGTCACATCCTAAAGCAGGATACACAAGAGACAACTGGTACAAAAGGAACAATTATAGTGGAAGATGATGTATGGATTTGCTATGGAGCAACTATTTTTATCAGGTGTAACTATAGGCAAAGGGAGTATTATTTCTGCGGGTAGTATAGTAACAAAAGATATTCCCCCATACTCTATAGTGATAAATGGAAGGTTCAAAGGAAAAAGATTTTTCTGATTCTATTATAAAAAGATTGATGGAGATAGACTTAAATAAAATTCAATATCTTGAAAATAATGAAAAAAATAAAAAAAGATACTAAATTCTGATATTACAGATGAAAAATATAGATGACATATTATCTGTATTGGTGGAAAAATGGCTAATATATTATTCGTTTATGAGAAAAAAATGCCCACTACAGAAGGGATTCATGAGATTTTTTTAATTCAGAAGAAGCAAAAAGAGTATGGGATTTGTGCAGCAATTTGTAACTGTATGGAGGGTAAATCAGGAATTATTATGTTGGGCAGATGGAATAGTTTTTGTAAGAACATTAGACTTACTTTCCCAGTGGATATTGAGAAGGGCAAAGGAAAGAGGCTTATTTACTATTCAATTTTTTTGATGATGATGTCTTGAACCTTCCCTAAGAATGCAGTAAGGAGAGTTCAATACCTTTCCTGGAGGAAGAGAGCAATAGATTATGGATTTAAAAAAATACAGATATTATATTATCATCCAATCAATTATTAGCTAAAAAAATATTCAGAAAAACCGTAAGTCGTAGATTTGCTATCATTAATACAGTAGTAGACGAGAAAGTCTTAATTCCTATATTTAAAAGAGAACAACATTATTTGGGAAATAAAGTGAGAATAGTTTATGCTGCAGGAGCAAATCATGAAAAACATGTTTTATAAATATATACTCCCTAATATACCGTATCTAATAAAAAAATATAAAAAAATAGAATATCTTTTTACTTTTTTTGAGTACATCCCGATATGTCGGAATATCAAGATCAAATAGAGGTGAATTATATTGGTGCTTTGTCTCTTTCGCAATATAGGAAAGAAATTCAAAGCGGATATTATGATATTGGCTTAGCGCCATTAGAGTCTAATGAGTTTACACAATATAAATACTATAATAAATATATAGAGTACACTATTGCTGGAACAGTTGGTATCTACAGTAAGGTATTACCTTATACTTTGGTAGTAAAAGATAAAGAGAATGGATTCCTTGCTTTTAATTCAACTGAAGGATGGCTTGATACGCTATCTGAAGCTATAGAGCATAGTGAGATGCGTCGAATGTGCTATAGAAATGCATATAATCATATTAGAAATGAGCTAAAAAGCTGAAGCTATTTTTTGATAAGTTAAAAAGAGATATACCTGAACTTATACAGGTTCGCCCAGTTAAAGTTAAAAATGTATGTAGTTGATTTGAAGGTTAAATATTTAGCATATAGATTTTTGGAAGGGATGTATTTAATTTTTGATTATATGCGTAAAGAAGGGATTTGTGGAACAGTAAAAAGTCATAAGCTTTTTGGAATGACTGGAAGAATAGTAGGACTGAAAAAAATTAGGGGAGTAAGAAGGTCGAGAGAAAAGGAGATAGTAATGCATGAGTAGGCTTTTTGTTTATCTATGAAAGAGATATGCCAACAGTCAGTATAATTCGTGAAATGTTTTCCGGATTAAAAGTTGTTTCCGGAAATCAAATCAGATTTTTGTTACTTGCAGGATATAAGGCCATCAGACATAGATTACCATGATGTTATTATTTTTATCAGACCAGATAATATTTATAGTTGGAAAAATTGCACAAAATGCGAAGAAGGCGGGACATCTTATAGTGACGTTTTGCGATGATGACCTTTTTAAATTTGCCAAAGCCAAATCCAACGATTCCATGGCGAAAAAGGCTTGCTTAAAAGCTCTAAGCTTCACTGATGTGATTTGGTCTTCTAGTAGATATATTTTAGAAAAGTATAAATTTTACACAGTAGGAAAGAGGACCGCTCTTACGGATACAATTGTACAAACTGAGGAGTTTGTAAATGATAGAAGAGAAATAAAAATGATGCAAAGGTAAAGATAGTTTATGCAGCGGCCTCTAGCCATGCTATGTTATTTGAGGAATATATCGGTCCTATCGTGCCAAAACTAACAGAACGATTTGGACAAAAAATATCTTTTACTTTTGTAAGTGTTCATCCTCAAGTGGAAAGCGGTAATTGCGAATATGTTTCTGGAATGTCATTACTTGAGTACAGACAATATATGAAAGAGCGACAATTTGATATTGGAGTAGCACCATTACATCAAGATGAATTTTCTAAGTGTAAGTATTACAATAAGTTTTTGGAATACACGACTCAGGGTATCGTAGGGGTATATTCGAATACTGAACCATATACTTATGTGGTTAAAAATGGAATCAATGGCATTTTAGCAGAGAATAATCCGGAAAGTTGGTATGAAGCCCTAAGTTGCTTGATTGAAGATCAGGTACTAAGGACAACTTGTTTAGCGAATGCTATTCAAGATATTAGAGAAAATCATTCAGAACAAGCATGTATAGATAAGATTTGTAGGGGAATTCCAGAAATAAGAGAGGAGGCTAGGCAGTATAAGAAATGTAAGGACTTTAGTGTGCATAAGTATCTATATTTTTACTTCAAGATTAATAGATTGGATTTACTTGTTAGGATTTTTACTTTAAACAGTTGGGAATTAAAAGCAGTATTTAATAAAATCAAAACACATTTTATTGAAGCTAAAAGCTTATAGGAGAAAAAGATAATTGATATGAGAAATAAGTCTAAAAGTAAGAATAATCTTTTAGACTTATTTTTCTTATCAAGTTTGTGCTTAGTATATACAAAGGAAATAATATGGACATCATCAAGATTGGAAAAAGCGATTGCATATTTGCGTAAACGAGCAGGCTACACACAAAAAGAGTTGGCTTATCGTCTGGGAATTAGTGATAAGGCTGTATCCAAGTGGGAACGCGGGCAAGGATTACCGGAAATTGGATATTTTCAAAAGCTTTTCTATTTTACTAGATACTGATTCAGATTCATTACTGGCAGGAGATGTTGCTCATCATAGGAATGGGTGGGCCGGAATGATTTTGTTGACTGAGAATCCCTATGAAATAGGAGCTGGAACCATGATATATGATAAAAGCCCTTATTTATTTTTTTGATTTCATATTTTTGTTGGTAGGCATTAGAGATATTTATGTAGCAGGTACAAAAATGATGCTGAGTATATTAGGCAATACTTAGGAGATGGGAAAGAATATGGAATACAGATTACTACAGTAATAGGAGGGATAAAGGAACTTTCTTCAATTTATTATGAAAAAGAATACTGAAAAGGAACGGAAACATCATGCTGGTTTACGGCAGGTGTATTCTTTATGGGGTGGATCAGACCAGATTTTTTCAAAAAGCAATGCTTGACAGAGAGCATTTAACAGTGCTGGCTTTACCCAAAAAGTTGCAGGAGGCAACGATTGCTGTGGACATTGATAAGCGTGTACTCCAAGATAAAGATGATAACCCTATGAAAATACGGACTCAATATGATTTTTCCGAAATACCAATCGCATTTTTTCCGGAATCTTTATTAAAAGAAATTGTAGAAGAAAATTCAATTTACTCCTACTTGGAACAGCAGAAGGGGGATGGAAAGTTGTATGCAGAAACTTTAGATCGTGGTTTTGTAGAAATTATGATAGAGGATTGGAATAATGTACAAGAGGCATCCACATTTTTGAAAATTGTGCAAAGTAAATGTGGAATGAATGTATATTGCTTAGAAGAAGTGGCTTGGAGGAGGGGGATGATTAGTCTTGAACAATTAAAATCCCTAGGAGAAAAGAAAAAAAGACAGAATATGGAGAATATGTTTTAGAACTATATGAACGTCTTAGCTCTAGAGTACTAGGAGATAGTGAAAATAACTAAGTAAACGATTCGTAGAGTTTTACGGAGATAAAAATATTTTTAAAATATAGTTTATGTCAAGTATCTGACTTTTTGATTACTTAAAGATGATAAATGACATGTTTCGAGTGGAAAAAGTCTTAGGATAAAACAGAATTAAGGAATAAATAAGAATGCTTTAACATAAATCATGTAAACGGAAAGTCGGTTTTCCTGCCAATGCCTTAGCCAGTACAATACAGAATAGTGTATTATTAGATGAGTAGAACAATGTAGAGATAAGAAAAAGGAGATAAAAAGAATGGGTATTCAGTTATTTAAAGCAAAAATATGAAGTAGAAGAATGCTTAGCAGAAATTAAGGAGTGCTTGGAAGTGGGTTGGACTGGCATGGGGTTCAAAACTGTTAAATTTGAGGAAGCATGGAAGGCATACACTGGATTACCCTTCGCGCACTATTTAAGTTCTTCAACTATAGGATTATATATGGCTGTAGACATTATGAAGGAGGAGTATGGATGGAAGGATGGTGATGAAATCATTACTACTCCCCATCACTTTTGTCTCTTCCAACCACGCTATTTTTAAAATCCAATATGAAACCGGTTTTTGCAGATATTGATGAAACCATGTGTATGACTCCGGAGTCTGTTAAGGATAAAATTACAGATAAAACCAGGGCGGTAATGTATGTAGGCCTTGGAGGAAACATGGGGCACTATTATGAAAATAGTAAAGCTCTGCGAGGAAAACAATTTAAAATTAATTTTGGATGCTGCTCATATGGCGGGTACAAGATATAAAGGTGAGATTCCTGGAAGAGAAGCTGAAGTTGTAGTTTATTCATTCCAAGCTGTTAAAAATCTTCCTACAGCAGATAGTGGAATGATTTGTTTTAAGCGTGGAGAGTTTGACGAAATTGTACGAAAAAAAGTGCTGGTTAGGAATCAATAAAGATACTTATGCAAGAAGTAATGATAGTGGAAATTATAAGTGGCGCTATGATGTAGAGTATGTAGGGGATAAAGGACATGGAAACTCTATTATGGCATCTATTGGACTAGTACAGTTAAAATATCTTGACAGAGATAATGCATATCGACGTCAACTAGTGTCTTGGTATAGGGAGAGATTAAGCCAATATCCCTGATTTAATTAAGTTAACAAAAGATGGAAGAGGGATGCGAAAGTGCTTGCCATTTATTTCAAATATGTGTGGAAGATAGAGATGGTTTGATGATGGCATTAAATGCTGCTGAAATTTATCCGGGCGTTCACTATGCTAATAATATTAACTATCGTATGTACAATTATGCAAAAAGGAACCTGCCCATATGCAGAGTATGTTAGTGAACACACTATTACTTTGCCAATGAATTTATATGTTACCTTTGAAGATGTTCAGAGAATCTGCGATGTGGTTATTAAATTTGTGACGAAGGGTAGATAATAGGAGAAATTGCAATGCAAAAGATAGAAAATGGTGGCGTAATTACATACCGAAATATTGATGCCTTCGAAATTCAGAAGTTTCAACAAAATAGATACCCCTATTGTTTATTGATTATGTAGAAGAAGCTATAGGGGAAAAAGTGCTAAGGGACATAGAATTTTTCCTTTAACGAATGGTACTTTCCTGCACACTTCGAGGATGAGCCTAATGTTCCGAGCTTTTGTACAAGTGGAAGCTCTTACCCAGATGTTTTTGATGTCTTTTTTTGACCCTTCCCGGCAATGAAGGGATGAAGACAGCATTTATTAAAACTACCACGGAATTTAAGGAGAAAATCATTCCCGGGGATCGATTGGATATTGTTTCAGAACTTCATTCTTATAAAAGAGGCTTGGCAAAAGGCTGCTCTATTGGATATTTACGTGGAAAAATTGCTTGTAAAGCAGAGTTAATTAGTGCAATTCCCGATATAATGCGTTCCTTTAGGCCGGTAAACTAAGGAGAGTAGAAAAGAGATGGAGAGAGTTGCAGATTACATTATAAAAAAAGTTAATGAAGCAGGAGCGGGGCATATTTTCCTGATTACCGGCCGAGGTATTCTATATTTGACGGACGCAGTTGCGAAGAACGAAAAAGTTAAAGCGATTCCAACTTTCCATGAACAGGGGGCATCCTATGCTGCTATGGCTTATGCTAGTGTTCATGAAGGTGTTTCTGCTTGCCTGGTGTCTACAGGCTGCGCTGCTACAAATGCGATTACTGCTTGCCTTTGCGCATATCAAGATAATCTTCCTGTAGTATTTATTTCCGGTAATAACCAATTGAATGAGAATACTAGACACACCGGAGCAGAAATAAGAACATATGGTTCGCAAGAAGCGGATATCATAAGTTTGGTTGAGCCTATTACAAAGTATGCTGTAATGCTGGAAAAGATGGAAAATGTCGCATATGAAATAGAAAAGGCATTGCATATTGCAGAAAGTGGTAGAAAAGGCTCTGTTTGGATTGATATACCATTGGATGTACAAAACATGAGATTGGAAGAAGATCTTGTAAAGCATTTTGTACCCGAAAAGAGTGAAAATTCTAATTTAGAGGTAGAAGCGGACAGTGTAGCTGAACTTTTTAATCAATCGGAAAGGCCGATTTTTACTGATTGGTGGAGGGGCCTCAAATGCAGGGAAGATATCCTTCGATTAACCCGGCAATACAATATTCCGGTGGTATGTTCGCCTGCTGCTTCAGACATTTTTGGGACCGGCAATGAGCTGTCTATTGGTACGGTAGGAAGCCTAGGAGGCTCAAGAGCCGGCAATATGGCTGTGCAAAATAGTGATTTTGTTCTTGTTATAGGAAGTAAGTTATGTTCTCAACTTACCGGAGTAAAAGATAACTTTGCTAGAGAAGCAAAAGTGGTTGTAGTAGATATCGATAAGCAAGAACATACTAAAAGCGGGAGTCAAAATCGATAAATTGGTTGTGGAGATGCAGTGACTTTTTAAAAAGCATTCAATAGTTGTACTTTGAAAGAAACGAATAACTCATGGGTAAGAAAATGTTCTCATTGAAAACTATATTTTTCTTTTGAAAAATGAAGATTTTTGTAAAAGAGCTGATAGATAAAAAATGAGTTAGATTTATACTCACTGATGGATGAGATTTCACCGGTATTACCGGAGGATGCAACCATTATTACAGATGCAGGCTTGGAAGAACTTATGAGTACCATCGGCAATTCAGTATAAAAGGGACAGCGATGTTTATTTCCTGCCGCCCAGGGTGCCATGGGATACGCTATTCCGGCCATTATCGGTGCATATGCAGCGGGAAGAAAAAGTATTGTTTGTGTAGTTGGTGACGGTTCTATTATGATGAATATACAAGAACTGCAGATGATTTCTTCCTTACACATTCCGGTAAAAATTTTTAGTTATCAATAATAATATGTATGCTGTTATTCGTAAGCGACAAAAGATCTCTTTAGAAAACGAACAATAGGAAATGACCCAGGTGATGGTGTTCCTACACCCAATTTTGAAAGAATAGCAAAATGCTTTGGTTTTCATTATCGTAAGATTGGTAATAGAGGGGAACTTTTACAAGCTTTACCGTCTATGTTGTCCGGAACGGCTGAGATTATAGAGATAGTCTGTACACCGGAACAAAAGTATTTCCATGAGTCCTATACGATAAATGAAAAGAGAAAGCTTGTTCATAGACCAATTGAGGATTTATCACCATTTCTTCCTGAGATTTTTTAAGGAAGAGATGATAGTTAATCCACTGGAGGAGTAAAATGGCAGAGTGTATTCTTAGAGATGGGACTGTTCTTTCAGATTATGGAAGACCCTATATTGTTTCAGAGGTAAATAGTAGCCATAATGGAAACATGGAATTGGCGAAACAGATGATAGATGCATCGGTGGAAATCGGATGTGATTGTGTCAAATTTCAGTCTTGGTCAGTGTCTTCGCTGTACTCAAAAACTTATTATGATGCAAATCCGATTGCCAAGAGATTTGTACAGAAGTTTTCTATGTCTCCGGATCAATTAAAGGAGCTTGCTGATTATTGTAAAGATAAGGGAATTTCTTTCTCGTCAACTCCATATTCCGAAGAAGAGGTGGATTTTTTGGTAGAGGAATGCCATGTTCCATACATTAAAAATAGCCTCAATGGAATTAGATAATCCTAAATTTTTACGATACATTGGAGCAAAACAGGTGCCTATTATTCTTTCCACAGGAATGTCCAGCATGCAAGAGGTAGAAGAAGCGGTATCGATTCTCCACTCCTCGGGAGTGGAGCAGATGGCTATATTACACTGCGTCTCTATTTACCCGACTATTTTTACATAGTGTGAATTTAAATAATATTTTTGGGATTAAGAGAAAAGTTTGGGATGCATCCGATTGGGTTCTCTGATCACTACGGAAGGCGATACGGCTGCAGTTGCAGCAGTAGCATTAGAGGCTTCGGTAATTGAGAAGCATCTAACACTTGATAGAAGTAAAGTGGGAATGGACAATGGCATGGCTACAGAACCATTAGCTTTTACTCAGCTGGTGGATAAGTGTAGAAATATTCAAATAGCTATGGGGTCCAAAGAAAGAATCCTTATGCAAAGAAGAGTTGGACCAACGTTCCAATATGAGGAGAAGTTTGGTATCTGCCAGAGATATAAAAGACAGGAGAAATTATTCAAGAGTCTGATCTATATGCGAAAAGGCCGGGACAGGAATTTCCCAATCGCATGGAACTGGTGGTTGGTAAGGTTGCTACAAAGGATATAGAGGCAGATACTATTATTCTGCTGGAGCAAGTTAAAATAATTATAATGGAGGAAAAGAAAATGACAAATTTAGAAAAGTATACAAATGTGTTTGTGGAGACATTTGAAGTAACGGCAGAAGAGGCACAAGGATTAAAGTACCAAGACATTGAGGCGTGGGATTCTGTAGGGGCATATGGGATTAATCTCAGCATTGGAAGATGCCTTTGATATTATGATGGATACAGATGATATTATCGACTTTAATTCTTTTGAAAAGGGCAAAGAGATTCTTGCGAAAAAAGAGTATGGAGTAAATTTTTAATGAATAAAATCTGGAATTTGACACAGCACCAGGACAAACTTGCACTTTTGGACGAATATGGAAAATCCATGACCTATGCTCAGCTTTTGTTCAGAAGCATCCATGTTGGCAGAAAAGATTGGACACCGCTGTTTGGTATTTTCACTTTGCAGAAATGAGATAGGATCTGTTATAGGCTACACAAGTTTTTCTCAACCATGGGATTGTACCGGTAATGGTTAATAGCTATTTAGAGAGAGAATCTTTTGGAGCAACTTCTAAAGACCTATTCCCCGGAGTACCTGTGGCTTTCCAAAGGAACAAAGTGAGCTATTTCCAGGGAATGACTGTAGAATATGAAGCATATCAATATGTTTTACTAAAAACACAGTATAGCCATAAATTTCCTCTTAATGAGGAATTAGGACTTTTGATTACTACTTCAGGTTCTACAGGTTCCCCAAACTCGTGAGGCAATCCTATCCAATGTGTTGGATAATGCAAAATCTATAGCAAATTATTTAAAGCTGGATGATTCCGAGAGGCCTATTACGACTTTGCCCATGAACTATGTATATGGACTATCTATTATTAACTCTCATTTTTTAGTAGGTGCAACTTTACTACTGACAGATAAGAGTTTTATGCAGAAGGAGTTCTGGACATTTTTAAAAATGCAAAGGCAAGTTCCTTTGGAGGTGTTCCTTATACCTACGAAATGCTGGATAAGTTGCGTTTTTACAGAATGGATCTTCCTTCTCTGCGAACTATGACGCAGGCCGGAGGAAAAATCACCCCCGAATTACATGAGAAGTTTGCTTCTTATGCGGAAGAGCAAGGAAAAAAATTTATTGTAATGTATGGAGCAGCAGAGGCCACAAGTAGAATGGGATATCTTCCTCCGGAAAAAGCATTGGAGAAAAAAGGCTCCATGGGTATTGCAATTCCCGGCGGTAAATTTATGTTGCTTGGTGCAGAGGGGAATGAGGTTTTAGACCCTTTTACTACCGGTGAACTGGTTTATGAAGGGAATAATGTAACATTGGGCTATGCGGAATGTGGTGAAGATTTGATAAAAGGCGATGAGCGTCATGGTCGATTGGAGACAGGAGATATGGCACAATTTGACTCTGATGGATATTACTACATTGTAGGTCGCAAAAAGATTTCTAAAAATTTATGGAAATAGAGTGAACTTAGATGAGATTGATCGTCTTATTAAAGGCTGCTTTTTGAGATTGAAGTGGCAAGTGGAGGTGTCGATGACCATCTATATCTATTTGTTACTGAAGAGAAATATGCAGAGCCTGTACGAAACTTCATTATTGAAAAGACAAAAATTAAATCCAGCAGCCTTTAAATCCATAGTTATAGACGAAATTCCAAAAGAATGAGTCAGGAAAAACTTTGTATAAGGAACTAGAAAAGTATTATGCAAAAATAATCGTCACTTATTGTTTTTGCTTTTCCCTTTTGCCAGGGGAACAGCTGATTTTTATAATCCTTTAGAAAAGGAATGTGGTAGTGGCATTCAGTTTATAAAGCTGGAGTACCCCGGCCATGGCTTTGCGAAGAAAAGAATCATTGTGTGATAGTTTTTGAAAAGCTGACTTCGGATTTACTGCCTTTGATTTTAAATACATTGAAATCATACGAGTATCCGGATTATTCACTGATTGGTTATAGTATGGGAAGTATAGCTCTATTTGATGTTTTGCGAAATTTAATTGAGTGCAATGAAATTCTAAAAGCCTAAGACATATTTTTTGGCAGCCCATCAACCGAGTCCAATAAGAACTTTAAAGGAGATTCCCGAAAATGAGCTGGATACATGGGTGAAAAAGGACAATTGAATTTGGTGGAGTAGACGAGAAACTGTTGGATAACAAAATTTTTGGCGAGTTTATCTTCCTGTTTTTAAAAATGATTATAAAATGATAGCCAACTATAATTTTTTTATGCCTCCAATTTTTTTACGCAGATTCCAGCAACTATTTTCTATTCAGAAACAGATACTCCATTTATGGAAATGAAAAGAATGGGAAAAATTTTTCAAAGGAGAGTGTGAATACATAGCGTTTTCCGGTTCCCATTTTTTTATTCATGAATATTATTCGGAGATGGCAAAAATAATTATAAATAATACCGTTGGAGATATTGGAGTTTAAAGATGAAATTTGAAGGTATCATTGAGGGGAAATATGTTACCCTGAGATCAGTGGAAGTAAGAGATGCTCAAAGCACTCTTAATATGAGACTAGATCCCAAAAACAGCAGTATGTTCTTTCATAAAGTGGAGAATAACGTTGAAAAACAGGAAGCCTGGATAAAAAAGCAACAAGAAAAAGAGGGAGACTGGTTTTTTATTGCAGAGGATAAAAAAGGAACGGTAGGTACTGTTGGAATGATTGATGTTGTAGGTGATAGTGGATTTTCTAGTCGACTTATTAGGGGTGGGAAATGCCTTCCAGAGTTTCGAAATTCAAATGTTGATTTTTAGATTGGGGATTTGAGTATTTGAAACTAAAAGCAAATTCGTGGTGACGTAGATGAGAAAATAATGATTCCACACTGAAATTTTGCAAAATATTTTGGGTGGAAATTTGAAGAACCCTGTTTTGATGAAGAAAGAGGGAGAAGAGTTATTTTTGTCCCTAACAAAAGATTTATATAAAGTGGCTAGGGAAAAGATGGCCAAAATGATTTATAGAGAGAAATAGTTGAGGGCTACGATATGACATTTGATGAGATATTGAGCATTCCTCCTTACTCCTTAAATGCAAAGGAGAAAGGCAAATTACTTACGGACAGACTGATGGAGCTTACAGAGCTTCATCAGAAAAACTGTCTTGCATATAAGAATATGCTTACGGCTATTGAGTTTGAGGAAGAAAAAGTAGAGTCTTATAAAGATCTACCTTTTCTTCCTGTCCGTTTATTTAAAGATTTGAATTTAAAGTCTATACCTGATGAAGAAGTGGTGAAGACTATGACTTCTTCCGGAACAAGCGGGCAGGCTGTCAGTAAGATTTATCTAGATCGTAATACATCATCAAACCAACAAAAGGCCATGGTAAAGATAGTATCGGAATTCACCGGTTCCTCTCGTATGCCTATGATTCTAATTGACTGCCCCGGAGTTATTAAAAATCGTGCAATGTTTTCTGCGCGCGGTGCAGGTATTCTTGGTTTTTCTATCTTTGGCTCTAAGAAAATTTATGCGTTAGATGATGATATGAAGCTGGATGTAGATGGGCTTAAAGAGTTTTTGGAAAAATACCGTGGAGAGAGAATCCTGCTTTTTGGCTTTACATTTATGATTTGGCAACATTTCTATAAAGAATTGTTAAGATTAGAGGAAGAAGGTATTCATTTTGATTTATCAAATGCCGTCCTTATTCATGGCGGTGGATGGAAGAAGCTGATTTCAGAGGCTGTAAGCCATGATGAATTTCATCATAGGCTAAAAAGAGGTTTGTGGATTATGTCATATTCATGATTACTATGGCATGGTAGAACAAACCGGTTGCATTTATATGGAGTGTGAATGTGGACACCTACATGCCAGCAACTTTTCGGATATTATTATTCGAAGACCAATTGATTTTTCGGAGGCAAATATTGGGGAAGATGGCATAATTCAAGTTGTGTCGACTATTCCTGAATCCTACCCGGGTCATAGCTTGCTTACGGAAGATGAAGGAAGAATATTGGGAATTGATGATTGCCCTTTGTGGACGAAAAAGGAAAATATTTTTAAAAATTCATGGCCGTTTAAAAATGCTGAGATAAGGGGGTGCAGTGATACGTATGCAGACAAGTTTAAATCCTAATGTACTGAATAAAGCTACATTTTTACTTGGAACTGTAGATACTGCTATGAATATCGCAGAGATACCGGCAAAAGTTCCTTTTGATGATGATATTGTTGAATTTCTCAATACGGTATCTAAAGAAATCATGAAAGACCCAAGATCAAAAGTATATTCAGATGTGATTACTTTTGGTTTTTGGATTAGAAAGGCTTCCATTTTAAAATTAAAGGAGCGTTTTCAAAAAGATGAAAATATTATCCGTATGGGAAAAGGTGTTGCTTTTCATATAGCTCCTTCTAATGTTCCTTGTAATTTTGCTTATAGTTTGGTTAGCGGTTTACTAATGGGGAATGCAAATATCGTTAGAGTACCCTCCAAGGAGTTTTCGCAAGTTGATATCTTGATTGATGCTTTTCAGAAGGCTTTAAGCGTGCAGAGGAGTATGGAACCCTATATACTTTTACTTCGTTATGGAAGAGAGAAAGAAATTAATGATTTCTTTTCTTCCATTGCAGATGTCCGTGTTATATGGGGAGGGGATCAAACTATAGCTGATTTAAGGAAATCAGAGCTTCCGCCAAGATCCGGTGAAATTACTTTTGCTGATCGATATTCTATCGCTTTAATTGATGCAGACAAGTACTTAGCAATGGAAAATAAAACAAAAATTGCAGAAGACTTTTTATAATGACACTTTTTCTGATCAAAAATGCCTGTACCAGTCCTAGAATTGTTATATGGATAGGAGAAGAAAAAAGCTAAAGCTAAAGCAGTATTTTGGGAAGAAGAACATAAATTGGTAAAAAGTAAGTACTCATTTCAAGCTATTCAAGGAGTAAATAAACTAACAAGCACTTATGAAATTGCAGCAGTCCGACAGGGAATCAGAGTTGAAAATCATAGTGATAATTTAATTATTAGAGTTACTGTTCCAGCGGCAACGGGAGAGTTAATGGATCACCGGATAACAGCGGCTTTTTCTTTGAATATGATTGCACTGATATTTTAGAAATTAAAGATTTATGTAATCATAAAGCATGTCAGACAGTGGCATATATTGGAGATAAAGATATGATGATGCCACTAATTTATGCAGGTGTTAAAGGAATTGATCGAATTGTTCCAATGGGAAGAACGATGGATTTTGACCTAATATGGGACGGATACAACTTGCCGGAGTTGTTGACAAGAACAATAGTGAGGGAATAATTATGAAAAAGATCCTATACTCTGGGAAACCGTAAGGTAGCAATTATTGGGGCGGGCTTTGTCGGCTCTTCTATTGCTTATGCTTTGGCAATAAGAGATGTTGCTAGAGAAATTGTTCTTATAGATATTAATCAAGAAAGACAGATGGCGAAGCTAAGGACATCCGTCATGGTATTCCGGCTATGGGAACGGCGGATTTGTATGCCGGAGATTACTCGGACTGTGCAGACTGTGATTTAATCATTATTACCGCAGGAAGGGGAAGAAAACCCGGAGAATCAAGACTCGGATCTTACGAACGAGAATGTGAAAATAATGCGTTCTGTAATTGATTCTATCAAAAAGTATTATACACGAGGGGTTATTCTAGTTATCTCCAATCCCGTGGACATTATGACTTATAAGGCGACAGAGTGGATGGGGCTTCCTGATGGAATGGTTTTTGGATCAGGTAATATTTTGGATTCTTCTCGTTTTGTAAGGACTATAGCCGATTATGTTGGACTTAGCACAGGGGTAATCAATGGGTATGTCATTGGGGAACATGGAGATGGTCAGGTACCGGTTTGGAGCCATGTAACGGTTGGCGGTATACCTATCGCGGAATACTGCTCAGATGTAGGACTAGAATGGAATAATGCCATTAGACAAAAACATAGCAGAAAAAACAAAAGTTATGGGCTCGGAGATTATTGCGGAAAAGGGACGCACCCATTATGGGATTGCCACATGTGTTTGTCAGTTGGCAGATGCCATTATTAACCAAAGACCAACCATCTCGTCAGTTAGTTCTATCCTTATGGGTGAGCATGGATGTAGAGATGTGGCATTATCAGTTCCTTCGGTTGTGGGACCCTCCGGTGTGCAACAGAGAATTCGTGAAAAATGGGCACCTGAGGAATATCGAGCTTTTTTCGATTCGGTAGAAAGCATTAGAGACATTATGGTAAAAATTGATGTCGTATAGTAAGAATTCAGAAGAAGGAGTAAAACAATGAGAATATATTTAAGACCTGTAAGTCTCCAGGATGGACCCAATATTGTAAAATGGAGAAATACACCTACGGTTTCTTCACACTGTTTGAACCAGAAGCCGATTACTTTAGAATCTAATGAGGCTTTTTCCATGAGCATGTTGAAACCGGGCATTATCAGCAGTTTATTGTGGAAAGAATTGATGAAGACTTTGGTGTAGCCTCTACCCTATTGCGACTGCTTACCTGAAGGATATTGACAAGACAAATAAACGATGTGAACTATGTATTTTTACTTCTGATGACCAAGAGTGGAATACAGAAAGTCAAAGTATTGCCGTGAAACTGTTACTGGAGAAGGCTTTTCAGGATTTAGGGATGCATAAAGTATATTCTTATGTGTTTTATAAATTTTTAGATGAAGCAGAATTATTAAAGAGTGCAGGATTTACTTCTAGAAGCTATTCTTAAAGAGGAAGCGATTAATACATCTGGGAAGTATGAAGATATTGTTAGATTTGCTATTGTGGAAAGAGATTGGTTGAGATCAAGTTAGTTGCTTACCAACTGTGTATTCATCTTGAGTCCCGCCCTAAGATAGTGTGAAAAGTGTGAAAAGTATGTTTAACTTTTCATACTTTTTACGATTGTCTCAACTTTGGTGGGGATATGATAGGTTATTTTTCGTTTACTCTGCAGATGGGGCATCATCCGTCCAGAGCATGTATTCCATAAGATAAATTTTCTGTTCAGCTTTACTCTTGCCTTTCATATCCCGGTAACCAAGCAATATAACGGTTTCCTATTCCGGACAGGCGGTTTTCACTTTTCTGGAATAGCTGTTCCTCCACATTGAAATATGTAAGTCGGCAAAAAATAAAAATTTTGCCGACTTACAGTTGACTTGTACGATTATCAATGATACTATAACGGCAAAAAATAAAAATTTTTGCCGACTTGAAGAACATAGAGGTAGAACAAAGAATAATATGGTACATAATCTTTCGCATCAAAAAAACTTCTCCAGAGAAGACTTTATTACTGCCTTTCAGAAAAGAAAATAAAAATAAAAGGAAAGACTCAGGAAGATATAATTTTCAGAAGTTGTTGGAGAATGGGATATTTATCGCGTAGGTAGAAATAGCTATCACATAGCAGAGGATTCGAAGAGAAATTACTCTTATCTATATTCGAGTTATCGTTAGACCTTGCCAAAAAGATTGAGGAACTATATCCGGAACTTGATTTTCGCATTTTTGAACTGGTCCAATTAAATGAATTCGTAAATCATCAGATTGCCCTATAATGTGATATTTGTCTCCGTGGAATCAGGACTGGGAACTTATGTTTTTGATTCCTTGAAAGAACAATATACCGGTAAGATTCTCTTGAACTCCTCCGTGGAAACATTTCATCGAGTATTGGTCAAATGATATGATTATTATAAAAATTGGTTTCTAATCCCCTGAAAGGGTGAAGGAGTTGTCTGGGAAACAAAGCTTGAAAAGATGCTAGTAGATCTTGTGGCAGATAAGCTTCTTTTATCCTGTGTCAGTAGAGGGAGTATGATAATATTTTTCATCAGGTGTTTCAGGATTTTTATATTGATGAGAGTAAGTTGTTTCGATATGCAAGCAGGAGGAATGCAAAGAGCAAGGTGTTGCTACATATAGATAGAACGGATTTAAGGATGGGATTGTGATATGCTGTCAAAAAATAATTTTACGGAAGAGCATATTAGGAGCTTGCAGACAGAAAGTAGGCGAGATCCACTTCTGTTGGAACGCTGTGTGTATGCATTCGGTCTCCTTGAAGCAATTATAACCGTTGGAATGCCATTTGTATTTAAGGGTGGAACCAGCCTTATGCTGTTATTAGAGCATCCATTAAGACTGTCAACGGACATTGATATTATTGTGAAGCTGGGGACTAATATAGATGAATACATCGAGAAGGCATCTAAGATTTTCCCCTTTGTTTCCTTTGAGGAACAAAGGAGAGTGGGTAAAAACAATATTGAAAAAAGACATTTTAAGTTTATCTATGAATCACCCGTAAACCATAGGAATATTTATATTTTGCTAGATATTATATTCGAAGAACCAGGGTATTCTAGGATTATTGAGAGACCAATAAAGAGTGGCCTGATTAAAGTAGAAGAGCCACAATTACAGGTTCTGGTTCCAAGTGTTGAGTGCATACTGGGAGATAAGTTGACTCGCTTTTTGCGCCACATACGATAGGCGTTCCTCTTCATGCAAATAAGGATATGGAGATTATCAAGCAGTTTTTACGATGTATTGACATTAATTGATGTCGTAGAAGATTATTCACTGGTCAGAGACACTTACTACCGGTTGGCGCCGAATGAGATTGCATACCGTGGAATTGATATTACTCCGAAAGATGCATTAATGGACACTTTTATGACTGCGGCAAGTATTTCGTCCAGAGGAAAAATAGAAAAGGAAGATTATACTTTTTATCTGCAGGAATCAGGATATTCGAAACCATATTTATTATGACGATTTTTTTCTGCAGAGACTGCTTCCCAAAAGGCTCCCATTGTGATGTATTTGGCAGCATGTTTGTTGAAAAATCAGCCGTTTGTAAAGGAAATAGACTCGTCTGAATATAAAACAATGACTTTCTTGAATGAAAATCTCAAGCCATTAAAAGAGCAGAAGAAAATCAATCCAACCGGTTACGCATATGCAATTAAGGCAGATAGGATTTTGTTCACAGATAAGATGGAATTTCTCCCCAACTGAATTTTTCTCAGTTTTGAATAGGCATAGTGTAGTTGTTGATGCTGTTTTTAGTGTTTGGCAGTGTTTGGCTTCGTAACGATTACTATAAATAAATAATTAAATGAGTTTCATTTCGTGAAAAATTGCTTATCCTTTTTATGATTTTTGTTGAAATTGCAGGTAGTACAGAATTTCTTCAATCATCCGTACTACCTACGATTTTTTTACTTTGCATTTTTTGCAAAATTAGTTTAAGCGATGCCATCCCTAAGAAATATGATTGGAAGACGATTGTTAGTTTCTACCCTAGGACAATGGACTCGCTTATTGAAGGAGAAGCATTATGGGATGGGATCAGGACAGTCAAGTCATGGATGGCTTAGCAGAACATAGAGCGTATAATACAGCTGAAAAGCATTCACAGAAGCTTGTGCGGAAACATACACAAAAAAATATAGTGATAAAACCATAGGAGCAAGAAAGAACGGGGACATCCATTATCCATTTTTTCTCGCTCCTTTATGCTGTCTATTCCTCTGGCTCTGACCCTTCCGCTCTTTTCCCTAACGGCGCAAGCAGAGGGAAAATGGGTGCAGGCTGAGGGACAGTGGCAGTATCAGGTGGAAGGACAAAACCAGAAAGGTTGGAAGGAGATCTCCGGTAGCTGGTATTATTTTGATCCGCTTACCGGGAAAATGCAGGACGGATGGATTCTGGCAGACGGAAAATGGTATTTTTTGAAGACGGATACCGCGAACTGGGGAAAGATGGCTCAGGGCTGGACCTGGGTGGACGGTTATTGTTATTTTCTAAAAGATAATGGAACCATGGCTACTGAGGAGAAGACTCCGGATGGATACAGCATTTCCGCAAACGGCCAGTGGGTTCAAGATGGAAAGCCTGTGCATGAAGAAGGAAAGGGCGTTTCTTCCCGGCGCCCTGCGCAGGTGGAAAAAGGAAGCTAAGGCGGGATCCGTGGATGGCCAGCAGGTAAATGCAAATGGAGAAGGACAAAATATTGTGATTAAGGGGATTGCCGGCTCCGGTGGAAGTGGTGGATCCGGTGGTGGAAGCGGCTTTAGTGGCGGTTCAGGTTCCGGTGGCGGCGGTGGTTTTTAGAGGAAGTTCCAGTTCCGGCGGTGGCTCAAGCTCTGGAGTCTTCGGTTCCGGTAGCGGTTCGAGTTTCGCCAGTGCTTCCGATTCTGCTTCAAGTTCTGTTGGCGGAGGCTTCCATTTTTGGTGCCGGCAACAGCTCCGGTTCGGTAGAGACCGGCTCAAGGCAAAGCGACCTTTTCGGTGATAGCCAATCTGATTCTGTAAGTAATACCGAAGACAATACAGGATTTACCATGGAAGCAACGGATGAAGAAAATACATTTTCCGAAGAAGAGTTGGCAAGAAGGGCAGAAAAGCAGAGAAAGCAGGCGGAAAAAGAGCTTGCCAAGCGAAAGAAGCTTTTAGAAAAAATTGAAAATGGACAAAACAACAATACAGTAGAATATGAAACAGAGGAGGGAGAAAAGCGCACCGTACTTTTTGTAAAAAGGGGTTAAAGCTCCAAAATTGGGAGAAAATGGTGATTTTCGTAAGACGGAGGATCATGGCTACATTGATTACAAAGCTCCCTTTGAGGAGGGACAGGGCTATTTTGATGTAAACAAAGCTCCCTTTGGAACGAATAAAGAGATTGATCGAAATCTTTGCTTTGCGGCAGCAGCCAGCAACACCCTGCATTGGTATTTGCAGCAGAATAAAAAGAAATCGAGGACTATATCAAAAGATAACGGGATGTTATCAGAACGGTAGGCGCTAATACATATAGCTTAAAGGACATGCTGAATCAGGAAGTGGAGCAACAGGGAAGTCTGATTTATCAGTATTTTAAGGAAATGTATGGCAATAATGAGACGGGCTATTATACGGTTCCGCTTATGGATCTTTTCCTAAATGGCTATACTCCCTAAGGAAGACCGAAAAACCAATATAGAAGATAAGAATTTACAGCCGGATGCAAGGGGCGGATTTTTTTATATGGAATTATAGGAACTAAGCCGCAAACCGGTATGCAGTCAGTAAAAAAATTTGAGTGACTTAGGAACAGTCTGCAGCATTACCTGTCAAATAACTTCGTTGTTTGCCTATCTTATACAACTTTCAGCTATAATCATGTGGTTACCCTCTGGGGGGCGGAATATGATGAGAGCGGTCTTCTCCGTGCTGTGTATGTAACGGACTCCGACGACCAGGATGAAACCGGAGTGGAAACGGATGTGGCCATGAAGCGCTATGTCGTAAAGGGCAATGGAAACCCTCAGCTATCTCAGTAATGCCATTAGCGAAGAGGCGAACGGTGCGAAAATAAAATAGTTTGCAGTATCTGCGTTTTGGTGGTGAAGCTGACTTGGAAGAGTAAGAAGGAATATAAGGAGCAATCTCCTGCAGGCTTTGCGAGGAATATTGCTTTTGAACCAGAAGAGGAGGATTAGCCCTCCTCTTTTCTGTAAAAAAATCTTGATCCGATAATTCACGCCATGTTAAATACATTTCTTTGTAATTCTTTTATGAAATTTTGAATAAGGCGTATGTCTCTCTGGGAGAGGATACCGCTATGTGCTACTGTGGTATCTCCATTTTCTTTAACAAAAATTTTTGCAGATCCTGCTTCTGTAAGTCGCTTATCACTGGCATGAACATGCATCGCTTCGATGACGCAAGATGCTGTGTAATAGAGATAATAACCATGAATTTTGTAATTATAATACTGGCATAGTTCTTCTCCAAAAATTCTTTTGTTTTTTTGTGATAATAATCCAAAACGATTTGACATTCAATTTCATCCATATTCGTTTCAATAATATTATCATGGAAAAATTACAGCAACATGGTGAAAGGACTCTAGTGGACAACGAAGACCTTGTCTTCTTTTTGTGAAGGCATAGCCATTGATAATCATATCGGCTTCATCTGCAATTTCTTTTTATCCTGTAGCTTCACGAATCTTCACCTCCTTAATATGAGATAGAAAGGAATCGACATCATAAGAAAGGTCTTCCAGAATAGGGACTAAATCAATATATTCTTCCATTTCTGCTAAGTCCTTATATTTCGCAATTACAACCAAATAGCCGGCATCCCATTCTAGGACTTTCTGATATTTTTCTAATCGAGGAGAGGTCATAAAGCGTATAATATCGTTCTGAAATTGGAAAAATGCTATAGTTACCGGAATTGCTTAGAAATGCTAAATTTTTCGTTCTTCCATTCTTTTTCTCCTTGTGCTTTCTACTGTTTACATATTTTATCACAAAAAAATATAGAGAGTAATAGCCTGATCAAAAAGAAGCTTTTAACAAGAAGCTTTTAGCAAAGTTAAGAACCAGAAGAGGAGGGATTAGCCCTCCCTCTTTTCCGTAAAAATCATTTATTTTTTGTAAAGACTGCAAATATTCAATGGCTTCATGCACATTGGAAAAAGTGAGGCATTATTCGACCTCCTCGATTTCAATATTAGGGGTGGCACCATATTTTCCAACCAGATACGCTTTTACGGATATTGTCACTAGTTCTGGTAGAGAATTCACTGATACTATAAAGTTCGGAAGAACCGTCGTTATTCTGCTTATCTGCAAAATATATCTGATCTTTTCGCAGGTATTCCAGGTTCAAAAGCTCTGTGTTATGAGTGGTAAAAATGAGTTGGGCTCTATTTTTGTTACTGTCTTTACTTTGAAATTTTGCGACAACAAAGTTGACCAGTTGAGGATGGAGTTCCTTTTCCAATTCATCGACCAGTAAAACGCCGCCGCATCGCAATGCTGATTCAATGGCAGGTGCAATAGCCATAAGCTCTGGTACTGTCAGATTCATCAGAAAGATCCAGGTAAAAATTATCTTTTTTCCCGTCTTTCTTAACGCCTTGGTGGCTTGCTTGAGCAGAGACTTCCTGTAGTTGCAGTAAAATGGTGCCGTCAGAGGAGGTCTCAGAGAGTGCACGTATAAACTGTGATAATTCAGTTTTGAAGTCTTCCGGAATATCTGTTGGAAGAGGTCCATCTGACCGAACTTCCTTATTGTTGAATTCGAATTGAACATCTAAAATGCCTAAGTCTGCAGCCTTTGCATAATCAGAAATTGCTTTTAGCATCAGCTTATCTTCTGCATACCTAAGATTTGACCGGGAATATCAGAATAGTCACGAGAAAAATATACTTCATTTCGAAACCACTGCATGGCTGAAACGCATGCTGCGTCATTCATAGTACATGCTACTGAGAAAAACAGTTGATTTTCTGCAACCATTTTTCCCTGATTAAAGTTCTTTTGGATTTATCTTCTGTAAAAGAAAAAGTTTTGTTCCTTTCTATCAAAAATGAGGGCTTTTTGTCCTTTGGGAGCATGGTAAAGATATTCTGAAAAGATTTTTTCTCTTGTTGCTGAAAAACCATACCAGTAACGAATGCCGTTAGAACTGTAAACAAATTCAAATTCTGTAGGGATCATTTTTGAATAATCATTTAAGGAAAATGGGCGAACAGGAATGGTAGCACGATCATGCTGAGTCCTCTGTGCATTTCGGATAAATTGTACGGCAAGCCAGAAAGCTCGAATGACGTTACTTTTTACCTCCTCCGTTTTTCCGTATATTGCACAGGATGGGAGTAATTTTATTTTAGAGGATAAAGGGATAAGCGACTTTTTAAAAGAATTAATACCGCTTGCTTCCATAGATAATACGGTTTCGTCTCGAAAAAGAACGGTAATTTTTAAAACGAAATTCAATGAGCATATTGACTACCTCCATAGATCATTTTTAGTGATAATAGCATCATGGAATACGAAATACAATAAAAATAGCAAAAATTGATTTTTAATACCTGATTTCATATTTTTGGCATTCTTGTAATCTGGTTTTTTTCTGAAAAGATAAGATTTCTTCAGAGGAAATACCTTGCAAAGGAAAGGATTCTCCTTTACTTAACGATAGCTTTTTCCATCATTCTGTATAGGCTGTGAAAGTGCCTATAGGATGAGAAAAAGCACTAAGGCAAATAAAACGGACAGTACTATTAGAAATGTTTGAGTTTAAACTAAGCAATAAAGGAGACTAACTATAAATGAAGAATTGGAAAAATGAAGCGGAGGCCAGGGAAGAGATTAAGGCTTTGGTGGCGGAGTATTACCACAGCTTTAAGGAGCAGAAGAAGGACTTTCAGCCGGGGGACAGAGTGAGCTATGCCTCCCGTGTATTTGATGAGAAGGAAATGCTGTCTTTAACGGATGCCACTTTGGACTTTTGGCTCACCACCGGACGTTTTGCGGATGAGTTTGAGAAGAAGTTTGCGGAGTGGATTGGGGTGAAGCATGCCCTATTTGGTAAATTCAGCTCCTCTGCCAATTTACTGGCTTTTTATGACCTTAACCGCGCCGGAGCTTGGAGAGCGGCAGATTAAGCGGGGAGATGAAATATTACCGTAGCCTGTGGCTTCCCCACCACGGTAACGCCTGCTTTGCAGTATGGGGCTATGCCTGTTTTTTTGTGGATGTGACCGTGCCCCAGTACAACATTGATGTTCGCCGTTTGGAGGAGGCTTTTGTCCGAGAAGACCAAGGCGTAATGATTGCCCATACCTTGGGAAATCCCTTTGATTTATCGGCGGTAAAGGCATTTTGTGATAAGCATTCCCTCTGGCTTGTGGAGGACAACTGTGATGCTTTTAGGTAGCCGTTACACCATTAACGGAGAAACAAAGTTTACAGGAACCTGGGAGATATCGGAACCAGCTCCTTCTATCCTCCTCATCACATGACCATGGGAGAGGGTGGAGCAGTATATACCAACAATGCTCAGCTGTCCAAGTTGATTTTGTCCTTTAGAGATTGGGGAAGGGACTGCATTTGCCCCTCCGGACAGGATAACTTCTGTAAGCACCGCTTCCTTGGGCAATACGGGGAACTTCCCAGGGCTATGACCACAAAATATACCTACAGCCACTTTGGCTATAATCTGAAAGGTTACGGATATGCAGGCTGCGATTGGCGTGGAGCAGCTGAAGAAATTCCCAAGCTTTATTGAGAGGCGTAAGGAAAACTGGGCCTTTTTACGGGAACAGTTAAGCTCTTTAACGGATGATTTGATTCTTCCGGAGCCTGCGGAAAATGCGGATCCCTCCTGGTTTGGTTTCTTGATATCCGTGAAGAAGGATTCTTCGGTAAAGAGAAACGCTTTGACCGCCTATTTGGAGGAAAGAAATATCCAGACTCGATTGCTGTTCTCCGGAAACCTGATTAAGCACCCCTGCTTTAACCAGATTCGAAACACCGATGCGTATCGGGTGGTAGGCGATCTAACGGAAACAGACTATATTATGGAGCATACTTTCTGGATTGGTGTTTACCCAGGAATGACAAAGGAAATGCTAAGCTATATGGCAGAGCAGATTTCCGCAGGGGTAAAAGCGTTAAAGGAGCAGTAAAACAAGAGAAGAATATTATGCAGTATAGGTTTAAATCAGGGGCACGCTCCCACTAGCCTCTGGCTGAGCAGTGAACTATGTTGGTCTACTGCTCCTTTGTCTTTCTCGCTTCCGACCGATAATCTATAGGAATAATGATTCAGTAGAAGCAATGATTCCATAGGAACATTAATCCATCAGAAACAATAATCTAATGGAAATAATGCTCTAATAGAAATAATGTTTGAATAAAAACAAGTATCCAAGGAATAGGGGAAAGAATAGATCATGAAGATGAATCCATATCAAAGACGGGAAGAAGAATATAGACTCTTGACAGAGAAAATGCAGCAGGCTCAGAAGTCCTATGCCATTAGCAAGGCTCGCGTTATTTTTGATGAGAAAAATTCGGGATTTTTTGGAAAAAGATGGGGAGAGAATAGAGATAGTTTCCTTCCTGCACCGGCATTACGTGGTTTGGCTTGTCTCTTTCTTTTTATTTTTATTCCTGCTTTGCAGCATTTTGGTTCATGCGGAGGAAAGAGAGCAGGGCGTTTGGGTTTATGAAAATAAAGAGTGGGGATATCACACCAAAGCCGGCACGCCTTTAACCGGCTGGATTTCGGATAAGGAGGACTGGTATTACATCAGTCCCCAAAGAGAAAAACTGCTGATCGGTTGGTTAAAGGATGGGGAGCAGTGGTATTTTCTCAATAACAGAGAGAAGAATCTTGGGAAAATGATGAAGGGCTGGGCTGTGATTGACGGCTACGCCTATTATTTTTCGGAAAACAGCAGTATGGCAGTAAATACCAAGGTGGATGGGTCAATATCCTGTCAATGATCAGGGGGCAGTTCCTTGGAGCAAATGGTCAGCCTACGTATTTTTTTCCAAAAAGTACCTATAGAACAAAGCCCAGTATCGTGCTGGATGAGCTTTTTGGCTAAGGCAGAGGCGGAACTCAAAGAAAATTCCGTTCCCAGAATCACGGCTCTTCCCAATGGAACCTTTCAGGCTCACTACGGAAATACTATGATGGGAATTTATGTCACTAGTCCGGTAAATCCCTGGCAGGAAAAGGTGGAGGTGGACATGGAGCAGTACGACTTTAAAAAGAAGAAGACTCATTGAAGTTCCGGATGAAGAACAGCCGGAGGACGAGGCGAAAAATGACAATGAAGAAGAGGAAGTAGATGAAGAGGCGGATGTGGCGAAATAAAGAAGCTGTTTGTATAAGGGTATCTATAAAAATAAAAATGAATAGCATATACTATAGGGTCTGAAAGAAGAGGAGCGTGCCCTCTGATTTCAGGCCTATATTATGATGAAAAATATAATTTTTCACAGGCTCTCTATTTCAAGATAGTTCAAGTTCACGATTATTCTTCACACAATCCTTTAGATATAGGTTAATTAAGGTCTGATATGGAATCCCTGTGTTTTCTGCTTTTGTTCTTAAAGAAGAGAATTATTTTTTCGTCAAGGTTAATGGTTATCTGCTTTTTCAGAGCCTTAGCATACGGATTTTTTATAGCCTTGCTAAAATCAAATTCTTTTTCTAAAAAATCATCTCTATCTTTCATCACCTTACACTCCTTTCATAGCCTGCTTTTCTCAGCTGCAGTTGCCTTTCTTGATGAGATAATGCGTATTGTCGTTTCTTCCGTATACAATGAACTACAAGAAGAATATTGCCCTCATCGCTGCAACCAGGATACGAAAACGGTCCTCATTTCCGGAATGAAGCTCGTCATACTCCAGCAGAGCTTGCTCATCATAAAATACTGTTTTTGCTTCTTCAAAGGATACCCCATGCTTGATTTGGTTTATCCGATTTTTGGTTTCATCCCATTCGAATTCCATAGGGCACCACCTTTCTATAGGTACATGTATAATTATATAATAATTATACTTCAAGCAGAAGTTCATCATTTAAGTACTAGATAGGAGACAGGGTCGAAAATGAAAAAGAGAAGTAGCGAGTCTGTGATGAGGATGTATAGATTTCTATTTTAAAGGATTTGAAGAGATAAGAGGTAGTCTAGCTGCATAAGCCGGATTGGGGAAAAAGAGTATGAAATCCCTTTGCAAATTTTCTCGAAACAGTGAGGATATAAAAAGCCAAGCGAGATGGAATAGCTTTTTCGACAATATAGGTCTGAAAGAAGGGGTAGTCTGAGCCCGCGGGTTCTTAGCTTTTTGTTTTGTAAAAGCTTAGAACCCCTACGAGAGCGAGGCTAGCGGAGCGTGCCCCTGATTTCAGCCTAATGTCGAAAACATTTTTCTTTTTCATTCTTTTCCAGGGAGCGTACCCGTTGGGACTGCCTATCGTACTAAACCGAAGCTATTTCTTACTCTCTTCAGCCTCCTTTTTCTTTTCCTTTTTCTGTTTTTATGGTAAAATTTCCAAAAGATTGTTAGTTATTTATGGGAGGTCTTCATGGAAGAACAAAGAGCATATAGAGTAGAAGAACAGGATCAGGATAGTTTTGGAGAGGTTATCATTGCGGATGAGGTCATTTCCATCATTGCCGGCATTGCGGCAACGGAGGTGGATGGCGTGGATTCCATGGATGGCGGCTGGTCCGGAGCCCTGGTTTCTCGTATGGGAATTAAGGATCTGGCTCGCGGTGTCAAGGTGGAGATTTCCGGTGAGGAAGTGGCTGTGGATTTGCGCTTAAACATTTGCTACGGTTATGCGATTCCCGAGGTTTCCAAGGCAGTACAGGAAAGAGTGGTTTCCAGCATTAACAGTATGACCGGTTTAACGGTTAGAGAAGTCAATGTTAAGATTTCCGGAGTGGTGAATAAAGAGAATGAATAAGAGAGAAGAAAGAGACCATAAATTTAAACTCTTGTTTTCCACCTTATTTTACCCGGAAGAGGGAAAACAGGAGCAGTTGAGCCATTATTCCTATAGCAAGGAAGAGGATGAGGACTTTTTACTTCCGGAGAAGGAAGAGACATCTTTCTGAAGAGGAGGAGGCATTTTTGTCTCAGGAAGTCATGAAGATTTTGGAACGGCTTCCTCATTTGGATGAGCGAATCAACGCGGTAACAGAGGGCTGGACCACCAGCCGTATGTCAAAAACAGACTTAACCGTTCTTCGTTTGGCCTTGTACGAGCTGGAGTATCAGGAAGAAACCCCGGATAAGGTGGTTTTTAACGAGGCGGTGGAGATTGCGAAGAAGTACGGGGGAGCAGATTCCGGCTCCTTTGTCAATGGTGTCCTGGCTCGTATCACCGGAAAGCAGAGTGAGGGAGAAGAGAAGGGCAAGTCTTCCAAGAGCAAATCCGGAAAGGCGGAGAAAAAGTCTTTCCATATCGTAAAATCAAAAGCTAAAGATAGTAAAGCGCCAAAGAGAGGATAGAATTCATCCCCAATCACAATTTCACTGAGGCGATTGCTTTATTTATGGGGAAAGTGTTCCCCGGGCAGAGACTTCGCTCTTTAGAACGTCTGAAGCGCATGCCTTGCGGAGAAAGTGCACTTCGGGCGGAGCTTTGCTGTGAAATGTGACGGGATATTACAGCAGCCTATGGCAAATAAAAGAATATACGGTTAGTCAGGTAAATCGCTATCTGGCACGAATGATGCAGGAAGACTTCTTCCTTTCCCACATTACCGTCAGTGGGGAAATTTCCAACTTGAAAATGCATCCTTCTGGACATATTTACTTCACCTTAAAGGACCAGGCTTCGCAGCTTTCCGGCATTATGTTTGCGGGAAAGAGGGCGGGGCTTGCTTTTCCGTTGGAAAATGGAATGAAGGTGCTGTGTTCCGGCCGTATCGGTGTTTATGAGGCAGGAGGCAGTTATCAGATTTATGCGGATTCCTTCCAAAAGAGCTGGACAGGAGACCTCTATCTTCGCTTTGAGGCCTTGAAGAAGGAATTACAGGAAATGGGGCTTTTTGACGCTATGTATAAAAAAGCCGATTCCCCAAATATGCCAGAAAAAAATCGGTATTGTTACCGCAAGCTCAGGAGCAGCGGTAGAGACGATATCAAATTGCAAAAGCGGAGAAATCCCTTTTTGTGGAGCTTTTCCCTCTATCCGGCTTTTGGTACAGGGTGAGGGGCTGTGGCTTCCATTTGCAAGGGATTGCCCGTCTGGACCAGATGGGCTTGGATGTGCTGATTGTAGGGCGAGGCGGCGGTTCCATAGAGGACCTTTGGGCCTTTAACGAAGAGGCGGTGGCTAAGGCTATTTTTCAATGCGGACACCCCCATCATTTCCGCTGTGGGACATGAAACGGATACCACCATTGCGGACTTTGTATCGGATTTGCGGGCACCCACCCCCTCTGCGGCGGCGGAGCTTGCGGTTTTCGACTATATGCAGTTTGTGGATGATTTGGCAAGCTATACCTATAGCTTCCATCAAAGGATAGAGCGTATTATTCAGAAAAATGCGTCAAAGGGTTAAGGAGGAGGAGCTTCGTTTTTCCGTCCTTCACCCAAGGAACATTTTACAGGGAAAACAGCATAGAATTTTGGATTTGGAAAGTCGTTTTCAAAGGCAGATGGAACTATGTATTCAGGAAAATAAATCGGCGCTTCTTCCCTACGGGTATTCCCTCAGTGGATGGAAAGAAAGCTTACAAATGCCAAGGACAGGATGGGAGAGTATCAGGTCTTTCCCCACAAGATGAAGGAAAAATTCTTCTTGCAGAAAAAAACAAAGAGGAGCGGTATCGACATTTTTCAAAGGCTCATGGAAGGGAAGCTGGAAAAGAAGAAGCATCAGTTAGCTATCCTTTCCGAGCAATTCGATGCCTTTCCCCTTGCGCCTGCTGTCCAAGGGGATTTTCCTATGTGCAAAAGGGAAGACGGTAAGCGAATGAGTAGTGTGGAGCAGGTGAAAATGGGAGAGATTTTACAGATTCATTTCACGGACGGCACTGCCAAGGCCAAGGTTTTGGAAAAGCAAAAAGGAAGAACGGCTTGGGGCGGAGAGCCGGAGTAATAGAGGCTTGATTGGAAAAACCGAGGAATAGAGTTTGCCGAAAAGTTAAAAGCAATAGTGGATATGCATGGAAAAACTCACGAAATAGAGCTTAAGTATAAAAGCCAGAATAGCAGCTTAGTATAGAATAGGAGAAATCGCCCTGAGAGAAAAGGAGCCTGTATGGGAACAGAGGAAAAGAAAGTCGAAGAGCAGAAGCTGGAAGGCGGAGAAGAGCAGAAGGAAAGAAGGATTTAAACGAGATTTTTGAAAATCTGGATGGACTTTTTGGAAGATGGAGGGAGGATAGCTTGGAGAAAAGCTTTGCCATCTACCAGAAGGCGGTTTCTTTGCTGAAGGAAGCTAACGAAAGCATTGACCAGATTGAAAAAGCAGGTGAAGCTTTTAGACAGTGAGCAAAAGGGTGGCTTGGATGCTTAAGGGAGAATCAGGGCTTTCGAAAAATGCAGAAGAAACTCTCCAAGAATGGCATAGAATCGGAAAAGGCCGGTTTATGGGGAAGGAAATCCATTGAGAATGGTGCTAATGCTGCTGTAAATCCGCATTCCGTGGAAGCCGGCTTTCAAAAGAGAAGACAGGAAGTGGAAGCCATTCTGACTGCATTTTTGCCGGAGGAAAAGGGGCCTGCGAAAGACCGGAATAGAAGCCATGAACTACAGCCTTATGGTGGCGGAAAACGGATTCGTCCCATCCTGCTTCGAGAGGCCTTTTTGCTTTTCGCCGGGGAGGAGAGACAGAAGCTTTTCCTACCCTTGGCTGAAGCTTTTATGCTGGCCATGGAGATGATTCATAGCTTTTCTCTTTGTCATGATGACCTGCCTGCTATGGATAATGACAAGTATCGTAGGAGGAAAAGAAGCTACCTGGTACCGTTTTACGGAGGCCCAGGGGATACTGGCAGGAGATTCTTTAAGTCTTTATGCCTTTCAATGGGTTTTGGAGATTTTGGAGAAGGAAGGAAAAAGGGAATACTACGGAACTTCTTTTTCCACCATGCAGGGGCTAAAGATTTTGGCGACATCTGCCGGAATAGAGGGATGATTGGGGGACAGGTGCTGGACATTGAAAAGACAGGACAGCCCCTAACGGAAGAAGAGCTTTTCTTTGTTATCGAAAGAAAACCGCAGCTCTCCTTTCCGCTTCTTTGAAATCGGCGCTTTGCTGGGGGGCTAATCCGGAAGAGCAGGAGAAGCTGGCTTCCTTTGGAGAGAAAATCGGCCTGGCCTTTCCAGATTCGGGATGATATTTTGGATGAGATTTCCAGCTTTTTCCGAGCTGGGAAAGCCTATCCACTCTGATGCGGAACAGGCGAAAACCACGGCTCTCAGCCTTTTATGGCATGGAGAAGGCGGAGGCCATGGTGGAGCAGTATACGGAAGAGGGCAGAAGCCTCTTACAAAGCTTGGATCGAAAGATGCAGGTAGATGGGGAAGCATTGGATTTTTCTTCTTTCCTTTAGTCAGTACCTTTGTTCCAGAAGAAATTAGAAGCAGCTGAAGAGAATAAAAGACTGATACAGAAGAAATTCGGTTTTTCGGAGAAGTGCTTTCGCTATGGAATATTTTTCTGCAAAGCAGGGATAAAAAAGTCTATGTAGAGGCATTAAAGTCTCTTTTTTATGAAAGAAGTAGGAGATTTTTTTCATGATATTAGAGTCAATTCATGGGGCGGAGGATATAAAACGTCTGTCCCTTTCCGAACAAAAAGACCTTGGCCAAGGAGCTGAGACGCTTTATTTCTGGAAAAACCTCCATGCATGGTGGCCACTTGGCCTCAACCTGGGGGTGGTGGAGCTTACCATTGCTCTTTTTCATAGCTTAAATCTGCCACAGGATAAGCTGGTGTGGGACGTGGGACACCAGTGCTATACCCACAAGATTCTTTCCGGAAGAAAGGATGACTTTGACGGGCTTCGACAGCTGGGGGGAATCAGCGGTTTTCCTAAACGAGAGGAAAGTCCCTATGATTGCTTTAATACCGGTCACAGCTCCACCTCCATTTCCGCAGCTCTGGGGATAGCCCAGGCTAGGGATATTTTGGGAGGAAAGGAAACGGTGGTAGCGGTAGTGGTGACGGAGCTCTCACCGGAGGCATGGCCTATGAGGCTTTAAACAATGCTTCGAAAATGAAGAAGAACTTCATTATCATATTAAATGACAACGAAATGTCTATCGCCAAGAATGTGGGGGGGATTTCCACCTATCTAAACGGCATTCGTTCCCATGAGAATTACACCCATTTCAAAGAGAATTTTGCGGCAGGGCTTTCCAGGGTACCTATCCTTGGACCAAGTCTTGTGGATCGTTTGAAAAACACCAAAAACTCCATCAAACAGCTCTTTGTTCAGGGCATGTTTTTTTGAAAACATGGGCATTACCTATCTGGGTCCGGTGGACGGACATGATATTAAGGCGTTGGAGACGGTGTTACAGGAAGCGAAAAGGGTGGATCATGCGGTGCTGATTCATGTGCTTACCAAAAAGGGAAAGGGCTATGTGCCGGCGGAGAAGTCCCCAAGCCATTACCATGGGGTAAGTCCCTTCCATTTGTCCACCGGAAAGGACAAGGCGGAAAGTACAGGACTTAGCTATACCAAGGTATTTTTCCCAGACCATGGTGGAGAGGGCCGGAAGAATCGGAATATTGTAGCCATTACCGCGGCTATGCCGGACGGCACCGGATTGGATGCCTTTGAAAAGTCCTTCCCCAGACGTTTTTTTGATGTGGGGATTGCAGAAGCCCACGGGGTAACCTCTGCGGCAGGGATGGCCAGCATGGGCTTAAAGCCGGTGATGGCGGTATATTCCAGCTTTTTGCAAAGAGGATTTGACCAGTTGGTGCATGATGTGTGCCTACAGAAGCTGCCGGTAGTCTTTGCCGTTGACCGGGCGGGGCTGGTTGGGGCGGACGGAGAAACCCACCAGGGAATTTTTGACCTGTCCTACCTTCGATTAATGCCCAACATGACGGTGATGGCACCGAAAAATGCTCGGGAGTTACAGGAAATGCTTCGTTTTGCCTTAGCCTTTTCCGGCCCAATCTGTCTTCGCTATCCAAGAGGGGAGGCTTATCAGGGCTTTTCTGAGCAGCAGGAGGAAATCCTTTTGGGGAAGGCGGAGATTTTGAAAAAGGGAGAGAGCATTGCCCTTTTGGCTCTTGGTTCCATGGTGTCCACCGGAGCCCATATTGCGGAAAAGATGGAGAAGAAGGGATACAACTTAACGCTTGTGAATGCCCGCTTTGCCAAGCCTATTGATACGGAGATTTTGGACAGGCTTGTGGAAGAGGGACATCACTGCATCATTACTTTAGAGGAAAATGTACGAAACGGCGGCTTCGGTGAGGCTGTCCTGGAATATATGAATGCCAGTCATCCGGAGATAAGGGTGGAAACGGTGGCTCTTCCGGATGCCTATGTGGAGCACGGAAGCGTTTCCGCTCTTCGGGAAATCTTAGGCATTGACTCCGACAGCATTATCCGGAAAATGCAGGAGAAGTGGATTTTTAAAGTGTAAAGGAGAAAAGCATGGCTGGAAAGAAGGAACGGCTGGATGTTCTTTTTGGTGGAAAGAGGGCTTATGGAAAGCCGGGAAAAGGCTAAGCGGGCCATTATGGCAGGCTTGGTCTTTGTAAATGGAGAAAAGGAAGATAAGGCCGGCAGCAGCTTTCCGGAGGATGCGGAGATTCTTGTGAAGGGAAAGGCTCTTCCCTATGTGTCCAGAGGGGGCTTAAAATTAGAGAAAGCCCTAAAATCTTTCCCGATTTCCTTGGAAAACAGAGTTTGTATGGATATCGGTGCTTCCACCGGAGGCTTTACAGATTGTATGCTTCAAAACGGAGCTGTGGAGGTTTATGCTGTAGATGTAGGCTATGGACAGCTGGATTGGAAGTTACGAAACGATGAAAGAGTGCACTCCATGGAAAAGTGTAATATTCGCTATGTGGAGGAAGAGGACATTTTAGCTTTGGGAGAAAAACCCTCCTTCTTTTCCATAGATGTTTCTTTTATTAGTTTAACCTTGGTGCTTCCTGTAGTGAAGAAGCTGGGAAAGCTTCCTTCTCAGGTAGTTTGCCTGATTAAGCCTCAGTTCGAGGCGGGAAGAGAGCAGGTGGGAAAGAAAGGCGTGGTACGGGACATTGCCGTGCATCAGGAAGTGATTCGAAAGGTACTGTCCTTCGCATCTTCTATCGGCTTTTCGGTACAGGGACTGGATTTTTCTCCTATTAAGGGACCGGAGGGAAATATCGAGTACCTTTGCTTTTTTTGGAGGATAGGGGAAATGCTGAGGAGGCATTATCGGAAGCTTGGGAAGATGAGCTTATGCGAATTACGGAAGCTTCCCACCAGGATTTATAGTTTTTGACCACTGTCCCTAATTAAGACATATCGTTTTTCGTAAAGTTTACAGCAAGGTTTATAGCTAAAATAAAAATTCATTGTAGAAATTCAAGTTAAAAATAAAAATTTAGTGCAGGAATAAAAAGCTTAAATAAAATTCATTGCAGAACTTATAGTTTAAGCAAGCTAGAGGAAGATATGCTATACTAGAGAGGAAAGAAATACATGAATTTGGCACTCATTGTGAATCAAACAAAGCCAGAGGCAGAGAGCTTCCAGAAAATCATAGAAGAAGAATTAGCGAAGAAAGGCATTCTTCCCAAGATTTTTTTGAATAAGGATTTTTCCAGAGAGGATTTTGTGGGCATGGATTGCCTGATTACCTGGGAGGAGACGGCACGATTCTCCATACCACCCGGGGTTTTACAGGGAATGCCGGTTCCGATTTTAGGAATCAATGGGACATCTTGGTTACCTTACGGAAATTCGCCAGAGAAGAAGAATTGCGGAAGCTATAGAACGGCTTTGTGGCCGGGGATTATGTGGAGGATCGAAGAGCTATGCTTTCCGGCAGCATTTTCCGACAGGAAAGGAGATATTTTCGAGGTCTGCCTTGAATGAGCTTTTTACTCTCCAGAGTGCGAGGGGTGTCCATACATCATTTTCAGGTCTTTTTGCGACAGGGATGGAAATGGTTCACTATTCCGCAGACGGAATCATCATTTCCACGCCTACAGGTTCCACCGCCTATAATCTTTCTGCGGGAGGCCCCATCATTTCCCCGGAAGCGCCGGTATATATCATGAATCCTATCTGCGCCCATTCCTTAAATGCCAGAGTGGTGGTTTTTGGATAATCGGAGAACCCTGGAGATTGTGATGGAGGGGGAGATCAGGTGCTGTCCTTTGACGGAGAGGCTCCTATCGAACTTTTGGCCGGAGATGTGGTACGAATCAGGAAGGCCAAGGAAGAAACGGTTTTGATTAAATTTTCCAAGGAAAGTTTTCTTCATACTTTGCGAGAGAAGATGGCAAAACTTATAAGAGAGGTTTTTTTGATGAAAAAGACAAGACAGGATAGAATTCTTTCTTTAATCGAAGAACAGGATATTGAAACCCAGGAGGAGCTGGCTAGACAGTTACAGTTGGAGGGATACTCTGTAACCCAAGCTACCGTTTCTCGGGACATTAAGTCTTTGCAGCTTACGAAAATGCAAAAACACGGCAAGATGGTTTACCAGAGCCTTTTAAAGGAGTCTCCGGAGAGAGATTTGGAGAAATTTGTCCGGGTTATGCGGGATGGCACGGTATCCATGGCGGTGGCAGGTAATATTTTGGTCATCAAAACCCTTTCCGGTATGGCAAATGGAGTGGCTATGGCCATTGACCAGCATCATTTTTCGGAGATCGTGGGAAGTCTTGCGGGAGATGATACCATCTTTTGTGTAACTTCCGGTGAGAAGGATAGTCAGGCTTTAAAGGATAGTATTGAAAGCCTGATGAGAGGCTAGCAAATAAGGAGGAAGGCATGCTGGATCGACTGCTGGTAAAAGATTTGGCTTTGATAGAAAAAAATCCGTTGTAGAGTTTTTCCGACGGCTTAAATGTCTTAACCGGAGAAACCGGAGCAGGAAAGTCTATTTTGCTTGGTTCCATTCAGCTGGCTCTGGGGCAAAAGGCCAATAAAGACCTGATTCGTCATGGAAAGGAACAGGCCATTGTGGAGCTGGACTTCTCCTTAACGGAGGAGGAAGTGCGCGGATTCAAGCTTTAGAAGAGGATTTAGAGCTGGAAGAGGAAAGACTCTTGATTCGCAGGAAGATTTCTGAAAAGAAGTCCGATATCCGGGTCAATGATTTAGGGCTTACCCCTGGCTAAGCTTCGGGAAATTACCGGCGGTCTTTTTGGATTTGCACGGACAGCATGAGCATCAAAGCCTGCTTCGGGAAGGCTCTCATTTGGAGATTATCGACGGCTTTTCGGAAAAAGCAGGGGGAAAGCTTTTAGAGGAAGTGGCGGATGCTTACCATTTGCTACAGGAAAAAAAGAGCCTTTGCAGAAATTTTTTCCTTGCAGGAATCGGAAAGAACAAAGGGAGCTGGATTTTCTGGATTTTTGAGATTCAGGAGCTGGAGGATGCCCATCTTTCCGAGGGGGAAGAGGCAGAGCTCACAAAGGAATACAGTCTTTATGAAAAATATGGACAGGCTGAAAAGTTTACTTCTTTCCGCAAAGGAATGCCCTGGAGAAATGGATTTTCACCGTCCCATTCAGGCGGTGGAGGAGGCCAAGGATTTTGATGAAAGCTTAAAGGGACTTTCCGACAGTCTCTATGATTTGGAGGCGGTGGGAGAGGATTGTCTTCGATCCTTAGACCATTATCTGGATCATGCGGAGGTGGATGAGGAAAAACTTTTCACCCTGGGAGAACGGCTGGAACAGATCCGCAGAGTCATGATGAAGCATGGGGGACGGAAGCAAAGGCTCTTTTCGGCCCCTGGCCAAGAAAGAGGAAAGAAGAACTTTTCTTTTGGACTATGAGAAGGACGAAGAGAAGGCAAAGAAGGCCATAGTAGAACAGGAAAAGCTCCTACGAGAGAAGGCAGTGCTACTTTCCAAGGAAAGGCAGGAGGATGCCAAGGTCTTAGCCAAGCAAATCCAAGGGGAAATGCAGGAAATGGGCTTCCTGGATACCAAGTTCGAATTTCATTTTCAGGAAAAGAAGGAGCCGACGGAAAAGGGCCTGGATGAGGTAGAGGCCTATGTGAGTCTGAATCCGGGAGAGCCTCTTCGCCCTCTTCGGGAGGTAGGCTCAGGAGGAGAGCTTTCTCGAATTATGCTGTCTATTAAGACGGTACTGGCGGATACGGAGGGTGTTTCTACATTAATTTTTGATGAGATTGACAGCGGAATTTCCGGAAGAACCGCGGAGAAGGTGGGAGAAAAGCTTCAGAAGATTGCGAAGAATCATCAGGTGATTTTGATTACCCACCTGCCCCAGATTGCGGCAAAGGCAGACCATCATTTTCTCATTGAAAAGACGGTGGAGAATGGAGTCACCCACACCGGGATTCATCCCTTGAAGGAGAAGGAATCCATAGAAGAGCTGGCAAGACTTCTTGGGGGAGATGAGATTTCGGAGGCTTCCCTGGAAAATGCCAGAGAGCTGAAGGCTAAGTCCAAGGCGAAGAAGACCAAGGCTTCCAATGCATAGAATAAGGAAGCAGTGTCTAAGCTTTCGCATCAAAAGCTTCATAGAGATCTACTTTGTTTCGAAATGACAGAAAAAGCAAATATAAGCAGCTTCTGCGGAAGGATAAGCAGTTTAGGATTTACGGAAAACAGGCGGTATTTTGGAAGGAGGATAGGATGAAAAACATTTTATTTCTTGCATCAGAGGCAGTTCCCTTTATCAAAACAGGAGGTTTGGCGGATGTGTGCGGTTCTTTACCCAAAGCTCTGGATTCCAATTACTTTGATTGTAGGGTGATGATTCCCAAATACATGTGTATTCCTGAAGAAAAAAGGAATGAACTGAAATACAAGACGCACTTCTATATGGACTATTTAGGACAGTCCCGTTACGTAGGAGTCTTAGAACAGGAAGTAGACGGGATTCTCTACTACTTTATTGACAATAGAATATTATTTTTCCGGAAACAAACCCTATGGAAACTGGTACTGGGACTTGGAGAAATTCTGTTTCTTCTGTTATGCGGCTTTATCAGCCCTTCCTCTTTTGGATTTTTCATCCGGATGTGCTGCATTGTCATGACTGGCAGACCGGATTGGCACCCGGTTTTATTAAAGGATCGTTTTGCGGGAGGTGAATTTTTCCGTTCCATTCGTTCTGTATTTACCATTCATAATCTTCGCTTCCAAGGCGTGTGGGATATTAAGACCATTAAGCGTTTTACCGAGCTGTCGGATTATTATTTCACACCGGATAAGCTGGAATGCGATAGAAACGGTAATCTCTTTAAAGGGCGGTTTGGTTTATGCGGATGCCATTACCACCGTCAGCAAAAACCCTATGCCAGGAGATTCAATATCCCTTCTTCGGGGAGGGCTGGAAGGACTTTTACAGGCCAGAGACCATGACCTTCGGGGAATCGTAAACGGGATTGACTATGAGGAATGGAACTGAAGCGAGATCCTTTCTTGCCTGCCCACTACGACTCTGCTTCTTTCAGGATGGGAAAGCCGGAGGTGAAGCGGGCCTTGCAGGAGGAACTGGGCTTGAGGTGGATACGAATTGTATGCTCGATCGGAATGGTTAGCCGACCAACGGATCAAAAAGCGGTCTGGATCTTTTAGTAAGAGTTTTTTGATGAAATCTGCCAAGATAAGATTCAGTTTGTGGTTTTGGGTACAGGCGAGGATGGCTATGAGAATTTCTTCCGTCATTACGCATGGAAGTATCCCAAGAGGGTTTCTGCCCAGATTTACTATTCCGAAGAGAAGAGTCATAAAATCTATGCAGGCTGTGATGCCTTGCTGATGCCCTCTCTGTTCGAGCCCTGCGGTCTTTCTCAGTTGATTGCCCTTCGCTACGGCACGGTTCCCATTGTCCGGGAAACCGGAGGCTTGAAGGATACGGTAGAGCCATACAACGAATATGAAGGAAAGGGAACAGGCTTTTCCTTTGCCAATTACAATGCCCATGAAATGATGGCCGGCATCCGTTATGCGGAGCAGGTGTATTATGACCATCGGGAGGCTTGGGAAGAAATGATTGCCAGGGGCATGGAACAGGATTATTCCTGGAAGAGTTCCGCTCTTCAGTATCAGGAGCTTTATGACTGGCTGGTGGAGAGATAAATACTTTCAGCGAAAGGTAAAGTACTAAAAATAAAGCTGAAACTGCTGTATCTAAAGTATGAGAAGGTATTAAAACGTAGTAGGCTGTAATGATAAAAGAAAAGCCGAAGAAAGGAAACATAGAAAAGGCATGACGTTTCAAGAGCAACTTTTAGACAATTATTTATTGATCTCAGCTCTGCTCTCCTGGTTTGTTGCCCAGGTTTGTAAGACAGCGATTGATGCTTATTTTAATAAGGGAATAAATTGGGAAAGAATGACCGGTTCGGGAGGAATGCCCTCCAGCCATTCTTCTACAGTGGTGGCTTTAGCCACGGCGGCCGGGATTTCATACGGGGTGGATAGCGCTATTTTTGCGGTGGCTCTGGTTTTTGCTGTTGTGGTGATGTATGATGCCACCGGAGTCAGAAGAGAAACCGGAAAGCAGGCAGTGATTTTGAATCGTCTCTTACTGGATAATCCTTTTGCCTGGACCGGTAAGGAATTTGAGAAAAAGCTAAAGGAATATGTGGGGCATAGTCCCCTGCAGGTTTTAATGGGAGCTATTCTGGGGCTTGCCATTGCAGTAGGAATGGGGTATGTCTATGGCTATTTTGGATAGGAAGAAAAGGATAAGGCGGTTTTTTTCTGCCTTATCCTTTTCCCTGCTTTTTCTTCTAAGCTCCTGTAAAGGAATTGCAATTAGCGGAAAAACGGAGAATATCCCCGGCTATACGGAGGCACAGGCGATGATTGTAGTAGGCTCGGAGCGAAATCGCATTCAAAATGTGATGGGAAAGGAAGTCTGGGATCTCCCTGTAGCCGGACAGGTGGAAAAAACCTACGGAGAATATTTCCTGGCTAAAACCAAGGAGTTTCTGCAAGATATCCGTACTTTGAATCTGATGGCGGAGGAAAAGGGAATTATTGCCAATGGAACGGAGATGGAAAGCATTCGAGCTGCGGCCAATGCCTTTTACCAAAGTCTCAGCGAAGAGGACAAGGCCTTCTTTGGAAACTGCAGTCTGAAGGACGTGGTGGATATGTATGTGGCTTACTTTGTGGCGGAGAAAACCGCAAAGTCTCTTTTGGCCAACGTGGATACGGAATTAAGTGCGGCGGAAGCCAAGGTGATTTCTGTGGAGCAGATTGTGGTACAGGATGAAGCCCTGGCGAAAGAATTGAGGAGAAGGTAAAGCTTGCTGGAGCCAATTTTTCCTATTATGCCAGACAGTATTCCGAGGATCCGGAATTGCAGAAACAGTTGGCCTTTGGAGAAAGTGGAGGATGAATACGCGAAGGTAGCATTTTTCCTTAGAGGACAATGAGATTTCCTCTGTTTTTTTCTCAGGATGGAAAGTACTACATTTTAAAATGTCTAAGCTCCTATGATGAGGAGGCTACCAAAGAACGAAAGGAGAGACTGGAAACCGCTATTCGCTCCTTGCATTTTCAGGAAAGCTACGAGGCCTATCAAAAGAGCATATTGTCCGCTTCCGGGAACCCTTCTGAAGGAAATCGACCTTCATAGTCATGAGGGAAGCACTGCGGATTACTTCTTTTCCTACTATCAGGAGAAGGTGGCGGAGGTGAAGTAGGATTAAAAATGGGATAGCTGTATGAAGCTATCCCATTTTTAAAAATTCAAAAATATCTTAAAGTGCAGCAACAATTCCCTGATCGTTAGCATAAATGGTGGCTACACCGGCGGCATCGGTCACCACAATTTCTTTAAAGCTTCCTTCCTTCAGGAAGTCTTCTTTTACCTGCTCTGCCCGCTCCGGAGCATTGACATGGGTGATTACCAGTCGCTTTTTCTTTTACCGCTTCCGCACCCCCGGCACGTTCAACGGCTAACTGCACCATTCTCTTTAAGGCCTTCTGTATACCTCTTTGCTGGTCCAATTTTACAATGGTACCGTTTACCGCACCCATAACGGGCTTAATGTTTAAGGCGGAAGCCAAGAAGGATTTTACGGCGGAAAGTCTACCGTTTTTCCGTAAGGTTTCCAGAGACTCCAGTACAAAAACCGTTACGATGTCGTTACATTTTTTCTCGACAATGTCTACCACTTCCACAAAACCTAGACCGGCTTCCTTACATTCCTGAATGTCCAGGCAAAGCTTGCATTCTCCGGCGGAAGCGGACTTGGAGTTAAACAAATGAATCTTCTTGGGAGAATCTTCATGGGCTTCCGTATAGAGGTCAATGCCGATTTTTGCAGCCTGATAGGTACCCGGAAAGCTGGTCGGAGAGGGTTACAATATATACCTCATCCGCATCGGACTCTTCGATGGCTTTCTGAAAGGCCTCCGGAGAGGGGCAGGCGGTTTTCGCTCCGATGGGGGATGAGGCCATTTTTTTGATGAAATCTTTCTGATCGAAATGCTCATCATCCATAATTCTGTATTCCCCGATTTCCAGGCTTAGAGGAACCATACGAAAATGAGGATCCGCCTTCATTTCCGGTGTAAAATCTCCACAGCTGTCACAAATAATCTGATATTTCATAGGGTTTTCCCTTTCTAAGTAGTTTTCAATACTACATCCATTATAGGACAATGCAGAGTACTGTCAAGGTATAGCTTGATTACTTGATTCGGTCTTTGATTACTCTCTTTTTACTTTTTATACACCGGAAAAATCTTTATTCTATTTACATTCTTTGATTTCCGCCTGAATCATTTTTCCCATAAGCTCGGAAAAATGCTCTAAGGACTGGACCTTTCACAAAGTTTCTGCCGAAAATCTTCTGAGCATTGGGAACGTCCTTGTCCTTTCCGGTATAGGCCAGTAGTACATAAATATCTTCCATATGGGCTTTATGCACCATTTCCTGAATGTCGGAGATGGCCAAATCTCCGGAATAGTTTCTGGCCTTGTTCTTTACCTCCAAAAGGTCGTTGGGACTTAGGTCCGTAAGCCAGATTACCAGGCGATGTGAGGCTGTATTTTCCTTTAACTGCTCCAAAACGGCGGAAAGCGCCAGGCCGTCCCGGTTTGCTCCGGTGGTGAAGTAACGGAAAATTTCTTTGTTCTTATTTCGTTCCGCATAGTCCCGATATCGATTCAAAAACCGTATAGCCGCTCATGGAGGAGTAGCCGAAAACCCGAACCGGAATTCGACAGTTATCCAAAGCCTTTTGCCAGAATATAGCCCTGTTGGGATACGGTTTCCATCCGATGAATCTGGGAGGAAGAGGCATCCAGCAGTAAATCCACCGTAAGAGAGCCTTGACTGTCTGCAATTTCCTTTTGGAAAATTTTATTGTGGCCCTTTAGATATAGGGGTTTCCACAAAAGAGAAGGAATCAATTTGCCCTGATTGGAAAGGACGGGACTTGGCTCCAAACTGCTAAGAAGCGCATTTTTTTCAACATCTGACTTAGTTTGAAAAATCTGCGTCTGGTTATAGCTTTCTTCTTTTCATAGGCCTGTTCGTTTTTCTTTCGCTGGGCTTCCATTTCCTTCCGCATCTTCGCCGCAAAGCCCTTTAGATTCTCCTCTTCTTTGCCGTTGGTAAAATACAGCCTTGCCCCCTGATGATTTCCGGTGCAGCAGGCTTTTTCCATAGCTTCGGATTTTTTTCTTATCGAAGAGAGGCTGTCCGAAATAGCTTTGAATGTATTTTTCGAAGCCCTTCCTCGGTGATTTTTTTGGTATTTTTTTCGGAGGCGGTTTCCACATCCCCTGCTGTCCGCTCCTCCCTTACTTCGCTCTAAAAGCCCCTAAAACCAGCTTTTTCGGTGCTCCGGAAGAAGTATCGTTCTCGTCCTTTAGCCAAAAGAAAGGTGGGGAATCTTGAATTCCGCTTTTTCTTCTGCATGGCAGCCGGAAGACCGGGGAGATAGGTGAAAATATTTTTGTAAAGTCTTTGGAGAGACTTTGAATCCATTCTTCGGTATTCAGCTCCCCGGAAATTTCCACTTCTTTTAGAAGCTTTTCGATCCACTAGATCCAGCAGACCGCAGTCCTCTCCCTAAGGCTATCTTATAATGTCCCTTCTAAGATCCAGCCTTCTCGGCTTTCCCGCAATACTGGGAATAAATTCCTGAAGCTTCCGTTTGCAATATTCTCTGCGAAGGAGAGCCAGACTTTCTCTAGAGGACTTTTCCTTTTTCGAAGGTGGCATTTTTCCAAAAGCCAGCCAAAAGAGTGTTTCGTAGGTTTCTGCCCCAGAGTTTCGTGAAAGGTGCTGTAGAATGCCGTTAATTTCTTCCAGTCAAAATGGGTATAGCTGGCACCAATGATGGTATTCCAATACAGGTCCGCCTTGCCCTGATAATCATACATACGGTAGCCGGGAGAGACCTTATAGTTATGGGCACCGTTCCAAATCATATTGGCGGCCCGTTTTTTCTCAAATTCTGTCAGCATCATAGGAAAATACGCTCTCCGGAAAGCTCTTTAGGAATTCTGGCATCCAGTAAATCCTGTACCAACTGTCTTTCGTAAAGGTCAAAGGACTTGTTTACCAGTCCCATTTCCAAAGCCTTGGATACGGATAAGCCCTTCTGCATTGCTTTAATGGAAGAAATCAAACCTCTAAGGTCTAAGCTCCTGCTGGAAATTTCACCCCCGGAAACCTTTTCCTGAATTTCAGAAAAGAGGAGGGCAAACTGCTTTCTGTATTCCTCCGACAAGTTCGGAAATTGCTGCTGCAAAAGCTTATCCAGATTCTCCGCGCTGATCACCGGCATGTGGAGCACCAGAAAACGGGAAGCTAAGGCCTCATTTACCTCTCTGGTTCCTGCATAACCGTAATTCATGGTGCCGATAAAGCGGGTAGCTTCATGCAGGGGGAACTGGCCGTAGCCCGGCAGGTCGATGCTGTGACGGAAGTCCAGGGTAGCGTGCAGTACCGCCAAGGATTCATTTTTCGCCATGTTGATTTCGTCTAAGATGCCGAAGCCCCCACGAAGGGCACACTCCAGAATCGGTCCCTTACGAAGCTTAACTTCTCCTTGGGAAAAGGTATCGCTACCCACCAGGGAGGAGGCATCTGAATTGACATAAAGGGAAATATCCCATTCCGGACGGGAAAATGCCAGAGCCAGTCCCTGGGCTAAAACGTTTTTGCCCGTGGCCTTGGGACCGTCCAAAAGCAGGTTTGCTCCGGAAAGCAGGGCGGCAATGGCGGCTTCCCAGATTTCCTTTCCGTAGTACAAATACTCCATTTTCGGCAAACGCTTTTCGTCCTCTTCTTCCAGCTTGTAAAAAGGAACGGAAGGAGCGCAGCTCCTCTAAAAGCTTTCTCCGAAATACCTTCTTCTTCTAAAAATGTCAAAATATCCTTCATTTTCTATCCCCTATCTACTTTTATTATTCTTTCTGACGGCTATTTTACCGCAGTTTAGTACAGAAATCTTAAAATTCCTAATCTTTTATTTGAATAGCACATGTAAAAAAACTATCCTTTGATTTTAGAGGATAATGTATGTACAAAATACAAAATTGCTATTTATTTAACAGATTATCGTCAATAGAAAGGAAATTTAGGCAAATAAACTATAATAAAGTACTTATTGATTTTTGAAATAAATGGATAAAAATATTGAAATTTCTGTGAACAAGGTGTATTTTTAGTTTTGCACAAAATTGAGGAAAGAAGGGAGGATTACTTATGGTTACCTTTTTATGATCGGCCTTGTGATTCTCATCGTCGGCGGAATGGCTATGGGTCGCCTTTGCGATCATGTATTCCAGCCGGACGACGAGAGACACCGGCTTACGCCAAGCAGGATGGTGTGGATTATGTTCCGATGCCTACTTGGAAAAATGCTTTAATTAACTTACTGAACATTGCCGGAACAGGACCTATTCTTGGACCGATTCAGGGGATTTTGTTCGGACCGATTGCACTGCTTACCATTCCTATAGGAAATGTTATTGGCGGAGCGGTACATGACTATTTTGCGGGAATGATTTGTACTCGTGACGGCGGAGCCCAGATGCCGGAAATGGTAAGACGTTATACCAACAAGGCAGTGTTCTGGATTTATGATGTGTTTGTATGCGTGCTTTTTACTCTTTGGTAGGAACCGTGTTTTCATTTTACACCCCCGGAGACATTACCGCAACCCGGTATTCGGCTTCAGCGGTGCGCCTACAGAGGCTTCCACCTGGATTATCTACGGTATTATTTTCGCATACTACTTAATTGCTACTGTATTCCCCATCGATAAGATTATCGGAAGAATCTATCCTATCTTCGGTGCAATCCTGGTATTCTCCGCAGTAGGTGTATTTGCTGTAATGGTAATTTCCCATTACCCATTAGTAGAGATTTTCGGAAACTGGAATACTCCTTCCTTTAACTATGGAGATTATTTCTGGACACAGAACTTTTTTTCCCGATTTTTCTTCGTAACCGTAGCCTGCGGAATTCTTTCCGGATTCCACTCTTCCCAGACTGCTCTTGTAGCAAGAACCATTAAGAGTGAGAAGGACGGAAGAATGACCTTCTATAACATGATGGCTGTAGAAGGCTTCATCGCCATGGTATGGGCGGCAGGAACAATGGCATTGATTCAGTTCACTGCAGACCAGGGCGGAATCAGCATGGTATTTAATGAGAAGGCAGGAACCTTCCAGTACATGATTCAGAAGGCGGGAGAGTTGGTTGCTATTTCTCCAACCTCTGTAGTCGGTGTGGTTTGTAGAAGAGCTTTAGGGACCCTATTGGCGGAGCAATAGCACTTATCGGTATTATTATTCTTCCTATTACCTCCGGAGATACTGCACTTCGTGCATTACGTCTTACCATTGCAGATACCTTCCACATTAAGCAGGATAACAATTTCAGAAGATTAAGCCTTGCCATTCCAATCTTTATCCTGGTAGCAGGAATCTTAGTTTGGGCAAAGGTAGATCCTAAGGGCTTCCAGATTCTTTGGAGATACTTCGCATGGTCTAACCAGACTATGGCATTATTCCCCTTGGCTGCGGCAGGTATTTATCTCATGATTAACGGAAAAGCAAAATGGGCATGGATGCCACTGCTTCCCCGGTACCTTCTACACCTTCATCTGCGCAAGCTATATCTTAAATGCAAAGCTGGGCTTTGGTTTAAGCTGGCCAATCGCTTATGTGGGCGGTGTAATTGTGGCTGTTATTTACCTTGTTCTTGTAATCATTAGAGGGAAGAAGGGCGGCACCACTCCCTGAGCCTACCGTAAAAAGTAATGGGTGATGGCTGAAAGTGTTTCGCATTTGAAATAGGCAAGTCCTTTTTGAAAAGGCATGGTTGATTAGGTGAACTTTGCCTGTAAAAGATTGTTTTTAAGGATGAATTGAAAGATTGATTGCTTCGGAAGAGGCAGTCAATCTTTTTATACAATTTTTTTATAAATTAAAAATTAAGTATTTATTGATTTTCTCTTAGGATATGGAGTATATTTACTTTGGATTTTAATAATCATCTGTAGGCGGGATGGGAATCGGAGGGAGAAGACGATTCCCCTGTATTTAGTCCGGCCTACTGGTACCATAACAGAAATCAGGGAAGAGAGTTGTAGCTACTATGGGACAAAAATTACCTAAGTAAGGGAGAATGAAAATGAAGAAAAAGAAACTGAAAGTACAAGTAGCTGCACTCGCCATGACAGGAGCCATTGCAGCTGCACCCATTGACCGTAAGAGCGGAAGAAGCAAGCACGGCAGCACCGGCGACTGCGAGCACAAGCAGTACAGAAGCATCTGTCACTGCCGCAGCTTCTGCAGCAAGTACAGCGACAACGCCTGCAGCAAGCACAGCGGCGACCACCGGAACAGGTACAACGGCAACCGGTAGCCGGAAGCGAGCAAGCACCGGAACCAGTACAGAAGCTACCGCCGGAACAGGTGCAACTGCAAGCACCGGAACAGCAGCAACAGCGACAACGGAAGCGTCAGCCCCGGCAGCCGTAGCAGCACCGGTTACCGTAGCAGAGGCACCGGCAGACCCTGCCACCACAGTTCCCAACAATGTTGATACTGTAGTGCCGGATGATAATAAGCAGGGAACGGATATTGTTGCGAAAACCCCTATTCTCAAAGTTGATACAACGATTACACCGGAAGAGGCTAAGGGAGAAGGAACTATTGGGGATAAAGTTAAAGGTTTACCGTCTGTATTGGGCAATGTGAAAAATAAAGACGTGGTAATGCAGGGTGACCTTTCTATTGCAAAGGATAACAGTACAGACTTTGACAGTACCGGTGATGCAGCACATGAAGTCAATAAAGAGGATAGCTATAGCTTAAAAGGCTGACTTAGATGTTAATGCAGTAAACAATGCCATCAATGCTTCAGCACGGTTAAACAGTCTTATGAAGGAGGTTAACATTGATAAAATGGAAACCGGTCTTCGTTCCACATTTGAGATGGGAAGAGACTTGGAGGGAAGCTTCCACCCTGCCCACAGACTTAGAGGATGCTAAAAAGCACTATGAGCTAAGTTCTGCAGACAGTAGTCCCATGATGTATCGCATCAATTATGGCAACTCCTCCTTTGCAAAGGATAAGGTTAGCATTGCCATGGACTTGGATTTAAGTAAAATATCAGAATCCAAAGGCAGAGATCAGCACCTTTGGAGCTTTTAAATGATTTGATTAACAAGTCTGCAAAGAAGATTCAGTTAATCATGAAGGGTGTTAAGTTTAAAGCGGCACACGGCAATGTAGAAGAAAACAGAAACCGCCACAGAGAAAACCACAACTGCAGAGGGAACCATTCGGGGAACCTTGGTAGGTTATATGAAGGCGGATGTAAGTAAAACGGTAGAGATTTTTTGGTATTAGAGGAACAGTTAGAGGTAAGGCTGCCTATAATTGGGGAGCTATCCAGAATGAGAAAGGCCGTGACTTTGTAGCCGGTCGTGACAGAATCGCCGGAAATGATAACGGAAAATAATAAGGTTGATTTAACCGTAAAGATGACCACAGTAGAGAACAAGATAAAGCCCGTTGAACCGGTACAACCTGTTGAGCCTACAAACCCAACGACTCCAATAAGTCCGGAGGAACCAAGCAATCCGGCTAGAACCAAGTAATCCTATTGCTCCCAGTAATGGTGGAGAAAGTAGAACAAGTACTCCTATTGTAACACCGGGTTCTTCCACTCCCGGAGAGGTGCTGGGAAGAATCGTCCTACTGCTTCTACTCCTGCCGGGTGAAGTTTTAGGAGAGAACCGTGTGGCTCCCGTAGTGGAAACCGTTGAGAAAAAGCAGGGAACTGTATTGGGAGAATCCCGTCCAAGCGTAAAAGGGCGTATCCGACCGAGCATCCGTAGCAACCGGAGATTATAACTTCACAGGACTTTGGGCTTCCCTTTTCGGGATTTCCTTAGCATCCTTGGCAGGCTTTGTGGTTCTTCAGAAGAAAAAGAAAATTAATATGCAGATAGTTATTTTTCTGTATTTAGTATATTTTACTGTTAATACAGAAAACCACGAATATCATTAGAGGAATAATAAACCGTTGTAGAACATGGAAGAACAGTTCTGCAACGGTTTAGTCTTAACAGTATCGCTCGCGTAGTGTGCGGTATCTCGTTTTGTGTATCAAAATTGACTTCATATATTTTTCTCAGTAAAAGTGAAGGACTGTGAAACCAATAAAGTGGAAGCGACAGATGCAGTATGGGCGTGAAAGAGGATAATTTGAGATTGCAAGAACTACGAACTCAGTGAAGCGAAGGACTGTAAAAACAATAAGTGGAAGCGACAGATGCAGTATGGCATGAAAGAGGGCAATCTGAGGCCCGTCAGTACTTTACTGAAAGCAAGCAAAGCGAAGCTTGAAGTTAGTACTCACTACGAAGGCGAGAGTTAGCGAGCGTGCCCCGATTTCGCTGTACTATCGAGCTCTCATCAATGAATACAGTCCCTTCACTTCTACGAAGCGAAGTTGCGGGAACTGCTCCGATTACATGCCTATACTGCATGTCTGCGTATCATTTTACCAGACCTTCACCTTCTTGACAGCGCCTGCCTATTGCACTAAGATTTTCCTATGTTGTTAGAAGAAAGAGGAAAGCAAATGGCAGAGAAAAAATCAAAGATTCCACACAATACCGAAAGACCGGTTCTGATTACAGCCACAAGAATCCGGATACGGATTCCATTTGTGCGGCGATTTCTTATTCCCGTTTGAAGAATAAGATTAACAATACAGACCGGTATATCCTTGTAGAGCCGGAAATCCCCAATGCGGAAACCAGCTTTGTTTTAGAGCATTTTCAAGGTGGACGCTCCTCTTTTATTGGACAATGTAAAAACCCAGGTTTCCGATATTGCCTATCGGAAGACTCCCGGAGTTTCTAAAAATATGTCCTTAAAGCAGGCCTATCAGATGATGAGAGACGGTCATGTGGTCACCCTTCCGGCGGTAAACCAAAACGGCATTTTGGAAGGTCTCATTACCATGTCCGATATTGCCAAGTCCCTATATGAATGTTTACGATTCTGCCATCATTTCCACGGCAGAGACTCCTTTTTAAAAACATCCTGGAAACTTTGGAAGCAACTCTGATTACCGGAGATGCCAACCGAAATTGTCAGGACGGAAAGGTGTTGATTGCGGCAGCCAATCCGGAAATGATGAACTACTATATTGAGCCCCATGACATTGTCATCCTGGGAAATAGAGCAGAGAGCCAGCTTTCCGCCTTGGACAATGGTGCGGATTGTATCATCATTTGCGAGGGCGCCAATGCCTCCCCCACGATTAAAGCCCTGGCGGAGCAAAACGGCATGATTATCATGGTGACCTCCTACGATGCTTATACGGCGGCAAGACTGATTAACCAGTCCATCCCCATCAGCTTCTTTATGACCAAGGAAGGCATTTTAAGCTTCGAAGAAGAGGATACGGTGGATGAAATCAAGGATGTGATGGCGAAGAAGCGGCACAGAGATTTCCCGGTCATCAGTAAGGACGGCCGATATCTGGGCATGCTTTCCCGTAGAAATCTTTTAGGAGCCAGCGGAAAACAGGTCATCATGGTGGATCATAATGAGCTGGGACAGGCATTGGACGGCATGGAAAATGCGGAAATCCTGGAGATTATTGATCATCACAGACTGGGAACCATTCAGACTTTGGGACCGGTGTATTTTTAGAAACCAGCCCCTTGGCTGTACCAGCACGATTGTGTATCTGATGTATCAGGAAAAATAAGGTGGAGATTGATCCTCAGACAGCGGGACTAATGATGTCCGCCATCATTTCCGATACCCTCCTTTTCCGTTCGCCTACCTGCACCAAGACCGATGAGATGGCTGCCAGAGCGTTGGCGGAGATTGCCAGGTGGATATTGAGAAAGTATGCTATGGAAATGTTTTTCCGCCGCTTCCGATTTAAAGCAGAAGACGGATCGGGAGATTTTTCTATCAGGACTTTAAGACCTTTACTGCAGGGAGATATTCATTTTGGCGTCAGTCAGGTAAGCTCCTTAAATGAAGAAGAGCTGCTTTCCTTAAAGCCCAGACTCTTCCATTTTGCCAAGGAGGCTTTAGGAGAAGAAAATCTGGACATGGCCTTTGTGATGCTCACCAACATTTTAAAACAGGATACTCTGCTTCTGGCTGTTGGGCACAGGGCAGAAAACCCTGATTCAAAATGCCTTTTTGCTGGAGCCGAAAAAGGAAAGCTTTGATTTTTCCGGAGAAGAGGTGGAGGGCTATACCGCTGTGCTGGAGAATGTGGTTTCCAGAAAGAAACAGCTGATTCCACCTCTTAGCCTCTATGGGGAGCAAATGTAAGAGAAAATCCGGACTTTCAGAACGAACATCTGAAAAGAAAAAGTAGAATCTTCAGAACGAAAAATAGACGAGAAAAGCCGGACTTTATGGAAGAAGACCGGAGTAGAAAAAAAGTGGACTTAAAAGTAGGAACACCAGAAAGCGGAAAGGATAGTCTTATGAATATTTGTTTAATCGGAATGCCCTCCAGCGGAAAAAAAGCGTTCTAGGGGTGTTGCTGGCGAAAAAATTAGGCATGTCCTTTCTGGATATGGATTTGGTGATTCAGGAAAAGACCGGACAGCTGCTTCGGGAAATCATTGCAGAGCGTGGAAGAGAGGGCTTTCTCCTTTTGGAAGAGGAAGTGGGGGCGGAGCTGTCTATGAACAATACGGTTCTTGCTCCAGGGAGGCTCTATTTGCTATGGTAAGAGGGCTATGGAGCATTTGCGGGAGATTTCCTTTGGTGATTTTTTTCTGGATGTGCCTTTTTCCGAGGTGGAAAAAGAATCGGAGACCCGGTAAAAGAGGAGTGGCGATTCCCGATGGCTTTACCCTGAAAGACCTTTATAACGAAAGAAAGGCTCTCTACCTCCAGTATGCCCATGAAATTCTGAATGAAGAGGGCTTAAACCCAGAGGAATGTGTAGAGGCTTTGGTTCGCATTGCGGAGAAACACAAAAAGTAGATTCCTCATGGAAGTGGGATTTTGGAAGCAGCGCAGAAAGATTCTTTGATAAAAAGCTTAGAAAGCTTCTTTGATAAAAAGTATAGGAAGATTCTTTAACAAAAATCTCAGAAAGCTTCTTTGACCTGCCTAAAGCCTAAGAATAAAAAATCGCGGAAACAGAGGTTCGTATGGAAAATATCGTACTTGGTTTACTGGCCCATGTGGACAGAGGAAAGACCAGTCTTTCGGAGGCTCTTCTCTATGAAAGCGGAAGAATTTCGGAAAAGGGCAGGGTGGACCATGGAGATAGTGTTTTAGACAAGGATAGTCTGGAACGAAAAAAGGGAATTACGATTTATGCCAAAAGCGTTTATTTTACCAAAGAAAATAAGCGTTTTTTTCTTTTGGATACTCCCGGGCATCAGGAGTTTTCCTCGGAGATGGAGCGCTGTCTTGCGGTCATAGACTACGGTATCCTGCTGATTGACGGAAATGACGGTATCCAAAAGCGAGAGCTGCATCTCTTTGAAAGAGCGCGGGAGAAGGGCATTCCTCTTTTTGGTGGTGAACAAAATGGACCTTTTCAAAGGGGACAGGGAAGCTTTGTTAAGAGAAATCCAGAGGCCTTTTTCCTCTGATGGCATTATAGACTTTTTCTCCCTATGTCTTTTTCTGACTTGACAGCATTTCTTTAAAGGAAGAGGATTTTTTCCCAAAAGGGGTAGATGCGATGAGAACTGTAGCTATGTAGAGAAGAAAGGAGGCTATAGGACAGAAGGAAGTTCCACCGGAGGGATATCAGGATTTTTCTGGAAAATCTTGCCCTTATTATCCGAAGAGGGAACCGCGGAGTATCTGGAAAATGGGCGAGTTCCCTTGGTTTTTACGGGGAAAACTTACAGAAGAAAGCTTTTTCCTCTTTTTCTTCACCTCTGCCTTAAAGCAGGAGGGAATCACTGAGCTCTTTTTCCTGGATTTTTCGCCCTTTGCCAAATGCCGACCTATAGTGAGGAATTGCGGGGATTTTATATAAGATTAGCTAAAAGTCCGGAGGGAAGAAGAATCGGAAGGGCTAAGCTTTTGGGAGGAAGTCTTTCCTTAAGGCAGGAATGGCGGCCTCCGAAAAAGGCTTTGGAACTGCATTTGGAAGGGTAGAAGAGGAGGCTGTAGAAAGTGTAGAGCTGGGAATGCTTTTTACCATGCCGATTTCGGAAAAATGCAGGTCTTGGGTATTTTCCGGAGGATGACATAGTGAGAAAGAGAAGGAAGGCTATTTTCCCACCCTTTATCTATTGAGGAGAGGAGATTCTTTCAGTATCGAAAGGATTTGGAGGAGCTGCAAAGGAATTTCAGGTGGGGATTTCTATTTCTTTGGCGGAAAAAGCAGGTCACTACAGCTGTCCGGAAATCTGCAAAAAGAACTCCTGACGGATTTGTTTGCCAAGAGGCTGGGAAAGAAACTGCATTTTTCCAAGCCGAAGCTTCGTTATGGGGAGAAGTCCCCGTAGAGAAGCCTATGGAAGGAGACAGTGCTGGAACCCGGGCACAGGATTTCTCTGCTTCTTCGTTTAATTCCCTATGGAAGGAGAATTCAGCAGAGGAGGCAGCAGAAAGGATTGGGGAGAAGAGCAGGAAAATCCGGAAAAAAAGCATTTTTCCATTGAGAAAATGGGAGAGCTTCGGAGGAATGGATTTCCAGCTGGAAACCGAGTGGGCAGAGGAGCATTTTTCCGGGACCGCTCCTTTCCGGACCCTATGAGAACTATGCTTTGGAAATTTCCAATTTAAGCTTTTTCCAGAGGCTCCGCCTATTATGTGGATTTTCAGGAGGCGGTGTATCAGGCCTTCAGCATGGCCCAAGCTACAGCAGGGGTTCGGCTGTTAATGCCGTATTTTTCCTATGAAATCTCAGCCTCTCAGGAAAAGCTGGGAAAGATTTTGCAGGAAATTGAAGAGCAGAAAGGGAAAGCAGGAGGAGCTGCTTTCCGAAGGAGAAAGCTATCAGCTGCTGGGAAAAATCCCAGGACAAGTCTTTCGGAGCTGCAAAGCTTTTGTGCAGGAAGAGGAGAAAGTCTTTTCTCATTTTTCTCTTATCAGGAAATGGAAGAGGAACAAGCCTTAGTGGTATTGGAAGAGCGTTTCGGGATTCCGGTGGAGGAGCTTCCCTAAGTTCTGCAGGAAAAGCTTTACTATGGGAAGAGTTTCTTTCCGAAGAGTCTTTAGGTCAGGACGGATGGGAGGAGAAAAGTACTTCCGGAGGAAAATCAGGAGACTCCTCTTCAAAGCTTAATGCTTCCGCTTCATTTACAGCTTAAAAATCAGAGCACTCGGAGAAGAAAGAAAAAGGGCCGAAGAGATGCCCTTCCTTAGAGGAGGAGTTGGAGGCGATTTTTGAAAGAACCTTCGGCCCCTTAAGAAATCAGGGGACAGGAAGCCATTCGTACCGAGCAGAAAATTGTTTTTATCCAAGGAGAAGGAAGCTCGTCTGGAGGAGGCCAGAGCCCAGTACGCCAAGAAAGGGCAAGAAAAAAATAAGCGGAAAAAGATTCTGGTGGACGGCTATAACTTCCTTTTTGCAAAGGAAGAATGGAAGGCACTGGCGCAAGCGGATTTGATGGCGGGAGAGAACAGATTCTTCCCCTGCTTTTCGAATATGCAGCCTACCATGATGTGGTTGTATTTGATTTTTGATGCTTATCGGGTGAAAAGCAATCCAGGAAAAACCTTGCAGCCGGATCCCAGTGCAGGATTAATCTTCACGAAGGAAGAGAATCAGCAGACTTTGCCCCTAAAGTCGAATGGCCAATGATTTTTCCCAGTCCGGCTACCCGGTGAGTGGTGGTCAGCTCCGACCAGGCCGTGCAGATTCAGGGCTTTTCCGGAAAAGGCGCCATTGTATATTCCTCCAAAGAGTTTGCCCTCCAAGTAGAAGATATGAAGAGCATATTTCCGACTCCTTTGTGATGAAAAAACGTATTTCCGCTTCTCTGTAAATCAATAAGTAGATGTGGGAGATGTGAATTGACATAGAACGAGTGATTTTATGAAATATAGGTCTGAAAAAGCGGGGCACGCTCGCTGAGCTCCTCACAGGGGTTCTAAGCTTTACAAGACAAAAGCCAAGAACCCGTAGGGCTCAGACTACCTATTTCAGACCTATATTTCATAAAATCATTTTGTGCAAAACAATTACATCTCCCCATCTACTTATTTTTTTATACACTCTTGACGAAATACTCTATGAATTTAAGAATTTATTCAGTATAGAGAAATGAGGGTAAAGGATGAAAATAGGGATAGGAACTGTTCTTTTTCAGAAGGATAGGACAGAAATAGCAAAAATAGAAAGAGCAGTCTTGGAAAGAGAGGATTGGGGATCCGGCAGCGATTCAGCCCCCTTTTTCGCCGAACGTTTTGAGCCTTGCTCCTGATTTTTTCCTTCTTTCTTTTGACGGCATGTTCCGGTACAGGACATCCCGCCATTATCAAAAAGCAAGAGTAATAAGATTGTTTTAACGTACGGCTTATTGGCGAACAATGATGATTATACTTTGCAGATGACCAAGCGTTTTTGGCTAAAGAAGTGAAGGAAAAAGCCGTGGGAGGATAGAGATTAAGATTCTTAGCCCCAAGGACAAGGATAACGACCTGGCTTTGTTGGAACGGTTTCGCTCGGGCAATCTGGACATGGTAAGACTGCCCTCTACCTTCCGCAAAGAAGCTTTCGAAAGCTCTCCATTCATGGAGCTTCCCTATCTTTTGACAGCGAAGAGAAATGTGGAATGTTTTAGATGGAGACAAGGGTAGCTATTTTTTTCAAGAGGATTTTCAAAGCAAGGAATGGAGCTTTTGGTTGGCATTGTCTTGGCTTTCGATTTTATGCCGATGGAAAAAGCCACTGACCTCGCAGCGGATTTTTGACGGATTGATTTTAGGAGTGGAGGATGAGTCTCGCATAGGAAGAGCCTTGCAGCTTCTTTTTCGGAAAAACCAGAGAGCTTCCGCAAGATAAAATCTATAAGGCGTTGCAAAGCGGAATTGTGGAGGTAGTGAAAATACCATAGAGGAATTTGCCCGCAGGAACACAATCTTTCCGCCAAGTATTTTTAGAGGATGATCGCAGCCCCTGTTTTTAGATTTGCAAATTCTTTCTTCCAGAGCAAGAGAGAATCTGTCGGAAGAAGATCTGGCTTTGCTTAGGATGTGTCTTTTTCCATGGCTTTACAGGAAAGAGCTTACGTGATGCAGGGTGGAGCTAAGAAATAAATTAAGTAAAAAGAGAGTACTCTTTCTCATTTTTCCAAAGAAGAGAAAGCCAAGATTGAAGAGCTTTTTAGCACCCCTTTATCAGGAATCCACAGAATCGGATTTTATGAAAAGCTGGGGAAAATAGATTAAATAAAGAATGATAAGTGTTTAATATAAGAGGATTGACAAGTTTCTTCTCCTCTGTCATAATACTGCCTTGAAAGATAGATACAACTAACTAAAAGCTTTGTATTATCTATCATAAAGGGCTGTGATGTTAGCGTAAGCAGTCAGCCTATTCTCGATAGGGAGGGTGCTTTTTGCGTGTTAAACAACTCTCCCTGGATGAGGGAGCTAAGATACCTTACAGTACTGTTGTTCTCCCTGTGAGGAATACTACAAAGCGAAGCAGTAATGCGTAGACAGAAAAGGGGTATTATGAGAAAAACATTGGATTCTTGGCGCTTCCGCCATCATTTTAGCATCCTCCGTAATGGCTTGCGGAAAGAAGCAGGATACTGCCACCACAGCTGCAGGATCGGAGAAGGCTGCGAAAAGCACTGCAGCTCAGGCAGAGAAGTCTGATTATGTCTTTGTAAAGATGACCGTTCCCTATGCGGACTTTTTATTACGGAGAATTAAAGGATATTGCTCCGGAAGAGGGGAAGGATTTAAAGGCACAGCTGGATGCGGAGGATAAGGTAACAAAGGACGGCTTCCGGAGACAGAATGTATGACAGTGCCAGCTCTCCTACTAAGGACAAAGGCGGAGAAGTTCGTTATGGCGGACACCGCTGTAGAGGGAGAAGGCTCTGTTTATAAGGGAATCAAGCATCGTAAATGTGGCAATTCCCAAGTCTCTTTGTATGAGGATGCCAAGAAGGCATTGAGGAGAAGAAGGAAAGCAAGAATGCTCTTCTTACTTTGATGGGGCTATTGAAAGTGAAGTCAGCACTGAGCCCTAAGGAGTATAAGGTATTAAACTCCGACGGAACTCTTTCCAAGACTCAAGGCACTACAAATGAAGCGAAAGGACACCGAAGCGGATATTACCACCACTTCCTCCTACGGAAATTAGTGAAATCGAAGTCAGCGGTTTGGACATTGACTCTGAAATCGTACAGGCTGCAATTCTGGAAACCAGGACGGCGCAAAGTACGGCTTAAAGCATGAGGACAATATCTGGTTAAAGCCGGAGGAACTGGCATTTTCCGCTGTGGCTTTCGAGGACACCAACCATAAGGCTCAGAAAGAGTTTAAGCGTTTTGAAGATATTCAGGACAAGGACATTGTAAAGATCACCTACTTCTTAATGGATGAGGATGATGTGGAGGTTCCCGTAAATCTTCATGTGAAGAAGATTGCTCCTGCTGAGTACAAGGTTAGCGGAGATGAGAAGGTAAGCTACAGTCCGGAAGGGCACCAAAGTAAATTATCAGCTTTCCACCGGAGAAGACAGCTACGCTCTTGGCAAGGTTCTCAGCAAAGAAGAGTGAGGTAAAGGGGATGTGAATACAGATACCGCCGGCGTTTTGGTACTGCTAAAGGAAATGACTCCCGGAAAGTATCAGCTGGTATTCTCTAACGACAAGCTTTACCGACGTATCCTTCACTGTTTCTGGTGGAATCAAGCTTAAAGGCGGAGGACTTCCATTTTGAAAACAACAAGTTAAGCCTTGCAGAAAAACGCAGATCAGCTGACTATTGCAAACTACATTGCCTCCACGAGTCTCCGCAAAGCATCGGAGAGCAGGAGTTTAAGGGCAGTGCCGGAAGAAGATTCGGAAAGAACATTTTCAATGAGGACGGCAGCGTAAATACTGAGGCGACCTACAAGAAGGACGAGTCAGGAAGTAAAGTACTTTGACGGCCCCGGAACCTATCCTGTAACCATCAAGGCTGACGGATATCCTGAAGTAAAATTCGAGGTAGTCGTACAATGATTGTGATTCTTACTTTAATATGCAGTTTAGCATTTTTCCATTTCTTTGGAAAAGCATTAAAGAAGAAGCCGGCAGTGTTGTATGGGATTTGTATCCTCCTTTCCTTGGTAAGCATTTTTTTATCCAAGGGAGGGAGGACTTCCCTTTTGGACTTCTTTTTAAGAAAATCATGCAAAGGGTGTGCTGGCAGGTCTCTCTTTATCTGGGTGATGCTGGCACCGGTGCTTTCCCAAGAGCTTTTTCGGAAGAAAGACCATCTATCTTCTTCGAGGGAAATGGCTATTGCGCCTCTTGATTACTTTGGCCCATAACCCGGCCTTTGTGGAAAATACTTTTGGCGCCTTATTCCTTGGACAGGGGCATATCAGTTTGATGGAGCTTCATGCGGCTATCGTGTCTTGCCTCATGATTCTTTTGTTAATTCCACTAACCATTACTTCCTTTCAGACCGTTCGGCGGAAAATGCAGGCAAAGACCTGGAAAAAATTGCAAAACTGGTCCTATCTTTTTACCTGCTTTTGTACCTGCACATTTTCTTTATTTATCAAGGAGCGCTGATTCGTGGGAAAGGGAGACTATTTCTTTTTACCCTGATGCTTTACAGCTTCATTTTTGGATTCTACGGATTCTTACGGATTAGGCAGTATAGAATACAAAAGGAAGGCAAGGAGAAAAAGACATTTCCTTTGCTTCGTATTGCAGGGATTTTGCCCATTGTCTGTATTTTTCTAAGCGGCTTTTACAGTGCCGGGAAATACCGCGCCGCACTGGAGGCAAATGTAGATAAAAATCAGAGCGCAGGAAAGCGTAGCGGAGCAGCACGGACAGGGGAGGAAAAAGTAATTCTTCCGAAAAAGCAGTAGAAGCTAGCGGAGATAAAGCCTCTACGAATTCTTCGGATGCTTCCTCCGATTCCCAAGCTATAGATGAGGATAGCATATCCGGAGCTTATAAAGACGGAGAATGCTTTTGGAAAGGCTTCCGCCTACAATGGCAATGTGGAAGTGAAAGTCACCATTTCAGGCGGGAAAGATTACTGCCATCGACATTGTGAAAACCAAGGACGATGAAGAATATTTCTTTGACGCACAGAAGAAGGTGATTCCGGAAATTTTGGAAAAGCAGAGTACCGACGTGGATGCGGTGGCAGGAGCCACCACCAGTAGCGAGGGCATTTGCCATGCGGTTGAGAAGGCCTTGGAGGAAGCAGAAGTAGTCAAAAAGTCTTCTTGTAAAAACTTGTAAAAACAGCATTTTTCTTATATAATGAGTTCTGTATTCATTCTTAAAAATAGAAGAATACAGAACTTTTTATTCTTAATAGCGGCGAAGCCTGAGACGTCTGTTCATAACGAGTATCCTCGCAGAGCGTGCGATATCTCGTTGAATATCTTTGCGGAGCATGTGTTTTCTAATATTTTCCAAAGGGAAGCTTAGGAGAGTGCTACGCTGCTGTAGAGGATGCCTTTTGGGGAATATATATGAAAAAGCTATGCTTTGTATCAGTATCTTGACTATGATTTTTCAGCCTTTCTGCCTGCGATGATATTAAGATGGTACAAAATCCTTTTCAGAAAGAGAAGACAAGAAACACAGAGCAGTTAGGAGACCAACCTATGGATGTATTTAAAAAGGGAGATCTTAAAATGGAAAATGGAGAGTACAATATCTATGCTAGCTTCAGTAATTTTCTGGCTGCTCGTTATCACTTCATTTCAGTATTTTTATTTTTCAGGGAGTTCGCAATGAACCGGAGTTTCATTTGGTGGAGGGGAAGGAGTATAGCAAGGAAGGCTTTTACCCGGAAGAGTTTGACTTTTATCCGACATGTTATGAAAATAGCGAATGGAGGGACGCATTTCCCTGAGGTGGATAAGCCGGTAAAAACCCTGGCTCCTTTAATCTTAAAGACTATGGAAATTTATAACGAGGCAGCAGCTTATGGACAGGCGGAGACCCTATAAAAATGATCACTATGAAGGGCAAAGGAAATTCACAGCCGTCTTTTTCCCTTTGGTAGAGAGTACTAAAAGCTCCATTGTTGGAATATAAGCGGGCTATTGATGAGCTTTCTTCATGGAAGAGGAAATCCAGGCAATGAAAGAACGGGGCTACATTATCCGTTATAACATGTTAAAGCTGTTCTCTCTACGAGATCAAATTATGGATGAAATCATAAATCAGAATCTTGTCCAGGAAGAGATGATAAAGCTGGATTTATCTAAAATTCGTCCTGCCTATGAGGAATTTCTGGCTACCCTATCGGATTTCGAAAAATGATAGGAAATCGGAAAGCAATTGATGCGGAATTGTTTACTGACCCCTAGCATTTTTGAAGATTTGTCGGAATTTGTCAATGATTCCAAAGAGTTTGCAAAACAGATTCAGGAAATGATTCGTCGGATAGACGAAAAATGAGCCATTTACAGAGAAGGATTATGGGCAGACAAATGTAGATGGCAGCTTTTTAAAGATAGATTGGGCATCTATTAAATATGGTTCAAAGCTACAGCAAAGTCATAAGCTAAATAAAGCTTTTTGCTTTTTGATGAAATTCTTTTCTGTTTCTTGTAAAAATTTAAATTTTTGTATAATTAGTTCTGTATCTTTTCTTAAAAATAAAGAAAGATGCAGAACTTTTTTGATGAGGAGAAAATGTATGAAAAATCGTTTTTAGGACTTGGCGCACTGTTTTAGCCCTCAGTCCTTTCCGCCTGTGAAGACTTAAGATGGCGCAGAACGCTATTAAGCAGGAAAAAGCGGAGAGAGCGGCGGGGACAGCAGTGAATCCGGAAATAACCCTTGGATGCTTTGAAAAGAACCTTTCCGCTGATTCGGGGAAAGCGACGATGAGCTGACAACACAACAATTACGTGGATTTCAGTAATTTCCTAACCGGTAATTTTGAAGATAATATCGGCAGATATTTTGAGGGAGTAGAGCCGGAGACAGAGTTCAAGGTAATAGAAGGCGGACATTATACTACGGTCAGCTTTAGCGATTATGACATGGAGCAGGTACAGAGCTATCTGGATCAGGCCAATGCCGGAACCAAGTTTACTCGATTTAGATGAGCAGGTAAAAACTTTGGCTCCTATCGTACTGGAAACCATGAAGGTTTATAACGAGGCGGCCAGTTATGGAGATTTGCAGGCCTATAAGGATGATCAGTATGCCAAGGCCCAGGAAATTCATAGCAGACTTTTCCCCTTGGTACAAAAGCTATATCGATCCAGCAGATACTTATACCGCAGCCATTCACAGCCTTTCTGTGGAAAGACAGCAAGAAGAAATGCAGAGAATGAAGGACAACGGCTTAACGATTCGCTATGATATGCTGAGAATCATGGATCTGAAAAATCAAATTATTGACGCCTTTTCAGAGCAGCCCAATGTAGCGGAGGCCAATATTGCCGACCTTGATTTGACAAAGATACGTCCTGCGTATGACGAGCTGGCTACCCTGCTTTTGGAATTTGTGCCCCTTTCCAAGGATAAAGATGCTGCGGAGAAGGAAGGCTTTGATAATAACTATTACGTTACTACCTTTGCGGATGCTGCCGGAGATTTCAAGAAGCAGCTTCAGGAGATGATTGACCGGAAAGAAAGCGGAAAAGGATTTTCCGAGAATGAATTGCAAATTTTATGGGCTACCGATGGAAGCTTCCAGAAAAATCAGTGAGGCCGCTTTCCAAGATGACGGAAACCTATAACAGAGCAGTCGGTTAAAAAGATTTATAAAAATGTTCTTGACGAGAAAAGAGTCAAGTTGTGTTAAATATTAGAACTATAAAACCGTTGAGGTGGAGATAACGTTAAGTATGAGCTCACAGAGAGTCCGGGAAGGTGAGAGCCGGGCAGAACACAGCTTAGCAAATGGACCACTGAGGGCATGGTCAAAGGAGCAATCCGAGTATTCCATGACGCGTAGGAATGCGTTAGTTTCCGGAGGTATGTTAGTACCTTGCTAAGAGCACGAGTGAATCGTGAACTAGGGTGGCACCGCGAACTTTAATTTTCGTCCCTAGCAGAATTTTTATTCTGCTGGGGTTTTTTTATTTTCAAAAATGATTTTGTAAATGCTAAAGACAGCTTTTAAGCAAAAGCCAAAAGTATGTCAAAGCCTTTTTTCTAAAGAAGCCAATCCCATGAGTATAGAGAAAGGAAGAAAATGATGATTAGACCAAGTCTTATGGAAATGGAAGCCTATCGGAAGGATGAAAGCCTTCGCCTGCTTCCCGTCATGAAGGAGATTTTTTCGGATTCATTACCCCCAATCACCGCATTATCCATTTTGAAAAATATTTCGCAAAATGTCTTTTTACTGGAGTCCATGGAGGACAGAGAAAAATGGGGAAGATATACCTTTCTGGGCTATGACCCGAAGCAAAAGCATTTCCTGTAAAAAACGGAATCGTAAAGCTCCGGCTTAAAAGCTTCCCGACCAAGGATCCCTAAGGCTCTAATCCGGCAAATCCTTCAAGAGCACAAGGCTCCCAAAGGTACCCGGGGCTCCTTCCTTTACCGGAGGACTGGTTGGATACTTTCGCCTATGACTTTATCCAGTATGAGGAGAACAGCCTTCATTTTTCCGGAAAGGATGAGGAGGACTTCCAGGATTTGGATCTGATGCTCTTTGACAAGGTAATATGTTTTGACCACTTCCTGCAAAAGATTTTCCTGATTGTGAATATGTCCCTTTCCGAGGGTGAGGCGGGCTATAAGAGAGCAGTCTTTGGAGTTGGAAAATATGCACAGGCTCTTAAAGAGCGGGGAGCAGAAGAAGGAAGAGCCCGGCAGATGCCTAAGCGACTTCCGCCTCCTCCACAGCAAGGAAGAATATATGCAAATGGTGAAGAAGGCCAAGAGACATTTGAAGGATGGCGACATTTTCCAAATCGTCCTTTCCAACAGGCTGGAAGCGGACTATGAGGGAAGCCTTTTGAAAGCTATCGGCACCTTCGTTGCTTAAATCCTTCCCCCTACCTTTTCTACTTTTCCAGTAAGGACTTGGAGCTGGCAGGAGCCAGTCCGGAAACTCTGGTGAAGCTTGAGGACGGCGTTTTACAGACCTTCCCTCTGGCAGGCACCAGGAAGAGGGGAGCCACAGAGGAAGAGGACAAGCGCATCGCCCTGGAGCTATTACAGGATGAAAAGGAAGTTTCCGAGCACGATATGCTGGTGGACTTAGGCAGAAACGACATCGGAAAAATCGCCAAGGTAGGCACTGTGAAGGTGGAAAAGTACCACGAGATTCAGCGTTATTCCCATGTGATGCATATCGGCTCCACCGTAATGGGAGAGCTTAAGGAAGGCTATGATGCGCTGGACTGCGTTTCCGCCGTGCTTCCCTGCAGGAACCCTAAGCGGAGCACCGAAGATTCGGGCCATGCAGCTGATTGACGATATAGAGCAAAATCGCCGGGGCATCTACGGGCGGAGGAATCGGATACATTGATTTCAACGGAAATCTGGACCTCTGCATTGCAATCCGCTTTGCCTATAAGAAAAACGGAAAGGTGGCCATTCGCTCCGGAGCAGGCATCGTGGTGGACTCCTCCGAGGAAAAGGAATTTGAGGAGTGTCAGAATAAGGCCAGAGCCATGGTGGAAGCCATTCGAAGAGGGGAGGAGGAAGAATGATTCTTTTAATTGATAACTACGACAGCTTTACCTTTAACCTATATCAGATGCTGTCCCAATACGAGAGGGTGGAAGTGATTCGAAATGACGGGAAAACGGTGGAAGAAATCGAGGCCATGAAGCCGGCAGGAATCGTTCTTTCTCCCGGACCGGGCAGACCGGAAAATTCCGGCATTTGCCCCCAAGTGATTCGTTCTCTTCGGGGAAAAATCCCTATTCTTGGGGTTTGTCTTGGAGAACAGGCCATCTGTCAGGTCTATGGGGGTACCGTAAGCCACGCCATAAAACCCATGCACGGCAGACAGTCCGAGGTGGACATTGTGGAAGATTCGGAGCTTTTTAAAGGTCTTGGCCGGAAAATGAAGGTGGCTCGCTACCATAGCCTGATTGCCGAGGAGGAAAGTCTGGAGGGCACAGAGCTTCGGATTACCGGGAAAACCAAGCAGGAGGAAGTGATGGCGGTGGAAGACAGGGAGCGGAAGGTTTACGGCGTACAGTTCCATCCCGGAAAGTATCATGACCAAGGACGGAGCGAAGATTTTTGGAAAAACTTTTGCAAGGATTTGTAAGGGAGCATAAGGGTAGAAGCAAATGAGCATTTTAGAAGAAATTGCAAGGGAAAGAAGAAAGGCTGTGGAAGAGGAGAAAAAGCTGCTTTCGCTTATGGAGCTGGAAAGGCTTTTGGAGGAGCGGGAAGCCTTAGGGAAAGCTAAGCTAGTAAAGAATGAAGTTCAGGAGAAATGATGCATCAAGCCTAAAAATCTTTCGGAAACCGAAGGCAAAAAGCTTTTTACCAGGCCTTAGCCAAGGAGGGATTATCCATTATCGGAGAGGTAAAGAAGGCTTCCCCTCCAAAGGCATTATCGCAGAGGATTTTCCCTATTTACAGATTGCAAAGGACTATGAAGCTGCCGGCATTGACGCCATTTCCTGTTTGACGGAGCCTAAGTATTTTCTGGGGAAGGACCAATATTTACAAGAAATCGCACAAGCTGTTTCGGTGCCGGTGCTTCGGAAGGATTTTTCTGATTGACCCCTACCAAATCTATCAGGCCAAGCTTTTAGGGAGCGAAAAGCTATTCTCCTGATTGTTTCTCTTCTTGGTGAAAAGGGAATTGAAGGAATTTCTAGGGCATAGCCGGAAAAGCTGGGACTGGATGCCTTGGTGGAATGCCATGATGAGGAGGAAATTCGCTGTGCCCTCTCTGTGGGAGCGGAGATTATCGGAGTCAAACAACAGAAATCTAAAGACCTTTTTCCGTAAAATCATGGAAAAACAGCCTATCTCTTAAGAAATTTGGTGCCAAAGGGACAGCTTTTCGTGGCGGAAAGCGGAATGTCCAAGCCGGAAGAACTAAGGCTTTTAGAGGAAGCCGGGGTAGATGGGGTTCTGATTGGAGAAAGCCTGATGCGGGCAGAGAGCAAGAAGGAAAAAGCTTCAGGAACTACGGAGCCTATTGAAATAAGAAATAATCTACCCAAAAAGGAAATATGCGTAGAAAAAGTAGAAAAGCCGGATTTGTTTAAAAGATAGTTTTTTTGCCAAAAGAGGATTTCAAAGGAACAGAGGGTAAGGAAAGAAAGGAGCAAGTATGCTGCAAGAATGTATCAAAAACTGGTATTGGGAGAGGATTTAAGCTTTCAGGAAAGCTACGAAAGCATGAATGAAATTCTGGACGGGAAAAAGCTCTCCGGTGCAAAATACCGCCTTTCTTACGGCTCTGGCCTGCAGAAAGCGGGAGGAAGAAAATATCACGGAAATTACGGCATTTGCCAAGGCGATGCGGGAGCACGCCACAGAGGTAAAGCATGAGGGCATGGAGGTTTTGGAAATCGTAGGAACCGGTGGAGACCACAGCAACAGCTACAACATTTCCACCACCTCCGCCTTGGTGGTAGCTTCTTTAGGGGTAAAGGTGGCAAAGCATGGGAATCGGGCAGCCTCCTCCAAGTCCGGCACCGCGGATTGTCAGGAAGCCTTGGGTATTAACATTGTTCAGGACAAGGAAAAGGCGGAGGAAATGCTGAGGAATACCGGCCTTTGCTTCCTCTTTGCCCAGCACTACCATACCGCCATGAAGTATGTGGGCGCTATCCGTAAGGAACTGGGCTTTCGGACCATTTTCAATATCCTTGGGCCGCTAACCAATCCTGCAAAGCCGGATGCCATGCTTCTTGGGGTATATCAGGAAAGACTTTTAGAGCCTATGGCGGCGGTGCTGCATCACTTAGGCGTTAAGCGGGCTTTGGTGGTATACGGAGAGGACGGCATGGATGAGATTTGCCTGACAAGACTTTGGTTTGCGAATTAAGGGATGGACAAAGCCGAATCTTTGAGATTGCTCCGGAGGACTTCCATTTGGAAAGAGGGAAAAAAGAGGAGCTTGTGGGGGGAGATGCGGCGGAAAATGCTGCAATTACCAAGGGACTTTTGGCCAATGAGATTCAAGGCAGCAAGAAAACGGCTCTTTTGTTAAATGCGGAGCAGCCTCTTTATCGCCGGAAAGGCGGAAAGCATAGAGGAAGGCATTCGCCTGGCGGAGGAAGCCATCAGCAGCGGAAAGGCATTGACCTTCTTGGAAGAGTACAGAAAAGCTTCCCAAAATTAAGCCGGGACAAGTGCTATAGCCTGTGAGGAGCATCATAAAGCATCGAGGGCTGAAAGGAGTTGGCGTGAAGGTCAAGTACTGAAAGGAGTGGGCATGGTCGTCAAGTACTGCGGTATCACAAAGGAAGAGGAAATTCAGCATTTGCAAAAGCTTCCCATAGATTATGTGGGCTTTGTCTTCTATAAGAAAAGCAAACGCTTTGTGGACAAGGAGCAGGCAAGGCGTCTTAGGGAAAAATTGAATCCTTCCATTCCCGCGGTGGGAGTCTTTGTAGAGGAAGAGATTCCGAAGATTTTGGAGCTTTTGCAGGAGGGGATTATCCAAGGGGTTCAGCTCCATGGAGAAGAAGAGGAGTCCTATGTTCTTACGCTTAAGGAGAAAATGAAGCAACTTAGAGGGGATTCCTTTCTCTGGCAGGCCTTTATCTTAAAAGAAGAAAAGGATATAGAACGGGCAAATGCCTCCCCGGCGGACCTGATTCTTCTGGATGGAGGGAAGGGGGAAGGCAAAGAGGCGGAGGCAGGACTTTTACAAAAGATTCATCGTCCCTATATCTTGGCAGGAGGACTTTCCCCGGAAAATGTAGTAGAGAAAATCAAAGCATTTTCCCCCTATGGATTGGATGTCAGCTCCGGAATCGAGGAGCAGGGGAAGATGGTGTTTGGAAAAGCCCGGAGAAGATGGAGAGTTTTATTCGTTTGGTGAGAGAATATGAGAAGCAGACTTTGTGAAGAAATGAAAGCAAAGAAGATACAATAAAGATGCAATATAGATGCAATAAAGATACAAAGAAGTAGTAATGAAGATGGAATGAAAGATACATCCGGAAAGGAGTAGTATGGCAGAGAAAATCGGACGTTTTGGGATTCATGGAGGACAGTACATTCCGGAAACCCTGATGCAGGCAATAGAAGAATTGGATAAGGCCTATACAGAGGCTAAGGCGGATCCTGCATTTCAGAAAGGAGTTAAGCCGTTACTTAAATGACTATGCAGGACGGCCCTCCCGCCTGTATTATGCGGAAAAGATGACGAAGGATCTTGGAGGAGCCAAGATTTACTTTAAAGAGAGGACTTAAACCATACCGGAGCCCACAAAATCAACAATGTTTTTGGGGCAGGCCTTTGCTGGCAAAGCGTATGGGAAAGACCAGACTGATTGCGGAAACCGGAGCAGGACAGCATGGCGTGGCAACGGCAACGGCAGCAGCCCTTTTCGGCATGGAATGTGTGGTTTTCATGGGGCAGGAGGACATTGAGCGTCAGGCCTTAAATGTTTACAAGATGCGTCTTTTGGGAGCGGAGGTGGTTTCCGTAAAGACCGGAACCGCCACCTTAAAGGATGCGGTGTCTGAGGCCATGAGAGAGTGGACGAAGAGAATTTCCGATACCCACTACTGCCTCGGTTCCGTTATGGGACCTCACCCCTTCCCTACCATGGTCAGGGATTTTCAGGCGGTGATTTCCAAGGAGATTCGAGAAGAGATTCTGGAAAGAGAAGGAAAGCTTCCTGCAGCAGTATTGGCCTGCGTGGGAGGAGGCTCCAATGCTATCGGAACCTTCTACCATTTTATTCCGGATGAGGGTGTAGAGCTGATTGGCTGTGAGGCGGCAGGAAGAGGGGTGGATACGGAGGAAACTGCGGCCACCATTGCGGTAGGAAAGCTGGGCATTTTCCACGGCATGAAGTCCTACTTCTGTCAGGATGAATTCGGACAGATTGCCCCGGTATACTCCATTTCCGCAGGGCTGGATTATCCCGGAATCGGACCGGAGCACGCAGCACTCCATGACAGCGGACGGGCAAAGTATGTGCCGGTAACGGATTTGGAGGCGGTTGAGGCCTTTGAGTATCTTTCGAAAATGGAGGAATCATCCCGGCCATTGAATCCGCCCATGCCATTTCCTACGGCATGAAGGTGGCGAAGGAGAAGAGTAAGGAGGAAAGCATTGTTATCTGCATCTCCGGAAGAGGGGATAAGGACTGCGTTTCCGTAGCACGTTTCAGAGGGGAGGACTTGGTAGAATGAGAAGCATAAAAGAAGCATTTGCAAAGGGAAAGGCATTTATTCCCTTTATCACCTGTGGAGATCCGGATTTGGAAAGTACCAAGAAGCTGGTAAAAAGCATGGTGGAAAATGGAGCAGACCTGATTGAGTTGGGGATTCCCTTCTCCGACCCCACCGCAGAGGGACCGGTGATTATGGAAGCTGACCTTCGGGCCTTACAGGGAGGATGCACCACAGAGAAGGTTTTTCAGATGACCAAGGAGCTTCGGCAGGAAGTGGATGTGCCCTTTGTGTACATGACCTATGCCAATGTGGTTTTCTCCTACGGCAGCAGAAAGTTTATGGAAAAGGCCAAGGAGGCAGGGGTTTCCGGCCTGATTCTTCCGGATGTGCCCTACGAAGAGCGGGAAGAGTTTTTGCAGGATTGTAGGGACTTCGGCATTGCCCTCATTTCCATGGTAGCCCCCACCTCCGAGGATCGTATTGCAAAGATTGCGAAAGATGCGGAAGGATTTTTATATATCGTCTCATCCCTTGGGGTTACGGGAGAGCGAAAGGAAATTACCACGGACCTGTCTTCTCTTTCGAAAATGGTGAAGAGCCACACGGACATTCCTTGCGCCGTCGGTTTTGGTATCTCCACCAAGGAGCAGGCAAAGGAAGTGGCACAATATGCGGACGGCGTGATTGTAGGCTCCGCCATTATGAAGAAAATCCACGAGAATCCGGGGAAGGAAGAGGCAGTACTGAGGGAGTATGTGGCTTTGATGAAGTCTGACTAGCCCTCTTCAAAAGAAGCTCAAAATTAAGATGCCTAAAAACCGCCAGTCCAACGGCAAGGTACTGGGCTTTTGCTGACTTTTTCTTTTTAAGAAGATTCTGGCCCAGATTACGGAGAAGAGGCAGTAGCTGGAAATCAAGGGTGCGGAGGCAACAGCATTTGCTCCAATGGCATAGATATAGGTGAACTGGCCTCATTGTTTCGCAGACGGCAGCTAAAAATTTCGGTCCTTCCGTAGGAAGTCTGAACTTGGTCTTTTTGACAAAAACCAAATAGAAGAAAGAGGCAGACTGCCAGGGTACAGAAGGTGTACTCGTAGGCTACATTTGCAGAGGCTTCCGGAATTTTTCCAGAACCACCGCGTCCAAAAAAATGTGCCCAGTCCGTCAATGATGCAGTAAAAGATGGGGAAGAAAATGGCGATAAAGCTGTTTACATATTTATCCTCCACCTTTTCCTGCATCTTTTTCGTTCCGCATCCTCACGCTTTTTGCAGATAGGAAAGCAGGTAAATGGCAAAAAGATCCTTCAGGGGATCCCAGCTTGGAAAAAGAAATCCGAACCGGACCAGAAAAAGATAGAAATTAATGATAAAATAAAACCACATATTGACTCCTTTTTAAAGAATTTTCATGTTTTTTTCGTCACTTTTATATCGAAAACCGATAAATAAATATTCTAAAAATTAAACTAAGAAGTTTTTAATTCCTAGTAAAACAATAGGAATAATAGCATAGAAGCCTTGTTCTGTATAGAGATTTTTAGCTTTTACATCTTAAAGATTTGGATAGTTAAAAATATTATTTATTCAAATACCGCATAAATAAACAAAAATATTTGAAAAAATATATAGATATACAGCATACTGACTAAGTATTATGATGCTAAACGAGTGTCGTAACAAAAACTGTGCGACCTCTCCTTGTAAGCACAGTCGTTTTTTTATGGAGGTACAATGATGTCAATTTATTGTGAAGCTAGAAATTTTGCAGAGAAATTCATTGATCCTTGTAGCAAAAAGGTAGATGAAGAAGGAGTATTTCCTGTAGAAGCGTTTGCAGAGATTAAAAATCGGATTTTTAACTCTGCTCATTCCTAAGGAGCAGGGAGGCTTAGGCTTGGGAATTCAGGAGCATGTGGAAGTTTGTCGCGCTTTTGCCAAAAGTGATGCGACAACCGGACTATGCTATATGATGCATAATGTGGCTTTGACAGTGGTTTTGATCTCGAGGAAGTGAAGAGATGAAGAGAGAATTGTCAAAGAAGTGGTAGAAGAGAGAAAGCTTCTTGCTCTGGCATACAGTGAGCTGGGAACAGGAACCCATTTCTATATTTCCGATTTGAAGGCGGAAAATGATGGGGACAAGAAACTCCTGAGCGGTGTAAAAAGCATGGTTACCTCCGCAGAGCAGGCTTCCTATTATCTGGTTTTTAGCTCCATCAGATGTGGAAGGAGCTATTGATAACTGGTTGGTTCCTCTGGAGACTCCGGGACTAAAGTTTGAACAGAATACCTGGCATGGTCTTGGCATGAGAGGAAATGTTTCCTGCCAGATGCACTTAAACAAGGCGGCTGTTTCCGTAAGCAATAGAATCGGCGAGGAGGGTGCCGGACAGGAGCATGTGTTTAATGTTGTAGCACCTTACTTTATTGCAGGACTTGCAGGAGTATATTCCGGACTTGGGGAGCACATGTTAGAGGAAAGCATTGCCCATGCAAAAGAAAGAAAAATACACTTCCGGAACTTCTTTGGCAGAAATCGAAACCGTTCAGATTCACTTGGCAAAGATGTACAATCTGGTTAATTCCTCCGTTTGCGCAGCAAAGGAAGCGACCAGAAGTGCTGCAGCAGGAGAAGAGGATGCTTTGGCTAAGATTTTGTCCGCTCGTGTGATTGCTTGTGAAATGGTTATTGAAGCCGGAAGACTGGGCATGAGAGTCGGAGGTGGAAAGGCTTATAACAAGGTCGGCTGCATGGAAAGACTCTTAAGAGATGCCTATGCAGGACAGATTATGGCTCCCAGTGCAGACGTGCTTACCGTTTGGCTCGGAAAAGCTATTACAGGCTTGCCTTTTAGTATAAGTTTTTAAAGCTTTAAGAAAGGGAGAGAGGAACACCAACTCTTCCTTTCTTTTGATTATTTGCGGGATGATATAAAGAAAAAGAGGATAAAATGGAAAAAGATAAAGTTAGGGAGCAGTTATTTACGCGCCAAAGGTAACCGTTATTTTGGGGAATCATTCAGGAGTTTTTTTCGAGAAGGAAAAATTGTCCGATAGAGCCGGTTTTTATAAGGATTATAAGAGTCAGGTGGACGGACTGATGAGCGGGAAATTGATATTGCCTGGAACTCTCCTCTGGCTTGGCTGGACAGTTATTTACGGACTAAGGGAGAATGCTTAAACGGCTCCATGCGTGATACGGATCAGGATCGGAAAGAGTTATCTTGTGGTAAGAAAGGACAAGGGATATCAGACTATTTCGGATATCAAGGGAAAGACCATCGGATTTGGAGCCTATGATTCTCCTCAGGCACGTTTAATTCCCATATATCATTTGCACAAGAATGGATTGGAGTTTGAAAAGGACTATACGGAAAAAGCGCTTTTGATATCGGACTTGGCCTCCATGGAGATCATGTGGGAGGAGAGTTGGATGCGGCAAAAGGCCATGCTATCCGGTGAAGTAGACGGAAGCTGGATGCTGGATTTAAACTACAAGGCTTGGATTTTAGACGGAACCTTGGATGAAGCGCAGGTGCAGATTTTGTCCGAGACAGATTTCTTTGACCATTGCATTTTCACCGGAAGAGCGGATTTTTCCAAGGAAGCCTTTGCTCATTTTACAGAGGTTCTGCATAAGATGGATTATAAGAATCCTGCTCATAAGGAAATGATGGACATGGAAGGATTGAAAGGCTTGGGTGCCGGGAAGAACCAAGAATTTTTGAGCAGATTAAGAAGGCTAATGAGTACCTGCATTTCTTTGAGAAGGAGAATGCATGAGTAAGCATTTTCTCCCCTTTACCAGCTCCCTTATAGGCAGTATGCCCAGAACGAAGGACTTGCTTTCCGGAAAACGTCGCCTGCAAAACGGACAGCTTTCCCGGGAGGACTATGAGGCCATGCTTCTTAGAGAAACGGAAGAAGTGATTCGTTTGCAGGAAAGAAACGGAATAGATATTCTTACCGGGGGAGAGCTAAGCCGGGACAACTATGTTTCCTTTGTGGCGGAAAAGCTGGAAGGTGCTACCATGATGAGCATGGCGGATATGCTACCCTACATGGAAGATAAGCAGGGCTTTGAAGAAATTCTGGATACCCTGGATGTACCCGCAGTCAGTATCAAAAATGCCATTTGTACCGGGAAAAATCAAAAGGAAAGGAAAGCCTTTTTAAAGGAAGAGATCCTTAGAATCCGGCAGTTTTCAGATAAAGGAGCTTAAGGCGACTCTTCCCGGCCCTTACCTGATGACCCGTTCCATGTGGCTTCCGGCGCTGTCTTCCAAGGCTTATGACAGCAAAGAGGAGTTGGGGAAAGATGTAGTGGCTCTTTTAAAAGAAGAAATTGAAGAGCTTAGGCAAATGGGGGTATCGGTCATTCAGTTGGATGAGCCGGTACTTACGGAGGTAGTCTTTAGCAAGGGAAAAACCAGATCCTTTATGTGTGCCGCCTTGTCGGAGAAGAAAGACCCTACAGAGGAGTTGGAGTTTGCCTCTTCTTTATTGAAGGAAGTGGTGGATTTTTATGAAGGAAAAAGGAGCTTTGCAGTGTTCTTCATGTTTGCAGGGCAACTGGAGTAAGAACGAGGGAATCCTTTTAACTGGATCCTACACGCCGCTGGTTCCTCTGTTTGCCAAGGTACTTCCTTCGGTTCTGGCTCTGGAATACTCCACCAAGAGGGCAGGGAGACTTATCCTCCTTTTGGAAAAATGAAGTAATTAGAGAGAATTGTATTTTGGGATTAGGTGTGATAAATCCGAGAATTGATTTGGTAGAATCCGGGGAAAGCATAGTACAACGGGCAGAAGAGGCTTTGCAATATCTGCCAAAGGAAAGAGTATGGTTGAATCCGGACTGCGGCTTTTGCTACATTTGCCAATCGTCCTGTCAAATGAATTTCCCTGTATTGAGGCAAAACTAAAAGGAGTTACTAAAGGGCTCAGGAATTTTTACGGAAAAAAATATTAGGAGGAAGCTTGGGAGAGCCATGAATATGAAATGCACCATCAAGACTTACGCTATAGAGGGATTGTAAGGCAGGATGGTCAGTGTTCAGGTCTATATGCAAAAACCATTGTATAGACTCTTCTAAAGGAAATGGAGTTTGACAGCAAAAAGATACCGATACCTCCGTGAACCTTTTTCTGTGCAGGCTTGCTTTCCGGAATTCTTCATGGCATTTGCAGTTTTATGAAGAAGGAAGGAATCCTCTGGAGGATGTGGAAGCAAAAGGCGAGGGTGGTTTTTAGACCACCCTCTATCCTACTTAGGGGTAAAGGGATACGAAGAAACCCCTAGAATCTCTAAAATCACCATTGACCTGTATTTCTATAGCTTTTTGGAAGAGGAAGAGACGATAGAACGGTGTAAGGAAGCCTTAAAAAGAATATTTTGTATCAAAGTCTGTCTCCTGTGTGGAGATAGACCTTCATTATCATTCTTCTCTTTAATGAAAGTTCTATTATGGTGTTACGATTTTTGGCATAGTCAGGGGAATGTAATTTTTGCCATGGTAAGAGTAATATATTTTTGTCATAATTCAGGTATTACGATTTTTTACAAAACTTGTGCAGTTTAGGCCTCTATGTTAAAATGGCAAAGGAAAGGGAGGTCTATTTCCATGAGTGATTATAGAGAGAAGAAGAATGCCCGCCTGCTAATGGCGATACACGGTTTACAGGCTGAGCCTAATCAGCAGTGGGAAGACCGTCTGATGGATGCGTTGAATCATCATACAGAATTTTATGTTCCTATGCGAACTGTTGGAGAGGGACAGGAAAGAAAGCCTGCTTTTGCCGTAGTAGAGGATAAGGATCACAATCATTTTTATGTTTTATTTACTTCACAAGAAAAGGCAAAGCATTGGACAAAGGGACTGGAAACCCATGCCGTTTTAAGCTTTCACCAGGTAGCTTCCATGGCTTTGGGCGACCCCAGAATCTCCGGCTTTGTGATTAATATGAATACCGAAAACTTTATTCTGTGGCGTCAGTTTATCGTAAACTGCTTCCACCAGAATCAAGCCCATTTGATGGGACAGGATCCGGTGCAGGTTTCCGATGCTATTGAATTTTCCGACCCGGTAGGAGACACCAAGGAATTGGAAGAGGCTCTGGCAGAGTATATGCGGGATGACCAGAATGTTACGGCCGCATACTTGGTGGGAGCCCGTCAAAATGATAAGGAGTTTAATGTTTGCATCGTAAGTCATGTAGGCAGCATTCAGCCAAGCTTTTCCAACATTTCCGTATTGGGAAGAGATTTTGGCGGAAATACGCCTCTGGCGGTAATGTCTTATCAGAATAAGAAGGCGGAAGACGCGGTTAAAGGACAGATTGCCCTTCTACAGAAGACCTTTTCGTGTTATAAACAGAAAAATAGCAATACAAAAGGAGTCCGTTTTTCGGACTTCTTTTGTTATCCTAAAATTCGTAGTAGATGATTCGAAGAATATAAAAACAAAAATAAAAAACAAACATTTATTCGAGAATATCTATTTACAAAACAAATGTACTGTTTTATAATATGGAAAAGCTAATCTGAAAGGAAGCGAGGAGGAGAAAATGATGAAGATTACGTTAAAAACTTTTGAGATATTTGTTGCTTGTATGCTGGGATTCGGTCTGGTAGGGATGCTTTCTATCCTTCCCCAGGTAAGATGGATGGCGTATTTTGCCGTTGTAGCTTCTCTATTCTTTTTATGGCAGATTGAGGAAGAAAAGAAGAGAAGAAAAAGAAGGTACAGTTCTACAAGAAGATGGGAAAGATTATTGCTCGTAGACTCCATGAAAGTGCTCTAGATAGAGGGAGCAGATATAAGCTTAGCCTTTGAATAATGCGTGATACTTTGCTTTAAATAAGTAAGCATGAGAAATATCGAAATGTATATAGAGATTTTTAAAGCGAAAAAGCTCTTTGGAAGGTCTTTGATAAAGAAAAAGTTGCTCGAACGAGCAACTTTTTGAACTCTTATTCATAATGACTGCCCTGCGATACGCAAGACATCTTTGATTATTCAGCTGCGATTGCTCCGGTTGGGCATGGCTCTTCGCAAGCGCCGCAATCGATGCAAGTATCTGGATCTACAACATACTTTGTTGGGCCTCAGAAATTGCCTCTACTGGACATACTGCTGCACATGCTCCACAGCTTACGCACTCATCACTAACTACGTGTGCCATAATGGTTCCTCCTTTTTAATGATAAATAGACTAAGTGTAACTTCACCTCCCAGTAAAGTCCTCTATATTCTAAAAGCATTTGTGGAATATTGACAAGAATTTCTCAGAATTCCCTTGTTCAAAAATAAAAACCAGCGGAAATGTATCAGTATTACTTTTGCACTTTTCTTAGTATCTGTCTTGCTTCTATCTTTGGGTATTTGAAAAAACATTTACAACAGGCGTTGTCAAACGGATATCCTATTTCGGTTGAACGTTACTCTTTTGCAGTTCTTCAAAAACGTCGCAAAAATCAGCCATTAACTTTTTGATAGTTGGCCATATTGGAGAACCGGAAAGAAAGTTTATGAACCTTGTGGCAATAACCCACGAGCAGAATATGGTAAAAGATTGTTGAGCAAAGTATCAGAGAAGCTAGTTGGTGAGTTTGGAAAAGGCTTTGGTACTTCGAATCTACGGAATATGAGACAGTTTTACCTTTACTTCCCAAAAACGCGACATGTTGAGGCGGTAAGTTTGCTAGTCAAGGAGTAAAACGACGAAGATTAGCATTTACTTCCGCCCATGCGATAGCTGTCCGTGATTGACAAGTGCTAGCACGCAGACAGAACGGAGATAGCGAACCGCTGAGTGTGTCGCTCTGCTCGTAAAAGCTTAGAAACCTTTGAACGAAAGGGATAATGAAAGCCTTGATTGCAAGGCTTTTTTTGCTTTATGGTGGGTAAGTATCAGAGTGAGAAAATTTTTTTGGAATGAGTAGAAGTGATAGCTAGAAATTATCAGTTTCTATTTCCATTTACCCTGTGGGTACGTGTTTGTTTCCATTGACAAGGAGTTTGTGGGAATAGAAATGTACCCACCTTGTTTGAATCAAGTGAAGTGTAGTTGAAGGAAATCTGTTGAAAGCAATACTTCATTTTACCGAATAAGTAATAATTTAGGCAACTTCAAATCGATTAAAAAAAACTATTTTAAAGGTTAAGAGTAGACAAAAATTGTCCACTCTTTTTTTGCAAACTCAATTTATCAATAAATGAAATGAGGGAATGTAAAATGAAATATTTTTGAGGTTGAGTTAGAAAAATCCTGATGAATTTTTTTAAAACTACAAACAGAAGATTTTGTGAAAGCTAATCGCTTGCTACTAAGGAAGATAATCCAGAGCGTTACAGTCTATGAAGAAAAACTTCGTCATATCCTTTAAATCTGGCATCGAATTGGAAGTATGAGTCTCATTCCGCTAAATTGAAAAAGTAAATTCAGTGCAGAAGTAAATTCTACCGAGCTAAAAATCCCAAAAATCAGGCAGTTTGAAATTTCATTTCTGCCTGATTTTTGCTATAATAGTGCATAACAACTCACAAAAAATCTCTTTCCGGGCATAGGAAATAAGCCACAGGACAAGTCGTGTGTAGGACTAAATTCCACTGGCTATATCAAAAATGTAAAAAGTTTTGCCCTGTCTGACAGCAGATATGCTTTTGGGTTGTTGGGTTATTTAAAGCGAATCAGCTTGGGCCTCAGACAAAACCTCGTCAGGATGAATGGGCCTGAGCTGAAGTGCTTTTTAAGACATCTTCTCCATATCTCGTTTAGTGCCCTTTGATAAAGGGTATCTCTGTTTAAGCTTTCCCTGGCGTGGAATTGATGTGGTTTACAATCCGATTCACATCCCATTGTGTAAGAAAAGCAAAAAGAAGAGCCTTTTGAAGAATCATGCGAAGCATGGTATGGGCTTGCTCTAATCCCCCTTTTTGCCCACTACGCACAGTGATCGCATAATAGATGCTACTACGTTGGATTCCATTAGGGTTTGTTTCCAAAGCGACAGGATCCCCAAACTCCGATCCTCGGTCTGTAAGGATATATTCAAAGATAGATTGAAAGTCAAAGACATCTTCAAAGCGTCTCTCTAAACGGTCAAAGACTGCTTTGACAGCCCCTTTGTACATCGATTTAACAGATAAGCCAGGAAAAGTTTTTCCTCCAGTAAAGAAAAAGGTCAGTAGAGTGTAGAATCTCTACAGGAATGAACGGTATCCATCTCTACAAAAAGCATTTAATCCAAGCTTCAAGAAGTCCTCATAGCGTCGACCATGAAATATTTCACGGTTTGAAATCTGTGTTTATGGCATTTCCTTTGGTTTGAATGTGACTTTTCGTTTTAAATCGATATTTTTGGAAGTAAAAATTCTTTGGTCAATGTAAGAGTACATGGTGCGAAACAGACATCTGTAATTCCGGATGATTCACTAAAAATCTGGTAAGGGATTGTCCCTTTGCAATCAGGGGAGTAATGATGCAGTCCTTTTCTGCTTGCCTTTTCTCGGAAAGATTTATACCTCGACGAGAGTCTTTTAAGGGTTTCTCTATATTTTCTATCAGCAAATCTGGCATCATAGGTATATTTATGGGCGATGCTGCATTGATGAAGCTTTTGTGAGCAGCCACTACATACGTAGGGAGCCTTCATTAGGCGATTACAGCATTCCTTTTCAGAAAGTCCTTACAGGTCTGATTACAGCTAGGACAAGAAGTGCACTTTATCCCACAAAGAATAATCTTCTTACAGACATTTGTTTTACGACACTGGTAACGATGAACACAGAGTTCTTTTTGTTCGAAAGCTGCCCTTGTGATACCAGTTTGATGCTCGGTGTTTCTTCACTTCTTTAGAAATGGTAGAAGCGGTCTTTTGCAAAGATACTTGGCAATCTCCTTGAAGGAAAGCCTTGATTTAGACTTTGCTCTATAAAAAGGCGGTCTTCTAAAGAAAGATGTTTTTGGTTACTGGAATAATTTTACTCATAATAAACTCCTTCCATTGCTGTCAGAAGGAGTTCAAACATACCATGAGTGGTGTGAAAGAGAAAATATCAACTGTGCAGAAGTAAAATCTACTGGGATAGATGAGTGAATTTACTTTTTCATTTTTGGTGAGTCTCATTCCATAACTTTTTATATTGAACATATCATCTTGTTGTGTTATACTATAAATTGATATAAACAAAGATGTAGGAGGAACCGAAACTATGACAGCCTCAATGCGTTTAAGATAAGCTGGCAATAAAAAAAGCAGAATCTATACCCGATGATAGGCTTTTTTGTTGTGCTTATTTATACGATATTGAGCATTCATTAGTTACGGTGAGGATATTGGTTATTTAACTATACCTTTATTTAACTATGTCTTTAATATGAATGTTTCCAAATTGTATGTATGCAGACCAAAAGCCACATTGTGGGGTTTGGCCTGCATTTTTTATTGCCTAGAATGCTATTCAAAATAGAAATTCAAGCAAAATAATATGCAGGAGATAATATAAATGGAAAAATACAACAATTGGAAACGAAAATTTTATGCAATATGGGCAGGGCAAGCAGTATCATTAATCACTAGTGCCATCCTGCAAATGGCGATTATTTTTTACCTTACAGAAAAAACAGGATCTGCGATGGTCTTGTCTATGGCTTCATTAGTAGGTTTTTTACCCTATGCGATTTTTGGGACCCTGCCATTGGTGTGCTAGTGGATCGTCATGATAGGAAGAAGATAATGATTGGTGCCGATTTAATTATCGCAGCAGCTGGTGCAGTGCTTGCTATTGTTGCATTCTGTATGGAGCTACCTGTCTGGATGATTATGATAGTATTGTTTATCCGTAGCATTGGAACAGCTTTTTCATACCCCAGCACTCAATGCGGTTACACCACTTTTTAGTACCAGAAGAACAGCTAACGAAATGCGCAGGCTATAGTCAGTCTTTGCAGTCTATAAGCTATATTGTTAGTCCGGCAGTTGCAGCACTCTTATACTCCGTTTGGGATTTAAATGCTATTATTGCCATCGACGTATTGGGTGCTGTGATTGCATCTATTACGGTAGCAATTGTACGTATACCTAAGCTGGGTAATCAAGTGCAAAGTTTAGAACCAAATTTCATAAGGGAGATGAAAAGAAGGAGTTGTGGTTCTGAGACAAAAACAAAGGATTGTTTGCCTTATTACTCTTAGGAACACTATATACTTTTTGTTTATATGCCAATCAATGCACTATTTCCTTTAATAAGCATGGAACACTTTAATGGAACGCCTGTGCATATTTCTATTACGGAAATTTCCTTTGCATTTGGGATGCTAGCAGGAGGCTTATTATTAGGAAGATTAGGGGGCTTCGAAAAGCATGTATTACTAATAACAAGTTCATTTTTTATAATGGGGACCAGTTTAGCCGTTTCGGGAATACTTCCTCCAAATGGATTTGTAATATTCGTAGTTTGCTGTGCAATAATGGGGCTTTCGGTGCCATTTTATAGCGGTGTGCAAACAGCTCTTTTTTTCAGGAGAAAATTAAGCCTGAATATTTAGGACGTGTATTTTTCTTTGATCGGAAGTATCATGTCACTTGCTATGCCAATTGGGTTAATTCTTTCTGGATTCTTTGCTGATAAAATCGGTGTAAATCATTGGTTTTTTTACTATCAGGTATTTTTAATTATTGGCATTGCTATAGTTTGCCAAATGATAACTGAGGTTAGAAAAATTAGATTTAAAAATAAACAATATTGGAGGAATATTTATGTATCTTATTTTCATAACTCTTCCTGCTAAAATCGCAGGGTTTTTCCCTGCATACAAGCAAATGAAAGCATGCGATTATAGACAGGAGGAAATGTTATGGAATTAATATTAAAAAGCAAAAAGACATTCGTGTGGAATTCAAAGGACGCGATGTTTTAGATATAAATGAATTAGAAGTATATGATTATGACCGTATTGGTTTAGTAGGAGCAAATGGTGCTGGAAAAAAAGCACTTTACTCAGGGTACTTTTAGGAGAATTAACTCCCCCAGGATGTAAAATGAATCGTCTGGGTGAACTTGCCTATATTCCCCAGTTGGACGAAGTAACTCTGCAGGAGGAAAAAGATTTTGCACTTGTAGGCAAGCTAGGTGTTGAGCAATTAAATATACAGACTATGAGCGGTGGTGAAGAAACAAGGCTTAAAAATAGCACAGGCCTTATCGGCACAGGTTCATGGTATTTTAGCGGATGAACCTACGAGCCATTTAGACCGTGAAGGAATTGATTTTCTAATAGGACAGCTAAAATATTTTACAGGTGCACTGTTAGTTATTAGCCATGACCGCTATTTTCTTGATGAAATAGTAGATAAAATATGGGAACTGAAAGATGGCAAAATCACTGAGTATTGGGGAAACTATTCTGATTATCTTCGTCAGAAAGAGGAAGAACGTAAGAGCCAAGCTGCAGAATACGAACAATTTATTGCGGAACGTGCCCGATTGGAAAGGGCTGCGGAGGAAAAGCGAAAACAGGCTCGTAAAATAGAACAGAAGGCAAAAGGTTCTTCAAAGAAAAAAAGTACTGAAGACGGAGGGCGTTTAGCTCATCAAAAATCAATAGGAAGTAAGGAAAAAAAGATGTATAATGCTGCTAAAACCCTAGAGCACAGGATTGCGGCCTTAGGAAAAAGTAGAAGCTCCGGAAGGCATTCGCAGAATTCGTTTCAGGCAAAGTAAAAGCATTGAGCTCCATAATCCATACCCTATAGTCGGTGCAGAAATTAATAAAGTATTTGGGGATAAGGCTCTGTTTGAAAAATGCATCTTTTCAAATTCCGTTAGGAGCAAAAAGTGGCGTTAACTGGTGGTAATGGAATCGGAAAAAAACAACTTTAATCCAAATGATCTTAAACCATGAAGAAGGAATTTCTATTTCGCCTAAGGCAAAAAAATAGGTTACTTTTGCACAGAATGGTTACAAGTACAACAGTAATCAGAATGTTATGGAGTTTATGCAGAAGGATTGTGACTACAATATATCAGAAATTCGTTCAGTGCTAGCATCTATGGGGTTCAAACAGAACGATATTGGAAAAAAAGTTTATCTGTTTTTAAGCGGTGGAGAAATTATAAAAATTGTTGCTTGCTAAAAATGCTCATGGGTAGATATAACATCCTAATAATGGATGAACCCAGTAACTTCCTTGACATACCAAGTTTAGAGGCTTTGGAAATACTAATGAAGGAGTACACTGGAACTATCGTGTTTATCACCCACGATAAACGATTACTCGAAAATGTAGCAGATGTAGTTTATGAAATTAGAGATAAGAAAATAAATCTGAAACATTAAATTTAAGGTAGTCGCTGGTCAGTATAGTCTGTTCTGGTTGGCGACTCCATTGTTAAAGAGTATAAAGACTTTAGATTTTATGAATATTAAAAAAATAGGAACAGTCAATTGAACTGCTCCTATTTTTCTGCTAAATATATTGTAGTTTTCTTATATGTATAATGATAGATTAGCGGATTCTCATCTACGGTACTTACTTCAAATATGAAGAAGTGATCGCGGTTATCTCTGGACTTTTCCTTATTGAGGACAAAGTAATTCTTACGTGAAGTCGCCATTGTTTTTTTAGGATATCATCAGTTAGGAAGGTCAATGGAATATTCATGTTAGAGTAGCGGTAGAAGTCACGTTCAAAATCTTGGTAGCTCTCGCTATAATAGTCCATTTGTAGGTGATTACGCTGAAACTCAAGCTGATTCATAGAGCACCTCCTCGACAAGTTCAATACTAATAATGTCTTTTAATTTCAAATTGATGTGACCTGTTGTAGTTTTTTTATCAAAAATGAAATCTTTGGTCAGACTTGGTATTGTTCCAGTGTAGGAAACACGCTTGTTTTTTTCAATCACTTGAATGCGTGTGCGTAGCTGCCCGGCGTATACTTGACTGAGGAGTAATAATTTCTTCTCTAGTGATAAGTCAGACATGTACGTTACTTTGTTTGTATCATCAGAGAGTGCTGATGCATGTTCAGATAGGAAAAAAAGCCCATCCATTTTTTTGCATCTTTGTATCCTGGTACTCTCTTGCTGATTGAAATGGTAAATATGAACGGTCAATCATATCAAATCCTTTTCTATGCAGAGGCAAGGGTATTTTTTTATCAAATTGAATCGTAAAACCTTGAATTCCCCCACCTGTGTAACATTCTTTAAAAGCGATTGATTACCTCAGTATAGATTATCACAGATGAGCTTGTTGGCTTAATGCTAAATGTAAATTCCAATGGTAATCGGTTTTCAGATTTAGCATGTACTAGTCGTATCGATATTTCAGTTGTTTTGAGTTTTTCTCTGACGAAGTTTTTGAAGTTGCTGTTTCAACGATTCCATGTAAAAAAATCTTTCAAGCATTTCAATATCATTACATCCTTTGCTACGGATTTCTGAAAAATTGTACTGTATTTTTTTCTTGTTTCATTTTAATCCCTCCAATCCACCCGCGGAATGACCACCGATAAGTTTACTGCGTTCAATATTTCTGGAACCTTCAGTTAGGACGGTTCCTTTTTGTATGGCTAAAAAACCAAACTGTTCTCTGACAACATCAATAGCTGTCTGAAGTCTATTATCTTTTTCAATTTGTTCTACATCATCAAAGAGTGATAGTAGAGTATAGCTTTCATCTACGAAGCCACTATAAGATACACCAATTTGTCTCACTGCACCAGAGGTGTATTTTTTCGGAATAATACAAGTACATGACTCACCATTGTTTTGGGGAGATTTGCGGGTTCAATTTTATTCTGAGCATTTATAGATTTTTTCATCTCAGTCCTAGAATAGCCAATATGAATAGAAACGACAGTAGTCAATACTAGGGCTACTGTTCCGTTCCACAGTATCATTTAAAAATCATTTTCACACCCTTTCGTCTATTAGTATAGAAGAAAGCTCTCAGCACACAGTGTGTAGTGAATTGAGCTGGTCACAATATAGACTGTTGATGCGTGTTCATAGTCAAGAAAAGGGACATGATTTTAAGAAATTTTTGCTTAAAGAGTTAATTAAGCTGAGCTCAGTAGAGCTTCTCCTTCTCATGGAGGTAGCAATCCAGCCAATGATTACTTGACGGTAACTTTTAGAACATACTGGGGAAAAACCATAGCCGAAAGTCAGGGAATCCAGTATACTAAAGCCTATGATTTTAAATATCTCTAATCTAAGTAAGTCCTATGTAGGACAATCAGTATTAAAGGAAGTATCTTTTCATCTTGAGGAAAAGGAAAAGGCAGCCATTGTGGGAATCAATGGTTCCGGAAAGACTACGTTACTCCGCTGTATTCTGGGAATTGAGGAGGCAGATGAGGGGGGGATTGCATTTTCCAAAGATAAGAAGATGGCTTACCTTGCGCAGCAGCATGCGGATATGGAGCAGGAGGACGAAGAATACGAGTCTCTTTCCGGAGGGCAGAAGACCAAGAAGAGATTGGAAGAAATCCTGATGGAGAAGCCCGACTCTCTTGATTTTGGACGAGCCTACCAACCACTTGGATATCGGCTCTATTCAGTGGCTGGAGAAGGTCCTAAAGCGATATGACGGGGCTGTTCTTTTGGTATCCCATGACCGATACTTTTTAGATAAAATCGTGACGAAGGTAATTGACCTGGAACGGGGAAAGGCCCGGATGTATCTGGGAAATTATACCGCCTATGTGGAGAAAGAAGAAAATGATTCGGGAGGCGGAAAGAAAGGCCTACGAGAATCAACAGGCGGAAATCAAACATCAGGAAGCGGTTATCGAAAAGCTAAAAGCAGTTCAACCAGGGAAAAAAAGCATTAAGAGAGCAGAGTCTCGAGAAAAGCTTCTGTCCAGGTGGAGCGACTGGAGCAACCGGAGGATTTGCAGAATGAGATGCGACTTTTGTTTATGCCAAGGGAAGCTTCCGGAAATGACGTCTTGATTGCGAAAGATTTAGGAAAAAGTTTTGATGGTAAAAGGCTGTTCTCCCATGGGACTTTTTCCATTCAAAGAGGAGAGCATGTAGCGGTAATCGGAGATAACGGTACCGGAAAGACTACGCTTTTAAAGATTTTAAATGGGCTGATTCAGGCGGATGAAGGGGAGTTTCGTCTGGGCTCCAAAGTGAAGATTGCCTACTATGACCAGGAGCATGCCGTTCTTCATATGGAAAAAACCCTGTTTGATGAAATTCAGGACACTTATCCTGATATGAACAACACCAGAGTTCGGAATGTACTGGCAGCATTCCTTTTTACCGGAGATGATGTGTACAAAAAGTGGGGACCTTTCCGGTGGAGAAAGGGGTAGAGTGAGCTTGGCAAAGCTTATGCTTTCCGATGCCAACTTCTTGATTTTGGACGAGCCTACCAACCACTTGGATATTCAGGGAAAAGAAGTTCTGGAAGAAGCTATCCGTAACTATGAGGAACGGTTTTTATATGTTTCCCATGACCGATATTTTTATCAACCAAACAGCCACAAGAATCATGGAGCTTTTTCCAATCGTTTTGATAATTATATCGGAAATTACGACTATTATCTGGAAAAGAAGGAAGACGTCAGAAGCTACGGTGACAGCCTTCAAAAGGATACAGTGCAAAACACTTGGGTAGACCCTGAGGAATTAAAGAAAGGCGCAGGAGAAAGAGGCTGCTAAGCAGGATTGGGCTTCGCAAAAAGGAATTTGCCGCAAAGAAAAGAAAAATGGGAGACCAGCCTGAAAAAGGCAGAGGAAGAAATTGCCCGCTTGGAAGATACGGAACTCTCCACTGCCATGGAAGGGTGGGAAGTGATGCAGGCAGACTGATGGAGCTCCATAAAGAGCAGGAAGCCGCAGAAGCTTCCCTTCAGAACAATATGCTATCTGGGAAGAAAAGCTCCTTGGCATTGGAAGAGCTGGAAGAGGATAAATAAAGGACTGTAAAACTTCAGAAAAGAGCAGGATAGTTTTTATGCAGTATGGGTCTAAAATCGGGCACGCTCTCGCTAAGTTCGCCTAAAAGGGTAGGGATACTAAGCGAAAAACTTCATTCTATTCCCTCACTTGTAAAACGAGATGCAGCCCTCTCACCCTGACCTGAGTCCATAATTGCTTATAATGAATACCCTCCGGGAGGTTGCATCCCAGTGTACAAAGAGACTGGCGGATGCTGGTCTCTTTGTAATGATAGGGGAATAGGTGGAGTGTTCTGCTCCGTCATTTCCTTTGCTGCGATACATGCATAGCCCGAGTCTGTCAAGAGGGTCTCCGCGTCAGCGGCACGTCAGTGACCTTGACGAGGCGGAAGAGGAATGATGGTTCTTACTTCCTTGTTCTTCTGTATGGTATCCTCATCCGGTTGGCGGCGGAAACGGAGGATACCATGGCATTTTACCTATGAAGAACGTTTAACGCTGCAGAAACTCCTGGAAGGAAGGGCTGTCCTTTAAAAGATACGCGCCCAGCTACAGGATCATCAACCATCTCCAGAGAAGTTCGTAAGTACGCTGTAGAGATCGCAACCGGCAAACCGGGCTACTCCTTCAATGCCTGTAAGAACAGGTTTTACCTGTAGATCAGAGGCTCCTGCTCTGTACCGGAAAGACTGTACACGCCAGGGCAGTTCCGGAACCTACCGCCGGTTATGCCGCTGCAATGAGCAGTGTCCGGACTTTGTAGAAGAAGTCTGTGCTGTCAGGACTCATGTCCCTTACGTCTGCAATGCATGCCCGGCGATCGATAAAAGTACACTGCTCAAGACCTTCTACGATGCTGAAAAAGCTCATTTGAAGTCACACCAAGTAATCTCTGAATCCAGAGCGGCTTATCGACCAGCGAGGCAGAAATCGCCAGGCTTAACAGAATCATTACTCCGCTTGGCTGAAGCGAGGACATTCCATCCATGAGATCATCGTTACCAATCAGGATCGACTCATGTGAGCGAGAAGACGATGCAACTACATCGATGGTTGTCTTCTGGATGTTCGCAACATCGATCTTCCACGAGAGTCCGGTTCCGTGTCCGCCGTAAAAGCCGGGTTCAAAGTCGATAATGGCTGCCGCGTTGGACGCTCCTATAAGGAATTCAAAGCCTTCATGGAGAAGAATCCGGATGCGTCGTACAGATGGATTCTGCTGATCGGAACAATCGGCGGCGGGTGCCTGCTACGATCACTTCGTGAGTCTCTCGATGCTGGCGTTCTGAGGGATGCTAATACATCCCAGTCGGTGATTGGCGTCTTTGAAGGGCATCGACGGTCGCCTTGGCGGAAAGCTGTTCAATCAGCTGTTCCCCGTGATTATAACGGACAATGGCAGTGAATTCTCCAACCCGAAGAAGATCGAGTATCAGGGAATACGCAGTGACCGGATACGGTTTCAGCCGTACAAGCGTTTTTACTGTGATGCCGGCTGTCCTTATCAAAAGGGTTCAATCGAAGTTAATCACGAGGCTGATCGAAACGGGTTCTGCCCAAAGGAACAAGCTTCGACAACCTGACGCAGGCAGATGTGACCAGGATGATGGATCGCATCAATTCCACAAACGGAAAAAGCTGAGACGATCGTGGTCCCTACGAAACGTTCAGCTTTCACGGAGAGAAGTGTTAAAAGCTTCTGCGGTGTACTTCAGTTGCAGCTGAAGACATCTTGCTGAAAGCGCTTCTCTCTCAGAAGTAATTAAAGACAGAGCCGCCAACACCACTCACCTCCATACCGCCAAATACAGGGGTAGATTCTCCGATTACATCGAGAGGGAGTCGACCTCCTTTGGCATGCCTGTCAGCGCCATCTTACCCGAAAAAGTTCCCTTGAACAGGTCGCATTTTTGCGTATAAACGATGCATCCCGTTTACAAATCTGGCATCTGGCATACAAAACTGGCGTTTCGCTTTCAAATATGCAGTTTTCAATCAAACAAGCATCTCGCCTTACAAACTGGCGCCTCAGATTACAACTCAGCACTTCATTCTATTCGTTTTTCGCGAGAGCATGAAAAAGTTTCACATTGTATTGTATTTGTTTGCAAAAGTGATATAATCCCTTATAAGAAAGCAGGAGGTGAAAACCATGGCAAAAACGGCGAATATCAATGTCCGTGTCTGATCCGGAAACAAAAGCGAGGTGCGGAACAGTTATTTTTCAAGCTTTTGGAATTATTCGTAACCGATGCCATCAATATTTTTCTTCATAAATCACTGATGGAGGGAGGACTTCTTTTGAAATGAAAACAGCCTCGTTCTCAACTTGGAAACGGAAATGGCGATGGAGGAAGCAAAGCTCATTATGGCAGGAAAGATTCCCGCCAAGCGTTATGCCTCGGTGACACGAATTATTGGATGAGCTGGAAACGGACGGTGAATAATGTTAGAGCTTGTAACCACAGGTGCCTTTCGCAAGGATTTGAAACTTGTAAAAACGAGGCTATGATCTATCTTTGCTTGAAACGGTACTAAATGCTCTTTTAGAAGAAAAACCTGGATCAGCGTTATCACGACCATGCTTTAACCGGAAAATTATATCGGGTTTCGAGAATGTCATATCCTGCCGGATTGGCTGCTTTATTTATGCAGTAAATAAATCACAGCTGATCCTCACAGCTTCAAGGACAGGGAACGCACTCAGATTTGTTTGGGAGATAGGGTACATCTGTTTTCGCAGATGTACCTTTTATATTAGTCCCCCTTACTCTACATCCTTCATACTTAAGGAAATCTTCTTCCTGGCCACATCCACAGACAAGACCTTCACCTTCACAATATCCCTCTAAAGCTTAACCACATCCAAAGGATGCTTTCACAAATTTCTTGGACAGGGCGGAGATATGCACAAGGCCGTCCTGATGTACTCCGATATCCACAAAGGCACCGAAGTCAATAACATTTCTCACGGTTCCCTGTAGAACCATACCTTCTTTTAAATCTTCTAGTTCCAGCACATCCTCTCGAAGGATGGGGAGCGGGAACATCTTCTCTCGGGTCTCTTCCCGGCTTTGCCAAAGCTTCAATAATGTCCTTTAAGGTATATTCTCCTACGGAAAGTTTCTGCTCTACGCCCTTTAATCCACCGGGGAGAGAAGAAAGGATTTTTCCCATTTCCTTGCCTTTTCCGGAGAGTAGTTCATTCTCCGCAATTCCCGCTAATGCCAGCATTTCCTTCGCTACGCTGTAGGACTCGGGATGCACGGAGGTCATATCCAAAAGCTCTTTTCCTCCGCGGATTCTGAGGAATCCGGCACTTTGCTCAAAGGCCTTCGGCCCTAACTTGGCCACCTTTCAAAGCTCTTTTCGGGACTTAAAGGCACCGTTTTCTTCTCGAAAAGCCACAATGTTTTTGGCAATGGTCTTGCTGATTCCGGAAATGTAGGAGAGAGAGGCGGAGGCGGTGTTTAAATCACTCCCACCTTATTTACACAGTCCTCCACCACCTTGTTTAACTGTCTGCCAGCTTACTTTTGGTTCATATCGTGCTGATACTGTCCCACGCCGATGGACTTGGGATCGATTTTCACAAGCTCCGCCAAGGGGTCCTGCAAACGTCTCGCCATGGAGGTGGAGCTTCTTTCTCCCACATCAAAATTGGGAAATTCTTCTGTGGCAAGCTTGCTGGCAGAATAAACGGAGGCTCCTGCTTCATTGACAATCACATATTTTACAGGACTCTTTTGTTCCTTCAAATAGTCGGAAATCACCTTTTCCGATTCTCTGGAGGCGGTTCCATTTCCCAAAGCGATAATATCCACATGGTGCTTTTGAATCAGCTGGTGTATTTTTGCCATAGATTCCTTCACCTGGTTTTTAGGAGGGGTGGGATAAATGACGGTGGTATCCAGTACCTTTCCGGTGGCATCCACCACGGCGATTTTACAGCCGGTACGAAAGCCCGGATCCCAGCCCAGCACGACCTTTCCGGTAATGGGTGCCTGCATCAAAAGCTGCTTTAAGTTGTCGGAGAAAACCAGGATGGCTCCGTCCTCCGCCTTTTCTGTCAAAATGTTTCGAGTTTCTGTCTCAATGGAGGGGCAATCAGACGCTTGTAGGAGTCGGCAATGGCTTCCTCCAGATAAGGCCTGCATTTTCCTTTCTTACTGACTTGCACCTGCTCCTCTATATAATGAAGGATTTCTTCTTCAGGAAAACGGAGCTTTACGCTGAGAATTTTTTCCTTTTCCCCACGATTCAAGGCCAAAATTCGGTGTCCCGGAATGGATTGCACTTTTTCCTCGTAGGAGAAGTAATTTTCATAGGTCTTACTTTCCGGCGTTTCCTCCTTTTCCTTTAGAGAAGAGCAAATGAAGCCCTCCTTCAGGCTCTTGTTTTCGAATCCATTCTTAAGCGGGCATCTTCGGAGAAGTCCTCCGCCAAAATATCCTTGGCGTAGTTTAAGGCATCGGTAGCAGTCAGCACTTCTTTTTCCGGAGAAATATACTTTTCCGCCTCTGCTTCCGGATTAGCACAGGGGAGAAGAAGAGCCTTCGCCAGTTCCTCCAGCCCCTTTTCTCTGGCAATCATGCCTCTGGTTCTTCGCTTTGGCTTATAGGGAAGGTACAGGTCCTCCAGACGAACGGCGGTATCTGCGGCCAGGATTTCCTTTTTCAATTCCTCTGTTAATTTTCCCTGCTCCAAAATACTATGGAGAATACTTTCTCTTCGCTCTTCTAACTTCCGAAGATATTGCAGTTTTTCCTCCAGATTTCGAAGCTCTTCATCATTTAAACCGGAGGTCAGCTCCTTTCGATAGCGGGCAATAAAGGGGACGGTGTTTCCTTCATCCAAAAGCTGTACCGCGGCCTCTACCTGTTTTTTCTTTAGGACAAATCCTCGCTGATTTTTCTGAATAATATCCATTTTTTTGCTCTTCTCCTTTTTCGATTTCTTCCTACGGATAGACCTGCCATTTTTCTGTACATTTCTATCCGTCTGATAGGCTTGCCATTTTCTGTACAATTTCTATCCGTCTGATAGGCCTGCCATTTCCTTTGCACAGTTCTATCCTTCTGTTTAGGAAGAAATAGCGTTATTCTATTCCAAAACTAGTTCAAAAATTCTGCCTAAGTATACAATAGCTTTGTTTTTTTCGAAAGAGAATCCCGAGATTTTCCCGAAGCAGAAAAGGCACCGGGAATAAATCGATTATATGTGTTTTTCTGAGCAATCATACGTATTTTTCCTGAGGAACCATACGCATTTTCCTGAGTGCGATAGAAAAAAACTGTTCACAGCGTTATACTGTAAAGGAAAACTGTTCACGGCGTTACGCTAAAAAACTTAAGTTTGAGAGAAGGGAAAGGAGATTCTATGGAGTTTCGGAAAAATCGGAGAGGATTATGTGGTACGTTTAGACAGGGGTGAGGAAGTGATGGAATGTCTTACAAACCTTTGTGAGAAGGAGGGCATTGCCTTTAGCTAGCATTTCCGGAATCGAGTGCTTCCGATTGTATGGAAGTGGGGCTCTATAATGTTTCGAGAAGAAATACTATCCCCAAGGAGTTTACAGGGGAAATGGAAGTTACCTCTTTAGTTGGCTCTGTAACGGAAAAGGATGGAAAGCCCTATCTGCACATCCATGCCAATGCCTGTGATGAAGAGCTTAGAGGCATAGGAGGACATTTGAAAAAATGCAGAATTTCCGGAACGGGAGAAATCTTCCTTCATACCCTGCCCGGCAAGGTGGGAAGACAGGAAGACTTAAAGGGACAGACCGGACTGAATGTTTTTGCCTTTGAATAAGTCTTTAAAGCTTTGAATATTGTTATCTGTATATAGCTTGCGGGAAGCATAGAGATTTTTTAAAGCTTTTCCGTTACTAGGCTTCTGTATAGGAGAAGAAAAACAGTCTGAAACGCTGTTAGAATTGACTAACTCTGTGCTTTTATGGGAAACTCCATAAGAGCAGTGAGGGAGTAGCATACGCGAAAGCGCAACAAGTCAACATACTGGCGGGAAGCCTGGCTTGTTTTAAAATGCGAGACTCATGTATAACGCAAGCTATACATGGAGTCTGTCATAGGATTTTTACAAAGGTATAGCGAGCAATCGTTATACCTTTTTATTTTTATTGAGTACCGCTAATGTATCGCGGGGTTCTCATTTTTAATGAGTGTTACCGGTGAAGTGCAGTATGAGATTTTAACGAGTATCGTCGGTGAAGTAGGAAAACTCGTTGCATGGGAGTAGTGTAGGAGCAGTGTGAAGAATCGCAGAACAGGATTCGACTTGGGTTGAGAATCAGAAATCAAAAAGTCAGGAGTGTTATGAAGTTTATCATCAACAGTATTTTATTAGGGAGCAGGGTTGGCTATGCGATGCGAGTTACGGTTTCCTGGCCAACAGCCTGCGGAAAAAGGAATGCAGGAAAAGAAGAGGTGGTCGATTGCAGGAGTATACGGCTTCTTTCAGTTTTTTGATGCCCTTTTGGGCTGGATTATGGTACATTGTTTGTTGCAGTATTTTCAGAAGCTGGAAACTCTGATTCCTGGATTTCTTTAGGGACTCCTACTCTATATCGGTGGGAAAATGCTGCTTGCAGGTATTCAGAAAAAGGAGGAAGAAGCGGAATCTATTCTGACAAAGAAAGATTTACTGCTTCAGGGAATCGCCACCTCTATCGACGCCCTTTTCCTTGGGCTTTACCATCGCATTTATACTTTGACGGAAGGCAGTTTTGGCTTCTCTGATTATCGGAGGAAACCCTCATCCTTTGCTACTTTGCCATCGGTATCGGGAAAAAATGCGGAACGATACTTTCCAATAAGGCGGAAATCCTGGGTGGCGTTATATTGATATTTGATTGGGTCTGGAAATATTTTTCTTTTTAAAGAGGTTTAGCAAATGAAAGAAGCGAAGATGAAAAAGATAAAAGACAGTTTAGCGGAGGGAGGATCCCTTTGCAAAAGCGCTTCTTTCCTGGTATAACGAAAAGCAGGAGGATTCTTCCTTGGCGAGAAGAGCCGGGACCTTATCACACCTGGTTGTCCGAAATTATGTTGCAGCAGACCAGAGTGGAGGCGGTGAAGGGCTATTATGCCCGCTTTTTATCGGCACTTCCGAAATTTCGGACCTTGCGAATGCGGAGGAGAGAAGGTTTTAAAGCTCTGGGAGGGACTGGGCTATTATTCCCGGGCGAGAAATCTGCAAAAGGCGGCGAAGAAGATTATGACGGAATACGCCAGGAAATGCCGAATAACTTTCAGGAATTAAAGAAGCTTCCCGGCATCGGAGAATATACCGCCGCAGCCATTGCCTCCATTGTTTATAAGGAAGAAATTCCGGCACTGGATGGAAATCTGCTTCGGATTTTTTGCTCGTTTTAACAAGCTATCCCTAAGGTGGTGCTGGAGCCGGAGGGAAAGAAGCTTGCATTTTCTTATTTTCAGGAGAAAATGCGGGGCATTGACCCGGGGATTTTAATCAGGCTCTTATGGACCTTGGCTCAGGAGTCTGCCTTTCCCTAAGGGGAAGTTGCTGTAAGTCCTGTCCTTTGGAAGCCTTTTGCAGTAGTGCCAAGGCTGGGAATCCCTATGGACTATCCCCAAGCTTCCGGAGAAAAAAAGAAAAGAAAAGTGGAGCAGTACAGCATTTTCCTGATACGGCATCAGGAGGAGCTTATGTTGAAGAAACGGGAAAAATAAAGGCCTTTTGGCAGGGCTTTTACGAGTTTTATAAGCTGGAAGGGCATTGCTCGGAGAAGGAAGCCTTGGAAGCGGTGGAAAACTAGGCTTACGTTCCTTGCGAATCAAAGCTTTAGGGTGAGGCAAAACACATTTTCACCCACAAGGAGTGGGAAATGATAGGCTATGAGGTCTATTGCGGAGACTTTCAGAGAAGGGCAAGAGGAGACGCAGACGAAAAGCTAAGAAGACTTGAGGAAAAGCAGGGCTTATCGCTTCTATAGTAAGGAAGAAATCCACGGAGAACTCAGCATTCCCTCTGCATTTGCCTACTATAAGCAGTTTTTATAAATTTGGCAGAGTAAAATTTAGCTTCAAAAAAGTGATTTAGAAGCTTACAGCCAAAAGAAAGGAGGGAAAGGTGAAAAAGTACATGGAGCTTTTACCGGGAAATGCGGCAGGACATTGTGGAAGGTCGCTACGGTTTTTCGGAACGCCTGCCCTCCAAGCGCTATCTTTCCGAGGAACGAGGCATTTCCTGATTACGGTGGAACATGCACTGGCACTTTTGGAGGAAGAAGGGTATATTGAGGGAAGGAACGAAGCGGTTACTGTGTTTCCTATCAGGAGGAGACGTTTTTCCTGTCAGCAATAGGAAGAGGAAGCCGGTTTTATAGATAAAAGGAAAAACCGCTGTTTCCAAGAGCAAATGTTCACCCCACCATTGCGAAAGCGGTGCGGAGAGCCATGAGTAAGTATCAGGAGGAGATTCTGGAAAGCCTCGAAATGCAGGGAAGTATTTTTAAGAAGAGCGCTGAAGGAATATTTTGAAGAGGACGGGGAATCTTTGTGGAGGAAGAGCAAATGATTCTGGGAGGGCCGGAGCAGAGAATCTCTATGCCCTTCTGGCACAAATCCTGGGAGAAGAAAGCGCTGCCGTGGAATCTCCTTCCATGATAAGATGCAAAGTTTATGAAAGCCATGGCATTCAGCTGGAACTCCTCCCCATGGGAAAGAACGGTATTGAAAGTGCCGCCCTGCAAAAAGCAAAGGCCAAGGTTCTTCATGTGACGCCCTTCCACAGCTACCCTACAGGGATCACGGCGGATGCCTCCAAAAGAAGGGAATATCTGGACTTTTGCCCATAGAAACGGGGCGGTTATCATTGAGGATGATTATGACTCCGAGTTTTCTCCCTGGGCAAAGCCGGAGGATTGTCTCTTTTCCATGGAAGCTGGGGAAAATGTCTTTTACATGAACAGCTTTTCCAAAACCATCGGCCCGGCCTTTCGTATGGCGTATCTTTTGCTACCAAAGAAGAATTTGAAAGAAAATCTGGAGAAAATTTCCTTTTACTCCTGCTCCGTGCCGGTGCTGGAGCAGTGCATCCTACGGAGCTTTTGGAAAGCGGAGAGTTTGAACGGCATATCAATAGGGTAGAAGAAGCAGAAGGATAAGAAAAAGAGTAGGAAGAAGAATAAAGAAGCAATCAAGAATATTGCAAAAATACAAAATGACAGAAGGTATCAAGAATACTGCAAAGTCAGAACGACGAAGGTATAGAGAGTAAGAAGACATAATAGAAAAAGGATTTAGGGTGAAAAAAATGGGAAAAACACGGAGTTTTGTTACGGATATTTAAACAGTATCATATCGAGATGGATTTGGTATCTCAGTAAAGGAAAATGCGTTATTTAATCTTTTTTGCGGCAGGCATTTTTGCCATTGACCAGCTTTTTAAACATGCCATAGACGAGGAGCCAAAGGAAAATTTTCAAGTTTACCCGGGCTCAAAGGGTCTTGTACAGATACGAAGAGCCCATAATCCGGGATTTTTCCATGGGAAGACTGGAGAAGTATCCGAAGCTGGTGAAGACCTTGTCCTTACTGGCTACCCTCTTCCTGATTTTTTTGCCTTGCCTTATATGAGTATTCTTCTGGGAGACGGTTTCTTTTTGCAAAAATAGGGGTACCGCCATGGTCATCGGCAGGGGCTCTCCAATACCCTATGACCGCCTGATTAAAGGAAAGGTGACAGACTATATCAATGTTCGTGTTCCCTTTTTGAAAAATGCCATCATTAACATAGGAGATATTGCCATTTACTTGGGAGGAATGCTCTACAGGGATAGGTGTGATTGTTGATTTACTGAAGAATAAGTAAGGAGAGATTTTTAGTGAAGCTTATTTATTTAAAAATATGAAATCAAATTGTACGAAAAGAAAAGCATAAATAATAGTGGAATAAATTTCTTTTTAAAAATAATAGTAGAAAAACCTAATCATTTTGTTAAAATGGGAAAAACAGCAGGAGAAAATCCATGAATTTTTGACAAAAATTTATGGTTTTCACGAGGAGGAAGATATGAATACTATGTTTATGCTGGTGCCCGTATTGAGGCGTATTGGGTCTTTGTTCGCTTTTCAGGCACAGAAGATTCAGAAGGAAGATTCCGGTAACGAGAGGATGAAGGAAAGTGCCCATGCGATTGCTGAGGTGCGCAGAGCCTTTCTCTTCGCGGAATACAAGATTCTTCTTTTTGTTTGCAGCCTTTTCCTTTGCATCGGTTTAGGAACAAGAAGCTGGCTTAGCGGAGCGGCTTTTTGTCTTCGGTGCTTTGCTTTCCACGTTTGGCAGGATATTTCGAATGCGTTCCGCAACCGCAGCCAATGTTCGTACTGCAGAGGCGGCAAGACAGTCCGGAATGAAGAAAGCTTTATCCATTGCCTTTTTCCGGCGGTTCCGTAATGGAATGTCCGTAGCGAGCTTCGGTATTTTCGGTTTGGGACTTTTCTACTACTTCACTAAGGACGTAGGGTGTGCTTTCCGGATTCTCCTGGGAGCTTCCAGCATTGCCCCTTTTCGCCCGTGTAGGTGGAGGAATCTATACCAAGGCAGCCGACGTTGGAGCAGACCTTGTAGGTAAGGTTGAGGCGGGAATCCCTGAGGATGACCCTAGAAACCCTGCGGTTATTGCGGACAATGTAGGAGATAACGTAGGCGATGTTGCCGGAATGGGCGCTGACCTTTTCGAGTCCCTATGTAGGGTGCTTTGGTTTCTGCTATGACTTTAGGTGCACTGGCTTTTTCAGGATAGTGAATTGCCTTTCCTCTGCTTCTTGCAGGATTATCCTTACTGGCTTGTATCTTAGGAAGCTTTTCCGTAGTTATGATTGGTGGAGAGGATCCCAGTAAGGTATTAAAGACTGCCAGCTACTCTGCTGCAGTGGCAGTTATTGTTTTTGCTTTTGGACTTTCTAACTATTTCTTCGGAGATTTCCATGCGGCTTTGGCCGTTACGGCAGGCTTGATTGCAGGATTATGTATTGGTGCCATTACCGAGTATTACATCCTCCAGCTATGCTCCTGTAAAAAGAAATTGCGAAGCAGTCTGAAACCGGATCGGCTACCAATATCATTTCCGGTATGGCTATCGGAATGCGCTCTACAGCTATTCCTATTTTATTGATTTCCGTAGCAATTTTTGTATCCTTCAGTCTTTTGGGACTTTACGGTATTGTTTATCCGCTGTAGGGTATGCTTTCACAACGGCAATCACCGTAGCGGTAGATGCTTACGGACCCCATCGCCGATAATGCGGGCGGTATTGCGGAAATGGCAGGTCTGGAAGAGGGTGTTCGTAAGATTACCGACCAGCTGGATGCTGTAGGAAATACAACGCAGCTATGGGTAAGAGGGATTTGCTATCGGTTCCGCAGCATTAACAGCTCTTGCATTATTTGCATCCTATGCGGAGGCTGTACAGTTAAAGAGCATCAATGTTTTTGGACAGTAGGGTATGTATCGGACTCTTTATCGGCGCTATGCTCCCCTTCCTCTTTCTCCGCATTTTACCATGAGCTCTGTAAAGTAGGCAGCCTTTGCCATGATTTCCGAAGTAAGAAGACAGTTTAAAGAGAAGCCGGGCATTATGGCGGGGAACAGATAAGCCTGACTATAAGACCTGCGTAAGTATTTCTACCCGTGCGGCTTTAAGGGAAATGATTGTTCCCGGTGTACTGGCTGTTATTGCACCGCTGGCTATCGGATTACTTCTCGGTGCAGAGGCTCTTGGCGGACTTTTGGCAGGATCTTTGGTTTCCGGTGTTATGATGGCAATCTTCATGTCCAACTCCGGTGGAGCATGAGGACAATGCCAAGAAGTATATCGAAGAAGGACACAACGGCGGAAAGGGTTCTGAGACCCATAAGGCAGCTGTTGTGGGAGATACAGTAGGAGATCCTTTCAAGGATACCTCCGGACCTTCCATCAACATTTTGATTAAGCTGATGACCGTAATCGCATTAGTATTTGCTCCGCTCATTATGACTCTTGGCGGAATTTTTATAAAAGTGCTATACTATGAGGAGTATTCTTTATAAGTTTTTATAAAGAGCAGTCAAAAATGGCTAAAAACTCCGACATTTAAATAAACTTTTTGTAAAAATAAAAAGCAATCTGTGTATCCTCTTTGGAGAAGATGAGGAACAGAGCCTTTGAAAAATTCAAAAATTGTCAGATTAGAAAAAGCCATTTGTCCGAATTCGGATAGGATGGCTTTTTGTTTTTAAAGAGTGACTTTGGATGCAGGAGGAGGTTTTAGCAAAACAGAAGAGGAGGATTTATATGAAAATCAAAATTGGCTTAGTGCCAAGACTAATCATTGCCATCATCTCGGTATTTTTGGTTGGTCAGTATTTCCCGTTGTGGTTCTGTAGAGGATTGTTACCCTTTCAGGCATTTTCAGCAGCTTTTAAAGTTCGTTATTCCTTTGATGATTCTTGCTTACGTTACCATGGGAATTGCGGATTCTGTCTCAGGAGCAGGAAGCTCCTCTGATTACCGTTTGTATCGCATACGGCTCCACCTTTGGTTGCCGGAACAGCATCCTATGTGGTATCCAGCAACCTGTTCCCCAGCTTTATGTCTCCGGACGCTCTGGATCAGATTGCAAAGACTGCGGATAATTCCGTTTCCGGATACTTTCAGCATTGCTCTTCCTCCATTGTTGGATACTCTTTCTGCAGTGGTTTCTGGCATTTATTTTGGGACTTTGCCTGTCAACATGAAGGAAAGGAAATCGGATCTGACCTTTACATACCATGAAGGATTTCTCCGGCATTATTGATAAGGTATGCATACCGCCATTATCCCTCTGCTTCCCTTATACATCATGGGAACCTTTGTGATATGACCTACTCCGGTAAAGACCTTTCGCGATTTTAAGCATTCTGTGGAAGGTATTCTTAACCGTAATCTGCATGCACTTGATCTCACATCACTATCCAGTTCTTTATTGCAGGAACTCGTTGCCAAGAAGAACCCGATTACTTTGATTAAGAATCAGGTTCCAGGGTTACACAACTGCCTTAGGAACCCAGTCCTCTGCAGCAACCATTCCGGTAAACCTGGAATGCGCAAAGAAGGACGGTGTTTCCGAGCAGATTCGTAACTTCGTGGTACCTCTTTGTGCCAACATTCACATGTGCGGATCCATGATTACCATCACAGCTTGCGCTACCGCCGTATGTCTTATGAACAACCTTCCGATTTCCATCGGAACCGTTGTACCCTTCATTATGACTCTGGGCATCGCTATGGTGGCAAGCCCCGGTGCTCCCGGCGGATCCATCATGACAGCACTTCCTTTCCTCTACATGATTTTCGGTAAGGAAGCAGGAGATCCCAACGGCCCCATCTGTGCCATCATGGTGGCTTTATACATCACCCAGGACTCCTTCGGAACCGCTTGTAACGTATCCGGAGACAATGCCATCGGTGTTGTAGTCAATGAAATTAACGAAAGACTCTTTGCAAAGAAGGCTTAAAGGATAAACTGTCAGCAAAAGACAAGAACTGAATATTGTGTTTTTTTCGGGATTTGGAAATATTTACAAAGAAATTATAAACAAATCATGAGAAATTGAAGAAAAAGGGGTGTGCTTGTTATACCCCTTTTTCTACTTTTGTTTATGGTATATTTTTACTAGGAAATAAAGCGATTTTTAGATAGATTTTGTCGTTTGGAATAAGCGGGGGAAAAGCAGAAGTGTTGCCCCTTGTTCCCGGATGGAAGAGAATACCGTGTTAAGTTGAAGCTATCATAAAACACAAAGGAGAGCTGATGAACGTTTTAACATTATCGGTCCGATTATGATCGGGCCAAGCAGTTCCCATACCGCAGGAGCGGTTCGTTTGGGAAGAGTAGTAAACAAGGTAGCAGGATCGGATGAATTTAAGGAGTTGGATATCGAGCTGTCCGGGTCCTTTGCCAGAACCTACAGAGGCCATGGTACAGACAGAGCTTTGCTTGCCGGTATTATGCGGCTATCACAGCTATTCCGAGGAGATTCGGGATGCGTTGCAGATTGCCAAGGATAGGGGAATTGATTATCGTTTCATTGAAAAATGATATTCCCGAGGCTCACCTGAATACCGCCCGCATTCACTATGTCCTTCAGAATGGACAGGAGGGAACGGTGGAAGGCGCAAGTATCGGTGGAGGAAACATCCGGTAGATGTGATTAACGGTTTACGGGTGGACTTTTACCGGAGAAAGTAATACCATTCTAGTACTGCATCGGATAAGCGGGCATGATTGCGCTGGTAACCCAGATTATGTACGATAAATATAAGGATTTGAATATCGGCAACTTCCGTTTTAGCCGTCCGGAAAAGGGTGGAATCGCCTTTAATGACCATCGAAATAGACCAGATGCCGCCGGAAGAACTGATGGACGAAATCAATAAGCTTCCTAATGTGGAGAATGCCTTACTGATTCGTGCAATTTAGTGTTCATTCGAGCGCATCTATTATAGAGCATTTATTATAGAATTGATTAGATAAAGCATTGATTAGATAAAGCATTGATTAGATAAAGCATTGATTAGATAAAGCATTGATTGATAAAGCATGATTAGATACAGCATTGAATAGATAGAGCATTCATTAGATAAGCTGCGAGACTATTTGGTGGTACATTGGCTACCAAAGAAAGGTCTAGGGCAGGAGGAAAAAATGATTAAATACGATACAATTAAAGAAAATATGTGATAAGGCAGAGGCGCGGGAATCAAAATCAGCGAACTTTGCTGGAAGACCAGTCAGAGCAGATGGGGCTTCCTAAAGAAGAAATCTACGAAATGATGGAGAAGAATTTCGATGTGATGGTGGATTCCGTTGGAAAGGGAGGGATAAGAACCTTCGTTCCACTTCCGGTCTTACGGGAGGAGAGGGAGCAACCATGCTGGAGTATTCTCAGAAAGCTCAAGGCGGTTTGATGGGAGAGTTTATGACCAAGGCTATCGGCAGGGCGATGTGCGTATCCAACTGTAATGCAGCCATGGGTAGAATTGTGGCAACCCCTACTGCCGGATCCTGCGGAATCTTGCCGGGCTGTCTGGTTTCCATGTATCAGGACAAGGGATATAACAAGAAAGACATCGTGATGTCTATCTTTACTGCAGCGGCTTTCGGTATGGTCATTGCCAAGCAGGCCTCCATTGCCGGCGCTGAGGGAGGATGTCAGGCGGAGTGCGGTTCCGCTTCCGGTATGGCAGCAGCATCTTTGGTGGAGCTTATGGGGGGAAGCCCCAAGGCTTGCGGAGATGCGTTAGGAATGTCCCTGGTGAACCAGATGGGTCTGGTTTGTGATCCGTGGCAGGCCTTGTGGAAATTCCCTGTGTAAAAAAAGAAATGTATCCGGAGTAGTGATTGCCTTTTCCTCTGCGGATATGGCTTTGGCAGGAGTAGAGCTGAAGATTCCCGTAGATGAATGTATTGCGGCGATGAAGTCGGTAGGAGACAGCATGTCCAGCGCCTTGAAGGAAACCGCCATGGGCGGCTTGGCAGCAAGCCCAACAGGAATTCGCTTAAGAAAGAAGTCTTCGGAGAATAAGCAATAGGGGCTATAAAAATCAGAATAGTTTTTCTACGCAATATAGGGTCTAAAATTGGGGCACGCTACCGCTAGCCTCGCCCCTGCAGCGGATACTAAGCGAAAAACTGCAGTACCTTTGTTTTTCGCAAGTACCGGCGGGCTCAGACTGCCCCTTATTTAGACCTATATTGCATAGTTAATTCTATTTATTCAGATTTTATAGTCCCTAATTGCTTCTTTTTAAACTGTAGGGAAGAAGTGTTGAATTTTTATCGCCCCTATTGCTTTTATTTATGGAGATTTCTTTTTCTTAAGACTTATTCCTTTCTACTTTTCTGACTAGCCAAGGGGAGGTCTAAGGCGTACAATAGGAAGCACTAACATGAAAAGAGAGGAAAATGAGGACATGGCGATAAATGCACAGAAGAAAATACTACCGACAGCAACAAAGCAGACAGGAAGAAGGGAAAGAAGCTTAAAAAGCAATTATTTTTCAAAAATTGCCCTTGGGCTTCTTTTTCCGGTATTCTGACATTTTCTCAGGCAGGGAAAGGCTTTGCGCTGGATCGCTTTCTGGCGGGAACCCATGGAAACGGTATTCCCATCGGAGGAAAGACCATAGAGGAGGCCAAGGCCTATCTGGAAGGGGCATATAGTCAGAATTATGTCCTCTATCTTATAGGAAGAGAAAAACGAGGAGATTTCCGGAAAGGATATCGACTATCATTTACAGGCAGCTACCAATCTTCCGGAAATTTTTACAGAAGGAAGCGGAAAGTGGAGCCTGGGAAGTCCGGACCAAAGAATCGATTATTCCTTGGAAGGCAGTACCGCAAGCTATGACACCGTGAAATTGAAGGAAAAAGCTGGAAGCGCTTTCCATGGTTAAGGATGCCAAAGAGACCAGAACTGCCAGCGTGGTGAAGGAAAAACGGAGTCTACACCATTATTCCGGAGCAGGAAGGAAATTCTCTGAATTGGGACAGACTTTTGGGCAAGGGTGGAAAGAGCTCTGCAAAGAGGAAGAATACGATTCAGCTGTCCGATGACGGAATCTATGATGCCATCACCCAGAGAAAGGCGGATTTAGAGGGCAAGGTTGATGCCATGAATAAGCTTTCCTCTGTGACGATTGTTACCAACATTTTAGGAAATAAGGAAAGCTTGACGGGAGAGCAGCTACAGGAGATGGTTACCGGCGTGAATGCTTCCGGACTAAGCTTCGATGAAGAGAAGCTTCTGGCTTATGCCCAGTCTTTGGAAAATAAGTACGGAAATCTTGGAAATACCGTGTCCTTCCATTCTGCCAGCGGAAAAGACATTGCCATGAATACCCCCTATGGCTTACACATCAACGTGGCGGCGGAAAGGGATGCGTTACGGGCTGCCATTTCTTCCCTGCAAAGCCAGGAGAGAGAGCCGGTTTATGCTTATAGGCCTGCACAGTATGCCCAGCCCCAGTTTGGAAATACTTTCCTGGAGATTGATCTGGGATTGCAGCATGTGTATTACTATGAAAATGGCGCATTGACCTGGGAGAGCCCTACGGTAACCGGGATGCTTACCGAGGATCGTGCTACCCCTAGTGGTGTATTCTTCCTAAAAGGAAAGGAAACCAACAGAACCCTGAAGGGAAAGATGGTGGACGGAAAGCCGGAATATGAGGCTCCTGTGTCCTATTGGATGCCCTTTAACGGAAACATCGGTTTACATGATGCGACTTGGCGTTCCAAGTTCGGTGGAAACATTTATGTGAAGAATGGTTCCCACGGCTGCATCAATCTGCCGAAGAACAAGGCGGCAGAGCTTTTTGCCAAAATCCAGAAGGGATGCCCTGATAGTGGTTCATCCATAAGAGAAAGAAAGTAAGAGAAAGAAAGTAAGAAAGTAAGTAAGGAAGTAAGTAAGAGTGTAGTTATCGGAGGCTTAGAGCTGCTAACTACACTTTTTCATCTGTAAAGTAAAGCTGTTAAAAGAAGAAAAGCACTCCTGCTAGTAAGCCTGCATTGCACTTTGTTTTGTTGGGCTTAAGATCAAAAGAAAAAAATAATAATAAAAAAAGTCTGGATAGGAAAAATTCGTTAAGATAATGTCCTTACAAGAAAATTCAGTGTAGTAGAAAATACAGAATATAGAAAAATGAAAAAGACCTAAGCCTTGGAAAGAAAGTACAGAACTTAGGGAGTAGACAAGGCTTTGTAGTAGAGTGGAGCATAAAAGTAGTATAGAAAAGGGGTGGCTATGCAAACAAAGAATATTATGGTGAGAAGATATATCGGGATGCTTTTTGGGTGTACTGGTGATTTCCATCGGTATCGCTTTGTTTAAAAGAGTCGCATTTGGGAAATGACCCTGATTTTCGCCTTTAAATATGCGTTTGGCAGAAATCTTCGGGATTTCATTGGGACAGCAGAATATGATAGCCAATGTGCTGTTTTTCATGGTTCAGCTTGCTTTCGGACGAAAGTATATCGGTGCAGGGAACCTTTGCCAACGGCATCTTGGTAGGCTATATCGTGACTTTCTTCATGAAATATTTACAAAGCACTTCGGCTATGCGGAGGAGCACGGCTTGGTAGTACAGTTGATTTGGGTAAGCCTTGCGGTGGTGGTGACTTCCTTCGGCGTTTCTCTATACCAGACAGCGGATCTGGGGGTTGCACCCTACGATTACCTTTCCTTGGGCTTAAGAGATAAGACTAAGAAGCATTATTACGGATGCAGAATGTTAACAGACGGTTTTGGCGGCTCTTTGGCACTTTTCTTACCGGAGGACTGGTAGGAATCGGAACCTTGGTTTCCGCCCTTTTCCTGGGACCGATTATTCATTTCTTCGACGTGCATTTTTCCGAGAAGTGGATTGGCTATACTCCCGGCGGTGAAAAGGCGGAAGAAGAACGGGATTTAGAGAAGGAAAGCAAAGAATAAAGAGAGAAGAAAAGTAAAGTTTAGAGAGATAAAAAGTCAGGACTAAAAAGAGAAAAAGCTTGGAATCAAAGAAAAGAAAAAAATGTTAAGAAGAGAATTTTCTTATGACTAAAAATAGAACTATTTTACCAAAAGAAGCGTAAAATTGCTTCCAAAATAAGGAAATGTCAGAATTTCGTAAAAAAACACGGGATGAAAAATGTAAAAACACTAGGCAGTTTTGTAAGAATGCGTTAGTGAATCTTCATCTTGTGTTTTTATTTTTCGCCACATTTTCTCCCTAAAATGGCAAACTGTAACACAAACCAAAAAGGAGAGTTTATGCAGGACGCGAAATTTTACAGTAAAGAACAATAAAACAGAAGAGGGAAATTCCGTAAAGGGGAATTTAGGAAAAGCGAATCGTAAAGGAATGAGAAGAAGCGCTCTTAAATTTGGAAAGAAAGGCTTTAGCCCTTGCCCTTGCTCTGATGAGTTTGAGCATGAGTACTGCTTTTACAGCTTCTGCAAGTCCACAGGAAGAGGAACTTTTGGTATTTTCCGAGGAAGGAGCTATCATTTCTCAGGAGGATCAGACCGCTACTTTATTTTTCCGACGATGTTTTGGTGGGAGATACTGTCAGCAGGAGTCAGCAGATTGTAGATTATGCAACCCAGTATATCGGCAGACCCTTATCGTTACGGCGGAGTAAGCCTTCTTCACGGATCGGACTGTTCCGGCTTTCTTGATGGGAATCTTCGGACACTTCGGCATCGGTCTTCCCCATTCCTCTGCGGAGATTGGAACCTTGGGAACCAATGTGGGCACTTTGGCAAATGCGATTCCCCGGTGATGTTTTGGCTTATGCAGGCCATGTAGGAATCTATTTAGGAAACGGAAGAATGCTTTTCCGCATTGAATTCCCTGCCCGGTGTAACCATTGAATCTGCAACCTACAAGCCTATAAAATCCATTAGAAGATTCGTATAAAAAAATATTTTTTTCTTTAAAAAAATAAGAAAATCGCTTATACTCTATATCATACCGCCGATATTACTACCACAAGGATAAAATTCTAAGAAAAATTATCCCCTCAAATAGTTATCAAGTTCTCTTAGTAGAATGTGTGTGATAAAAAGTCCACGAAAGTGGCAAATGCGGCAAAAAGCCCCGGAATGCTGAGCTTTATCAGCGTCCCGGGGCTTTTTGTATCCGGATATTTTCGGAAAGTCTTACTGAATTCTGAAAAACTCTTACAGTTCTCTGGACGGTATTGCATTTGCCCTTGAAAAGCTGATAAGCTAGCGAAGTTAAAGATGATGGAGGAAGTATGGAATTTCAGAAGAAAGGGCGAAGAGTCGCCGTCCTGACCGTCCTGTCGTTAAGCCTGCTTTTTGGACAAAGCGTAAGCTATGCCGCAGGCCCCGGGGACAGTCTGGGAAAAAATGCAGGGAACAGCACAGGAAGCAGTACGTCAAGCAGTACCAACAATACGAGCCAGAGTAACAGCTCCTCTTCGGGGACTTTGGATTACTCCGGCTGGTTCGGTTATACCAACGCGGACGGCTCCGATTTAAAGTATCTGGAGAAGGGAACCGAGGTTTCAGTGTTTCAGAATGAGAACGGCCCCATTGACTGGGATGCGGCGAAGAAGGACGGACTGGATTTTGTCATGATTCGAATCGCCTATGGCACCAAGGAAGACGCCTATTTCGATGAGAACGTAAAAGGGTGCCCAGAAGGCCGGTATTAAGGTGGGAGCCTACCTTTGCTCCACCGCGAAAAATATGGACGACGCCTTGGCAGAGGCCAAGCTTACCGTAAAGAAGATTAAGCCCCTATAAGTTTGAATATCCGGTGGCCTATGACCCGGAGGTCGGCTCCATGCTTTCCGACGGCCTTACAAAGGAAGGGCTTACCGCCATGACCAACGCCTATTGTAAGAGGGTGAAGGATGCGGGATTTATTCCTATGGTCTATGCCAATAAAACCTCGCTGACCAAGCACATGAATTTATCGGATTTACCCTATGACGTGTGGTTTGCGGCCTATCCCTTGGATCGGGTGTATCGTCCGGTAGAGGGAAGTGCAACTACCATTTGGCAGTCCAGTGAAAAGGGTGTGGTGCGAGGTATCAAAGGACTGGTTACCACGGAATTTTTCCCTGGAAGGCTTACGGTGGAGGCAACCCCTCCGAGAAAAATGCCGGAAAGTCCGGCAGTGCTTCCGGGAACAACTCCAACAATGGCGGAAATTCTTCTAATGATTCCTCCAACAACGGAAAGAACAGCAACAATTCCAATAACGGAAATTCCGGAAAGAATGGCGGTAATAAGAACGGCAACAATTCCCGGCGGTGCTTCCGGAAACAGCTCTTCCAATGGAGGCAACACAAGCCTGAATAAGGAAGAAAACAGTACCATCAGCACCGGTGGGCCTACAGCAGAGTCTCAGGCCGCTGTGGAAAACGGCTGGGTACAAAGCACTCCCGGAAAGTGGCAGTATAAGGAAAATGGAAAGGCTGTCACCGGCTGGAAAAAGGTATCGGATAAGTGGTACTTTATGAATTCCGACGGCAATATGCAGACCGGCTGGGTGAAGGATCAAAACAGCTGGTATTTCTTAGATGACCAGGGGCAATGCGAAGCGGCTGGATCAAAAGATAACGGAAACTGGTACTTCCTGAAGGACAGCGGGGCAATGGCCAAGAACTGGCAGAAGGTCTCCGGAAAATGGTATTGGCTTTCCGAGGACGGCGCAATGCGAACAGGCTGGAGAAATCTCAATAATGTATGGTATTATATGGAGGATTCCGGCGCGATGGTAGCGGATACCACGAGAAACATTAACGGAGTAGACTATCGTTTTGACGCCTCCGGTGCCCCGGCTTCCTTAAGAAGACAAATTTTCGGTGAGCAGTTCACAAAGGATAGAATAAAGCTTACGATGAGCGGTCTTCCTAAAGATAATACAATGCCCTACTATCGCCGATGAAGATAAGGGAAAGTAAGGCTTCTCTTAAGGAAATAAGATGCTTGTAGAAAGGGTGTATCATCCGAAAAAGGAATTAAGATGCTGAAAGAAAAAGCCTTAAATCCGAAAGAGAATGAAAAATAAGAAAGAGGAGAATACTATGCTAAAGAAAAAAAGATAGCTTTTTCAGAACAGCAGGAAAGAAGGCTCTGCTTTTGGGGCTGGCAATGTGTGCTCTATGGAGCATTCCTGCATTTGCGGAGGATAAGCCGGTAAGCCGTGTGCAGATCGACATCAGCCCCAGTGAAGATTTGGAGCTGGAGTCCGGTAAGACCTATGCCAAGCCTGAGGCTGTGGCTATGGACAGCGGCTACGAGGTTTCGGATTTTTCCATTGACGGAAAGAATCAGGGCTCTCCCAAGAAGCCCTATACCTATACCATTTCCGTGAAGGCGGAGGGGGGAATGTCTTTGATGACAATACCGTGGTAGAGGTTCGAGGCGCTTATGAAATGGCGGTAACCGAGAAGTCCAAGACAAGCATTAAGCTTAAGGCAAATGCCTATCCCTTCACCATTTTGAAGGAGCCCACAAACTTTACCCAGGACGGAACTTTGATTCGTTGGGGAAAGGTGGATTACGCTTCCGGCTATGATGTAGTGATTTACTACACCACCAAAAACGGAGACGACAAGGTAGCAAAGAAGTCCGTAAACGGTACCAGCATTAACGTGAAGTCCTACTCCGAAAACGGAAAGGAATTTGACCATATCGCCGTAAGAGCCAAGTATGACAAAAAGGACGATTTGGCGCAGTATATTGCGGATTCACAGTATGTGGAGCCCTCCGGTGATGTGGACGGAGAGTATTCCGATGACGGCTACATTTTCAACCTAATTACCTTGAAGGCAAAGGGAATCAGCAAGGGAAGCTTTAAGGAATACAGTGCCAAGAAAAAGAAGAAGACTGCAGCAGAGAAGGCTAAGGATAATAAGAAGAGACCTTCCAATGACTACTATGGAAATACCGAGGATAGCGGTAATGCTTCCGGCGGTCCCTCCGGTGCGGTTTTAGGCTGGAGACAGAACGAGAAGACTGGTATTTTGAAGAAAACGGTCAGCTTTCCAAGGGCTGGAAGCAGATTAAAGACCAGTGGTATTTCTTCGATGAGGATGGGAAAAATGCTTACCGGCTGGAGAAAGATTGGTGAGCAGTGGTATTATTTGGATCAAAAATGCAGCAAGCGCCGGTGCGATGCTTAGTGGATGGGCATTTTTAAACAATCAGTGGTACTACTTGGAGCCAAAGGCCGAGGGACAGGGAAAGATGCTCACCGGCTGGCAGGAAATCAACGGACAGTGGTACTATTTCCAGCCGGAGAACGGTGCAATGCTCAGCGGATGGCAGAATATCGGAGATAAGTGGTACTTCCTGAATGTAAATAAGGAAGGTGTTCTGCAGGTGCTATGCTGAAGGATACCGTGCAGGATGGCTACACCATCAATGCGGAAGGTGTTCGGCAGTAAGCAAAAAGCAGTTTCAGAAGTATGCTGTTTGAGACAGATAGGGAAAATTCTTGCTTTCTAAGAGGAAGGATTTGTAACCTTTGGGAGAGCTAGTCTGTCTTTGTAAAAGAGACTATTTTCGATATGTTTGCGGCCCTTATTGCAAAAAGAGTATAGCTAGACAGTGGCAGCAAAAGAGAATTCAAGTTTTGCATGACAAAGGAGTTAAAATGAAGAAAAAAGCTTTAGCGATGGCGTTATTATTAAGTGGAACTTTGGCTTTCCACGGACAGGCTTTTGCGGATGAGTACAGTAACGGAACCATTCAGGGAGAAGCGCTTCCCAACGTGGTTCATGGCGTAAATCAGCAGGCTTCCGGAAGCCCCAAGGCACCCTGGCAGGATGCGAGCTTTAACCCTGAGCGGCTCAGGCAGCAAATGCCGGTAACACGGGAAATAGCGGTAACGGAAATAACGGCACAGGAAGTAATGCTTCAGTGTCCAACAGCTCTTCCAATGCAGTTAGTTCCTCCGAGAGCAGTACCCAGGGCGCTACTACAAGCAATGCTCCTTTAAATGTGCAAAACGGTAGCACTACCCCAACTTATACCGACAGTACCATCGGTTTGGGCGGCGCCAGCATTACCATGATTAAGGGAGAGCAAAGCGGACAGCAGATTTCCATTGTAATTGAGAGCAATGACGGCAGCTTAATCGTAGTGGACGGTGGTTTAAAGACCAATGCTCCCTACCTTGCGAAATACATTAAGGACAGGGGGGGAAAGGTAGCAGCTTGGCTCCTTACCCATCCTCATGAAGACCATGTAGGTGCCCTTGCGGTAATCCTTGAGCAGCAGAAGAAGGAAGGTCATCCGGATTATTACAACATTGACCCGGGACAGATTTACTACGGCTTTGCGCCCCTTGGCCTTCTATGAGCAGTATGAGCCGGCTCACCGTATCCCCATGATGAAGGAAATTATGGAAGACCTGGCCCAGTATGACAGTGCAAAGCGCCATGAAAGCTCCCCTGCAGGCACCAGCTTCACCTATGGCAATGTGGCGGTAGAGGTTTTGAATACCCCTTATTCCATTCCTATCGACTCAGGAAACAACAGCTCCGTTTGCTATATGATAACCATTAACGGAAAGAAGCTTCTGATTACCGGAGACCTTCCCTATGAAGCGGCAGGGAAACTGATGGAAGAAAGAGGTGCCGATAAGCTTAAGGCGGATATCGTGCAGATGGCTCATCACGGACAGCATGGCGGATCCTTTGCCTTCTATAGTGCGGTACATCCCAGATATGCTTTTATGGCCCAGCTCTCAGGAACTTTGGAACAAACGTAAGGATGCCTTCACTGAAGACCGGGAAAGCTATACCGTGGCTTTGACCAAATTCTGGATGAATAAGCTGGGTGTGGAGAAGAACTTCGTTATGGCGGATGGAAACTGGGTACTGAAGTAAGGCGGAAAAAGCCCCTGTGCCCATAAAGAAAAAAAGTGCTGTATCCTAAAGAAAAAAAGTGCTGTATCCTAAAGAAATAGTTATGTACAGTTGAAGAGAAAAAAAGCCTGGTATCCTTAGAGAAGACTTGCTTTTTTACCCAAGAATCTTTATACTTAAGAGAAAGTTTTTGGGGAAAGGATAAAAATATGGAACAGTGGAATGTAGAAGCTTTCAGAGATAGAGCTAAGAAGTTCACAGAAGATGCAAGAGCATTAAGCAATGATTTTTCAATATGCCATTGGCTTAAGAGAGAAGCAGAAAGAAGGAGAAGATATGAAGAAAAAGATTTGTACCGTACTGGCCATCATCGGTGGAATCATCGCTTTTTGCGGATTGGCTTACGGCGTATATCGTTTGCTTGCTCCGGATTATCTGGAGGATTACGAAGACTACGATGATTTAGAGGATGAAGATTATCTGGAAGAGGAATAATCTTATTGCATAGTGCTTTGAGCGAAAGAAAAAAAGAGGCAGTAGCCTCTTTTTTTATGGGAGAAGAGTAGAGGAATTTTTCCTTTAAAAAAAGGGTCAAAAGAAAGAGGTCAGGAGATATGGCAAAAAGAAAATACAAATAGCAAAATAGAGGAGGCTGTACAGCAGCAGGAAAAACACTGGTGCCAAAATCAGGATCGTTGCGGCGGCTGCTTTTATCAGGAAATTCCCTATGAAGAGGAAGTGGCGAAAAAGGAGCGGGAGATTCGAGACTTATTTGATCCGGTGATTCAGGGAAACTATCTTTTGAGGGCATCATTTCTTCTCCAAAGAAAGAAGCCTACCGTAATAAGATGGAATTTTCCTTTGGGGATCAGGAAAAAGGATGGCCCCCTTTGCTTGGGATTGCACCAAAAAGAAGCTTTTTCAACATTTTAAATACGGAAGACTGCCGCCTGCCCCATCCGGATATGGGAGAGATTTTATTGGCTACAAGACTGTATTTTTCAAGAGCAGGGACTTGGCTATTATCACAAAAAGCGCCATGAGGGATACCTTCGGCATCTCTTAATCAGAAGGGCGGAGAAGACGGGAGAGATTTTTACTCTCTGGTGCATAGTACCCAGCTTCCTAGGGAAGAGGAAGAAAAGATTTTAAGCGGCTGGAGAGATAGACTTCTTTCCTTGGAAAAGGAAGGGAAGTTGGAAGGAAGCTATGCGGGCATTTTGCATACGAAAAATGACAGCTCGGCGGATGCAGTCATTAACGACGGAACAGAGGCGCTCTACGGAAAAAGACTATTTTTTTACGAGGAGCTACTTGGTTTAAACTTTTAAAATCACACCATTTTCCTTCTTCCAAACCAATACTCTAGGTGCAGAAAAAGCTCTATGCCAAGGTACAGGAGTACTCCAGCTTTTCCGAAAAATGCAGAGGAGAAACCTGTGATTTACGACCTTTATTCCGGAACCGGCACCATTACCCAGCTGATGAGTAAGGTGGCAAAGCAGGCAATCGGGGTGGAAATCGTGGAAGAGGCAGTGGAAGCCGCCAAGGAAAAATGCCAAGGAAAAATCAGGTGGAGAACTGTATCTTCTATGCCGGAGATGTGCTGAAGGTGCTGGAGGCAGGGCAGGGGGAAACAGAGCTTCCCTATCCGGACTTTTATTATTGTGGATCCTCCAAGAGACGGAATGCATAAGAAGGCCTTGGAAAAAAATCATTTCCTACGGAGTGAAGCGACTGGTCTATGTGGCTTGTAAGCCCAAGAGCCCGGCAAGAGACTTGGAAGCTTTACAAAAAATGACGGATATAAGGTACAAAAAGTTATGTGCTGTAGATATGTTTCCCAGAACCAATAATTGCGAGGTGGTGGCGTTGTTGGAGAAAGAGGAATCGTAGTTTGTATATATAGTAGTAAGGAGAGAAAAGGTGTTAAAAAGAATTTTAAATATTTCATTGGCTTATGTTGGAGTTGTTATCGGTGCCGGATTATCCTCCGGTCAGGACTTGATGCAATACTTTGTCAGTTTTGGTAAGTGGGGGATTATAGGAACCATTGTTCTTGGTATCATAAGTGTAGTTTTTGGTAAAATTATCATTACGCTAGGCAGTTATTTCCGATCTAATGATCACTCTGAAGTTCTTTCACAAATAGCCGGACCGATTACGAATAAAATCCTTGATATAGCTTTAATCGTTTCTTGCTTTGTAGTCGGTTTTGTTATGATTGCCGGAGCCGGTTCAAACCTTAATCAGCAGTTCGGTCTCCCATTTTGGGCAGGAGGATTGTTGTGTGCTGCACTAATAATCATTGTCAGCTTTCTTGATTTCGAAAAAATTACTGGTGTACTTGGAATATTTACACCCATAGTTTTTATCATGATTATAATTATTGCAGTCCACACTTTTACAAATCGGAGCTTTGATTTCGATGAATTAGAAGCAATTTCAGCCACAATCCCTAGTCCAATGCCAAATGTATGGATTTCTTTACTAAATTATTTTTGCACTTGCGGTAATGACGGCAGTCCCCATGGCTTTTTGTACTAGGCGGATCCATTATGAGGATTGGTGTGGCAGAGAAAAGCGGTATTTTGGGCGGTCTTGGTGTTAGCATTATTATTACTGTTGTAACTTGTGTCTTATATGCAAATGTTAAACTAGCTTCTACAGTTGATATGCCCATGTTAGCAATCGCTGAACAGATTCACCCCATTTTTTCGCTAATATATGCTTTTGTCATCTATGGGCTAATTTTTAATACAGCTTTCAGCTTATTCTATGCATTGGCAAAACGCTTCTCTTCCGACAATCCTAAGCGTTTCTATCCCATTTTTGATTGGTACTGTAGTAATAGGATATGCGTTATCCTTTATGGGCTTTAAAGAATTAGTGTCTATTATGTATCCAATTTTTGGGATATATTGGCTTTGTGATGCTTGCGATATTAACTGTTGCATGGATAAAAGAAAAAAATCAAATATAAAAAGGCGAGAAATTTTTTTAAGACGTAAAATGATACGATTGATTACTAAGAAATATGATGATAATCAAGATTATACAATTAAAGATAAAGAAAAATTTCATCAGCTGGGCGAAGATTCAATTGTTGATACGCAGAGTATTAAGAGTGATATTAAGGATCTTATTAAAGAGGAATTTAACGATGATACAAGATAAATGATGGAGGGTTTTTGTGCGTTGAGTATGGTTTTTTTCATACTCTTTCAAAAATGCAGCAATACGCAAAAATTTTTACGAGTATAATTGATTTGATCCACGAATAGAGTACAATTAACTCGTTATAAAAATGCGTATTGCCGCAATAATTTTACAAATATAAAAGGCACGAGATGATTATTGAACGTAAGATTTACATAGAATATTTCTTATTAGATCCGGAATCGTTAGAAAAATAAGAAAATAAAAAGATGAGGAATAAATTGTATCCTCAATCAAGCAACGAGCTTGAAACTTTGTGTTTCTATACTAGTGACAATGAATTGTGAAGTGGTGGCGCTGCTGGCGAAGGAGGAATCGTAGAAATACTTCGTTTAAGGCAGTTTTACAAGTATTTTGACCTTGTGGAAGATGCTGATGGAGGAAGAAGAAAAGATTCTGAAAAATTTCATATAAATGGTGAGAAAAAGGCGATGGTGTGAACTGTCGTCTTTTTACTTATAAATTTTAGAAAGATGAAGTTATCATTTGATTTTTTTACTTTTTCATGACAAACTATTCAGAGAACGAAAAGGAGAGGGAAAAGCATGATTGATACAAAGAAGGAGAAGGAGCGTGAAGAACTGCATCGTGCGATATGGGCAATCGCTGATGAGCTCCGTGGTGCTGTGGATGGTTGGGATTTTAAGAACTATGTCCTTGGAACCATGTTTTACCGCTATATTTCTGAAAAATCTAACAAACTATATCAATTCCGGTGAACAGGAAGCCGGAAACATTGATTTTTGATTATGCCAAAATGTCCGACGTCGATGCAGAAGAAGCTCGCGAGGGATTGGTAGAAGAAAAAAAGGATTTTTATTCTTCCTTCGGAGCTTTTTCTGTAATGTAAACAAGGAATCCGACAATGACGAAAATCTGAATGAAACCTTGGAGCGTGTATTTAACCATATCGAAAGCTCTGCAATAGGATCATCTTCTGAAAGCAGTTTTGCCGGATTGTTTGATGATTTTGATGTGAACAGCAACAAGCTTGGCTCTACTGTTGCAAAGAGAAATGAACGACTTGCAAAACTTCTGCATGGTGTAGCAAATATGAATCTTGGGGATGTGAAGGAACATGATATTGATGCCTTTGGCGATGCTTATGAATATCTGATGACCATGTACGCATCCGGTGCAGGAAAAATCCGGCGGCGAGTTTTTACCCCTGCTGATGTTTCCGAATTGCTTACCAGGCTTGGTACGGTAGGCAAGACGGAAATCAATAAAGTCTATGATCCCTGCCTGCGGCTCAGGCTCTTTGCTTCTGAAAGCGGAAAAGGTTTTGGGCAGAGATGCTGTCAGAAATGGCTTTTATGGACAGGAAATCAATATCACCACATATAACCTCTGCCGTATCAATATGTTCCTGCACGATATTGGTTTTGATCAGTTTGACATTGCCTGCGAGGACACTTTGACTGTGCCGCAGCACTGGGACGATGAACCCTTTGAGCTGATTGTTTCCAATCCTCCCTATTCCATCAAGTGGGCCGGCGATGATAACCCGCTTCTGATTAATGACCCTCGTTTTTCTCCTGCCGGCGTTCTTGCACCGAAATCGAAAGCTGACCTTGCCTTTATCATGCACTCTCTTTCATGGCTGGCAACAGGCGGTACGGCAGCTATCGTTTGCTTTCCCGGCATAATGTACCGTGGCGGTGCGGAGCAGAAAATCAGAAAATATCTGATTGACAATAACTTTATCGATTGCATTATCCAGTTGCCGAGCAACCTGTTCTTCGGAACTTCTATTGCGACCTGTATTATGGTTCTGAAAAAGGGTAAAGCCGACAACAAAACGCTGTTCATTGATGCCTCCGCAGAGTGCGTCAAGGTAACGAACAACAATAAACTGACACAGGAAAACATCGAAAGAATCGTAGATTCCTTTGCAAATCGAAGCGAGGAAGCACACTTTTCTCATCTGGCAAATTATGAGGAAATCGAGGGAAATGACTATAATTTATCCGTTTCTACCTATGTGGAGGCCGAAGATACCAGAGAAAAAATCGACATTGTAAAGCTCAATGCTGAAATCGAGCAAATCGTTGCCCGTGAGCAGGTTCTTCGGGATGAAATAGCAAAGATTATCGCGGAAATCGAGGTGGAATGATGGCAAATGAACCAGCGATTTATCAAGCGGTTATTGACGATGTAAAGGGTATTATTTCCACAGGACTAGAAAGTGCATATAATGCCACAAGTCGTGCTATGGTACTGACTTATTGGAATGTGGGAAGACGCATTGTAGAGCAGGAGCAGCGCGGCAATCAGCGAGCTGAATATGGTGCAGCCATGATAGATGCACTTGCGGCAGAACTGACTAAGGAATATGGAAAAAGCTATTCCAAAAGAAACCTTCAATATTTCCGCAAATTTTATCAGTGTTTTCCGGATATTGAGATTGTGAACTCGTGCGTTCACAATCTGACTTGGACACATTTTCGCAGTCTTTTACGAGTCTCGGATGAAGACGCTAGAGTTTGGTACATGAGCGAGGCGGCTCATGAAAACTGGAATGTGAGAATGCTTGACCGAAATATCAGTACACAGTATTATCACCGATTGTTGCAGTCTCCTAAAAAAGAAGTTGTAATTGCAGAAATGAAGCAAAAAAATGCTCAACTTCCCAAAACACATTTTGAGCTTGTAAAAAGTCCTGTTGTTGCAGAGTTCCTTGGCTTTAAGAATGAGGAAAGCTACTTGGAAAGCGATTTGGAGTCTGCAATTTTGTCCCATATCCGTGATTTTCTTATGGAAATGGGTAGAGGATTTGCCTTTGTGGCAAGGCAGCAGCATATTGTGACAGAAACAGAAGATTATTTTGTTGACCTTGTTTTCTATAATATTGAATTGAAATGTTACGTGCTGATAGATTTGAAAATGGGCAAAATCACCCATCAGGATGTTGGGCAGATTGATATGTATGTCCGTATGTATGATGAATTGAAGCGTACCACCGGAGACAATCCAACAATTGGTATTCTGTTATGTTCGGAAACAGACGAGGATATTGCACGTTATTCTGTCTTACACGATAACGACAGGCTATTCATGTCGAAATATCTAACTTATCTACCCACTGAGGAACAGCTGAAGCAGGAAATCGAACGGCAGAAAGAGGTTTTCTATATGCAGCATCCCCTTCAAATAGAGGAAGACGGTAAGAACAATGAGTAATGAGAGAAAACAGAGTAAACTGGAGGAACTGATTCAGAAGTACTGCCCGGAGGGAGTGGAATATAAAACACTTGGAGAAATAGCAATAGATATTTTCCGTGGATCTGGAATAAAGCGTGACCAAGTTACAGAGGATGGAATTCCATGTGTTCGTTATGGGGAAATCTACACGACATACGGAATTTGGTTTGATTCATGCTTATCTTATACAAAGCTTGAGTATGTGCAATCCCCCAAATATTTCAGTTACGGAGATATTTTATTTGCAATCACCGGAGAGAGTGTTGAAGATATTGCAAAATCATGTGCATATGTAGGCAATGATGATTGTTTAGCGGGAGGAGATATTGTTGTCCTAAAACACAATGAAAATCCAAAGTTTTTGAGTTATGCTCTTGCAACTGAAGAATCAAGACGGCAAAAAAGTTCTGGAAAGGTTAAGAGCAAAGTTGTTCATTCGAGTGTACCTGCAATAAAGGCAATCCAAATCCCTGTCCCTCCTTTGCCGGTGCAGGGTGAAATTGTCCGTATTTTGGACAATTTCACGGAGCTTACAGCGGAGCTTACAGCGGAGCTTACAGCAAGAAAGAAACAGTATGAGTATTATCGGAATAAGCTGCTGACCTTCGGTGATGCCCAAGAGAGGACAACAAGTCATGTTGAATGGCGAGTACTTTCTGAGATTGCAGAAATATCAACCGGTTCGAGCAACACTGATGATGCGGTTCAGGGTGGATGCTATCCATTTTTGTTCGCTCTCAGCAACCGCTTGCTAAGAATGAATACGAGTATAATGAGGAAGCAATTATCACCGCTGGAGATGGCGTGGGTGTTGGAAAGGTATTCCATTATATTAATGGGAAATATGCACTCCATCAGAGAGCGTACCGAATTCATCCTACAACACACGAGCTTTTAGGTAAATATCTATACCATTATTTTGTTACTATTTTTCCCGAAATACATTGGTCAGCAAATGTATCAGGGGTCAGTGCCATCAATCCGCAGACCGATGCTCAATAAGTTTCAAGTGGCAATTCCGTCACTTGATGTTCAGAAACGCATTGTCAATGTCCTTGACAACTTTGATGCTATCTGTTCCGACCTAAAAATCGGTCTCCCTGCCGAGATTGAAGCAAGACAAAAAGCAGTATGAGTTCTACTGGGGATGCCCTCTTGACTTACGCTGCAACCGGTAAGACAATCTTGACAGACAGACAGACAGACAGACAGACAGACAGACAGACAGACAGACAGACGAGACAGACGAGACAGACAGACAGACAGACAGATGAATTCAGTGCGCTGATTCGGCTGTATCAATATGTTTTTGGCTATATTGTGCTTCCTCTTGGTTTCGTAGCTAGGATTGTTCGAGGTGCATCTCCAAGACCCATAAAAATTTCATTACGTCTAGTACGGAAGGTATCAACTGGATTAAAATTGGAGATGTAAGGCTTGGTGCAAAATATATTACTGAATCAGCAGAGAAAATTACATCAGAGGGAGCAAAAAATTCCAGAATGGTCTACGTAGGCGAATTCATCTTATCAAATTCGATGAGTTTCGGTAGGCCATACATTCTGAAGATAGATGGTTGTATCCATGATGGATGGCTTTTCTATCAGTGGATTTGAGGATTATTTCTCGCCTGACTATCTTTACCATCTTCTTAATTCAGGAGAAATACAGCGCGAAATGAAACATCGAGCATCTTTTGGTGGAGCTGTTCAAAATCTCAATGCAGATAGTATTCGTGATTTTAGAACTTCCAATACCTAGTATTCAGGAGCAAGTCCGCATTGCGTCTATTCTTGACCATTTCGACACTCTTTTGCAACGACTTGACTTCCGGCTTGCCTGCCGAAATAGAAGCACGAAAAAGCAATACGAATATTACCGAGATAAACTGCTGAGCTTTCAGCAAAAATAAAGAGACAAGGAGGATGCCGCATGAGCACTTACAACATCATTGCCTCAAGCAATGAAAGTACCGTGGTTGCGGAATATACACCGGAAAGCTCGCGCTCTGACAGCTTCCAGAGTGAAGAAGCTTTAGAAAAGGAATTCATCCGATTGCTGACCATGCAAGGTATGAGTACCTTACGATTCATAATGAAAACAGTCTGATTTCTAATCTTAGAAGACAGTTGGAGATTTTGAATGACTATGCCTTTTTCCGACAGCGAGTGGAAGCGGTTCTTTACGGAGATTCTTGCTAATGCGAACGAGGGTATCGTAGAGAAAAGCCGCACCATGCAGACCGATCATGTCAAAGTGCTTCGGAGGGATGACGGAACTTCCCAAGAATATTCAGCTTATTGACAAAAAGAATATTCACAATAATCGCCTTCAGGTTATCAACCAGTATGAAGAACTCGAAGGCAGACACGACACACGCTATGATGTGACCATTTTGGTCAACGGTCTGCCTCTTGTCCATGTAGAGTTGAAACGCCGTGGCGTTGCTATCCGGGAAGCCTTTAATCAAATCAAACGTTATCAGAGAGACAGCTTCTTTGCGGCAAGCGGTTTATATGAGTATGTGCAGATTTTCGTTATTTCCAATGGAACGCACACCAAGTATTACTCCAATACCACTGGAATAGCCATATCAGGAGATGGGTGAATCTGCAAAGCAGAAATCGAAGAAAAACTAGCAATAGCTTTGAGTTTACTTCCTTCTGGGCAGACGGCAACAATAAGGTGATTGCCGACCTGATTGATTTTACAAAAACCTTTCTTTTCAAAGCATACGATTCTGAATGTACTGACCAAGTATTGTGTTTTTACGACAGAGGATATCTTGATGGTGATGCGCCCCTATCAGATTGCGGCGACTGAGCGTATCTTGAACCGTATAGAGGTATCCACCAACTACAAGAAGATGGGAACACCGGATGCAGGAGGATATATCTGGCACACTACGGGAAGCGGAAAAACGCTGACCTCCTTTAAAACAGCACAGCTGGCATCTGCACTTCCTTATGTGGACAAGGTTTTATTCGTGGTTGATAGAAAAGACTTGGACTATCAGACCATGAGAGAATATGACCGTTTTGAAAAAGGCTCTGCGAACAGCAATGCTTCTACCAGAATATTGCAAAGACAGCTTGAAGACAGAGACGAAAAAGGCGGCTATCATCCATATAAAATTATCATCACGACCATACAGAAGCTGGACAACTTTATCACGAAGAACAAAGGGACACGAGGTATTTGGAAAGCACGCGGTTATTATCTTTGATGAGTGTCACCGCAGTCAATTCGGAGAGATGCATGCTAAAATCATTAAGGCATTCAAGAATTATCACCTGTTTGGATTTACCGGCACACCGATTTTTGCCGCCAATGCAGGAAAAGGAAAACACATGGAATTGCTGACTACGCCGCAGACCTTTGGTGATCAGCTTCACACCCTACACCATTGTGGATGCCATCAATGACGAGAATAGTAGCTTCCGTTCCGTATTGATTATGTGAATACGGTCAAGGAAAAAGAGAACATCAAGGACAAAAATGTTTCAGCAATCGACATTGAACGGGCGATGGCCGCACCAAGACGTATTCGAGAAATTGTAAAATACATTCTGGAGCATTTTGATCAGAAAACCAAACGAAACAGCTACTACTCCCTGAAGGGGAAACGTATGGCAGGCTTCAATGCGATATTCGCTGTTAGTGCTATTCCCATGGCAATGAAGTATTATACAGAGTTCAAAAAGCAGATTGCTGAAAAGCCATCGCCAGTTTACGATAGCAACAATTTTCAGTTATTCTGCAAATGAAGAGGATCCGGAAGATGTCCTGCAAGAGGAAGGTTTTGATACCGATGCCCTGGACCAAACTTCCCGCGACTTTCTAGATAGTGCAATTAAGGATTATAATGCTACGTTCAATACGAACTTTGATACCTCTTCTGACAAGTTTCAGAACTACTACAAAGATTTGTCTATGCGAGTAAAGAACCGGGAAGTAGATTTGCTGATTGTTGTAAATATGTTCCTCACGGGTTTTTGATGCGACAACGCTGAATACGTTGTGGGTGGACAAGAATCTCAAAATGCATGGACTGATTCAAGCCTATTCCCGAACCAACCGTATCTTAAATTCCGTTAAGACCTACGGTAACATTGTCTGCTTCCGCGATTTGCAGAAGGCTACGGATGACGCCATCGCTCTCTTTGGGATAAGAATGCAAGCGGTATTGTTCTACTGAAGAGCTTCAACGATTACTGGAACGGCTACGAGGATAACCACGGGAAATATCATCCGGGCTACGTTGACTTGCTTGAAAAGCTGGAAACAGAATTCCCTCTTGGTACGCCGATTGTCGGAGAACAGGCAGAGAAGGACTTTATCAAGCTGTTCGGTGCCATCCTCAGTATGAGAAACATTCTTTCGTCCTTTGACCAGTTTACCGAAATGGACAGTGTTGCCGCACGGGATTTACAGGATTATCAGAGTATCTACCTTGACCCTCTACGACAAGTACCGTAGAAAAGATGATGCTGAAAAAGAGGATATAACGGATGATATTGAATTTGAAATCGAGCTGATTAAGCAGGTGGAAATCAATATCGACTACATCTTGATGCTGGTTGAAAAATATCATGACGGTAACTGTGAAGATAAAGAAATCCTCTCTTCTATCCGTAGAGCAGTTGACGCGAGTATGCAGCTACGTAGCAAGAAGGAGCTTATCGAAGCATTTATCAGTCATGTCAATGTGGATACGGAGGTAACGACAGACTGGCGGCGCTTTGTTCTGAAGCAGGAAGAGAATGATTTAACGAATATTATCACAAGTGAAAAGCTAAAAAAGAAGAAGAAACCAGAAGATTGGTTGAGAATGCATTCCGTGACGGAGTGTTCAAAACGACAGGAACAGAAATCGATAAGCTCATGCCTCCGGTTTCCCGTTTCGGCGGTGGCAGCAGAACCGAGAAAAAGAAAGGTGTCATCGAAAAACTGAAAGCATTTTTCGAGAGTACTTCGGGCTTGCATTGCTGAATTCAAGCAGAAGAGCAGGAGAAAACTGTAGTTTATGAGCCGGATGCGAGATATCAGATAGCAGCAGATGAGTCAATATCGTATAAAGTAAAAGACAAATAAATATTTCTTGAGTCAAAGGCGATCAATCGTAAAAAGTTGCTCGCTTTTTAGCTTATAACAAGTGGCAAAAGGCGAAGATGGAGGCCTCTGCATCTTGTTTGTTTGTGTTTACAGCTGCCGTACGCCAAAATAAGAGCATGTGATTTCAGACGCAAAGGAGAAGCCATGCAAATATCCAGTCGTTTCAGCATTTCCTTCACATCTTCGCCTGTGTAGATGCGGTCACGGCTTACGGGAGTTTCACGATTCACCCGAAGAGTATTTCATGCGGGGCTAGCTTCCGATAAACGGGCTTGTCACGCTGCGTCTTTGTTTCACTGAGATCATATGATTCAGGATAATACTACCGGGGCGTATCCCGGAGAGAAGGGGAGGAAACACATGTTAAAGTATTTGATCATCGGCGCGGGCGGGGTCGGCGGCACACTCGGCGCCTATCTGCTTCGCGCGGGACTTTCGGTGAGTTTTCTGGCACACGGCAAGACCTTGGAGGCACTAAAAGAAGGGACTCGTGCTGGTAAAGGACAGCGGTGAGGAGACTTTTTCGCCGGTCGCTGCGTTTGATGAGACAAGTTACAGCGAGACGCCGGATGTCATTTTCCTCGCGCTGAAGTCCTATTCGATTGACAGCGTCCTGCCGTTTCTAGAGCGCGTCGCCACGGAGCACACGGTCATCATCCCGCTCTGCAATGTCTTCGGGACGGGAGAAGTTACAGAAAAAGTTGGAGAAACCGCTGGTCACGGACGGCTGTATTTATGTGATGGGCAATGTCGAGGAAGCTGGCAGAATCCGTCAGCTCGGCAGCTTAATGCGCGTGGTTTACGGCGTCCGGAAACCGGAGGAGGTGCGCCCTGTCCTCGAGGAAGTGAAGGCGGATCTCACGCGGGCGGGTGTCGAAGCGGTGCTGAGTGACAACATCCGCCGCGACTGCATGAAGAAATTTGCCTACCTCTCGCCGCACGGTGCGGTCGGCACTTACTTCTATATCACGGCGGCGCATTTGCAGCGCGAGGGCGAGTACCGGAACTTTTATCGCGGCCTGGTACGCGAAGTGCTCGCGATTGCGGAGAAGATGGGCATCGCCATGGACGGCTACAGTGAGGCGGACAGCCTGAAGGTGGTAGACGGACTTGCGCCCGAGATGACCACCTCGTTTCAGAAGGATGTCGCGGACATGAGAAAGTCCGAGGTCGACGGGCTTTATTTATGAAGTGCAGCGCCTCGGGAAGCGCTACGGGATCGAGACGCCCTATTACGATGAGGTGATTGAGTCCCTAACGAAACGCTGTTCATTGATGCCTCCGCTGGGTGAGTCAAGGTAACGAACAACACCGGTTCGGAGGAGTATCGTGAACAAAACATAGAAGGGTCATTATTATGGGAAGGATGTGAAAAAGTTCTATCAATTTATAATTATCCATGCTTAGAACAATCGAATATTTCCTAAAAATATTCTCATTAAATCATTACTCTGT